>Ga0116112_1002800_pt1 | contig 10089 bp, 6 predicted proteins | sample June2015DPH_8_15_FD_89721 | JGI IMG/M metagenome (GOLD analysis project Ga0116112, IMG submission 89721) | Peatland microbial communities from SPRUCE experiment site at the Marcell Experimental Forest, Minnesota, USA - June2015DPH_8_150 | ecosystem: Environmental > Terrestrial > Soil > Wetlands >... | reverse complement strand
CGCTGCTCAACCAACCGCGCCACCGCTTCGTGGAAATCTCCCACCGCAGCGACTATTGGAAAGGACGCACCCGCAATTATCGAAGGCTTAACTAAGGGCCATTCGGGTCAGTCCCGCATATTGCATTATTCTACTTTCTCATCGCATCCGTAGAGAGTTCGCAGCGTACCCCGCTGTACCCAAGTGTAAATGGTTTGCTATCCATGCCCACGTCATCGTCGTTTCGGAACGGAGGCGTTGTGCGATCTCGAGCTTCTCCCAATCTGCTTTTCGCCGCCGAGCCAGTTCTTCATCATTCCAACCCCGTTGGTGCAATTCCTCGCTCAATAACCGTTCGGCTTTCGCCGTCGCTGTCTCCTGCCGCTCGCCACCGCCGTGCTGCATCCCGATTTTCCCGCTCATCTGTTCCAGCAGTTCGACCCGGAAGGACTCCTCACCAAAACACCAACCCCGACGCAACACTTTCCATTCTTCTGGATCCTCTGCCCGTCGCCGTTCTTCCATCAGGCGTCCAAATTGTCTGCGTCCGGCGGCGCTGTCCTTGGGAATTCTCATCTCGCCCAGCAGCCGATCCACACGCAACCACCCGGGTCGCTGGCTTGGCCGTTTAAGGTATTCAGCATAGCTGCTCCACCGATAAGCCCGCAACCGCTGTTCCGGCCTGAGCAAATTCGCCCGCACAGGATTCAGGTGCACGTAATCGCAGACGGTATGCAAATAGCCATTGCTGCTGCAATCCACGAGCAAGGCCTTGTATCGTCCACTGAACAAATGGCCGCAGAGTTTATGCCGGCGGTTGAACCGGGAGGTGTAGGTGCCCAGAAACCATTTCATGCCAGCCACCAGATTGCCTTGGGGTGTTTCAACTACCAGATGAAAATGATTGGGCATCAAACAATAGGCATGCACCTGCCAGTCTGTTTTCGTGCATGCTTCTCCAAGGGTTTCCAGAAAGCATACCCGATCCTGATCATCTAGAAATATCGGTTCGCGGCGGTCGCCGCGATTCATGACATGATAAATCGCACCGGGATACTGCAACCTCAATCTTCTGGCCATGCACGCGAGCATGTCTCCGCAATCACAATCGTCAATCCCAAAATCCATCAATATGCGGGACTGACCCCTCTGCCTATCGGCGATTCGTTTTGACGCTGCGCGTTTTATCGCGTAGCGTGTTGGTTCTATTTTTAACTGATAATTTGGGTTTACTGTGAATTTTTTGAAATGGATTTTCGGGTCGAAGAATGACCGCGAAGTGAGAAAGCTCCGGCCGCTCGTTCAGCGGATTAATGAGCTTGAGGCTGGCCTGCAAACGCTTTCCGACGATGAGTTGCGCGCCAAGACCACCGAGTTCAAAACGCGCATCGAAGAGGCCCGCAAAACGCGCGGTTATTATGAACTGATGGCCGAGGTCCGCAAACTGGAGTCGGAACTCCGCAGCGACGAGGCCAAAACCCAGCGCCGCAAGGCGTTTGAGGTCGAACAGGAAATCCTCAACGAAATCCTGCCTGAAGCGTTTGTCGTGGTGAAAAACGCCTGCCGCCGCCTCTGCGGGCAGGAAATCATCGTCCGCGACCACCCGATCAAGTGGGAAATGATCCCGTTCGACGTGCAACTCATCGGCGGCATCGGGCTGCATCGCGGGTTTATTGCGGAAATGGCGACCGGCGAAGGCAAAACGCTCGTGGCGACGATGCCGGTTTATCTCAACGCCCTCGCCGGCCACGGCGCGCACCTTGTGACGGTCAACGATTACCTCGCCGCGCGCGACTCGGAATGGATGGGTGCGATTTACAAATTCCTCGGCCTGACCGTCGGCTGCATTCTGCACGACCAGCCGCCGCGCGTCCGCCGCGAGCAATACAACTGCGACGTCACCTACGGCACGAACGCCGAGTTCGGGTTTGATTATCTCCGCGACAACGGCATGGCCTTGCGCAAGGAGGACCAGGTCCAGCGCGGCCATTACTTTGCCATCGTGGACGAGGTGGACTCGATCCTCATTGACGAAGCGCGCACGCCGCTCATCATCAGCGGCCCGTCGCTGCACACCTTCGACGAGCAATTCGCGCAATGGAAACCGCCGGTCGAATCGCTGGTGCGCGCCCAGGAGCGGTTATGCAACCGATTCCTGTCCGAGGCCGAGGAGTTGATCAAAAAATTGAACCCCGCCGACGGCGCGAATGTGGAAGACGCCGCCGGACTCGAACACCAAATCGGTCTGTTGCTGTTCCGCGTCAAGACCGGTCAGCCGAAGTCCGAGGGCTTGATGAAACTTTTGGAGAATCCGGAAAATACCCGGTTGATGAACCAGGCCGAACTGGAACTGCACAAGGACCAGAAGAAGGTGGACCTTTACCGCGAAAAAGAGGAATTGCTTTTTGCCATTGACGAAAAGAGCTACGATGCCGACCTCACAGAAAAGGGACGCAATTTCATCAGCCCCAAAGACCCGGACGCCTTCGTGTTGCCGGATTTGACAACGATATTGCACGATATTGACGTCGGCCCGGAAGCCGACGCGCGCAAGCGGATGGAGTTGAAAACGAAGGTGCAGGCCGATTTCGAGGCCAAGGCGCAAAAAATTCACGCCATCTCGACCTTGCTCAAGGCCTACAGTCTTTACCAACTCGACGTGGAATACGTCATTCAGGACAACAAAGTCATCATCGTGGATCAACACACGGGCCGGCTCATGCCCGGACGCCGCTGGAGCGACGGCCTGCACCAGGCCGTTGAAGCCAAGGAAGGCGTCGAGATCGAGCGCGAAACGCAGACGCTCGCCACCATCACGATTCAAAACTATTTCCGCCTTTACCAAAAACTCGCGGGCATGACCGGCACAGCGGAAACCGAAGCCTCCGAATTTTTCGACATCTACAAACTTGGCGTGCTGGTCATCCCGACCAACCGGCCCGTGGCGCGCAAAGACGGGCATGATTCAGTTTATAAAACCAAGCGCGAAAAGTTCACCGCCGTCGTCAAGGAAATCAAAGACCTGCACGCGCAAGGCCGGCCGGTGCTCGTGGGCACCATCAGCGTCGAAACCAGTGAAATGCTCTCGCGGATGCTGAAACGCGAAGGTCTGATTCACTCCGTCCTCAACGCGAAATACCACCAGCAGGAAGCGGAAATTGTCGCGCGCGCCGGCCAGCGCGGCACGGTGACCATTGCGACGAACATGGCGGGCCGCGGCACCGACATCAAACTCGGCCCCGGCGTGCTTTGGAACGTGGAATGTCATCCCCATCCGGAAGGCAAGGGACACCGGTACAAACTGACGGAGGCGTCCACGGGAGAGGTCCGCGAAATTGATTCAGACAGTCCGGCTGCCGGCGTTTTCAACCTCACGCCGCAGTCCAAGGTTGCTGGCGGCCTGCACGTGCTCGGCACGGAGCGCCACGAGGCGCGGCGCATTGACCGGCAGTTGCGCGGACGCTGCGCGCGCCAGGGCGACCCCGGTTCATCGCACTTTTTCATCTCGCTCGAAGACGATTTGATGCGGCTGTTCGGGTCCGACCGCATTGTGAAATACATGGAGAAGATGGGCCTGGAGGAGGGCCAGGAGTTGACCCATCCGTTGTTGAACCGTTCCATCCAGCAGGCGCAAAAACGCGTCGAGCAGCATAACTACCAAATCCGCAAACGCACGCTCGAATATGACGACGTGATGAACAAGCAGCGCGAAGTCATTTACGGCTTCCGCAACGAAATCATCGAGGGCGAAGATGTCCGGGACCGTCTTATGGACATCATCGAGGAGGTCGTCATCCTGAAAGTGGAGGAATTTACCACCGCCGAATTTGACGCGAACGAATGGAAAATCCGCCAGTTGGCCGATTGGGTGAACTTGAATTTCCCGCTCGGCATGCCGGAAGCGGAAATTGCCAAGGCCGCCGAGTCCGGCAAGGAACAGCCGGTGTCCGGCTCGGTTTTCGACGGCCTCAGCCCGGCGCAATTCGCCGTCTGCAACTTCATCAGCGACAAGATCCGTCAGTCATATGAGTTGAAAATCAGCTTTGAAGACCCTGAAAAACTCGCGACGGTCGAGCGCTACACGATTTTGAGCGCGATTGACAAGCTGTGGCAGGAACACCTCTACGAAATGGACAGCCTGCGTTACAGCATCGGCCTGCGTGGTTACGGCCAGCGCGACCCGCTCATCGAATACAAGGCCGAGGCCTATAAAATTTTCGACGAACTGATGGTCAGCGTGAAGACCGAGATCTGCCACAATGTTTTCCGCAGTGCTTCGTCCATGATGGCCTTCGAGAATTTTCTGCGCAACGTCCCCCAACAAACCCTGCATCAATCCACGAGCGCCTTCGGCGGCGGCACGACCACCGCCACTTCCGGCGGCGGCGCGCAGGGCAAACCCAGCGACGTCGTCAGCGAAGCCGCGGCGGCGGCGGTCGCGGAAAAGGCCAAACCGGTCCGCACCGGCCCGAAAGTCGGCCGCAACGATCCCTGTCCCTGCGGCAGCGGCAAGAAATACAAGCATTGTTGCGGACGATAAAGTAGCGCAGGCGTCCCGCCTGCCCGCACCATTTGAACATCGCGTAAACAAGTAATGGAGCGCGGGCTTCGGTCCGCTTCAACACTCACCGATGTGGAACGTGCGAAAGTACATGCCCTTCGCTTGCGTTTGGGTGATGAAGTAGTGTAAACGCGCTCCCGGATTTCCTTTTCGCACCGTTACGAACTTGCACGGAATTCAACGTCGTACTGGTCGAGCAGGCGGGACGCCTGCGCAACCCTGTTTTAAAACAAAAACTTGCCGTCGGCACGGCCTCTGCTAAATTGCGAATGATTTGCAATTGCCAATGAGCGCGAACATCGTTTCCATTTTGATCCAGATTTTCCTGGCGTTCGGCATCGCCGTGGCTGGTGGCGCGTTGAGCGCGACGTTTGCGCGGACGCACAAACAGCTTTGTGCCTTCATCAGCCTCGGCGCGGGAACGCTGTTGGGTGTCGCACTTTGCGGCATCGCGCCGGAATGCTGGGATGCCCTGCGCGGATGGTTTTTGCCGGCGGCGGCTTCGGGCTATCTCCTGTTTGCGATCATCACCAAATACATCTACCACGTTTGTCCGGCGTGCGCAGCGAGCCATTTTGATGAAGCCACGACGCATCGGCTGGCCGAATTCGCCACGGCCATGATGATTGCGCTGGGCATTCACTGCACGGTGGACGGCCTGGCGCTGGCGGCGGGACTCGAGGAAAGCAAGCCGGTGAGATTGTCCATTACCTTCGCCATTTGCGTTCATAAATTTCCCGAAGGTTTGGCGTTGGGGGCGTTGCTGCTGGGCGGCGGCGTTCAACGCGCCAAAATGTTGTGGCTGGTGGCAATGGTGGAAGCCATGACCATCCTCGGTGGTTTGCTCGGCTGGTTTGCTTTGCACAACGTTCCCCATTCGTGGCTGGCGTTGACGCTGGCGCTGATGCTCGCCAATGCCTGCGGCGGATTTCTGTATCTGGCGATTCATGCGGTGCTGGGGGAAATCTTCAAACATCACAAAGCCCTGGTGCTGGGGAACTTCGCCGCCGGGTTTGGTTTGATTGCTGCTTTAATCCTGTTTTTTCATTTAAGAGCCTGATGCCGCCATCGCTCGTGACATCCCCGCCGGTGAACTGGCGCTGAGGGTTCGCTTGTCGGCTGGAACGTGGAAAAGTCCGGGATTGCGGACTGTGCCCCTTGCAACGGTGTGGTTCCTCTTCCTGATCACCCAACGGACATTGGGCCGGGAACATCGTTGCGGCTTTTTCAATGATATTTTCGGGTTAAGCCGATTCTCGGTTGGATACCGACAAATCAGTAAACCTTCCGCAAGTTTGAGGGCAGGATGTTGAGTTCGCCGCGGTACTTGGCGACGGTGCGGCGGGCGATGGTGATGCCTTTGTCATCAAGCATTTTTACGACTTCCTGGTCGGACAGGGGCTTGGTCGGGTCTTCATTTCGGAAAATTTCGGCGATCATGTCCTTCACGCTGGTGTTGGAAACGCCGTCACCGCTCGCGGTTTGCAGCCCGGCGGTGAAGAAAAATTTCATTTCAAAAACGCCCTGCGGTGTCTGGATGTATTTGGCGGACACCGCGCGGCTCACGGTCGTTTCGTGAACGCCCACCGCCTCCGCCACCTGCGCCATCGTCATGGGTTTCAAATGCGCGACGCCCTGCTCCATGAATTCGCGCTGGCGCTTCACAATTTCCTTCCCAATGTTCAAAATCGTCTGCTGCCGCTGGTGCAGGCTCTTGATGAGAAATTTCCCGGCGCGGATTTTTTCGCGGATGTAATTTTTGACCTCGGCGGAATTTTCACCTTGCGCCATCAGGTCCTTGTAGATGTTGCTGATGCGCAGGTGCGGAATGTGTTCGTCGTTAGTCGTCACGGTGAAATCGTTGCCGGCTTTCTGGACAAACACTTCGGGCAGAACGTATTGATCCGTGTCCGGCAAAAAGGCGCGACCGGGGCGCGGCTCCAAACGCGCAATCCGGCCCAGCGCGTTTTGCACGTCCTCAATGGTCCGGCCGGTGCCGCGCGCCATTTCCGGGATGCGCCGCTTGCCCAGCGCGTCCATGAAATCCCGGACGAGACGGTATTCGAGCGTGTCCTGTTGGCCGGCGCGTTCCAGTTGCAGCAGCAGACATTCGCGCAAATTGCTGGCCCCGATGCCGGGGGGGTCAAACGTCTGAATCACTTTCAACACCTCGGCAATTTTTTCGGCGGGCAAACTCGTCGAGACGGCCATTTCTTCGACCGTGGCCTTGAGATAGCCGTAATCGTCAATGTTGCCGATGATCAAATCGGCGATGCCGCGCTGTTCCTCGGACAAATTGGTGTCATGCAACTGTTCCAGGAGTGTTTGCGCCAGCGACGTTCCGGCCACGAGCGAGTCAAGCATGAATTGCCGCCGCTCCACCTCCTCGGTGGATTGACGGATCGGAATGTTCGTTTGTGAAAAATGGTCACGCCACTCCTGATCCAGTTGCACCAGCCGGTCAAATTCCACTTGAAAATCATCCACCGGCGCATCGACACTTTTTTCCTGGGCTGCATCGAACGCCGTGTCTGCCGGCGGTTCAGCGGGATCGGCAGGATCAGCCGCTGCAGACGTGTCACTCTCGCCCGCGACTGGCTGATCGCTCGAATCAGGTTCCGGCGAGGCCACTTCTTCGAGCACGGGGTTTTGCTGCAACTCCTGCTCGACCAGCGCCTTGAGTTCCAGCGTCGGCGCTTGCAGCAGGGCCAGCGACTGCTGGAGTTGCGGCGCCAGTATCAGCGTTTGTGTCAAACGCTGCGAAAGTTGCAAACTCTGAACCATTTCTGCTTAGAGCTTAACCCAATTTTGGCTAATGACAAGCAAAATTGCAAAATTTGGCACGAAATTAGCTTCTGCCCACGAAGTTAATTGGAAACCGGCCATCCGCACGACTTTAACTGGATTTTGTTGCCCGCCGGCTGCATCTTGTGCCCATGAAGTTGATTCTTACGACGCACAACTTGACGCTGACCAAAGCCATTGAAGATCACCTCTTGGACCGGTTGCAAAAGCTCGATCACTTCGCCCAGCGCGCCGTTGACGCGCGCGTCACCCTCGAACATGACCACACGCGCGTCCCGGAAAGACAATTCAGTTGCTCCATCCGGCTGGCGGTCCGGGGTCCTGACCTCTTTGCCGAGGATGTTGAAAGCGATTTATACGCGGCCATTGATCGCGTCACCAAAAAAATCGAACAGCAAATCCGCAAGCGCCACAACAAATGGAAGGCGCGCAAACACAAAGTGGCCGCGCGCAGCAAACTCAGGCGCCAGGAGACGGCCATTTGATGTGGTGCGTGACCCGTGTGACGGGTGAGATGATTCCAGTCCGGCGTTTTCCTGTCACCGTCATCGGTCTTTCTTCATGATTCTACGCGCCCGTGTGGTTGTGCCGGTTTTGCAGCCGCCGATTGAGAACGGCGCGGTGGTCATCTCCCATGACCGCATTCGCGCCGTCGGTTTGTGGCCGGACTTGCGGCCCCGCCAGACCGGGGAAATGGTTGACTTTGGTGAAGTCATGCTGGTGCCGGGCCTCGTCAACGCGCATTGCCATCTGGATTACACCGACATGGCCGGGCTGTTGCCGCCGCCAAAAACGTTCACCGATTGGATCCACCTGATGATAGCGGCCAAGGCGCAGTGGGAATACCCGGATTACGCGCGGTCCTGGCTGAACGGTGCGCGCATGCTGGTGCAAACGGGGACCACCACCGTGGCCGACATCGAGGCGGTGCCCGATCTCCTGCCGGAGGTTTGGAACGCAACGCCACTTCGCGTTTTCTCATTTCTTGAGATGACCGGTATTCGCGCCCGGCGCGAGCCGCGTGCCGTGCTTCGCGAAGCCGTTGAAAAAATTGAATCGCTCGGGCACCCGCGCTGCCGCGCCTCGCTTTCACCTCATGCGCCTTACTCCACCATGCCTGAGCTGTTGCGCCTCAGCGCCCGCGAAGCGCGCAAAAACAGGTGGCGCATCACTACGCACGTCGCCGAATCCGCGCAGGAACAGGAAATGTTCGTTCACGCGCGCGGCGCGATGTATCACTGGCTGGAACGGAACGAACGCGACATGAGCGATTGTGGCCTCGGTTCGCCGGTCGAGCATCTGGCGCGAAACCGGATGCTCGGTGCCAATCTCCTGGCCGTGCACGCCAATTACCTCGGCAGACGAGACGCCGTGTTGCTGGCGGAGCGCAAAGTCAGTGTCGTCCACTGTCCGCGCAGCCATTTTTATTTCAAGCACCGGCCGTTTCCGCTGGGAAAATTGCTGAAGGCCGGAGTGAACGTCTGTCTCGGCACGGACAGCCTGGCCACGGTTTATAAAACGCCGCGCGAAAAGCCGGAGTTGAACTTGTTTGGAGAAATGCGCGCGCTGGCCAGGGCGCATCCGAAACTCCAACCCAAAAAAATTCTGCAAATGGCCACCGTCAACGGCGCCAAAGCGCTCGGCCTGACCGGCCGCATCGGCGAACTTTCAAAAAACGCCTTCGCCGACCTCATTGCCATTCCATTCGCCGGGAAAAGGGCTGAAGCATTCGAAGCCGCCGTGAATTTTACCGGCCACGTTCGCGCTTCGATGATTGGTGGCCAATGGGCAATCATGCCGGACTAATTTTCAATTTGCGATTGACGCACCGGTTGCCTTTTTGCTCGTAAAGCGTAAATCGCAAATCGTAAATTTCACGCGTGAATTCATTCGACGCCGAATTAAACCAGTGTCTGGCCACCTTGCAGGAACAGAATCTGTTCCGCGAGATCCGTCGCGTGGATTCGCCGCAATCGCCGCGCATCAAAATCAGCGGCGTGACGCTCCTCAATTTTTCGTCGAACGATTACCTCGGTCTGGCCAATGACCCGATTTTGAAGGAAGCCGCGATCAAGGCGGTTGAAAAATTCGGCGCCGGAGCCGGCGCGTCACGGCTGATTTGCGGTTCGCTCGCGCCGTTCCAAGAACTGGAGGAAGCGCTCGCCGTCTTCAAAAAAACCGAAGCCGCGCTGAGTTTTTCATCCGGTTACGCGACGGCCATCGGCACCATCTGCGCCCTGGTCGGCAAGGGCGATGTGGTCGTGCTCGACAAGCTGGTTCACGCCTGCATCGTGGATGCCGCGCGGCTCTCCGGCGCAAAAATCCGCGTGGTTGCCCACAATGACCTCGACGATTTGGAGAAAATTTTGAAATGGGCAAATCGGAAGGACGAGCTACGCGAGTCCCAATTCAAATCAGGGACTCGTGTAACTCGTCCCTCCGAAAAAGGACGCCACGTGCTGATCGTCACTGAATCCATCTTCAGCATGGACGGCGATGCCGCGCCGTTGCGCGAGATGGTTGCGCTCAAGGAAAAACACGGTGCGTGGCTGATGGTGGACGAGGCGCATGGGACCGGCATCTGCGGCAGACACGGGCGCGGTCTGGCGGACGAACTGGGTGTGGGGCATCGCATCGAAATACAGATGGGCACACTCGGCAAGGCGCTCGGCGCGAGCGGCGGATTTATTTGCGGTTCGCGCGCGTTGATTGATCTTCTTGTTAACCGCGCCCGCAGTTTCATT
>Ga0116112_1002783_pt1 | contig 10124 bp, 7 predicted proteins | sample June2015DPH_8_15_FD_89721 | JGI IMG/M metagenome (GOLD analysis project Ga0116112, IMG submission 89721) | Peatland microbial communities from SPRUCE experiment site at the Marcell Experimental Forest, Minnesota, USA - June2015DPH_8_150 | ecosystem: Environmental > Terrestrial > Soil > Wetlands >... | reverse complement strand
GACCTGAGCATCTTTCAGATCGGTTTGCGGTTCATCCAAAAAAGAGTGACCAATGGTCTTTCGGTTCAAATTCCGCTTTGTTCCTACCGATGACATCAAAGTGTCAGGTGGCTAGAAATTTAGGAAGATATGGGAATTATTCCCTAAAAGAGTTGAATTTCACAAATTCCCGTGCTGACGAGAATTAGCGAACAAAAAGATCCGGAGGCCACCCTGCCACCTCCTCAGTCATCTCCATCATGGTTTACACCACCAACTACCCAGACCATCAAAAGCACCCTTGCTGCCCTATCCCGGAAAAGACCTATCATGCAGCACCAAGGAGTCCCTGAAGGAGGATCTCGATATTTTCCACCGGAAGCCCTCGCCTTTTTCCGTCCCCTGCGAAAACATCCAGCAAGGTGAGAGTCTGCTGCCTGGTCTTCAGGTAATGAAACCTGAGATACTTTTCAAGATCAAAAGGGGGAAGAAGGGGCAGGAAGAAGGTGGCAAGGTAGAACCCCGTCAATGAAAGAAGAATCCCAAGAAGCGTCCTCGTGAAAATGTCGGCCCCTGAAAGTTGGCTTAAGACCGCCTCCCGAGAGCCGTTGGCAGCACGTTTGAGCCACGGACTCTTTCGAAATGCCTCGAAGGACCATCCGGAAAGTTCCAGTCCGGCCACAAAAGTCGTCATCACTGCGGTTACAGAAGCCTGCATGGGAGAAGCTTGCTTTTGTACTTCAACCCGGAACCCCGCTTTTTTCAGGAGCTGCTCCACCTCGCCGCAGGCTTTTTGTGTCCCGGTGAGGGGGATGCCGAGAGGCGGCAGCCAAAAATTCACACCCTCCGGCCGTCCACCGCCCCCCTCCAAATCCCCTTGCCAGGCCATGAAAGTGATCCCTCCGAAGACCAGCCGTTCCTTGCCCCCGCTTTCCGGGTAGAATTCGGAACGTGCTCCCTCGGGAGCAAAACATACCACCCTTTCAGAGGGAACATTTTGCAGAAACTCCCGGAACCACTCAGAGTGGTAAACGGGCGAGGGGGTGGTGAACCAGATCTGGTCCGGTTTGAATCGCTGACATTCCCCTAAATCCATTACCACTTGATAGTTCCCCAACCGGTGGGCGATGGGATCCCGTCCATGGGAATGGGAGATTTGAAAAAGAGGCATGCCTCCATGTTCCAACGCCTGTTTCAATCGATCGACGGTTGCAGGCTGGTCATAAAGGCCCAGCTCTACACCGGACTTTTGAAGGAAAAGGCCGAATACCTGTCCCACGGCCCCACAGCCCACCACGAGAACCTTCATCAGTCATCCTCCTTTCTTGATTCTTTCGCTTAAGAACGGTCGTCACGAGATAACTTCGATTCCTTCTTTTGACCTCAGACGATCCCTTCCTTGCTTTCCCGCTAGCCCGGATGCGGATCGTTGGTTTTTTTCACCGGAAGGGGGTAGGTCGGGTCGGTTTGATCGATGTTCTGCTCATAAACGAACTCCATCACTTGAATGGTCCAGGGGAAAGGAAGGATTCTTCCCATGAGAACGGTCAGTTTATTGATGGCTCCCGGGATGATGACCCGTTTTCCCTTGAGGATGGCGGGATAGGCTTTCTCCGCCACTTGTTCCGGAGTCATCATGGTTTTCTGGGCGAACTTTTTGATCCGTTGACCGGCGAGTACCGGGAATTCCGTTAGGGTCCCACCGGGGTGAAGGGCACTGACCTGGATGTTGCTGCCATGGTACTCGTGATAAAGTAGATTGGTGAAAACCCGAACGTAGTGCTTGGTGCCCGTGTAGACGGCAAATTTAGGAAGGGGCGCGTAACCCCCCACGGAGCCCACATTCACCACATGACTGGGTTCCCCATGGGCCAGCATATGGGCCATGAACAAGTAACAAAGTTCCGTGAGGGACTGGATGTTCAGGGAAAGGATCTGGCAAAGGTGTCCATAATTCAATTCATGAAACTCCTGATAAGGGCTCATGCCGGCGTTGTTGATGAGCACGTGAACCTTTCCGAAAACTCGAATGGCTTCCTCAAGAAGGATTTGGGGGGCACCCCGGGAGGTGATATCCAAGGCCAAGTAGTGAACCGTGGCTTCGTGTTTTTCCGCCATTTCCTGGCAAAGCGCCTGAAGGCGTTCCTCCCGTCGAGCAACCGCGAGAACCGCGTGCCCCTTTCGGGCAAAGGTTCTCACCATGGCCCTTCCTATTCCGGAGGATGCTCCTGTGATAACGACATTCATGCTGGAGTCTCCATATTGAATGGTTCTCGTTGCCAAAGAAGCCCTGTTCTGAAATTCTCGAAAGCTCGCCGAGGGCACCGGTTAGGTCTATTTGAACTTGTTGAGCATCGGCTATCTCGGTGCTCGAACGTTTCTTCGGCCCCACTACATCATTAAAGGTTCGCTCAAATTCTCCAGGCGTGATCTAATTCCGCTAACAAGTTAGGATTAGATTGGTGATCCCGGTTCCCTGGCCAGGTCTTTTGTCTGTACCAGGCGCTTGGGCCGGTTCCGCGAAAGGTGCACCAATGGAAATAGTAATTGGTGCACCTTTATTCATGGTTTAGCTGGCTGGTAATAATTATGGATGCTTAAACCCACTCTTTTAAGACTGGGCAGATTGCTGGATCCTCGCCCGCATGGTGTCCCAAGCTGGAGTGGTCAGGAAGCTCTCATCCATGTTCGCCACCATTTGCACCAAGCGTTTGAAGGGGATGGTGAAGGTCAGCAGGGTCGCCGACACCTGGGCGCGCGCCGTAACATCGAACATCCCCAGGACGCAGCGCGGCTGGTCAGACTGTGCCTCCCAATAAGGATAGTTCACGATGGTCGAGCAGCCGGAGCCTGCTGGTGAAATCACACCGTGCGGATCGGAGCGGTCATAGTTCGCCAGTGCGAACAGGCCGGAAAGCACATCCGCCGAGGCGAAAAAGACAACCGCCAGGGGCGTGTCGTTCCTGGTTAGCTTGTCCCAACGCTTGAAGACCAGGAACCGCCCGGGTGCCTCGAAAGCGGGATGGCTTTCCAGGTAGCTGGTGACCAGGTCCGGCGATTTCTTATAGCGCTCGCCTTCGATCTCCCCCGGAATGCCGCAGGAAAGGAAAAACTCAAACTCGGGCCTTAAGGACTGGGAGAAGCCGGTGTAGCGTCTCCAGCCCTTGCATCCCGGGCTGTCTGTGCTGTAGACGAAAGTATGGCCCTGCCGGACGCGCTGAAAACTGGCGATGACGCAATGTTCCTCGTCCCGGCTGTCGGCGTGTTCTGCCGCGGTGACCTCGTCGTTGTAAGAATAGGCCACCGGCAGCTCTGCGCCGGGAAAGTATTTTTCCCACTTGTGTTGAAATTCCTGCTTAAATTGGGTATTCATCGGGTTACCTCCAGGGAATTTGGGATCCGACATCCTCGTGCCCCATTCGCCTCCACGAGGTCCCGGATAACAGTATTGAGGTGCTCGACCACTCGGCCAACCGGGATGATTATCGCGCAAAAATATTCTTCGCACAACATCCCAGCCTTCAAACTCCTAAGCACCTGGGCTCCTGCCGAACTGATCATATGAAGGCGGAAGAATTGAAAGACACTTTACCGAGGAAATCCCTTTCTCGGCTTAAGTTGCATAATGGCTATGCGCAGTCTACGATCTTAAGAGCATTTGAGCCTTCTGGATGATCTGCTCAACCGTCAAGCCGAGGTGTCGATATATTTCCTGATATGGGGCAGACGCCCCGAAGCGGTCCACACCCATTACGTTACCCTTATCCCCCACCCAGCGCTCCCAACCGAACGTCACCCCGGCCTCGACCGCCAGCCGTGCGCCCACCTCGCCGGGTAAAACCGAGTTCCGGTAATCCGCGCCCTGGCCAGCAAAAAGCTCCCAGCTGGGGAATGAGACTAGACGCACATTGACCCCTTCGGCAGACATGCGCATCCCGGCCTCCACGATCAGGCTGACCTCGGAACCTGACGCCATCAGGATTAAATCGGGGGTGGCATCGCCGATGTCCGCCAGGACATAGGCTCCTTTTTCAAGGCCGCTGGCAGACGCTAGGATCGAGCGGTCCAGCGTGGGGACATTCTGGCGCGAAAGCGCCAGGAGCGTCGGTCCATGCCGGCGCCCGATGGCTACCTTCCAGGCAGCTGCCGTCTCGTTGGCGTCGGCCGGGCGGATCACGACCAGGTTCGGGATGGCGCGCAAAGCTGCCAGCTGTTCCACGGGCTGATGGGTGGGTCCATCTTCGCCGAGACCGATGCTGTCGTGCGTGAAGACCCAGATACTCGGGTAGTGCGAGAGCGCCGAAAGGCGGATGGCGGGGCGCATGTAATCGGAGAAGATCAGGAATGTCGCCCCGTAAGGGATCAGCCCCCCGTGGACCGCCATGCCGTTGACGATCGCTCCCATCGCGTGCTCACGCACTCCGAAATGGAAATTGCGGCCGGCCGGGGTCTCCGCCTGGAAGGCCGGACTGACGTCGATCCACGTCTTCGTGGAAGGCGTTAGGTCCGCCGAGCCCCCGACCAGCTCAGGGATCTTTGCCGCCAGGGCATTGATGACCTTACCGGATGCGATGCGGGTCGCTTGACCCTTTTCATCCGCAGGGAAAGTCGGCAGGACCTCCTCCCAGCCCGCCGGCAATTCTGCCTTCCATCGGCGCTCAAGTTCGGTAGCTTGTATGGGATAGGCCTTCCGATATCTTTCCAGTCTTTCCTTCCAGTCCGCCTCCAGTTTTTGGCCTCTTTCAAGTGCCTCCCGGAAAAGGGAAAGCACATCCTCTGGGATGTCAAACCGCGGTGCGATAGGCCAGCCCAGCTTCGTTTTGGCCCCGTCCAGTTCAGCATCACCCGGCGGTTCGCCATGAGCCTTGGCGGTATCCTGGCGGGTCGGGAGCCCGAATCCGATATGAGTACGGCACACAATCAGCGAAGGACGCAGATCCTTTTTGGCCTGCTGGACGGCCGCATCGATGGCTTCCACATCATTTCCGTCAGAAACCTGAAGAACCTGCCAATCGTACGCCGAAAAACGCGCGCTGCGGTCTTCGGTGAAGGTCAGATCGGTCGATCCGTCGATCGAGATCCGGTTGTCATCGTAGAGATAGATCAACTTTCCCAGCTTCAAGTGACCGGCCAGCGAAGCAGCCTCGGAGGTCACGCCTTCCATGAGATCACCATCGGTGACAATCGCATAGATATGGTGATTAACCACCTGGTGATCTACATTATTAAATGTAGCGGCCAGATGAGCTTCGGCGATGGCCATCCCTACGCCGTTGGCAAAGCCCTGGCCGAGGGGACCGGTTGTGACCTCGACTCCAGGAGTGAGTCCATATTCCGGGTGACCCGGTGTCAGGCTGCCCCACTGGCGGAATTGCTTCAGATCATCGAGGGAAAGCGCGTAGCCGCTCAGGTGCAGGAGAGAATAAAGCAGGGCACTGCCATGCCCGCCGGACAGGATGAATCGATCCCGGTCCGGCCAGGATGGATTCCTAGGATTGTGGCGCAGATGGCGGGTCCACAGGGTGTAGGCGATTGCCGCGCACCCCATTGGCAAACCGGGGTGTCCGGAATTCGCTTTTTGAACCATATCGGCGGAGAGGAAGCGGAGGGTGTTAATGGCATTTTGCTGCAAAGAGGATGAGGTCATACGCGTGACTCCTTCAATCACCCTGAAATTGTATCTGCTCTTCCCGAATCCGACTAGACATGTCCGAGGTAGATTGTAAGGATGCTGTTATGCGCCGGTTGAACCCCCATGCTAAAATAATTCAATGGAGGCCCAGGCCAAATATATGGATTCTGGCACGATTTTGTATATCGAAGACAATCTGGACAACCGGACTTTGATACGACGCGTGCTGATGGCAGAGGGCTATGGGTTTCTCGAAGCCAGTGATGCTGGCGAAGCCCTTGAAGTGCTTAAATCCCACCATCCGGACCTGATCCTCATGGACATCAATATGCCGGACATGGATGGATATACCCTCACCTCGCGTATCCGGGCCCTGCCCGGTTTCGAGCAGGTGCCCATCGTTGCATTAACCGCCAACGTGATGCGCGGCGACCGCGAGAAGTCCCTGGAAGCCGGTTGCGACGGTTACATCCAAAAGCCGGTCGATATAGATGTTCTTCCCCAACAAGTCGAACGCTATTTGAGGAAAAAATGAGCACACCCGATTCCCAAGATACCATCCGGAACCCCGCAGCTGATACCCAGACCGGACGAAAGGTCAACATTCCGAAGGATGCCACCGTCCTGGTCGTTGAGGACAATGTTTCCAATTTTGTCCTGATCGCCCGGATGCTGGGCTATATGGGGATTCACTGTGAATGGAAGACCTCAGGCTATGAGGTGGTTGAATACGCCGACACTCTTCCGCGTCTCGACTTAATCCTGATGGACATCCGGCTCCCGTATGAAGATGGGTACGGCGCTTTGAACAAGATCCGCGCCTCCGAGCGGCTTAAACGGGTTCCGATTGTAGCCGTGACCGCTGAAGCCAGCAAAGAACAGATGGATAAAGCGCGCGCCTCTGGTTTTGATGGCTTTCTTGGGAAACCCCTCGATCCTGACCGTTTTCCGGAACAGATCCGGCGAATTCTGGTCGGTGAACCTGTCTGGGACTTGAGCTAGCCACGATTCTCGTCTGGCATAAGGGCCAACCGCCAGAACGAGAAGGAGAAATACATGCTGCCAGAACAGCCGAGGACAAAAATGGGGGGATTCTTAGAAAGGTTGGTCCGACCCAACCCTTCCATCCGTGAGCTCGGGGCTCGGCGTCAGGCGCAGTTCCTGTGCGCTGCAGCCCTCACTTTGGCTTTTGCCGCCTTTCTGGTCATGGCATTCCTTGGACTCGTTTTCCGAGCGGTCGCGGGATCGACTTTTCCGACATTTCTCGCCTCACTCTTCCTGGCCGTCATCTGCCTTCTGGCATACGGTTTTGGTCGGATGCGGCATTATCAGATCGGGTCTGCGGTTCTTACCTTCGGTCTGACCGCTTTAGGGTACTGGCTTGTCTTAAACGGCCAGCCGCTGGTAGACACCCTTTTCTCGCTCATACCACTGGCGTTCATCCTTGGCATGATCCTGCTTCCCTTCTGGGGGATGATCGTGCTGGTGGCGATCAATGCCCTGACCGCCTATTTGCTGACGGCTCTCCCCTTCCCGATTGACAGGCAGGCATTCTCGACCGCTTCAGGAGTCCTGCTGGCCGTTGGGATCTTCTTGTTGATCGCGGCTGCATTCCGCAATATCGTCGAACGCCAGCGCCTGGAAGACACCCTGGATACCAATCGGAAATTATTGGAGTTGAGGGACACCCTGGTGCAGCAGCTCGACCAGCGGACCCGCCAGGTGCGGATCGCCTCGGAGTGCGCCAAGAAAATTACCGCTTTCTCCAGTCTTGACGATCTTCTCCGTATGACAGCTGAACTGCTTACCGAGAGATGCGGATATTACCATGCAGGCATCTATCTGGTCGACGAGCTGGGCCGATTTGTTCAACTGCGCGCCGCCGGAGGTACGGCCGCCGAAGCGATGCTAAGGGCTGAAAACCGGTTTGCTGTTGGTCCAACCTCCATTCTCGGTTGGGCGATCGCACACAAGGAACCCCGTCTGGCGGCCAATGTCGCCGACGATTCTCTGTACCAAAAGAACGAACTGCTGCCGGAAACGCGCTCTGAGGCTGGGGTACCAATCCTAGCTGGCGAGCAGGTCCTGGGCGGACTGGATGTGCACAGCACAGATTTGAATGCTTTTGATCCCGGGACCCTCGCGATGCTGCAAACCCTCGCCGCCCAGCTTGCTTCGGCGATGCAGAATGTCCGATTAATGGAAGCCACCCAGGTAAATCTGCAGGGTGTCGGCGAGGTCTATCAAACCAGTTTTCAGATCGCCCAGGCCAAAACGGAGGCGGAGGTTTACTCAGCCGCCAAGCTGGTCTTCCAGCGCACTCCTTACCAGGCGATCCTGCTGGTGGCTGAGAAATCTAGACTGCGGGCCGTCGCCGAGACCGATCCCTCGCTACAGATCGTGAATGAAAGCCTACCACTAGAGCTAGAGGTCGCACCCGGCGAAGGTTGGGAACGAATCGCGGAGGAGATCCAAATCGGGGAAGTCAGCAAGTTAACCACCCTGCCTGGAGGTCTGCTTAAACTTCTTCAGAAGACGAACCTAACGAACGTGGCCTTGCTCCCCGTAACTCGGAATCAAAAACTGGCTGCCCTGCTGGTAGTCGGTGGGCGCAGCAAGCAACCGCTTTCGCCGACCTCGGTCAAATCCTACCTGAGCCTGGCCGAGTTGATAGTCTCAGCGATCGAGCGCATCCGCGCCGAGCAGGATATCGAACGCCGCCTGGAAGACCTGGAAGCCATCACCGTCATCAGCCAGGCGATCTCCACCGCCAGCGATCTGCCTTCCCTGTATGGTGTGCTCCATGACCAAATCCGCCAGCATATGGGCGACAACAACTTCCTCGTGGCGTTATATGAGCCCGGGACCGATTCGATCAGCATCCCTTACCTCTATGAATTGGACTCGGGGCATGGGCAGACAAGCAGCTTGGAATCCTTCCCCCTGGGCGAGGGCCTGACCTCGATCCTGATTCGCACCAAACAACCCATGATGCTCTTGGAGGAAACCGAGAGAAGGGCGGCCGTTCTGGGGGCCAAGGTCATTGGGAAACCGGCTAAGTCCTGGCTGGGAGCGCCGTTGATCGTCGCCGGCGAAGTTGTCGGTGCGATCATCGTGCAGGATACTGAGCACGAACATGCCTTTGACGAGGCTGACCTGCGTTTCCTGACCACTCTGGCTTCCCAGGTCGCGGGTGCCATTTACAATGTCCGCCTGCTGGACGGAACTCGTCAACGGGCGCTCCAGTTACAGACGGCAGCCGAGATCGCCCGCGATATCTCCGGATCCCTCGATCTGAATCAACTGCTAGCCGAGGCTGTCTCGCTGATCCGTGAACGGTTCAACTTCTATCACGCCGCGATCTTCCTGGTTGAGCCCAACGGGGAATACGCGGCCGTACGGGAAGCCACGGGCGAGGCCGGTGCACAGATGAAGCATGCCGGACACAGGCTGAAGGTTGGCTCGAAATCGATCGTCGGATACGTTACCGGAAACGGGGAACCTCTGGTGGTTAATGACACTTCCCAGGACGCGATTTATTATCCCAATCCTTTGCTGCCGGACACGCGAGCCGAGATCGCCATCCCCCTCAAAGTCGGAACCCGGATCGTAGGTGCGCTGGATGTTCAGAGCACTCATGCCTATTCCTTCAGTGATGAAAACGTCAATGTGCTGCGGATCCTGGCAGACCAGCTGGCTGTGGCAGTGATCAATTCAGAACTGTTCGCCGAAACGCAGGAACACCTGTCACAACACCGTCTGCTCCATCACGTCACCACCGCAGCCGCTTCCGGAACCACCATCGAAGAAGCGCTGAACAGCGCAACCCAGGGCCTCCAGGTAACCCTGGGAGGCGACCGGGTGGCGATCCTGCTGGCCAATAAAGAGAAGAAGTTGCTTGAGGTCAAATCCGTAGCCGGGTACTCCGAAGAGGTCAAGCAGGTCGTCATTCCGTATGGCAGCGGCATCACTGGTGCAGTGGCAAACCAGCAGCAACCATTACGAATCGATGATGTCACCCAGGATCCGCGCTATATCCAGGTTGCCTCCAATGTACGCTCGGAACTTGCCATCCCGCTTCTTTACCGCTCCGAACTGCTGGGAGTACTAAACGTTGAAAGCGATCAGATCGGCGCCTATAGCGAGAGCGACGAGGAGCTGCTCGGGACGCTAGGCGGAAGTCTGGCAGCGATTATCGCCAATGCACGGCTGCTGGATCAGATTCGCCGACAGGTCGACCGCGAGCGTCTGCTCTATGAGATCACCAGCAAGATCCGCCGATCGACGGACATGCAGACCATTATGTCCACGACCACCAGCGAGCTGAGCAGAGTGTTCGGTGCCCGGCGCGCTGAGATCAAGATCAACGTCAACCGGGAGACAAAAAACTCCTCACCCAAGGACACGGCTTAATCGTACGGGACAGGACGGATGAGCCATGCAAAGATCTGAATTATCTTCAACCCTATCAGGACGGGTGCTGGCAAGGACCGGCAATTTCTTCCTGCCGGTC
>Ga0116112_1002765_pt1 | contig 10202 bp, 11 predicted proteins | sample June2015DPH_8_15_FD_89721 | JGI IMG/M metagenome (GOLD analysis project Ga0116112, IMG submission 89721) | Peatland microbial communities from SPRUCE experiment site at the Marcell Experimental Forest, Minnesota, USA - June2015DPH_8_150 | ecosystem: Environmental > Terrestrial > Soil > Wetlands... | reverse complement strand
TTATGTCTGCTTTTCCTGCTTCTCCTCGTCCGAGTCTTCAGGGAGAAGAGGGTTACACATGGTGTGGGGTGGTATGAAACCTGCTTGGGCAGTTAGTTTTTCAACAGCCTGTTTATTCTTGACTTCTATGCCCCCGAGACCCTGCGAATTAACAACTATTGCCATGTGTATTGCCATGTGTACCATGTGAAAGAAATTTGTGCAATAAGAAACACGAAAACGTGGACTACAGGAAGTGCGCAAGAACCGGACGGACCAGATCTTTATTCTTTACAATAGGCATCACGCGACCTCACAAACTCAAGAATAAAGATTTGACCCTCTTGCCCCTCCCCTTTCTAAAAGGCCAGTTTCATCTGCCCTGGACCTTTTTGATCTCTTGGGTTTTGTCCCCCGTAAGATCGGCCTTTAGGAACTCGCCCGAGCTCGGGAGGACGATCAAGTATTGATAGATTGGCTGCAGCGACACTTTAGCCTTGCTCATGGCGAGGTCCAAGGTGTGTCCACCGGAACGGTGGTCTTTACTCAAGTAATGCAGATGGAGCCCGGGCAGATTGACAGCATGGATGTAGTCGGGAAACCAGAATCCAACAAGCGTGCCTTCAGTGTTCTTCTCCACGAAGACCTTTTGCTCGTCAACAATCACCGCCTGCTTACGATAGGGCTTGGACTGTTTGGAGAAGCTTCTGTTCTTGATCCAGGGAAAGTTTCCTTCAATGCGAACTGCGTAGATGATATTGCGGCTCGTAATGTGCTTATCGAATTCGGCACGCAATTCGGGATAATTCTTTATCGCACCCAGATCGAAGTGCTCTATAGGCTTAAATCTGGTCGCCATGCCAAAAGGAACCATGAGTGAGTCGGGAGCCACCTGAACCGTTCCATCAGCAAGCTGCTGATAGAAAGTACCGTCCAATAGAACTAGTTCGCCGTCCAGCCCTTCGCTCACCGCGATTCCGAAGTCGCCGTTTTCCTTGATTTGCGCACAGCTCACATGCCCGTCAAATAGCCCCGTGGACAGCGCGTTGGAAGCCGAGATTTGGTAAAGGATCCCATCCTGTGCGAACGCCCGCACGAGAGGCGCAGCCAGCAAGGAGATGGCAACAACCGCCAACAAGATGAAATTCAGTCTTCTCATGGGAGTGCTCCTTCCTAAAGGCGCCCGTTTCCCGGTATACCGGCTCATGGTGTTCATTGGAATCCTCCTCCTTAAATTTGATAATGCTAAGCTCGAAACGGCCCCCAAAGGGATTACAGGCTCATGGGGGCTTCTCATGGGCACTTTCCGGCAATCATTCTCATGGACCTCCAAAAAAGTTGAGGTCATATTGTCTGGTATATTCAACGGCTGAGTATATTTATTTGTACATCATACTCTTGTCCTAACAGGCGGTCAAGGGGAAAAAATGTCTTTGAGAGAGTAGCGGTTCCTTTTGGCCACAAACTGATGATGGTAGGGCATGATGGGCTCCTTTCCGGATCGAGTGTTGGTGGTGCTTCACTCTACCAGAAAACCCTGTCATGTCCTCTATTTATCTGTCATGTGGTGCACTTGAAGTAGAATGCACCCCCCGTCCATATTCGCTAGGGAGGGAATCCTCTACGTCGACCGGCCCAGCACTAAGGGCTTCGGTACTCGAAGACAGAGCCGAAGCCCTTAGTGGTCTATTTCATAAGTACGATGACGTATTATAATGATACTTTCCGGCGCTTCTGTTATCCTTGGCATATATTTTCCAACAGGGGAGGATTCGATGCCAAGAAGAAATCCCTTTTCAATTGTGCTGTCTGGGGCCGAGCGTGCCGAACTGGAAAAGATTGCCCGGAAGGGAAGAAAAGTGATAATTTAGTGAACGTCCCTCAACGTAGACGGAGAGTCTGGGTTCTCTCAAGTATCGCCGCGGTAATCCTGGGTATCGTTGCAGTCTCCTATCTGATAAGCAGCGAATCCTTGCGCCGGTACATGGAGAATCGGATCAACGGTCATTTGAAGGGGTACACGGTCCATATAGGGAAGGCTTATTTCCATCCCCTCGCCTTCTCTCTGGATCTTGACAATCTGATTCTGGTGCAGGATGCCAATCCGAATCCGCCCATCGCGAACATCAACCGGGTTCACGCAAGCGTTCAGTGGAGAGAAGTGCTCACCGGCCATCTGGTGGGTGATTTATCGTTCAAGCGACCGAAGTTCTACGTCAACTTAATCCATGTTAGTAAAGAGGAGGAGAGCAAGGTTCCCCTCAAACAGAAGGGATGGCAAGAAGCCCTCGCATCCATCTATCCCCTCAAGATAAACACACTCACAATCCATGACGGGGAGGTTACGTATGTGGATAAAGGACCTTACAAGCCACTCCATATGGACAAGATCAATTTCCGGGCCTCCAACATCCGGAATATCCGTTATCCTGACAATGTCTACCCTTCCGCTATCCACCTGGAGGGGAGGATTTTCGAGAAAGGCAGACTCGCTGTTGACGGATATGCCAATTTTCTTGGGAAGCCTCACCCCTGGGCTAAGGCGGACCTTGATCTGAACGATATGGATTTGAGCTATTTCAACCCAATCATGACCCGCCACAATGTTTCCATCCGAAGGGGGACTCTGTCGACAAAGGGAGTCCTGGAATATAACCCCCATATCGCTGTAGTTAACCTGAAGAATCTGGACATTAACGGGGCTGACGTTGATTATCTCCACCTTCCGCAAACTGTGGCCGCGGAAAAGAAAAGGGTCCGGCAGGTTGTGCGCACTGCAAAAGAACTGAGTAACGAGCCCGCCTCGAAGATCAGGATAGATGTGCTCAGGATTAAAGCAAGCAATTTCGGGTACGTAAACAGGACGACCCAGCCCAATTACCGCCTCTCTATCGATCAAATGGAAGCAAACCTGAGAAACTTCAGCAATCAGATCACCGAGGGTCCGGCAACGTTCGAATTGAAGGGCAAGTTCATGGGAACGGGCAATACTAAGGTGACCGGCACCTTCCGGCCAGAAACGAAGAATCCTGATTTCAATGTCAATGTGGCTATTCAGAATACTCAGATGCCGGCCATGAGCGATCTTTTCCGAGCCTATGGAAATTTCGATATCAAATCGGGTCTCTTCTCCTTCTATTCGGAACTGTCGATCAAAGACAACAAAGTGAACGGTTACATAAAACCCATTTTCAAAGACATGAAGGTTTATGACCGTCGTTCGAGACAGGAGAAGAGCCTCTCCCATACGCTCTACGTGTGGATGGTGGGAGGCATATCAAGGCTTCTCGAAAACAGAACCCGTAATGAGGTAGCGACCAAGGCCGCTGTCTCCGGAACTCTCGAAAGTCCCGGCACGAGTACCTGGGAGATCTTCATTAACCTTCTCCGGAATGCATTCATCAAATCAATTCTTCCGGGACTTGATAAAGCATTGAGTCAACCAAAAAAGTAGGTTCTGGAAACATAAGTTCCTCAGGCTTTCAAGTGGTACTCTTCACTCAGCTGAGAGACCCCTATGTGGCGAGTGGAGTTGCGCCACGAAGTTGCACAAGAGATGAGGGATGGCCCCTCGGAGCCGGCCTGCAGGGGCGGGCTTCAGCGAAGGGTAGGGGTCAGGTCTTGTTTTTTGCACTCTTTTTTCGTTGAAGAGTTTCCTGTTCCCTGAAGCGTTTGACTCTCCTACTTACCGTGGCATAGTCCGCCCCAGTTCCAAACGAGGGCGGGAGGTTTTTATTTGCCAGAGGGTTAAAAACACGCCAACCACACTCGCGATACCCGCGAATATCTCTATTACCTCTTTCAGCTTTTCCCAGAGTAACTCGTCCATGCTTTGCCGGCCCCTTAACTTCTTTAGCTACTTCGTTAGTTCATTGTCTCCTAATCCTCTCGCTATCCTTGGCATCGTTCACTTTTTCTTAGAAAAACAGCCTGTCCCCTTTTCCCCTTAAGATCATCCAGAAATCTCCGGTAGTTGAATAAATCCGCATACTTTTGATTGACTACGTACACGTCTTCACGGTTTGAAATGAAATAGGAAAAGTTGAAGAGGTGTCTACCTTTGTCGGCAGTCTGCCAAGCTTGGACTACTGCGATAAATGCTCTAGCCCCCTCATCCTCAGGGCTCACCGCCCAGCATGTTTCCAGGTCATCAAGGCAGAGAATCAAAGGCTTGAACGTCTTCAAGCATGTCAGTCCGAGTTCCCCTATTTTGCTATCGAGAATAGCATCAAATTGATTTAGGAGATCGTAGTCCCCGATGTAGTTCTTGGTAACCAAAACCGGAATGACCGGTTTACCCTTTGCAGCTGTTTCGATCACGTACTTGTTGAGTTTGAGGAGCTTGCCTTCGTCGCTTTTGCCGCGGCTATAAGGATCATCTTTCCCTTTGTTAAACAACAGCCGATGTATGTCTTGAAGGAATGACGCATCGGATTGCCCGTAAAGAGACGAAAATCGGTAGTACTCGGTAGTAAACTCAAGAACGATGACATGCGTTTCAGACTCCACAACGTAGTCCGCCCCAGTTCTTGGAGTTTTGGACAGTTCTGAGCCGCTGAATATCTGCTGTACTAGGAAGTCGAAGTATTTTTCGAGCAGATCCCCATATTCACCCTTGAGAGCCTGGAGACCCGACCCTCCGGCGTCTTTGATACGCCAAAGCAGCCCCGAGCAAATGCCCTTGAGGAGGAAGTCCAGATCAATGATGCAAAAGCCGCCTTCCTCAACCTTAAATATCGGGCGATCAAAGATGGTTTGAAAACTGCTGTAGAACCCCTGTACTGGATCCCTCCTATCTCTGGTCAAACGCTCCTTCATTTCCGGCAGATCAGCAGCCATCTTACCTATAAGTTGGATCAGGCTACTTTCATCACCAAAGTTTTCGTTCCTGATGTAAAAGCTGCGAATGTTCCGGCAGTCGAACCCGCCTTGGATGGTATCCTGATCGGTCTCTCTGTTCAGAACCGGCACTGTGAGAAACCAGTTCATCAGGCCGGTGAGTATGGAGAAATGTTCCCTAAGAGACAGGCCGCTATCCCTCTCTAGCTCTTTCAATGCCTTGGAGATTGTCACCATTTTGCCTGCCCCCATTTCTTTGAGCAAATAGCCGTAGATGTGCCAATACCGCTGAAGTCTTTCCGTATAGATCGTATGGGTAGTCTCGGGCAAATAAGAGAATGGATAGTCTCGTATGAAATACTTCAATAGTACCTGTCGACCGCCCCTGCTGGCCCGATTTAGCTTGCTGCTGATGAGAAGCAGAGCCTTGTAGTACCTCATTGCCCCCCGCCTGTCGTGTCCGCCCGTTATGGGAATCGTGCGTACGTTGCCGGCTTCACTTCGCGCAATTGCCCTCGTAATCATGTGGAGCAGGCTGTCCCTGTGAAAGAACACTTTGTTGCCCGGTGTTGTCCGTGAGATACCAACGGCAGCAAGTTCTTCTCTGCCCAAACTCGCCGATTCGTCAGGCTCGTATGTTTGCACTATCATGTTTAGGAAAGAGCTGTAAGAAACAACCTCTACCGTATCCAGCACCCCTACGAACTCATCTACAAGTTCGTCGATAATCCGCTCGTTATCGAGACAAGATGAGGGCAACGTCAGACCTCTCTTGTCTATGCTGCGGAAGACGTCTTCGTAGACCAAATGAGTCATGGTCTGCATTGCGCTACCACCAGTTCTTCTGTTCTCGGCTGATTGCCACCCAAAGGCGCTAACATCCCGGTTGGATAAACGCGCGCTGGACTATTTTGTTAGATGCCGCTTTCATGCCTATTCTCTGTCTCGCGCCAATGGCTGGTTCCTATTCGCCTCTATGATGCCTGCCTCAGACCCTCCAATGGCTCCTTTTATCTGCGGTTTGAATACGCCTCGCTGAATCAGAACTTGAATTGCTTTAGAGACCTTTTTGTTGGAAATACCACATCGTTGAGCAATAACCTTGTGTATCCCGTGCTGCCAAGGCTGTGCCGGAAGATTCTCCTGTACCTTGCAAATGAGGGCTTCGTCCAATGGCGTTTTGGGAGGCCCATGCAATCCTTCTGTCCTTGTAACCGTCGCTGTCAGGTATAATCCCTTCGCGGCGTTTCGAAGCCCTTTGCCATACGCTCGCAACGCCTCCTGTTCACCAGCAAGGGTAAGGTCGCATTCGCATTGGCTGAGGTACTTCTTACCTTTCAGGATGTCATGAAGAAAGTGCAATTCGTCCCCAACCCAGAACTGGAAATCTTCTTCAAGACAGGCAGGTTCCGCATCTCCTAAAATAACCACGCGATAAGTCACTGATGCCTGATGAAGCGCGCGATACTCCCCAGAAGCTATGGTGGGTAGCCAAACGGCAAGCTTCTGGTTCACACTTTCAATGACACCTTCAAAGTCTTGGAAACAAGAATTCAAGTACGCTTCATCAACCGTCACTTCTTTTCCGGTAAAAATATGCCTTCTGCGGTATTGAGTATCAGGTTTTCCAAGTCGATGGACAAGAAGATGCCTTCTTTCATGGTATTCTTCCATTACCGACTTGCCGGGCGGAATGCCCGGTAAATCGATGTCGAATCTGGTCCGATAGTACTTTATGATTTCTGAGAAGCCACCACTTGTCAGGCGGCGGCACTCTTTGTTGATGATCTTAGACAGAACATACGACATGGAGTCAATGGAAAGTATTTCAGCCTGTGTGAAATTTACCTGGACAAGCTGGTCTTTGAATGGGTCCTTTGTCATCACGAATATGTCCCTAACAGTGTCCACGAGATACGCTTCGAGCACTGACACCAGCCGGATGAATATCAGTTCCAACAGTTGCTGGCGAACGCGTCTTGTATACGCTGGTTTGAGTTTGTATTTGATAGGCTGTACAATTACGAGGTCTTCATCCACCGCGCCGTGGCGATTGTAACGACATCTCGCCTTATAACGCAGGACTTCCTCTGTCTGAGCAAAGGCATATAATGATGACCCGTATAGATCATTAAGAGAAGAGAGCTCGGTCTTTGCAACAGAATATGCTTTCACGCTGGTCTTTGAATATCTTATACGAGCCTAAGATCGATTAAATAGCCACTTTTCTCGTTGTTCACGTTTTAATCCCATCTTCACAAACACCCGTATTACTTGATTTGAGAGCAGCAGAGAGGGACGTCCGTAAATAAGTAAATAATTACCATCTCCCTCTCACGTCATGCGTTAATCATAGCCATCAGTAATGTTGTATTGCAAGAAAAACATTCAGCCGCTCTCTTTCGGGAAGCAGTGAACGGAACAGAGTTGACTAATGAGAAATACTTTCCGATGACCCCTTACCTTGCCGCTTGCACCTACGAAGGCGCAGTCTGAGGTGGCTTTGATGGTCAACGATTACAAGTTGAAGTATTCACCAATCAGTTCAGCTTAAACGTCCTCTTAAGAAGGTCTTTCACCGATTGTTTTGCCGCTTGAAAAGCGGTAGGATCATATCCCACGTGCGGGTCGCGCTCGACGCAAGCATCCTTGTAGCTGAAAGGCTGTCCGGTGGCAACGTTGATTAATTGACCCGTTGCCTCTTCGCGAATCTCACAGCCGCGTACTGTTTGCGCATTCTTTCTGATACTCGGTGTGGTGTTCATCAAAGGATTGTCGAAGAGATGCGAAGCGTTGGGATACTCGATAAGCTGAACGTCTCGTCCGGCGCTCCGCAAGCGTTCGACATAGGCCTTGCAAGGCGCTATTGGGTTGTAGTCGTCCGCAACGCCGTGGAAGATTCTGATTGGCCGGTCAGCGACCTCGGTATCAGTCTGATATGTTGTCATACAGTCGGGATAGAAGGGAAGATAGGCGGCGAATTCGATCCCAGATTTGTTCCACATCCGGTGAAATCTCTTGAGACTCGCATAGAGGGTCGCCTGCCCGCCGCGAGAGAATCCCATGAGTGCGATCCGCGAGGGGTCGACCAGCGGGTGTTTGGCGAGAATACCAAGCACACGATAGGCATCCAGGATCATGTTGAGCCGCCCAAGCAGGGCCTGGTTCGTGTTGACCTCCGTGAGGCCGCGCCCTGTGAATCCGTCGAGCGTGAAGGTCGAAACCCCCATTTCGTTGAATTCCCTCGTCCAGAATTCGAGGTTGGGCGTTATCCCTCCCGAGCCGTGAACCAGGACTACCACAGGCAGGCGCCCCGATCCCTGGGCGATCCGAAAGAGCCCGGTGACAACTACCTGCTTTCCTCTATCGTCTCCCTTGAGGAACTGCTCATCGGAAAGCGTCAAACTCTGGATCGGGTTCAGTTCGGTTCGTGCGGCGATCTGCTTCGTTCCTGCATCCTGAGCAATCACCACGGCTGGTACGATGAATGACAGAACGATTGCTGCAATGAGGAAATGACGTGCCATGCTGCCTCCTTATGAAGCTCAGGCCGCGAACGTATACTTTGTTCCTGCCGTATTGAGAATAAATTCTTTGGGCATCTCCTTGCTGAAGGCGAAAATGGCCTCGAACCCCGTGCAATGGGTCGGTACGACATAGTCTGGCTTCATCGCCTTGATATCGGAGACCGTCTTCTCAATAATGACGGGATCGGCATTGATGAGGTGGAGCCCGCCCATAATCGCATGGATTTTGTCCGTACCGGACACCTTCTGCGCCTGCCTGACTGTGTTGACGATTCCTACATGGGAGCAGCCGGAAAGGACGACAAGCCCTTCTCCTTTCACGTTAAAGAAGACGGCTTGCTCCCCCGGGAAGGTATCGTGTTCGATCTTTTCGCCCCGTTTTATTTGATAGCTCTTGGACACTTTCTCATAAGAGGTCACTCGCTCGATGTTACCTGTAAAGTAGGCACCGGGGAAAATCTCCGTTGGAGTGTTTATCTCCACAACCTTCAGCCCGAGGGCCTCGATATCCTCCTTCTTCAGTTGTCAGAGGTCCGTGGGTTCATTTGCTCCAGGCCGCAAAGAGTACCTTCGAGCAAAGGCTTCCTGCCCCACGTAGAAGGGTGTCCCTCGGCCGATCCGTGGCTGGTTATGTTTGAGGATGTCGACTGCGTTCGTAAAATGATCCCAATGGCCGTGACTCAGAGCGAAGGCATTTGCCTTGCCCACGTCAATACCCAGGAGCGCTATATTGTTCATCACGCCTGCCGGGTCAGTCCCGAAATCGTACATGCAGGCGCTTACCTTCCCGTTGACAACCGTCTCCACGTAATAGCAGAGGCCGTGTTCGGCATGAATCATCTTGCCCGACACGGCACGATACCGTTTGCCAATCTTGGAGTCTTTTATGTTCGTGTCATAATAGTTGTCCGTCACTACCCAGACAGAAAGCTTGTCAACCTCGGTAGTCGCTGGCGTAGCTTGAGCCGATATGCCGCTCATGGTTCCACCGGCTGCCAAAAGTGTGCCTGTTGCTAAGGAATACTTGAGAAACTCTCTACGGCCCATATTGTCTTTCATAACCAACCTCCTATCTCCGCTTTCAAATAGGGGAAATTGAGTCCCTGCAAATCTTACTCCGGATAAAAACCCGAACCGATCAGCCCTACACCTCCATCTATCTTCACCGCCTTTATGTAGGCCCATTTCTGGGACGGTTGGGTCTGCCCGGGTTTAGGGAACATGTAGTCGACCCACCCCGACCCCGTGGATCGAATTAGTTTCATAAACTCGTCATGAAATAGCTTTCCGTTGGCATCTTTATCACCGTGCACATTGGTTCCTTCCCTCTCCGGGAAAGCGGGGTTGAGTAATACGTTCATGTCTTTGTCATAGACGAATAGATACGTTTTGCCGAACCACCATTCGCTGTCGCGCTTTCTGAACTCCGAGAAGGCCGCGCTTCCTTTGCTTTCAACCAGCGCCGCAGCCTTGTTCACGAGCGCTTCGATCTGCTTCGCCTGTTCGGACGTTGGAGGAGATTGTTGGGAACTGACAGGATAGACCATCACCATCATGAGCAGCACAGCGCAAACCAAAAATGTCCTAAACATCACCTCGCCCTCCCTTTTTTTAAAATTCTCTATGCCGAATGCCCTGCAAACAGATGTTTTTTGAATTGCCCATTCCTGGCTCCCCAAAAGCATTACCACGGGAAATCTATATAGGCAAGAAAAAAACGAGAAATGAGGAGTTCAGGAAGCAGTCAATGTGAGGGACAGCGCAGAAGATATGACAGAAGAGACAGGCCGTGTTACACTGAATGATATGAAACCGATTTCTCTGGAGGTCGTTGCGAACATCCCCACAACCCTCGCG
>Ga0116112_1002744_pt1 | contig 10251 bp, 9 predicted proteins | sample June2015DPH_8_15_FD_89721 | JGI IMG/M metagenome (GOLD analysis project Ga0116112, IMG submission 89721) | Peatland microbial communities from SPRUCE experiment site at the Marcell Experimental Forest, Minnesota, USA - June2015DPH_8_150 | ecosystem: Environmental > Terrestrial > Soil > Wetlands >... | reverse complement strand
CGGCATCCGCAACTGGCAGGGTGGCGGCCGCGCCAGCGCGCGCGAAACCGTCGGCCGCGTCGCCGCCGGCGCCATTGCCAGGAAGATTTTGCGCGAACGGTTTGGCGTCGAAACCCTGGCCTACGTCAAACAAGTCCAGCGCCTTGTTGCCAACGTGAACCCGGACAAGGTGAAATTCAAGGACGTCGAATCCAACATTGTCCGTTGCCCCGACCGAAAGGCGGCGGCGAAAATGATCCGGCTCATCGAAAAGATGCGCCTGGCCGGCGACACCGTGGGCGGCATCATCGAAGGCGTCGCGCGCGGGGTGCCGGCCGGCTGGGGCGAACCGGTGTTTGACAAGCTCGAAGCCGACCTCGCCAAGGCCATGTTGAGCCTGCCCGCGTCGAGGGCGTTTGAAATCGGGTCAGGTTTTGGCGGCATTTTGCTGACCGGTCGCCAGCACAATGACCCGTTCCGCGCGCGCGGCGGCAAGGTTTTCACGACCACGAATTTTTCCGGCGGCATTCAGGGCGGCATATCGAACGGCCAGACGATTTTCTTCCGGGTCGGGTTCAAACCGATCGCCACCGTCATGCACAAGCAAAACACGGTGGACGTGCAATTTCACAACACCACGCTCCAGGGCCGTGGACGGCACGACCCGTGTGTGTTGCCGCGGGCGGTGCCCATGGTGGAGGCGATGACCGCGTTGGTGCTCGTGGATCACGCGCTCCGGCACAAGGCGCAGTGCGGTTGACCCGAAGGATTTCGGGGTTGATTTTTCCACCGTCCGGACGATTTATATTTTATGCCAGAAAAGACCATCAACGAAATTTCCGCTGACCTGCGGAGAATTTACACCAAGGCCACCGAAGCCGCGCAGCGGGAAAATCTTGACTACGCCATTGCGCTGTTCAACCAGGTACTCGAAAAAGAGCCGGGCCTTTTTGAATGCCGCAAGGCGTTGCGCGAGGCGCAATTCCGGAAGGCCGGCGACAGCGGCAGCGGATTTTTCAAAAGGATGCTTAGCGGCGCCGGCTCCTCGCCACAGGTGGCCAAGGCCAAGATGGCGATGAGCAAAAATCCCGCCGAGGCGCTCGCCATCGCTGAACAGATTTTGAATGGCGACCCGAACAGTTCCGCCGCGCATCGCATCATTGTTGACGCCGCCAAGGCGCTGGACCTGCCACGCACGGGTGTGTTGTCGCTCGAAACCCTGCTGAAAAACTCGCCCAAGGACAAGGGCCTGGCGATTGAATTTGCCGAAGCGCTCGCCGCCAGCGGCGGCGACGCCAGCCGCGGGGAACAAATTCTGAGCGAACTCTTGCGCGCGCGACCCAACGACGGTGAACTGGCGAAGGCGTTGAAAAACCTGTCGGCGCGCAAGACGATGGACAAGGGCGGTTACAGCGCGCTGGAAGGCGGGCAGGGTTCGTACCGCGACATTTTAAAGGACAAAGAGGAGGCCGTTTCGCTCGAACAGGAAAAGCGCGTCGTCAAGGCCGAGGACGTGGCCGAACGGCTCATCGGCGAATACGAAGCGCGCCTGGAAACTGAGCCGGACAACCTCAAGCTGGTGCGCCAACTCGCGGAACTTTACACGCAGAAAAAGCAGTTCGAACGCGCCCTGGAACTTTATGATCGCGTTAGAAATTCCGAGATGGGCAACGACCCGTCGCTCGAACGCGCCATCGCCGAAACCGTCGCGCGGCGGTTTGATTATCAAACGGAACAGCTCGATCCCGCCGCGTCCGACTTTGCCGAACAGTCGGCCAAAATCCAGGCGGAAAAACTGAATTTCCAGGTCACCGAATGCCAGAAACGCGTCGAAAAGTATCCGACGGACCTGGCGATCCGGTTTGAGATGGGCGTGCTGTATTTTCAGGCGGGCAAAATCGGCGAGGCGATTGCGGAATTTCAGAAGGCGCAGGGCAATCCGCACAAACGCATCGCCGCGATGAGCCTGCTCGCCCAGTGTTTCGCCAAACGGAAGATGTTCGACCTGGCCGCCCGCACGTTGCAAAACGCCGTCAAGGAAAAAATCGTGTTCGACGACGAAAAGAAAGACCTCGTCTATAACCTCGGCTGTGTGCTCGAAAACATGGGCAAAAAAGAGGAAGCCGTTGAACAATTCAAAATCCTCTACGAGATGGACATCAGTTACAAAGACGTCGCAGCCAAGGTGGATGCATTTTACGCCGGGTAGTAAAAATTTCTTTTCCTCCCCGTCCTCGTCCTCATCCTTCGCCGTTTGGCACTCGCTATTTGAGGTTCGAGGTTCAACGTTGGAGACCGCCCCGACGCGGCGTGTCGGGGTTCTGCGGGGTCGGCCTTGCACCGCCCGTGAATAAAATCGTGAATCCCAAACCGAAATCAAAAAAACGGATTGTGTTCCTTTTCCTCCGCCACGGTCGTCAACGGACCGTGGCCGGGGCATAGCAGGGTTTCCAGCGGCAGACGTAAAATTTGTTCCCGCACTTTTTGCCGCGCCAAATCCCAAGATTGGTTGCCGCGCCCGATGGACCCGGCGAAAATCGCGTCGCCCACCAGCGCCACGTGCGGCGCGTCCTCCTGCCAGTTGCCGACGATGTAAGTCACGCCGTCCTCCGCGTGGCCGGGCGTTTCGCGATGCGTGATGCGCAGCCCGCCGAGGTGGATGATCTCGCTCGGCTTGTTGCGCTGGTCCACCGGCGCGTTTTTGGACCCGCTGTGCAATCGCACTTTCAGAAAGGCTTCGCGGATTTTTGGCAGGGCATCCACGTGGTCGTAGTGCGAGTGCGTGATGAAAACGTGCCGGAGCTGAAGCCGGTTCTCGACAATGCAACCGAGGACGGGTTTCGCGTCAAGACCGGTGTCGAACAACGCCGCGTCACGCGTGACCTCGTCCCAGACGAGGTAACAATTCACCGTCAGCCCTTCGCCGGCAGTGGTAAACACGCGCAGTTCGCGCCATTGGCTCAAATCCTTCAGCCCCGGCAGCCAGCCATTGGCAATGCCTTCGAGTTTGGCCGGATCCAGTCCGATGATCTTTCCCAGCGCGATGAAATTTATTTTCTTCGCCGACCGTCCGAATTCTTCAAGCTCAGAAAGTTCAGCTTCGGAAATTCCCGCAGCCTTTGCCGCCGCGACCACCGAAACATTATTCATCGCGCGCGCCTTGCGGATGACGTCCCCAAAATGATCTTCGAGATTCACAGGCGGGACGGTAGCGGATTATTGCCGGTCACCGCAAGCGGTAGTGGCGGCTTCGAATTTCTGATTTACAATTTGGATGGCAGGGCCGCGACCTGCTCTGACAACGGATGTCGTGGTGGCCGGCGCGGCCGCAGACGACCAGCCGGTCTTCTTTACCCGCCCCAATTGCCTCTGCACCGTAAATTTTAGGCTTGCAATCACAGCGGGTTGTGTGCTAAAATAGGCGGGGTCAGAAGCATATGTTTTTCTCAAATGCCAAAAAAGAGCATGAGCGTTATTACCTGTTGCCGGGCATGGGCGGCCCGGCAGCGCGCCGCAAGCATAGAGAATTTTTGAAATGGTCGATCGTGGCGAGCGTGATTTTCTCTGTGATCATGGCGCTGATTATGTATTGGTTCGACTGCTTGAAATCGTTTTGAATGGGTTGGTGGTATCCTGATTTGCCGTTGCGTCGAGCCTATGGCGCATAATCGGCACACCCGTCCTCCGTAGTCCCGCGCCGCGGGACGGACGGTGGACCGCACCGACACTGCAATAATCAAAGCCGGGCCTGCCAGGGAGCTGCCGCGCTTGACCCGCCGCACGCAATTGTTAGTATGCGCGCGATTTGATGAATGGGTTCCGATTGATTCCGGTTTGGGTGGCGGCGTTGTGCCTGGGCCTGCCTTTGCGCGCGGAACTGGCCGACGGCGTCAAGGCCATTGTGAATGACACGGTCATCACTTACGCGCAGGTTGAGGAGTTCACCATGCCGGCGGAGGATGCGTTGCGCCGGGAATACGCCGTGCAGCCGGAGGTCTTTCGGCAAAAACTTGCCGAGGCGCTCGACAACAGCCTGGAGATATTGGTGGAGCGCCAGTTGATCCTGCACGAATTCGAGACCAAATACAACAAACTGCCGGACAGCGTGGTGGACGAACTGGTGCAGGACCGGCTCCGCGAGCAGTTCGGCGACCGTGTAACGGCCATGAAATCCTTGCAGGCGCAGGGCATGACGTATGAACAATACCGCCAAAACGTCCGCGACCAGTACATCGAGTCGGCACTGCGCCACCAGAATGTTTCGCGCGAAATCACCATCTCGCCCTACCGGGTCGAAACCTACTACCTCGCCCATCAGGACGATTTCAAGGTGGAGGACGAAATCAAACTACGCATGATCGTGCTCAACAAGACCGCCGACGATGACACCAATACGCCGGCCCTGGCCCGTGAAATCCTGGCCAAAATCAAGGAAGGCGCGACGTTTCCCGAGATAGCTTCGGTTTATTCACAAGGCTCGCAACGCAGTCAGGGCGGTGATTGGGGTTGGGTCGAGCGCTCCGTGCTGCGCCAGGAACTCGCCGAAGTCGCCTTCGCGCTCAAGCCCGGCCAGGTCAGCGACGTGATTGAAACGCCGGAAGCCTGTTACCTCATGCTCGTCGAGCAAACCCGCCCCGCCCACGTCCGGCCGCTCACCGAAGTCCGCGATGACATTGACAAAACCCTTCGTACGCAGGAACAGGCCCGACTTCAAAAACAATGGATTGAGTCACTGAAGAAAAAAACGTTTATCCGCTATTTCTGAAACGCGAAACTCAAAACGTGAGGCGTGAATTCACGTTTCACGCGCACGTTTCTTCTGCCCCATGAAAAACTGGATCGGTATCACGCTGGGCGATGTCACCGGCATCGGCCCCGAAGTCACCCTCAAAGCCCTCGCCGCCGAAAACGCCGCTGACGACGCGCGCTACCTGCTCATCGGCGATGAAAGTTACGTTCGTCGGCTGAACGAAAAGCTGGGAACCAACCTGCCGTTGGAAAAATTTTCCGGCGGCAATGAACCCGGGAAAATTTTTGTCGCCAGTCCGCTTTCCGAGCCGCTGCCGGAACATCTGCCCGCCGGTTCGCCGGCCGCCGCGAATGCCGCCGTTGCCTCGTTGCGCGACGGCGCGAAACGCTGTCTTCGCCGCGAATTGGACGCCGTGGTCACCGCGCCCGTCAATAAGGAAGCCATCATCCGCGCCGGACACAAATTCGTCGGCCAGACGGAACTATTTGCCAAAGCCGCCAAAACGAAACGTTACGCCATGATGCTGCTCGGCCACGACGAACACGGACGCTGGCTGCGCGTGGCGCTCGTGACCATTCATACCTCGATCAAATCGGTTCCCCGGAAAATCACGTCGGAAAAAATCATGCTGGCCGTCGAATTGGCCGCGCAAGCCTGCCGCGATTTGGGACTGCCGCGCGCAAAAATCGCCGTTTGCGGCCTCAACCCGCACGCGGGCGAAGGCGGGGAATTCGGCGACGAAGAAATCAAAGTCATCACGCCGACGATTCTTGCCGCCCAAAAAAATGGACTGGATGTCGTCGGCCCGTTGAGCGGTGACACGGTATTCTACTACGCCCTGCGCGGCGATTTCGACGCGGTGGTAGCTATGTATCACGACCAGGGACTCGCGCCGTTGAAGGCCGTGGCGTTCGACACCGGGGTAAACTGGACGCTCGGCCTGCCGTTCATCCGCACCTCGCCCGATCACGGCACAGCCTATGATATTGCCGGAAAGGGACTAGCCAATCCGTCGTCCATGATTGCCGCGATCCGGCTGGCGAAACAGTTGGCAAAAAAACGCAGGTAGGGACGGCCCGCCGGGCCGTCCGCGGACGCCGCAGCGTGGCGTCCTTACCCAATCAACTCGCGAATCTTCGACTTGATATCCCCACCGCGCATCAAGGATTCGCCCACGAGAATCACGTCCGCGCCGCACTGCTTTAATCGCTCCACATCGGCGCGCGTGTGAATGCCGCTTTCGGCGACGAGCGTAGGACAAGCATCCTGCCTGTCTCCATTTTGAATTTTAGAGACAGGCGAGACGCCTGTCCTACGGTTTAATTCCGCTGCCAGACGCTCCGTCGTGCCCAAATCCACCTTGAACGTCTTCAAATCGCGGTTGTTCACACCAATGAGATTCGCGCCGGTGGCCAGCGCACGTTCCAACTCCGCCTCATCGTGAACTTCCACCAGCACAGCCAGTCCGGCTTCGGTCGCCAGCGAATGGAATTTCTTCAATCGCTCGTCATTCAAAATGGTGACGATGAGCAGGATGGCGTCCGCGCCCCATTCGATGGCTTCGAGAATTTGCCGTTCATCAATGATGAAGTCCTTGCGCAGCAACGGCAGCTTCACCGCCGCGCGGATTTGGCGGAGATGATCCAGCGAGCCTTGGAAAAATTTCTCGTCCGTCAAAACCGAAAGGCAACTTGCGCCTGCCGCTTCGTATTCCGTCGCGATGCGGACCGAATCGAAGTTCTGGCAGATGACACCGGCGGATGGTGACGCCTTTTTGATTTCAGCAATCAGCGCAATGTTACCATGACGCGGCTGGCGCAATGCGGCAATGAAATCGCGCCTCTCGCCGTGTTCGAGCAGCGCGTCACGCAAATCGCCCGCGGCAATCAAGCGTGCGGGCAATTGCGCAATCTCGCGTTTTTTTTGCTCAACAATGGTGTCGAGGATGTTCGCCATACCGGGAGGGACGGCATTTTGCTGTCCCATCTTTCTTTTTTTACAGGGACGGCGGCACGCCGTCCCTCCCAAATTTATTCCTCTTCATCTTTCACTCCCTGCATCCGCTTGGCCGGACAGCCGGCGCGGAGCCAGCCGTTCACAAACTGGTCAAGGTCGCCGTCCATCACCGCCTGCACGTTGCTGGTTTCGACGCCGGTGCGCAAGTCCTTCACCATACGATAGGGCTGGAAAACATAGCTGCGAATCTGGTTGCCCCAGGAAATGCTGCCTTTCTCGCCGTAGAACCGTTCCATCTCGGCCTTCTGCGCGTCCTGCCGTTGGGCGTAAATCCGCGACAGCAGCAACCGCATCGCTGTGGCGCGATTTTGATGCTGCGACCGCTGGGTTTGCGACGCGACGACCAGGCCGGTCGGGATGTGCGTAATGCGCACGGCGGTTTCGACCTTGTTCACGTTCTGGCCACCCTTGCCGCCGGAACGGAAGGTATCAATTTGAAATTCGTTCGGCGGAATCTCGAGCTCCGTGTTCTCTTCAATTTCCGCAATCACGTCCACGCTGGCGAAGCTGGTGTGGCGTCGTTTGTTGGCGTCGAACGGCGAGATTCGTACCAGCCGATGCACGCCGCGTTCGGCCTTGGCAAAACCGTAAGCGTTTTCGCCTTGAATCAACATGGTGATGCTCTTGAGGCCCGCGCCTTCGCCGGGCAGCGCGTCGGTCACTTCGACCTCCCAGCCGCGCGATTCGGCCCAGCGTTGATACATGCGCGACAGCATCTCCGCCCAATCCTGCGCCTCGGTGCCGCCCGCGCCGGCGTTGATGCTCAGGATGCAATTCTTCCGGTCATGGGGGCCGCTGAGAAAAACCTTCAATTCCAGCGCATCGAGGTCTTTCAAGAACTTTGCGAGGTCGCGTTCCAATTCCTGCTGCACCTTCGGCTGCGCGTCGGCGGGTTCGGCTTCGCCGAGTTCGAGCATCACGCGGAAATCGTCCAGTTGTTTTTCCGCGTGAAGCAGCGGCTCGATTTTGTTACGGAGGGAATTGGCTTCGTCAATCAGCGCCTGCGCCTTTTCGCGGTTGTTCCAGAAATTGTCGGCGGCCATGAGCGAATTGAGTTCGCCGAGGCGCTTCTGCGCGGCGGGCACGTCAAAGAAACCTCCGCAGGTGCGCAAGTTTCTCCGTGGCGGTGGCAATTTCCGTTTCAACCGTTTCGAACATAATGGCGGAGCATACCGGAGACGGAGACGGGGAGCCAGAAAGGATTATCCGCGAATTTCGCGAATTGCCGCGAATTGAAATTGGTAGAGACGGCTCGCCGGGCCGTCCGTTTAGGAGGCGGAACTTCCGCCGGTCGCCTCGGCCCGGCTGCGCCAAAGCTTCGCCGCGGCGAGCGAGGCGACCCTACCTGAAGTCACGGAATCGCCAGCCGGTTCGTGGCGAGCCCGTTTTTATTTGTGGCCGCCGGCGAGCGAGAAGGAGTAGAGGATAAGCCCGATGATAAGCAAACCGGCCACGATAACGATGATGAGGAAGATGGTGTTGACCTTGTTGGTCTTTTTGGAGAATTCCTTGCCGGAATCGAACCCTGGCGGGCGTCCGCCGCCGCCCTTTTCCAATTCGCCCAAACTCACCCCACGCGGCATAACCATCGTGGTATCCACTGGTTTTGGGGCGCGACTTGGCGCGGGAGCGGGTGCCGGAGCCGCCCCGGCGGCGGGCGCCGCGCCGGTGTCCAGGCTCAGTTCCACGTTGCCGAGGCGCAAGGTCTGGCCGGGCTGCAAAACGCTTTCGGTGATTTTTTCGCCGTTGATGTACGTGCCATTGGTGGAGTCGAGGTCCTTGATGACGACGTCTTTGCCGCGCAACAGCACCTCGCAGTGATGGCTGGAAACGGACGCCTCGGCGATTTGAAACATGTTATCCTCCACGCGGCCGATGGTGGTGCGATCCGCTTTCAACTCATGCACCCGGTCGGTCATGCCTTGAGTCAGGATAACTAGTTTCGCCATAGTTACGGTGAACCGATTATGACTGCTGCCCGTTCCAAGTCAAACGGAAATCTTATCGTCAACCCCGCCGCTCAATCAGGGCGCGGAATTCAGCAAACAACGACGTCGAATCATGCGGCCCGGGCGAAGCTTCGGGATGATATTGCACACAGAAAACCGGCTTGGTTTTGTGCCGCAGGCCTTCGACGGTCCGGTCGTTGAGATTGATGCGATTCACGGCCAGGTCCGGCGGCAGGCTTGCGGCATCCACGGCGAAACCGTGGTTTTGCGCGGTGATTTCCACCCGGCCGGTCTCGTAATCCTTTACCGGCTGGTTCGCGCCGCGATGGCCGAATTTCAATTTAAAGGTTTTCCCGCCAAACGCCATGCCCAGAATCTGGTGGCCGAGGCAAATCCCGAAAATCGGAATGCCGGTGTCCACGAGCGCCTTTACTTCGCGCACGAGGTAATCCAGCACCGCCGGGTCGCCGGGGCCGTTGGACAGAAAAATGCCCGCGGGTTTGTGCTTCAGCACGTCAGCGACGGAGGCCGTTGCCGGCAAGACCTGCACGCTGAAACCGTGCTGCCGCAACCGGCGCAGAATATTGTATTTCAGTCCGTAATCGAGGGCGACAACGGGAATGTCCGCGGGCGGCAGCGGGTCGCGCGCATTCCGTGCCGATGCTTTATCAAGGAGCGCGTCATAATTTGTAGTGACTAGCGCGTTTCCCGCGTGCAAATCACCGTGGAAAACTTTGAAATTCGCGCTTTGCTCGTCTTTTTCATCCCAGCGAAACGCCTTCTTGTGCGTGACTTCCTTGACGTAATCCACGCCGACGAAGACGAATTCCTTCGCGCGCTTGACGGCTTCGGCGTCCGAAATTTCCCCCGTGGAAATGAATCCGTTCATCGCGCCGCGCACGCGGAGCTTTTTGGTCAAGGCCCGCGTGTCCAGGCCCTGGATTCCCGGCACGCCGTTTTTCTCCAGGTAATCGGCGAGTGAAGAATCCGCGCGCCAGTTGCTGACGACCGGCGAAAGTTCGCGGACGACGAAGCCGGCGACGTGCGGCTGCCACGATTCCACGTCCACGGTGTTGACGCCGTAATTGCCGATGAGCGGATAGGTCATCGTGACAATCTGGCCTTTATAGGACGGGTCGGTGAGGATTTCCTGGTAGCCGGTCATCGAAGTATTGAAGCAGACCTCGCCGCACGCGGACGCGCGCGCGCCGAAGCCTGGCCCGTGATACACCGAGCCATCTTCCAGTGCCAGAATTGCTTTCATGGAAACCAAAACGACATGATGCTAGGTGAGCTGCGCAACAACGGAAAGAAATTTTAACCGCGAAGAGGCGCAAAGAACGCAAAACTTGGATCCGCGAATTTCGCGAATGAACGCGAATGAAAACGAATCTTGGTAGGGACGCACTGCCGGGCGCCCGTCCGGTGAGGCGAGACTCCGTCGAGCCCATTTCAAGCAAAGCTCGAGAGACTCTCGCCGATCAGTTCTTTGAGACTTCGCCGGTGGCCTCCCCTTTTTTGACCTTCGAGCCGTCATTCAGATCGCGGCTGATGGCG
>Ga0116112_1002741_pt1 | contig 10270 bp, 15 predicted proteins | sample June2015DPH_8_15_FD_89721 | JGI IMG/M metagenome (GOLD analysis project Ga0116112, IMG submission 89721) | Peatland microbial communities from SPRUCE experiment site at the Marcell Experimental Forest, Minnesota, USA - June2015DPH_8_150 | ecosystem: Environmental > Terrestrial > Soil > Wetlands... | reverse complement strand
GAACGTGGTCATACGACCGGCAGACTCTAATGCTTTGTTAAGTTCGCTGATGGTATCCACATATGTGGATACCATCAGCGAACTTAACAAAGCATTAGAGTCTGCCGGTCGTATGACCACGTTCCAGAAACTTCGTCAAATGGGATTGGATAAACAAGCGGCGGCTTATCACACTCGTATGTATGGCGGTACACCGGATGTTGCAAATGCCGGAGCCGCCAGCGAGCATATCGGCTATCTAACCATGTTTGTGAATGCCGAGATTAAAAACCTCGAACGCAATGTACTCTGGGGAATTAATAATCCCGCCCGTGCGGTAATGTATCTTGGTGCAATGACTACCCTGCTTCTAACCGTGGGTGCATGGAATCATTCAATGATAGATAGTAAGGGTGTGCATCTTATAGATCGGGTATCCGATTACGACCGCGATCACAATATTGTAGTGCTTACTCCATGGGTTTACAAAAAGAACGGTGTAGAATATGCCTATAGTTTCAAAGTTCCAAAGAATAAGTTTACAGAATTAGTTGCCAATCCTATTGAAGAAAGTATTGATAGGGCTATGGGCACACGCAAGATATCCACTCCGCAGCAACTTCTAAATGAAGTTTCTCGTTCCATACCCGGTCAATTTCAACTTCAACCGGGTCATGTAGCTGCGGGTATTGGTCGGGGTGTAGTGGGTAGTCTTAACCCGGTGCTTAAAATACCAATTGAAGAAGCCTTAAACCAACGCATGTTCGGCACGGGTAGTCCTATTGTGCCTAGCAGAGAACAAGGCGCATTACCTGAAGAACAATATGGTCCTAATACTAGTCCAACTGCCGTTAAAATCGGTCAAGGTGGATGGAAGGGCGCAAGCGCAGGTGCGGTTGCAGGTGGAGCGATAGGTGGAATGTTTGAAGGGCCTATCGGTGCGGGAGTTGGCGCAGCCAGTGGCGCACTTGCCGGTGGTATTGGCGTATCTCCTGAGCGCATTCAACATGTCGTAGGAGGACTAACAGGCGGAGTGGGCGATCTCGCTATGGGCGCGGTTGCACCTGTGGTTGGGGCACAACGCCCAACAGGACTTACTGGAGCTGAGGCTGTCAAAGCTACTCCAGTTGCCGGTCCAGTGGCAGGTCGGTTCATGGCTTCCCCCGTCGATCAGCCGATGATTGCATTGGAACAAAAATACTACGATTCAAATCAAAAAGTCATGGCTCCATTTATTAATTATCAAGCATTAGAAAAAATGGACCCAGTACGCGCACGAGATTATAAAGCCGCTAATGGAGAACTCATTTGGTATGGTCAAGCTCTTAGTACAGCAGAAAAGAGTTTAGGCGAAATAAACAAAGCTATACTGAATATTACAACCGATCAAACTATGTCTCCACAGGATAAAAACGAAGCCCTATCTAATTTGCATGACCAAAAAATGGCCTATTTACAGCAGATGACAGAAGTTATTCGACTAGCTGAAAACCAAACAAAGGGTATCAAAGCTACCCCCTCCAACGGTGTTCCTATACGCTAATGAACAGAGGACCCAATAGAGGAGGCAGCGCGGCTATACGCTATCCTGTACGCACATGGCTGGGTAAGTACGAATCCTACCTACTCACCATGTACGGTTCGCGTTCCTTCTATACGGCGGATTATCTTCTGGAAAAATTTCTCACGCACTTTCCGAATGTGCGGAGTCTGGACGAGTTCTCCGTCGTGGATATCAGCGAGTACTTCCGGTGGAGATTGGAGTGTGGTCGCAATCCGCACACTCTCGGGCAGGAGTTGCAAGCGGTAGATCGGTGGTACTGTTGGCTCATTGAAGACAAAGGACTTCCCTTGCTCAACCCCGCTAAGGGGTTCCGTTCGGCCAGTGAGCAGAGGACTAAAAATGAAAATCGCCTGACTCTCAGCGAGTACAGGCGGTTGTTGGATGTCTGTGAAGCCCCGGCCAGAGACTACTTGGTGGGGCTTGCTTTTGGTCAGGAGCGCAAAACTGGGTGGGACCCCGGACAAATGGGCCGCTATTTGTGCGCCCGGTTTAGGGAACTTGGACTTCCGTACACTACTATACAGGCATTTCGACGGGCTATCAGACGCTCGTTGTGGCGGGAGATCATTCGGATTCATTACAAGCAGGTCTACGACACCCTGCTTGAGAAACCCGAGCCGCCTAGCAGCGCCCTCGCTGAGGTCCAAGTCCCTGCCGCAGACATACGGCCCACGATCTCGGACAACGACTTCGAGGATGTTATGTGGATGTGCGGGGTTCATTAAGCGAAGATGGGTGCCCAAAGGGAGAGTTCTGGAAGCTGCGGTCATCTCCTTTGGATTGAATGGTTTACCATCGGCACGGGTTGAACCGCTTTCATTTCCGTACCAGCTAGTTGTAAAAACCTGTGGGGTCGGAATCGGGATGCTCAGTGAGGACGATACCATCCCGCCCATACTCTGAGAAGTAGGCTGAGAAGTAGGCCTCGGCTGGGCCATCGTCTTGTATGTCGGCAAAATCAATAGCATACTCAAGAATAGCACGCGCCCAAGTTTGGAGGTTTTTGACATCGCCACTTTGCGCGCTGATGTCGTACGTCCAACTATCGTAATTTTCAAGTGAAGTCTCCGATATATGTTTAGGATCACGAGACGGGTCCAAGTAAAGAGTGCCATCTGGTTCCAAACGGCGGACGCGAATAAGCGTACCGCCTTTTTCTTTTACCCAGTTGGCTTCATTGGGGAATCGAACATCCGTGATTACCGCAATGGCTGGATCGTCTTGTGTTATGCGATTGGCTAACTGCTTGACCCAATAATCCGGGTCTTGCTTACGCATTACATCTGTACCCCACCACTGAAGGATAGCTGTGTAACCATAGATAGGGTCTTCCTTACAAATCGGGTGTTGCTTAGTTTGATGCGCCAGTTGCCACTTTGGAAGTAATTCATCGTGGTGCTCGGCGCAATATTTTTTTAACTCAGCGGCAAAGCTATAAAGTTTAACTTTGTCGGGATATAGGTCCAACATGGCCTGAGCCATGGTGTCTTTGCCTGCTCGCGCTTTTCCGCCTATTCCTATCAGTATCATCGGATGCCCTCAATTCGTCGGATGTGTTCACAGAATTCGTTCAAGTTGCTGACACGTTGGATAAATCCTTCTTGGAATTTTTCTTGGATGTGTTGATTGTATGGGTAATCTTGGATAAAAGTGTAACATTTAGGAGCACCAAAGGCTACCTCTATTACGTTTTTATCCCGGTCGTCAATGAAGTAATCCAGTTTGAGAGCCGCTGCGAGAGGTCCTTTGGCATTAGATAGCAACACTGTTGGCTGGGGAATAGGATAGTTTCGGGCAATCCACAATGCGGTTTGCTGTTCGATAGGCAATCCCGTACCATCCTTGCGGTTGGTAATGAAGATCAATCGGGCATTGTCGCGGAGCCATATAAGGGAATCCGTATAAGGAAGTTTCTCATGGTTCATCCACCAGTTAGGAATGGAATCAATCTTCTTCCACATCTTGTCTTCTTCCTCGGGGGTTATGCCGAGAGAGTCGAAGCCCCATCCCTCTTGTACTAGACTATCAGGCGGTCGCCCATCGAACATTTGTTTGCACAGAGATCGAGCGGATTTCACAAAGTTCGCCAACACTCCGTCCACATCTACCCCTACGATCAGACGTTTAGACATTGTTCCTCTCGTTGACAGACTGCACGAACGGTCCATCCATCGGTGCGATCATTGTACTGAATTTCCTCTCCCATTATGCCTAGAAAATTAGGGCCAAATATCATCTGGCAGGCTTGTTTGATTTGGTCACGACGCCGAATACCGGGAAACATACCATCTAGAAAATCCCGATAGAAGATCATGACGCGCAAAATCTTAACCATTAGACTCCTTTTCGTCCGTATACTTTTCCACCGAACGCACACCGGCTATCGATGACATTGATGGAGTATAGGTTGAATTGACCATTTGGGAATATGTCGGCCACGACAAACCCGTTGACCCAAGCATTCGGGCGATTTCGCATGTAGGTAGGGTTTGTGCGCCCTGCAATTGGCGCAATCCATGCTTGGAGTTTTTGGGAGTGGTCAACGGGACTAATGCGAGTATACATTTGCGGTGCATGCGTGTGACCCGCAAGAACATTTGCCCCATACATATCGACAGCTTTCCGAGCAGGATACATGCCAGCTTGTGCGCCATAACCTGACAGGATTTCCCCATGGCACGTAACCAACTTACCAAGTTTGAAAGAGTGCCCAAGTTCAATGACTTTCCAGCCTCGCTGTCGTAATGAGAGAAGTTCGACATGATTGACAATATCCTCCAATTCAGGTTGTTCTTCGATTAGTTGGCGTTCCCAATCTTCGTGGTTGCCGATGTGCCAAATTTTTTCACATCCTTTGGGAAGTATGGCCAAGAGAGGTTTAAGGATGTCTTTCTCAAAGCCTTCAATATCATTCCGGTACCCACGACGAAGGCGATAGAGAGGCTGGTGCTTAGTGTGGTGGCTAATACACTGTAGATCAAGTTGGTCGCCGCCGAAGATAAATACATCGGGGGGATTTTGTTTAAGATAGTCAAGAATAGCCTCCCACGTCGGTTCGTGAACCAATGGGTAATGCATGTCATACACGGCCACAGCGCGTCGAATCTTATAAGTCTTCATAGCGACTCTTGGTTTCCTTTTTGTCCCGTGGAAGTTTCCGGGACGCCATTTCGTGCTCGCTTTAACTGCCACTAAATTGCCCACCGAGATACTCACACAGGCCGCTTTCCTCACGACGGACCTGAATACTTGTAATGGGCTTACCCCGACGTAACTCAAAATTCAATTCAATGATGGGAGTAGGATTGCTGGCTTCCGAACGTCGAACAACCTCTATCATTGTATCAACTGCGCCGAATAACGCACTGGAACCTCTCAGTGCATTTCCGCCGCTACGGGGATGATCCTGACTCGGTTTGGCCGTGTGATGAACTAGAATAATCGCACAATTGAACTTCTCAATCCACCGCTTGAGCACTCGAATAGTTGCGCCCATTTCCTGAGCGCTGTTCTCGTCAATCAGTTGAAACTCAGCCAGCGGGTCCAGTATAACAACATCCGGCCTACATTTATCTATCTCTAACCCTATGGCAAGTTTACCTTCATCTGTATCCAATCGCATTTGCATATCACGGGATTTGATATACAGGTCAAGCCCAATGGGAATTTCCCCGTGGGTCATGCCCAATATACGTTCCCGCAAGCCTTCATCGCCGATTTCATTCTCGATGTAGAGAACTCGATAGGGTTTCGTTACAGGCAGAACAGGTATATGTCCGCCGCCGTGGAACTCTGCCCCAAAAAGATTTCGTCCCCGAGCCAGATCGAGCATGATGTTCAACAAAATAAAGGACTTGTTGGCTTTGGGCGCGCCTGCCACAACCGCAAGTGATTTAATGGGAAGCACGCCCCGACCAATGATCTGCGGAACGAAGGGAATTTTCTTGGAAAGAAATTCCTCTAGGCATTCCGGCATTTGGTTTCCTTAGTTAACAGATGGGTCGTGTTTCTTTTTCTTTCCGGCCACTAACATCGGACCAGCTTGTGCAATTTCAATATCATCTTGAGTCTTAGTTTCTTCGGCTTCAAGCGTACGCTCCAGTCTAATAAGCGCCATTTGAGCCTTGGCCTTGACGCCAGCTTCCGCTACTTGGCGGTCGGCGTGCTCTTGGAGAGTCTCAAGTTCAAACTCAAGGAACTTGTTTGTCTCGTGACGCAAGCCATCTTTGTCTGTTGCGACGGGACGCCGTACGTTGAACCAATCGCCGATAAGTGCCGGTTGATCCTCGTTTTTGCCTAGGATAATTACCTTCTCACCGCTTGTCTTAACCACATAGATTTCGCCTGCTTGCATTTTTTCCTCCTGTAGGTGGGTATTTACTTGATATGAGTTAATTCAGCCCAAGAGTCTGAGGGATTCCCGACTTTGATATCGACGGGAATGCTGAGGCCAGCTAGTTCAGGCCATGGTTGGGACATCACTGTTTTCATGCACTCGATTACCTGTTCTCGTAACGCGAAAGGACACTCTACGAGAAGTGAATCATGAACTTGCAATACCAAACGAGCCGGTTCAGGCAACGGCATAACGATTGGTACAACTGGTAGAACCTTTTCAATCGGCCAATCAATGTTGGCATAGCAAAGCCCAATCATTGTTCTAAAACATAGGTCGGCCCCCGTCGATTGAGGATTGAAGCGGATTCCTTCTGTGTAACCTGAATGTGAATAGAAGTATCCCTTACGACCAAACGCATTTGTTAGCACTCCTTTTGCGACGGCTTCGTTGCCGACTTCCTCTTGCCACTTGGCGCTGCGATGATTGATGGTACGCCATTTGAAAATCAGATCACGAGCTTCCTTCTCGGTCATGTCATAGGTCTGGGCCAGCTTACGTGGCCCCATGGCCCCATCCGCGCCATGGTTGGTACATTTGCCCTTCTTGTACTCGGGGGATTCCTTGGTTAGCTCTGACTCGGGGATTCCAAAGAGCTTGCTTGCGAGCCATCTGTGTTCGTTGAAGTTGGGGTCTGCAAGACGAGACAATCGCTCAATATCATTTGCATACCAAGCTGCGAGGCGATTTTCAAGAGAAGAGAAATCCCCTTCAACAAAACACCAATCAGCGAAGCTCGGAACATATATAAAGCGGGCGCGGGGCGGTATATTTTGCATATTTGGGCCAGATGACGCGAGCCGTCCTGTGCAGGTACCGTGGAGTAAAAAGCTGGAATGTACTCTTCCCACTGCGATATTTGCTTCATCATTCTCCTCTTTAAGGAATGTGCTGAGTAGTTCGCCTAACGAACGAACCTTACGTATTGCATCCAATGCTGGTAGACCTGTTCTTTTGTAAAGTCGGTCAAGCGCCGTTTTGTCACTCGTGACTTTTTTGGTTTTGGCGTGGAGTTGTTTGGGCAACTTGAGGGTGTCGTATAAGTATCGCCCAACGGCTTGGGGAGAATCCCATGGGATGATGTGCTCGGTTCCGGGGACGTGGATAAACTTGATTGGCTTGCCGGATTTTCCGAGAGTGCCCGCTGGAGCAGATTTGCGAACACGGATGGATTTATCATACGGTTGCAGTTCCTTTGGAAGGATGGCTTCCAGTTCATGCAACTCCAATAAAAACTTCTCACGGGCTTGCTTGATACGATTCGGGTCTACCTTAATGCCCGTGGCCGACATTTGGGCACAAATCTTCTGCATGGGAATCTGAACGGTTTGGTATAAACGAACTAATTTTTGGTGCTTAAGAACGGGATAGAGATTCTGAAAACTTTGGAGTGTAGCATCTACGTCACCTCCGCAATACCACGGCATGTCCACGACATTTAGGTGCTTCCACGCACGCATCTGCGCGAAGATAGATGCTATGAAACCTAGATCATGGGGCAGATTCGGCTGTACAAGATGATGCATCAGCATCGTATCCCATACAGACATATCATCGCGGAACTTGACACCCGCCGTCTCCAATCGAGGGATGTCAAACGCGATACAGTTCTGCCCCACGAAAGTTTTTACTCCCGCTAGTATCCTCTTGATCTGCGGGATGTATGCGCCCCGGAAAGGTACAACGATGGCATGATAGGCTTTATCCGTAAAACCAACCATAGTAATCTGCTCAGTGAAACGATTGATTTCGATATCCACTGACAGAGTTTCCGCATTGAAATCCTCTAGTTGCTCTAAAGTAGGATTGGTTTCGTAATGCTGTTCAGGTACAATAAGACTCTTAGACAGGTCCGAAAGCACCGCTGGGATGATGGTCTGGTCCTTCTGGCAATACTCAGGACTCAACGTGGGCATAACGGTATACTTATCGCTGCCCTTGAGAGAGGACGGGCTACCCCGCCACTTCCAAATGTCTCGGCCTAGGTCTGTCAGGATGCCAAGTGCCCCGCCATGCAGAGGGTCTTGCATCACGTCGATGCGGTCCCACTTTCGCCCAGATGCAATTAACGCTTCAACATGCTTAGAACCAAGTACTTGCGGCATCTCAATCCCGATTTTACGGTACAATGATTCCAACGTCCGCAGCGCAGCGGTGTTTGGTAGAGGATCATTGTCCAGAACACACAGTCTTGTCATTCAAAGGACCCAATTAGAGGAGCCATCAACTCGTAATCGTCGCAGCATCCATCACAGCCGTGGATGAAGAAGTACTTTCCAACTATTTTTCTCCGGTCCACGTGCCCAACCGTGTGACCGATGCCGTGTTTACACACTCGTTCCAGACGGCCATCCTCGCGGACTAGGGTATAGATAAAGGCGAGTTCCTTATTCTTGGATGCCATGGGCAGGGTCCCTCCGAGCCGGTACGCTGAATTCAACCTGCACCAGTGGTTCCTTACAGCCTCTCACTGGGCAGATTGGGAGTTCCTTTTTTGTCGCGTTCCAGATCACTTCGATTGTCTTGTTGTGAATCGGACATTTGAACTCGTAGAGTGGCACGATGTTCCTCCATTAGTTTACGGCAAGCTGAACATGTAAGATAGGTAGACCCGTGGCTGCAATAGGGTATCATTAGCGTTTCCTCGTCTTGCGGGCATTGGCAAGCGCAATGGCCACGGCTTGCTTTTGTGAACGCTTACCGCCCTTCATCAGTTCCTTAATGTTCGCGCTGATTACTTCCTTACTCGATCCGGGCTTTAATGGCATTATTTTGTCTCCCATTTTTTATATTTCAACGTTCTGAATTGCCGAGCTAGATCATCTACCATGCAAATGGAGTCATCCTCCGAGATACCGTGCACGTCCTGCAAGTGGATTATCATACGAACCAAATGCTTAGGAAAAAGTTTGTCACACATGGAACAGCCTTTAAGCATCGGATGATAGGACTCAAGAGCCTTCTGAGCCTCACTGTCGCGTTTCTTCCAACTCCTCCAGACTACGAACGGGATACTCACCGTCAAACCCAGTAGTACAAATTGATACCACCGCACACTCACATTCGTTTCCTCCTTGGATTGGGTCCCTTTACCAATAGTGCATCATAGCGCCTTCGGCAGCTAGATTCAACATACAGGTTTGCCACTTAGGACCGTGTACAATACTATCAGCTTGGTCATCTGGATCAGAACTGGTACTAAATTTGACATGACACATTTCATGTTCAAGAGTCAATACCTTTTCACCGTCACTGGGATTCCATTTTGGCACGATGTTGATATAACAATCATTCCCATCGCATGAGGCTGAACCCATAACACCCTGTTCACCGTCGGGGTCAGGACCGAATGTAATGTGTACATCGTGCGTAAGCGTATCACTGAAATAAGTTTCATTGATACCCCGATATTGGGCATCAAGCATGGCTATGGTTTCGGCGTTGGTGGCATTCTTCTGGCTGATCTCGCGTGTGAGTTTACCTGCGGCGTAGCTGAGTACAAAGACCAGCACTCCCACGATGATCGCCACGAACAGAAAGCGCGTGACCGTATACCGCGTGTAGTTACTCATTTGTGAATTATCCTCCAGAGGGTATATGCGAACCAACCTGCCATAGCCAGAAACCAACCTGCCATTGCCAAAAGTGCCAGACGCGAAACTGTATCGTTCATTTCAAACTCCTGTAGTTGTCTTGATCCCGAGATATGGCCCACCCAAAGAAATATGCGCCTACAATTATGGTAATAGGAAGACCGATCAAGGGTTTCAAAAGAATTAACAAAACAATTCCTACAAAAAAAGCAGCACCAGCAAATATGGCTAACCCCATTCCTAGCCGAATTAAGTGTTTCATTATACTCCTAGGGCTTGAGACAAAATTGAAGTGGCTCTAGCGCCTGAGTCGCCGAGCCACAATGTCCGCTTCGCAATGTCAGGCAGGCTACACGGACACCCTTGAGCAAAGGAACTATGCTGCCGGTCCAACCGTGAACAGCTTCGGAACGATTCGCGCTTCCGTTTCACCTTCCTTGATATAACCATCCAGCCCGAGCGTGATCGTGAATCGCCCGTGCCGTGAAGCCACTCGATTAAGATACTCAGCGGCATTCTCACCCGGAAGTGAATCCACACCTAAGCTGATTTCCAACTTCTTGAGTGCTTGGGCGCTCCACGCCATAGGCTTGCCGTTCTTGCTAACACTCGTCGGGTCCGGGTACGTCAGGAAAATCCGGTAACCTCTCGAATCACCCTCAGCAACCGCAGCCGACACATTGAGTTCCTCGTTGTTGGTAAACTTGTTGTTCCGAACTTCCGCACCCGGCAGCAGTT
>Ga0116112_1002740_pt1 | contig 10271 bp, 6 predicted proteins | sample June2015DPH_8_15_FD_89721 | JGI IMG/M metagenome (GOLD analysis project Ga0116112, IMG submission 89721) | Peatland microbial communities from SPRUCE experiment site at the Marcell Experimental Forest, Minnesota, USA - June2015DPH_8_150 | ecosystem: Environmental > Terrestrial > Soil > Wetlands >... | reverse complement strand
TTCGAGACGCGACAGCTTCCGTCGAAACCGTGTCGCCCCCTAGACCTTTATTTTACCACGCCCCAGGTTCCCCGTTCCCCCTACGGAATCTAGTGTCTCGTCCCTAAAAACGAATGTCCTCCGCTGCGCGACGCTGGCCCTCCACTCCGTCTCCCGCGACTTATCCTGCTCTTCGCCCTCTTCTTTCTTCTCCTTCTTTCTTGTCTCCCCCGCACATCCTCGGACGCGCTACCATCTCTCCAGCTAATCTTGGAGATCCCCGATGACATCGAGACTGCTCTTTTTCCGCCAGTCGACCCTCTTCCTCCTGCTGGCCTTATTCATTTCACCGCTCCTCGCTGCTGAACACTATGCCGTCAGAGTCGAGCGCGATGTAAGCGCGAAAATGCGCGACGGCGTCACTCTTCGCGCCGATATCTATCGCCCGGACGCCGACGGAAAATTCCCCGTGCTCCTCCAGCGCACTCCCTACAACAAATCTGGTGGGAGCATGAATTTTGCGTACTTGGCCGCGACGCGCGGCTACGTCGTGGTCATCCAGGATGTTCGCGGCCGCTACACCTCCGAGGGAGACTGGTATCCCTTCATCCACGAAGCTGAAGACGGTTACGACACCGTTGAGTGGGCTGCCGCTCTTCCTTATTCCGACGGCAGGGTCGGCATGTTCGGCGGTTCCTACGTAGGCGCCACGCAAATGCTCGCCGCCACGGCTCATCCCCCGCATCTCACCGGTATCTGTCCAGGTGTTACCGCCAGCAACTATCACGAAAATTGGACCTACCAGGGCGGCGCCTTCGAACAATGGTTCGACGAATCCTGGACCTCGCGCCTGGCACAGGACACCCTCAATCGCTCGGTCCAAAAAGCCACCAACGCCCGCATCGGTGAAGACGTTCTTCCCCTCACCACCTATCCGCTTTTCAATCTCCCGGCGCCAGGTGTTGCCACTGCTTCCACTCCTACTCTTGCTCCGTACTTCCTCGATTGGCTCGCCCATCCCGCCTACGATGCCTATTGGAAGCGCTTGAACCTCGAAGATCACTACCCCGATATTCGGGTTCCCGCGCTGCATATCGCCGCCTGGTACGACATCTTCCTGGGCGGCTCTCTTCGCAACTACGCTGGCCTGAAAGCCCGCGCCGCAACCGAAGAAGCCCGCCAAGGCCAGCGTCTTCTCGTCGTCATCGGCGGCCACGCCGGTGGCGGCCGCAAAATTGGCGACCTCGACTTCGGCCCTGAAGCCGCAAAATACGACGAATACGATGTCACCCTCCGTTGGTACGATTTTCTCTTCAAGGGCATGCAAAACGAATTCGCTACCGGCAAACCCATCACGATTTTCGTCATGGGCCCCAATCAATGGCGACCGGAAGACGACTGGCCGCTCGCTCGCGCCAAGACCACCCGGTATTTTCTACACTCGCAGGGCGCCGCCAACTCTTCCCGCGGCAATGGCTCTTTATCTACCTCCGCGGCCGCCTCCGAACCCGCGGACAAGTTCACCTATGACCCCGGCAAACCCGTGCCCACCATCGGTGGCGCGCTCGGTGGCGATCCCGTGCATCTTGCACCCGGCCCGAAAGACCAGCGCGCTGTGGAGGAGCGCGACGACGTTCTTATTTATTCGACACCGCCACTCGAACACGACCTCGAAGTTACAGGCCCCGTGCGCCTCGAATTCTTCGCCTCCTCCTCCGCGGTGGACACCGACTTCACCGCCAAGCTCGTCGATGTGTATTCCGACGGTTCCGCCATCAACATCGCCGAAGGAATCCTCCGCGCCAAATATCGCGATTCGCAGGAAACCTCCACGCTCCTCACGCCGGGCAAGGTCTACTCCCTCGCCATCGATCTCTGGGCCACCAGCAACGTTTTTCGCGCAGGCCATCGCATCCGCCTGGAAGTCTCCAGCAGCAATTTCCCGCGTTTCGATCGCAATCTGAACACAGGCGAATCCGCGGCCACTTCCCCCAAGTGGGCTAGCGCCACCAACACCATCCTTCACGATGCGGCGCACCCTTCTGCTCTTCTGTTGCCCGTCGTCCCTTAGTCTGCTTCGCGGAGCAGGGCTCAACCCTGCTCCCCCCAAGCGCATCCTTATATGTGGAGGTGGACAGGTGGCGTTCCGCGTCCCCCAGATCCCTGAGTTGCGAGAGACCGACTCTTCAGCCGACCGCCTCGCTGCCCCAACCACTCTGTTCTCAATTGGTTACGTCTCACCCCCCGCGTAGGAGCAACAATTGGTCACACGCTCCCTCTGTCCCGGTTGACTCCCCGCTGCGTTGCTCCCAAAATGAAGAATCGGGAGAATTTCCGGCGAAAATGCCGAAGATTGCCATGGCACCTGAACCCAATCCGATGGAACAAGCGGTGGCGCGCGCCGTGCGCGATAACCTCGAGCGTATTAAGCGCACCAACGAGGAACTCACGCAGGCGATCGGCGATGTCGTCGCGGCCTGCTCCAGCAGCCGCCCCACCAACGCTCTTCCTCCGATGCTGCGCGCGCAAACGGCCGCGGCCGCCCTGACCGCTTCCATGGACGTGTTGTCCCGCTTCATTGCCATGGCGTTGCAAGCGGGTCCCCGCAGCCCTTTGGAAGAGAGCATCACTCAGGCCATTGGCATCGCGGCCGCCGGAACACCCGCCGCGCCGCAACGCCCGGCGCCCAGCCTTCCGGTGCCTCAAGATGCCGCCCCGAGCGCCGCGGCTCCCGCGCCACTGGAACCGGTGGAACCTCCTTCCTATGACCTTGAGCCCACGCCTCCGCCTCTCGCTCCTGTAGAATTGGAATTGCCTCCGGGTGTGGCTGGCGTCGACTCCGAGTTCGACATCAACCAGTTAACTCCTGAGGAACAGGAACTCCACCGCCGCGCAAATCGTGTGGCCAAAGTTTCGATGCAGGATATTAAGATGTTGCGACCAGAACTGGTTAGACTGGGCCGCGAACACAGAGATATCTGCATCCGACTGAAAGATGACATTGAGAAAGCCCATCGAGAATACGACCGCAGATTCAAGCCCATCATGGACCACCCAGTCGATTATTTTTATCGCTGGTTGGTGGAGATCCTTGCCGACGGAGACCCTTCCTTGCTCGGCGAATACCCCTACGCCACGGCTGGCAAATCGCGCTAAGCGCACCGCGACGCTCACCATCGTGCAGCGCGCTCTAGCGCTGGGGCTTTGCGCGTCACTGGTACCCGGCGGTTTCTCATACGCCTCCGTTGCCACTGCGCCGCAATCGCCCGCCGCCGTCCGCAACGTTTCCACGACCCCGCAAAACACTGCCCACAAAAAGAAAAAACCCGCCAAGGCCAAGTCGCCCGCGTGCCGCAGCGGTTGCAAGACCAATACCTCGGCGCCGGCGCTCGATGCCGCGACTCCCGAAGATGCCGCCGCGCAAAAAGAGCTCGCTCTTCTCGCCCGCGACGTTCATCTCGGCACTCCCGGCTCTTACGAAAAGCTCGCCACTTTCGCCAACAAGAATTCCGCCAGCGTTTGGGGGCAACGCGCGGCCCTCGCTCTGGGCTACGAGGAGTACTCCCACGCCCACGCGCAGCAAGCCCTCGTCTGGCTCCAGAAAGCCAAGGCCGACACGCTTCTGTACGAGTACACGCTCTTTTGGACGGCGCAAAGCGAGCATGCCCTGAATAAGAATGGCCAAGCGATTCAGGATTTCACCACGCTTCTGACGAACTACCCCAGCACCGCCATCAAGGAGCAAGTGCTGGAGGCCTACGTGCCCGCGGCGGTGCAGATTGGCCGCCCGCAGGATGGTCTCGACGCGCTCGCCGCTTATCCCGGCACTTCCTCGAAGCCGGGCCTGCTGCTGGAGCGTGCCCGCGCCAATGAAGCGGCTCGTCACCTTGTGCCCGCCGCCAAGGATTACCAGACGCTGTACTATAAATTTCCGCTGGCCGATGAAGCGCATGATGCCGGAATCGCGCTGCCGCGCTTGAACAAGGCGCTTCACAGCGAATTTCCCTACGCTACCGGGGAGTTGCAGGACCAGCGCGCTCAGGACTTCTACGATGCGCACAAATGGAAAGAAGCGCGCGCGGAGTACGAGAAGCTCGCGGCCATGTTGAAGGATCCCGCCAACCCCACGCGCCAGCGCGCTCTGGTGCGCATTGCGGAGTGCCGCCAGCTTCCGAAACCCGCAATCAAGTTGCTTGCTTCGCTGAATGTCAGCGATCCGGAAGCGGATGCGGAGCGTCTCTACACACTCTCGCAGGCCTATCGCTCCGAGAAAAACGAAGGCGAAATGCTCGCGGCCATCGAAAAAATATGGGAAAAGTATCCGCAAAGCCGCTGGGCCGAGGAAGCGCTGATGGCCGGCGGAAATTATTACTGGGTGGAGCTCGAACGCAGCAAGGCCGTCAGTTATTACCAGCGCGTCCTCGACGCTTTCCCTGCCGGCAAGAACGCTTACAACGCGGAATGGCGCATCGCCTGGGTCGCTTATCTCGATAGGCTGCCTTACGCGGACGACAAGATGAGCATTTTCCTGCGCAAATATCCCGTTTCCCCAGCGGCGGTGAACGCCCTTTACTGGCTTGGACGCAACGCCGAGCGCGGCGGAAATCCCGCTCATGCGCGCGCCTACTACGCGAAAGCCATCGAGCGGTTTCCCACCAGCTATTTCGCGGAGTATGCTGCGGCTCACCTGGAAAAGCTTGGCTCGGGCGAATCGGATCCCGTGGACTTCCTCGCGCAAATTCCGCCCGCACCGCCGCTGCGCGCGTTTGACGAAGCTGTCGCGCCAAGCGTCGCCGACCGCTGGAATCGCGCGCAAGCACTGCGCACCATCGCGTTCGATGCTTCCGCTGAACTCGAATTGAGAGCCGCCTTCGCCGCCACGGCTTCGTCGCGCTTCCTCGTCGAAGCCGCGCAAGCCGCCTTCGATCAGGGCCACTTCGGCACGGGCATGGCCTATGGCCGCATGGCGGTCACGAATTTCGATGCGCGCGCGTTCAAGGATGTTCCGGTGAACGCGTGGAAGGTTCTCTTTCCGCTGCCTTATGAAGCCACACTGCGCCGCGAAGCCGAACGCAACAGTTTCGATGCCATGTTCGCCGCCGGCCTCATCCGCCAGGAATCGACCTTCCAGGCGGACGCCGTTTCTCACGCCAATGCCATCGGCCTCATGCAGATCCTGCCCAAGGAAGGCCGCCGCCTGGCCAAGCAGCGCAAGGTCCGCTACACCAAATCTTCGCTCTTCGATCCCGAGGTGAACATCGAGCTGGGTATGCTGTATATCGCCGAGCTGACGCGCACCACCGGCGCACTCGAATACGCCGCCGCTGCTTACAACGCCGGAGAAGATCGCCTCGCCCAGTGGAAAGCGGAACGCACCTACGAGGAATTTCCCGAATTCGTCGAATCCATCCCCTTCACCGAAACGCGCGAGTACGTCCAGATCGTTCTGCGCAACGCCACCATGTACCGCCTGCTCTACGGCGAACCCTCCAAAACCACGGTTTCCGCCGCCATCCACTCCCGCTAGTCTGCTTGCTTTATTCTTTGTAGGCTCCGCCTTCTGAGGCACGTTGGTTGCGTCCCGAATGGTGTTGCGGGGCGGACCGGCGGGTGGCACAGCGATTCCTTGCTCTGCTCTTGGGTTTTCCTTCTCACACCACCAAACCATGAACTTGAGGGTGCCCCACCCTTGGCGCTTTTTGCGAAGGGTGGGCTCTTTCGAACTAATGCCACAAACTCTCTTGCTTCCTGATCACTGATCGCTGATATCTGATATCCCCATCCACTCGCTCCACGCCGCCCCTTTGCTACAATAAATTCCCATGTCCACTCCCGAAGTCAACATCACGCACATCACCCGCCGCATGCTTTCTGCCAAGGCTGAGCAATTTACCGAATCGGTCATTCGCGAAATGACGCGGCTGGCGCTGCAGCACAACGCCGTCAATCTTTCCCAGGGTTTTCCCGATTTCGCCGCGCCCGAAGAAATCAAGGAAGCCGCGCGTCAGGCCATTGCCGACGACATTAACCAGTACGCCATCACCTGGGGCGCGAAACCCCTGCGCGACGCCATCGTCGAAAAATTCGCGAGCACCCAAGGCATCACCGTGGACCCGGAGCGCGAAATCACCATTTGTTGCGGCTCCACGGAAGCGATGATGTCCTCCATGATGGCCATCATCAATCCCGGCGACGAAACAGTGGTCTTCGAGCCTTTCTACGAAAATTACGGCCCGGACGCGATCCTCTCCGGCGCCACGCCGCGTTTCGTGAAACTCCGCCCGCCCGATTGGACCTTCGACGAGAGGGAACTGGCCGCCGCCTTTGGTCCGCGCACCAAGGCCATCATCCTCAACACGCCCAACAATCCCACCGGCAAAGTCTTCACCCGCGCCGAACTCGAATTCATTCGCGACCTTTGCGTGCGCTGGAACGCCTACTGCATCACCGACGAAATCTACGAGCACATCATCTACGACGGCGCCGAGCACATCACCATGGCCCGCCTGGACGGCATGCGCGACCGCACCATCGTCATCAACGGCATGTCCAAAACCTACAGCGTCACCGGCTGGCGCGTCGGCTGGGCCATCGCCCCGCCGGAAACCACGCAAGCCATCCGCAAGGTCCACGATTTTCTGACCGTCGGCGCGGCCGCTCCGCTGCAGCAAGCCGGCGCCCTGGCGCTCAAATCGCCGCAGTCCTACTACGACAAGCTGGCCGCAAACTACGCCGCGAAGCGCGAGCGTCTTCTGAAAATCCTCACGGCCTCCGGCTTCACCGTTTACAAGCCCCGCGGCGCCTACTACATCATGACGGACATCTCCCGCTTCCATTTCGACGAAGCCAAATATCCCGCCGAATCGCGCGACGTCTCCTTCGCCAAATATCTTGTCGAGCACATCGGCGTTGCCTGCGTACCCGGCTCAAGCTTCTGCAACGACGCCCGCGACGGCGCCTTCCAGGTCCGCTTCACCTTCTGCAAAAAAGAAGCAACCCTAGCCGCCGCCGAAGCCCGCTTCGCTCATCTCCACATCTAGCGCAGCTCCGCGTTCGCTTGTGGAGGTTTCCGATGCCCGCCTAGCACGGCGATCTACGTAAGCTGACCGCGCCTCGGCTCCGATTATCCGATCCCGCAACCGAGTGAAGTTGGTTGGGCCTACAACATCTTCCTCGAACGGGACTTCGGGAGAATGGGAGCATTTCATGAATGATTGGCGTTTTCCCGCCTGTTACACCGTGGTTACTTCGGAAGAAGGGGGGGACAATTCAAGGTATATGGAGGATAGGTTGTCCAGGCTAGCTTGCCACGACTCGAGTTGTTCACGATGTTGTTCGGCCTGAAAAACGTGGCCCGAGATGCCATTACGTGGCTGGACCCGAAGTAATCCGCGAAGGCCGTGCCTGGTTCGGCGTTGATACTCACGTGGGTGGTGTTGGGGGGTCCAGGTACGGTAGCCAGGAACATTACCCGAGTTGTGTTGACGTTTTTTGTGTTGCCCACGGCGGGATCGAGCTGACCGCCGAGATTTTTGCCCATTTCCACGGGACCGTTAACGTACCAGTTCCAAACATTTCCGCCAACCCGGAGAGGCGTCGGAAACTGCGTCGGTGTGTACGCGTTAAGGGTAATCTTACCTCCATTGGTGAATCTAATTTCGCCCGTCTGTCCTTTTCCTTCGTCTACCAGGGTGGTACCGCTGATAGGAACGGCATTCTTCCCGGCACGTCGGTACACCCGGGCCGCGGTTGGGCTGGTGACCAAGTCCGCCACGGCATAAGCGTATTGGGTCGGCGCCGTTACTTCCGCACCTGGAACCGGGAGGACCTGAGCAGGACCCTGGAGCATGAACCACAAATGAACGACAGACCCGGGCGCAGTGTTCTCACCTAGCTTGAGGGGAGGGGAGTTCGGGGTTGTGAGCGAGTAGTAATCCGGGCAATTCATGAAAATAAGAGCACCCCCTGCGTCTCCTTGGGCATCAACTTCCAAGTTGAACGCTTGTGGGACCCAGCGGCGGGCGAGAGCGAGAGAAACCGGGAAGAACGCTGCTATCTCCTCGCATTGTTGCCGAACTTCGAACAGTGTCGGATTCGTGCCGTCAGATTCCTTCTCTGGTTCGCCACAGCCGAGGAAGATGGATGCAATTAGGAGCACGGCTATTCGAGTCCATATTGCGCGCATTTTCTCCCCTAAGTTTTTCTAACCAGTTCGCGTGTGGCCTATTCAGTAATTGCAGCACCACAGGCCGAAAAAGCCTTCCTGTACATGTTTGCCAGAAAATCGAGAGGTCCAGAACACATTCTCCCACAAGTGAACACCTGACCGTCTCATTTGTGTTCAACCTCCCCAGAAACGGCGTTCTGGGTAGTTGAGATTTCCGCGGCTGGCTTGACTTGGGCATGTAACGTGCGGCGGAAGCTGCCCCGCTACCCGTTTCTCCCTTGTGCTAAAATCTCCCCTTCAAGGAAGGAACCCCACCGTGCCCCTTGAACTTTCCATTATTCCGCCGCAAACCAAGCTGGAATCCAGCGCTGATGGCCAGCCCTTCGATATCTCCGCCACCTCCACCCGCACCTTCCTCTGCGAGCTCAGCGTCACCGAGCAGATTGAGCAGGAGTCCTTGGAGGTTTCGCTATGGGGCTCCGCGGATGGCCAGGACTTCGGCAAGAAGCCGTACCTGAAAATCCCGCAACAGTTCTATCGCGGCACTACCAAAATGGTTTTGGATCTCTCCCTGCGCCCGGAAGTGCGTTTTCTTCGCGCTCGCTGGGAGCTCAACCGTTGGGGACGCGTCGCCCCCACGCCCATGTTTGTGGCTGGGCTGACCCTGACCGAAATTCCGCCGATGTCGCAAGACACCCCTACCAAACGGGCCGCTTTGGCTGTATCGTAGCAGACACTCAGCCGGCAGAAGTTCACACCTTCTCCTTCGCACCTTTGTTCTGGATGTAGTTAAGGGGTAGGAAGCTATCGGTCGGTTGCCCTGTGGTGGTTAGCTTCCTACCCCGCGAGTGGTCTTGCACATATAGACGAGGCTACCCACAAAAAAGTTTCCTGCCCTCAATAAAATTAATTGTCAATTTGAAGTAATCTCTCAGGGCGGAATATGCATTCCCATAGTCTCGCCTGACAATGGTCCAAAAAGTTCCCGCGTTACCCTTTACCCCACCGCAATCGCATCCAAATAACGCGCCACCGAGGCCTTCCACCGGAACTTCTCCGTAATAGCTTGCTGCAACGATTGTGCCGCCGCAGGCTCCCCGTGCGTCAGGTACACCTGCTTCGGCGGCACCTGCAGCGCCGTCAGCCACCGCAGCAACTCGCTCTTCCCAGCGTGCGCCGAAAATTGTCCCATCTCCACGATCTCTGCCAGTACGGGAACGACCTGCCCAAACAGGCTCAAGGTCTTCGCCCCCTCTTGCAAGGCGCGTCCCCGCGTTCCCTCGGCCTGGAAACCGCCCAGGATCACGGCGTTCCGCGCGTCCCCCAAGCGCTGCGCCAGGTGATGCAGCACGCGCCCTCCGGTCACCATGCCGCTCGCGGAGATGATGATGCACGGGGTCTTCACATTGTTGATCTGCTTGGACTCTTCCGCACTGCGCGTCAGGTGGAATTCGTGCACGCTCAAGGGATCGCCGCCGTTCTGTTCGTCGCGCGCAAACAGCAGGTCGTGATCTTCCTTATGCTTCAGGTATAAATCCGTGGCGCTCAGCGCCATCGGGCTGTCCACATATACCGGAACCTTCGGGATGCGCTGCAGATTTTCCAGTTGCCGCAGGTAATACATAAAAGTTTGCGTGCGCCCGATCGCAAACGCGGGAATCACGATGGACCCGCCGCGCTTCACCACGCGATTCACCACATTGCTGAGCAATTCCAGCGGATCGCCCGATTCGTGCTCGCGGTCGCCATACGTGGATTCGCACAGCAGCAGGTCAATCTGCTTTGTCACCGGCGTGACGGGGTCATTCAGGATGGGCTGATCGTAGCGGCCGATATCCCCGGAAAACACGATGACCGTCTTCTTGCCGTTCTCCGTAATCGTCAGCTCCAGGCTGGAGGAGCCAAGGATGTGTCCGGCATCGTACGACTCCACGTGGAATTCCGCCGAAATGTCGAAGCCGCCGTTGCGCGGCATCGGTTTCAGCAACTGCAGCACCGGATCGACGTCGTCCGAAGTATAAAGCGCCCGTGGTTGCGGGTGCTTGCTCCACCTGTGCTTGATGGCGTCCTGTGTTTCTTCTTCCTGCAAGTGCCCGGAATCCTTCAGCAGGAGTTCCGCCAGCTC
>Ga0116112_1002726_pt1 | contig 10301 bp, 8 predicted proteins | sample June2015DPH_8_15_FD_89721 | JGI IMG/M metagenome (GOLD analysis project Ga0116112, IMG submission 89721) | Peatland microbial communities from SPRUCE experiment site at the Marcell Experimental Forest, Minnesota, USA - June2015DPH_8_150 | ecosystem: Environmental > Terrestrial > Soil > Wetlands >... | reverse complement strand
CTCCACCCGGCGCAGGATGAAGGCGCGCATGAAGATTTCGCTTAACTCCGCATCTCTCGCCACCAGCGTCCGCAAATCGCTGTTGCTCATCTCCAGGAATTCGCCGGGTGCCGTGACCCGGCCGCGCGCCAGGCAACGGCGGCCGGAGATCATGGTGATTTCTCCCGTGAAGCCCCCGGCATCGTGCTTGACGATCGGGTGTTCGCCGCGCAGGTCGGGCTGAACGATTTCCATGCTTCCCGAAAGCAGCACGAAAAATGGGACGTCGCTGTCACCCGGCTCAAACAGGATGTCGCCTGCGTTCACTTTTCGTATCTTGCTGAGAGGACGGATGCGGCTGATTTGTTCTGCAGTGAGCACAGGGAAGGCCTCACCACGGACATCCGCCGACAAGGGTGTTAGCTGGGTCGACATAGTTTCTCCCGGCAAAGTGAAGTGGAACAGATTGAGAGTCTAGATGACAAATGCAGCGGTTGGGGTTCACAGGGAAGCGAAATTAACCAACCGGCCAACCGTTACTTTTTCTGCACATCCTCGACGGCGAGAATCCTCGTGGTTGCGCGGAACTTCTTGTAATCGCGGAAGGTCTGTTCCTGCTCCACGTTGTACTCTTTGAGCAAGGCCAATCGCGCATCGACCTTGACGGCAACGTGTTGAGGCAACCAGACTTCATCATTCACGCGGGTCTGTTCGATCACGATGCGCGAACCTTTGTGAATACGAGCCAGAAACAGGCCCACAGACACCGTATCCATGCACTCGATATCCAACTTCGCCCACTGGGCATCGGTTTTGTCGATCCAGGCGCGGAAGCGAAACTTCGGCAGGAACTTGGCATCCTTCATATGCGGCTCATATCCCGGACGAGGGTCCGCATCGATGACCCAGGCATCGCGCCCGCCCAAGGATTCCGTACCGGTTAGGTGAAAATTGTAGGCATCGGCCACCTCGTGCACGAACTGGCGGCCTTCCTCTCGCTCTTTTTCTTCTTTCTGTTCGCGCTTCTTGCGCGCGTCTTCAGACTCGTTCTTGCGCTTGTCGAGGATCTTCTGAATTTTCTCTTCCTCTTTGGCTGCTCCTTTGGAGTCGAGTGGCTTATCGTCTTTTTCCGTCAGCCGTTGCACCTGTTCGCTGTAGAGTTCCATCACCTCGTAGGTCTTTACTTCGGTGGATTTCAGCCGCCCCTTGCCATCGAGCTTGTGTTCTTCGTCGCGCTCAATGTAGGTATAGTCGCGCAGGCGCTTGTCATTTTCGATGTCCTTATCGGCGACCACTCGAAACAAATGCTGCATCTGTTCCTGCGACAGGCTGCCATTCGCATCGGGCTTCAAATCGGGTAGGGAAGCGGCGTCCGACGTTTCTGCAACATTGTTCGCAGCAGGAGTCGCTAGGGGCGGAGGCTGATCCTGCTGAGCACAAGCCAGCACAGAAGCGAGAAGCGAGAAGAAAACGAAGACGCGAAGACCCACTCGCACATTTTATCGCAGGGAACACGAGAGCAGCAGTTCTGAAATCCTAAAGACGCCGCGGCAAGCAAAGACAAAAATTGTACAGACTGGTTACGCAGTGGTGACACGGTCAAATGGCGCGCGTCCTAACGTTTCCTAGGGTCGTCGGCTAGAGACAATCCAGCCTGCGGCGAACAGCCCTCTCATTTCAACTACGAAGGAGAACTACCATGCTCCGTTTGAATACGCTCCATTTGTCAGGTCGAACTCTGGCGCTTGCATCTTTCTTGGCCGTGATGCTGATGCTTATCCCCAGCACTGCTGCGGCACAATATCAACTCACCAATCTGGTTTCGAATCAAGCAGGAGCGGCTAAACACACGGACCCTTTGCTGGTGAATGCGTGGGGACTGGCCCATGGACCGGGTGGGCCTTTCTGGATCAGCGACAATGGCTCAGGGTGGTCCACTCTTTACGACGGTAGTGGAATCAAGCAAGGCTTGCAGGTGCTCGTGCCCACGGCGGGCGGCGAGGGCCCAGGTACACCCACGGGGATTGTCTTTAACGGATCGACGGAGTTCCAGGTTCAGGGATGGACCGCATTTTTTCTTTTCGCAACGCTGGACGGCACGATCAGTGGGTGGGCGCCGCAGGCAAACCCGAACGCGGCGATCGTTGCGGTCACCACGCCGGGCGCGGTCTACACCGGCCTCGCGATCAGCAGCAACCCATCGGGTAACTTTCTGTTTGCCGCTGATAATGCGAACAACAAGGTGGACATTTTTGACGGGAACTTCAAGCTCGTAACGTCGTTCACGGACCCGACAGTTCCTGCGGGATTTGCGCCGTTTGGCATCCAGGACTTCGGTGGCCTGCTCTACGTTTCGTTTGCGAGTTCGTCGGGCGCTTCGGGTGGTTACATCGACATCTACAGCGAAGGCGGGTTATTCCTGAAGCGCCTTGCGCAAGGCGCACCGCTGAACCAGCCTTGGGGTTTTGCCATCGCGCCCAAGAATTTTGGACCTCTCAGCAATACGCTATTGATCTCGAACAACACAAATTCCGGCACGATTAATAGCTTCAACAGCGTAACCGGCCAGTTTGTCGGCACGCTGACCGACACGAACGACAAGGCGATCCGTATCGATCAGCTCTGGGGGATTGAGTTTGGCGGAGGAACGTCGAAGGACGGAGCAACGAACCACCTCTACTTCACTGCCGGTCCCGACAACAACCTTGCGGGAACGTTCGGTGTGATCGAGCCCGAGTAATCACTGTGCTTCCACGGTGCGGGACGATTTGTGTTACGAGTCGTCCCGCCGCATTCTATCCTCACGCTTCAACGCCTTGCCCAGACATTCACCCTGAAACAGCCGCTCATCTACGCGATGCAGGCGTTTGGCCATGGCTGGGGTGATCAGGGGGTAATGCTTGATATCGAACAGGTAATACACAATGAACCATACGGGCTGGTCTGTGGTCATCCAGTTCTGGCGGTCGAAGCGCTTCAGGTTGACCGGGACCGAAAAGCGCCGCAAGGTGCGCTCGCGCCGCAGGTTGAAGTAGCCGTTGAAATAGGTCAACGCCAGTTCGCGCAGCGTGCGATGGACCGGTTCGCGCCAGCGGCATCCGGTGTAGTTGGACTTGGCGACAGCACCCCAGCATCCGTTCTCACGAAAGACTGCGATCACGTGGTCGGTGTCGTGTTCGGCTTCAAAATCAAGCAGCAGCGGAGGATATCCGTTGGCACGCAGCGCCGCCGCGGCGAAGATCGCGCCCTCAAGGCAATGTGCGGTTTGCTCAGCCAGCACGCGACGCGGAGACCAGGCTGTATCGGCAAGGTGATAGGGTGCGTCGTCGAGAAATTTCTGAATGCCATAGGGATCTTTCATGCTGCGCAGCTTGCGGAGTTCCGAAGCGGTGAAACCCGTCGAATCGCTCATCGTCGCATGAGTTTACATGAGAGTATGGCCGCAGAATAAGCAAGAAGAATAGTCTCTTGCGCCTTAGGCGAAAACTTTAGCCAGTTCGTGAGGCTTGTCTACGAGCACGTCCGGCGGACTCGCTTGCAGTGTATGCGGGGCAAAGCCGTAACTCACGCCCACGGTCCACAGGCCGGCGCTGCGTCCGGTTTCGACGTCGACGTGGGAGTCGCCGACGATGGTGGTTTCTTCTGGTCTCACGCCATGCTCGTCGAGCAGCTTGCGAGCGCCTTCGGGGTCGGGCTTCTTAGTTGCAAAACTATTTCCGCCATAGACTTGCGCAAAAAACGGGCCCAGTCCAAGTGCCTCGACAATGGCACGCGATGGGACGACAGGTTTGTTCGTCAGTACCGCCATCTGGCGCGAAATCCCTTTGGATTCTGTACGCCCATGGCCATTTGGAATCTGGTATGAATTCTGAATGGCGCTGAGCGCCTCGTGGATGCCGGCGTAGACCGTGGTATGGTCCAGCTTGTGTTCGCGATAGTAGGAGAGAAAAAACTGCAGCCCTTGGCGCGCCAGCGCCTCATTCGTGGCCTCGCCGCCCAGCGCGCGCTGAATCAAGACAGGCGCGCCATCGCCGACATAGCTGGCGATGACATCATCGGGGAGTTCGGTCCGGCCGATGTGGCGTAGCGCGGCGTTTACCGAGTGCACGAGATCGAGGCGCGAATCGATCAATGTGCCGTCGAGATCGAAAATCACAAGTTTGATGGAACGAGGGTCGAAGGCACGGCGCGTATGGATCATGCGTGTTTCTAGAATAAACGATTGCAGGCGTGGACACGTTGCTATGCTTGCAAGGCCCCTCTACGGGGTTGCTCTGCGATGCGGTACCGTGCCCGTATAATTCCGCCATGGCGAAGAGTTGGAAGACGCGTTTAATTCATTCCGATGTGCAGGTTCCGGAGGGATATCGGTCGCTGGCGAGTCCTGTATTTCGCGGCTCTACCACACTATTTCCTGATGCCGCTTCGGTCGATGACAGTTGGGATCAGCACGAGGTGGGGTATACGTATGGGCTCTACGGAACTCCCACCACTCTGGAACTCGCGGGAAAAATCTGCGAACTGGAAGAGGGCCACCGGACCATCATCACGCCCGGCGGCCAGGGAGCAATTTCGCTAATCAATCTCGCGTTCTTGAAGAGCGGGGATCACATTCTGATTCCGGAGAGTGTCTACACTCCCAACCGTAAGTTGGCTTATCACGTGTTGCGGCGGTTTGGCGTGGAAACCGGTTTCTATCCTCCGGAAATCGGTGGCGAGATTAAGGAGATGCTGCGCGAGAACACGCGGCTGGTGTGGTGCGAAAGTCCGGGCTCGATCACGATGGAAGTGCAGGATGTGCCGGCGATCGTGGAGGCTGCTCACGCCCGTGGAGTGCTGGTGGCACTGGATAACACATGGGCGGCGGGAGTGTATTTTGATGCCTTCGCGCACGGCGTTGACATAACCATGCAGGCGCTCACGAAATATGTGGGCGGACACAGCGACTTGCTGATGGGTTCGGTGACCGTGAAAGATCCAAAGCTATACCGGCAATTAGGAGCGACGCAACAACTTTTGGGGAGCGCGGCCTCGCCGGATGATTGCAGTTTAGCCTTACGCGGCATGCGGACCATGGCGGTGAGACTGAAACACATCGAGGCCTCGGCGCTGCAGATTGCGCGCTGGCTGGCGGGGCGGCCGGAGATTGAACGCGTGCTGCATCCGGCAGTTGAAGGCTCGCCGGGGCACGAAATCTGGAAGCGCGACTTCACCGGATCGGCGGGCGTTTTCTCCGTCGTCTTCAAACCAGATGCCACGAAAGCCGAAGTGCTGGCGTTTGTGGATGGCCTGGAGTTATTCGAGATCGGCTACAGTTGGGGCGGGGTGACGAGTCTGGCCGTGGCTTATGACTTCCATCGGTCGAAAGGACGTCCGGATTATGGGCACCGTATTGTGCGGCTGAACGTAGGGTTGGAAGACACTGAAGACCTGCTCGAAGATCTCGATCGCTGTCTGAGGCGAGTTATGGGCCGGATGAAGTAAGGTCGCCCAGCAGGCGGTGACCAAAGGTCCTTCTCCCAAGGCACGAACTTGAATGTTTTCCAATCTCTGGTTCCCATTTACAATGCAACCTGCCCGGTAGCACTGCGCACCTTGACTTAGTTGGCGGATCTAATAGCGGAAAGTTTTATAAAGCATTGATCAGGGAACCGGATGGCGACAACAAAAACCGACCCCAAACTCTCTCTCGCGGGCACAAAGAAATCCCCTAGTTATGAGGGACTTACGCGCGAACAGCTCATCGAAGCCTACCGCATTATGTACACCTCACGGCGGATCGACGACCGGGAGATCATGCTGAAGCGGCAACAGAAGATCTTTTTCCAGATGTCGGGGGCCGGGCATGAGGCGATTGGGGCGGCCGCGGGGATGGCGCTGAAGGCGGGTTACGACTGGTTCTATCCTTACTATCGCGACCGGGCGCTGTGCCTGGCTTTGGGCGCGAAGCCTTTGGAAATGTTTCTGCAGGCGGTGGGGGCTGCGGATGATCCAAGTTCGGGCGGACGCCAAATGCCTTCGCACTGGGGCTACCGACGGCTGAATGTGGTGACCCAGTCCTCGCCCACAGGATCGCAGATTCTGCAAGCGGTGGGATGCGCGGAGGCGGGACGATACTTTACGCAGCGCCCGAAAGCTGCTGAGGTTTCAACGCCAAAGAATGGGGAAAAGCCGGACTACCGCCAGTTCAAGAGTGTGACCTTCCGCGGCGATGAAGTCACTTATGTTTCGCTGGGCGATGGTACCACCAGCGAAGGTGAGTTCTGGGAGGCGATGAACGCGGTTGCGCTCAGCAGGTTGCCGGTAATTTTTTGCGTGCAGGATAACGGATACGCAATCTCTGTGCCGGTGGAAGTGCAGACGGCGGGAGGCAGCATTTCACGGTTGGTCTCGGGATTTCCGAATTTTCATTTTGAAGAGGTGGATGGCACCGATCCGGTGGCGAGTTACGGCGCGTTCCAGCGGGCTGCGCAGTATTGCCGCGAGGGCCACGGGCCGGCGTTTGTGCATGCGCACGTGATTCGTCCCTATTCGCATTCGCTTTCTGACGATGAACGGTTGTACCGTCCGGATACTGAGCGCGAACGGGACTCGGCGCGCGATCCAGTTTCACGCACGCAGATGTTCCTGCTGCGCGAGGGGATCCTCGACGAGAAAGGCATCAATGATTTGGAAAAGAAAATTGAAGAAGAACTTCAACTGGCGGTGGATCAGGCCCTCGAAGCTTTGCCGCCCGCGCCGGAAAGCGTTATGCAGTATGTGTATTCGCCCGATCTCGATCCGACATCGGTGGTGTTCGACACGCAGGCGGTGATCGGTCCAGATTCCGCCGACGGCAAGAAGCCCGTGGCGAAGACTATGGCCGATCTAATTAACGTGACGCTGCGCGACGAGATGAAGCGCGACGAGCGCATCGTGATCTTCGGCGAAGACGTGGCCGATTGCAGCCGCGAAGAATACTTGAAGCGCAAGCTAGTGAAAGGGAAGGGCGGAGTTTTCAAGCTGACGTTTGGGTTGCAGAACGAGTTTGGCACAGACCGCGTGTTCAACTCCCCGCTGGCCGAGGCTGCGATCGTGGGCCGCGCGACCGGCATGGCGACGCGCGGGCTCAAACCGGTGGTGGAAATTCAGTTCTTCGACTACATCTGGCCGGCGATGATGCAGATTCGCGACGAACTGTCAGTAATTCGTTGGCGATCCAACAATGTATTTTCTTGCCCGGTGGTCATTCGAGTGGCGATCGGCGGATATCTTACTGGCGGCGCGATTTATCACTCGCAGTGTGGCGAGAGCATGTTAACGCACATGCCGGGACTGCGAGTAGTTTTCCCCTCGAATGCGCTGGATGCGGCGGGATTGCTGCGCACCGCGATCCGCTGCGACGATCCTGTGCTGTTTCTGGAACACAAGCGGCTCTATCGCGAGACCTACGGGCGCGCACCGTATCCCGGGCCGGAGTACATGGTTCCGTTCGGCAAGGCGAAGATCGTGAATCCGGGGACGGACCTAACGGTGATTACTTACGGCGCGGTCGTGCCGCGGGCGCTGCAGGCGGCACAGAAGATTGAGCGCGAACACGGCGTGAAGGTGGAATTGATCGATTTACGCTGTCTGAATCCGTTTGACTGGGAGGCGATTGCGGCGTCCGTCGCCAAGACGAATCGCGCGCTCGTGGCCTATGAAGATACGTTGAGCTGGGGCTATGGCGCGGAGATCGCAGCGCGCATCGCCGATCAACTCTTCGATCATCTGGATGCGCCGATACGCCGCGTCGCCGCTGCCGACACATTTGTGGCATACCAGCCGATCCTGGAAGACGCCATCTTGCCCCAGCCCAATGATCTGTTCCGCGCGATGAAGGAGTTGGCCGAGTATTAAAGCCGGGCGACGGTTTGCTCTGAATCAGCGTGTGCCGGCTTGGTTTGCTGCCGTCCGATCGATGAGATATGAAAACTGCGACGAGCAAATTTGAGTTCAGGCCGATCGGCACAGTTCGCAGCAGGCTCGAGAAGCCCGTCGACGACGATTGGGGCTGCGTTGAGTCCCGCATTGATCTTGATGGTTCGCGATTTACCCCGGGCTGCCTTCTGGGCCTCGCTGACTTTTCGCATGTTGAAGTCGTTTTCCTCTTTCATCTGGTGCATGAATCCGAGATAGCGATCGGGTCGCGTCATCCTCGCGGTCGGCTTGATTGGCCGAAGGTTGGCATCTTCGCTCAGCGTGGCCAGGATCGGCCGAATCGCATTGGCGTCACGGTTTGTCAGAGTTCGTCGGTGGAGCACCTGTCTTTGAATGTTGCGGGGCTCGATGCGATTGACTGTACACCTGTTCTGGACATTAAGCCGTACATGCGGGAGTTTGCAGCGCGAGGCGAGATACGGCAACCGGAATGGGTTAATCAGCTCATGGCCGATCCTGGAAAACTGCGGAATAACTGCCCTGCCACCGAGGTCAGGTTACGAAGGCTTTCTGCGCAAGCGGCTCCTCGTTGATCGTTCCTTCTTGCGGTGCTAGGCTGCGAATAGTGGGCTCCACTTACATGAACCCTGTGAATCCGGACGAAACCGGAAGCGGCCGCGTGCGCGCGTGGCTGCAATCGGCGACGGCCGAGGTGTGGGCGAAGTTTCTGCTCGCGCTGGTGGGATTGGGGCTGGCCTTCGGAGCGGCGCTGTTTTCCACGGCGTCGGGCGAAGCGGGCCATCCGTGGGCGTCAGTGATTCTGGCGTCCGTGGCGCTTTTGATGGCGGCGTTTGTCGGGCTGGTCACGGTGCCATATCTGGCGCGGCGTGTGGCGCTGGAGCGGTTGCGCCAGACCTTTCACTACGAAGTTACGAAGGCGGGCGTATTTTATGTGCTGGTCACGCTGGTGATCGGCATCGCGGCGCTGAACACGGGAAACAATCTGCTGTACATCGTGGTGGCAGCGATGCTGGCGGCTATCTTGGTTTCCGGGGTGGTTTCGGCGCTGGTGCTGCGCGGCCTGGAACTGGATGTGCGGCTACCCGAGCACGTGTTTGCCGGGCGCGCGGTGGTAGGAAGGATCGTGCTGCGCAACTCGCGGCGCTTGCTGCCCTCATTTTCGATTCGCGTGGTCCCGGCGCGCAGGGAAAAGAAAGTCCGCAAGCAATGGCGCTGGGAGCCGACCACGTTTGTTTTTCCGCTGAATCGTCCTCCACAAAATCAATGGGTGCGGCTGCGCGACTATCGCGTGCGGCGGGTAGAGGTGCCGGGCGCTCCGCCAGGGATCTTTGAGGGCATGGTGTACTTTCCGTACTTGCCGGCGAAAGCTGAGTTGGCGGCGGATTTGGAGTTGGTCTTTCAGCGCCGCGGACGCTACTGTGAGTCGAGTTTTGGGGTGGCCACGCGGTTTCCCTTTGCGTTCTTGACGAAGACGCGACACGTGGCGCTGCGGCGTGAGATTCTCGTCTACCCGCCGATTGAGGCGCCGGACGAGCTGTTTGAAATCCTGCCGTTGGTGCGCGGCGAGTGGGAAAGTTTTGTGCGCGGACGCGGCTCCGATCTGTACCGCATTCGCGAATACATGCCAGAAGATTCGGCGCGTCACGTGGACTGGAAGGCGACGGCGAAGTCCGGCTCGCTGAAAGTGCGCGAGTTCAGCCGCGAGGATGAGCGCAAGCTATGCATAGTCTTCGACAATCCGCCGGCTGGCCAGATTTCCGATGCGGCCTACGAGCGAGGAGTGAATCTGGCGGCATCGCTAGCCTGGCACTTTTCCACGCAGGATGCCGAGGTCTCATTTGTGGTGCCGGGGCAGGGACGTGGCACGGATCTCCACGAATTTCTGGCGCAGTTGGCCGTGATCGAGCCACTGGGAGCAACGCGTCCGGGGCAAGCGCCGTGGGCCGGAAGGCAGCGAGAAGACGCTCTCCCGGAGATCGGCTTGGGCAACGGCGAATACAATATCGTCCTGACGGCTAGGCCGCACGGGAGCTTGCCCACCGCATGGTGGAATTGCTCCTACTTCGTATTCCTAGGGGGCGAAGGTCCCCGTCGTCCGGCCAAGGAGTAAGTCCAGTCAAGGCCCCAATGGGTGGGGAGTTGCCACGTGCCCCTTTTCGTTTTCCCCGGAATGATCTAAGGGGGGTTGAATTTTATCGTCCCCAACTGTTTAGCCCTTCCCCTGCATCTGATTTCGGCATATACTCGCCCCCCGTTACAGCTTTTGGGGTGCTCGGAACACAATACCCCGGGAGGATCCAATGCGTATCTGCGAGCTGATTAAGGACCAGGTAACCTACCAGGCAGAGATGGGGCAAACCGTATTGGAAACGGTGCGTGCCATGGTGGAACATAACATCGGT
>Ga0116112_1002716_pt1 | contig 10325 bp, 7 predicted proteins | sample June2015DPH_8_15_FD_89721 | JGI IMG/M metagenome (GOLD analysis project Ga0116112, IMG submission 89721) | Peatland microbial communities from SPRUCE experiment site at the Marcell Experimental Forest, Minnesota, USA - June2015DPH_8_150 | ecosystem: Environmental > Terrestrial > Soil > Wetlands >... | reverse complement strand
TAGTGGGGGCGGTTCAGCGGGTGAGCGATGGTGCCGACAAGCTGCCAGGCCGAATCACGCGGGAGCTGCGTGTCGCTGTCGAGGGTGATCACGTATCGCACGCCTTCCAGGCGCTCGGCCGGGCCGACGATCGTGTCGAAGTGGCCGGCCTTCCCGCGTAACGCATCGTTGAAGTCTTCGAGTTTGCCTCGCTTTCGCTCCCAACCCATCCAAACGTTCTCTTTGGCGTTCCAACGTCGCCCTCGATGGAACAGGAAGAAGCGGCCGCCCTGGTATTTTGCGTTGAGGGCTTCTATGCCATCCCGAGCCCGTTGGAGCAACGCTTCGTCCCCGGCGGCTTTTTCTTCGGCGGCGTCGGGGAAGTCGCTCAGGAGGGCGAAGTAGAGGTTTTCGTCCCGGTTGGCGAGGAATCGCACTTCCAACGCCTCCACTAAATCGTCGATCTCCCGGCTATCTGTGATGATCGTCGGTACCGCTGCGATCGTGAGGTGTTCCGGCGGAATGCCGGTTGAAAAATCCATCCGCGGCAGGATTCGAGGCCGCACCAGCAGCATGACTCCCCAATTGATCAGCGCCACAGCCAACTGGCTTACGCAGACACAGAACAGAATCCCCAAAATCGCCAGGCCCCAATGCCCGAGGCCATGGCGTGCGGCCCACAGCAAGGCCAGTGCCGTCACCAACGCCGTCGTGAGGACGATGGACCCGATATAGATTGGCAGCGGGAATCGCCCGCCCAGCCAGCGCAAAGATGTGCCGAGCGTGGCCCGCAGGGCGGCCGCCCGCTCCAGCGTCCGCCGGCCCTGACCCACCAGAAAATACCCCACGTGAAACTTGCGACTTTCGCTTGGCCCGCCGTCCTCAAGGCCGCGGTCGGCGACGGTGAATTCGCGGGCCAACTCGACGGCCCGGCGCGCCACCTCGTCTTCCCCGATCGGACTGTGTCTGGCGATCTGCTCGACGGCATGGCGGTAGTAGTCGCGCGTGGCGAAGTCCATCGACGGGTACACCCCGGCCGGATCGGTGCGGAGGATATGCTCCACGCCGCTCATCGTCTCCACGAAGTCGCGCCACTCCATGGCGCCCAGGAACCGAAGGCTCCCGATGCTGTTGCCGATGGAGACCTGATCGGCCGCCTGGCTCTGGCTCGCTTGCTGGAAAATGGTTTCGATCGTCTGTCCCTGCTCAGCGACCCGGTGTTCCAACCACGTGATCGCGAAGATCAGGGCCGCCCCTTGCCCCTGCATGCGGCTGGCGAACTCGGCGATGAACGCAGTCGAGAGCGGCGGGTTCTCCTTCACCATGTCCGCCAGGACCAGCACTACCTGGGCCGGCGTCGTGGCCGCGACCTCCAGCATGCGGTCGATCCAGTGACCGGCCCGCTCGCGGTCCCGCCGCCCCTCGGCCACCCGGGCAACCACGCGCCGCAAATTCTCGAGCAATGCAAGTCGCAGCATGATCGGGATCGCCCACAGCTCGCCGAGCTGCAGGTGGGTGACGGATTGGTATGAAGCGACAAAGGCGCGGAGGTTCTCGGCGTCGACCCGGCCGTCGACGTGCGAGATCAGTTCCAGCGCAATGGCGTACACGCGCGGGTAGCCCGCGTACGGGCCGTTCCTCAACTGCGGCAGCTCCCGGCTGTAGCCCTGAGGCAGATGCCTGCGGGCCGTGCGAATTTGGTCCTCGATGAGGTGGTAGTTGTCGAGAAACCACTCGGCTGCCGGCGTGATGCGCCGGCCTCGCTTCACGGCGTCGCTCACCAGGCCGTACGCATCGCGCAGCAGCGCCTCATTCGCGGAAAGGCGGGGGAGGAGATGATCGGGACCGCGGCTGCGGCCGACCGTCACCTCGTGCCGACCGGCCAGAGTCTTCGCATGGCGATCCAACTGATCGACGCTGTAGAGCTCATCGCGGAGGGGCTGCTCGTCCGATTGGGAGGACCACCCCCGATTCCCGTCCAGCGACAGGCGCCACCGTTTGAAGGGGTTCAATCTTCGCTTGACTCTCGGAAGGTCAAACAGCAACTCGGGTGTACTCCATTTCGCTCAACTGGGGGCATCTTCGCCTCATTCATTTCCGGGACAAGAACGGCGTTCCTGCCCGGAAGCGAACCGCGAATGGCTCAGCCACGAAACCGAACCATAGATTACCCGGCCCAGCAACGTATGAGTAGGAAGAATAAGTCTTTGCGCGGATGAAACTGCAACCAGTCACCGCCGTGACCTCGCGGGGCGATCCATCGCATTTGCTTGTTGCCGCCAGCGTCGCGCCAATCGCATGGCGCAGGCCCGCGTTATGGCGGCGGCATATTTCCGGTGAATGGCCCATAAGACTACTGATTTTGTGCGGCGATTCGCCCTTCATGGCCAGTTGTGACCCGAACGCGTGCCGGCAGTCCAGGCAGCCCCACGGCAGACGTGCTGCGCGATTGCGAAATCGTGGCAAATCTCTGCGCAGGCGGCGCTTGTCGCGAAAAAATAGGCTTGTGGAAATAACGACGTTATGGCCCGGCGCTAGGAACGAACTGAGAATTGGGCGATGTCCCGCGATATTTCGCGTAAGGTCGGGCGTGACGTGGGCTTGGACGCTACTCTCGCGAGGAAACCTTCACTTCCGTGACGCCAATAGGGGTTCTGGTTTTTGGCTCCAATGGTTTGAAGATTTGCGGGGTTCAAGAGCTCACGGGTTCCAGGGTTGAAGGGCTTGAGGGCCGCGCATCGGCCCTCTTAAATCGGCTTGACGGGCTGAATTTGGGCTTTGAATGGGCCACGGATGGAAATCAGATGGACCCTTTGAGTTTTCCCGTCATGCTTGCCCTTCTATGGCCGCCGCCATGTCTCGCACGATGCCGAAGGCATCGGTGAGGCTAAACGCATCAAAGTTTCGCCGACGCAAGACGGGCCTCAGTTGCGTGTCGAGTTGCGCCCGCAAGGCCGCCAGTCTGTCCGTGCCGATGTTGACAGCGTCGTTTCCTGGCACAGCCAGTTTCTGCCGCACCAGCCCAACCAATTCGGCATCGCCTGGGACGAGTCCTTGGTTCGTCACCGCGTAGTGGATGTCATAGAAGTCCCGGATGGCCACTTCGCGGCGGGTCAGCGCCGCACGGAATTTCTCGGCCATGGCCTCGATCTTCGAGATGCACCGCACGGGCACTGGCGGCACCGCCGGATTGCCGGAGACGGGATCTAATAGGATCGTCTTCGCTGCTGCCACGATGTGCGGCGTCAGCAGGGGTTCCCGCAGGCTTACCTCGATCTTTATCGTATCCGTCTGGTTGCTCATCGCCGAGGCGTAACCGAGGGTTCCGATGTACTGGGTAGAGTTGTTGCGCCCGACCAGCGGCTCTTCCCAGTTGAACGAGGGCAGCAGGTTCACGGCCGCCGCAATCCCCGCCTTGACCTGCGCTGCCAGCCGGCTGCGCTAGGATCGCGTCGCGTTCACTGCCGTCGGAACAGCGAAATCCAGGTCTTCACTCAAGCGATAGAGGTCAGCGTGAACTTTTGCAAAGCAGGTTCCGCCCTTGAAGACTATCGTCTCGGAGAGGCTACCAACCAGGTGCGCCAGTAGCAGCGTGCACTGGTAGTCCTTCTCGATCAGCCGGGAAGGGAACGCCGTCTGCGCGGCAGTGTACGTCACTGCGGCGCGGAACAGCGCCGCATCCTCGTGCGGCCAGATCATAGGCGGCTCAGTATTGCCCATTGCGTACCACTCCCCATCGTCGGTTGATGGTCCCGCGGCTGGGCCGGTTAGGGACCCACGCGATCAGGCTCTTGGACGATTTCAGTGCCCGCTGGAGTTTTTTCATTAGCTTCTCCTCCGCGCCCAATTGCTCCAGCAGCGCGCCGATCCGCCGGATCGTCCCCTGGTTGCCGTAGCGGATCGTGCTGGTTACCAATTCCGCCTGGGTTACCCGCTTGGCGGCCAGTTCGTCGCGAATCCACGCGTACGCCCGAGGCAGGCTGTTGAAGCGCGACCAGTCGTAAACTGCGTCTACAAGCGTCCGCACTCGCGACGAGTAGACGGCCTTGACTTGCGGCGTCGCCGCCTCCTCCGTACCGCCTAGGCGTTCGTCGGACACCTCGATCAGCGTCAGCGCGACGGTGCCGATGGTGCGCTCACCGGACAGGCGGTTGTTGTATGCGTACACACGGGTTGGGATCTGCTCATCGAAGCCGTAGCGGTTGAAGGCGTTGGGGCCGCAGATCTGATAGCGCCCCTCCTGATCTTCCATCAGCGTATTCAGCGCCAGGGCTTCGTCCGGAGTCCACTTGCCACCTAGCGGCAGTTGCGGAGGCACCAAGTAAAGGCCCCGGCGGACCTGCGCAATAAGCCCGGAGCGGGCCATTCGGCCAAGCAACTCCCGTTCCTGCTTGGCCGTAATGCCCAGCGGCGCGGCCAGTTGTGCCGTCCGCACCGTTTGCAGCTTGCGCATCTGGACGTAGGCGAAGAACAAGGTCTCAAGCTGTCCCAGCGACTTTTGCATGTCTATATTCTATTTCTCTCTAGTTGCTTGGCAAGCAATTTGAGGGAAATAGACTAGAGTAACGCTTGACGGGTCGAATTTGGGCCTTAGAATGGGTCACGGATGGGGCTTTGTATTCTGCCGTGCTGATCCTCGGGTTGGGAATTGGGTCGTCGTCGGTGAGGGCTGGACTGGTGCGCGACGGGAAAATTTTGGGCCGGGTGTGGTGGGGAGGGGATACACCGACGCAGCAATTTTTCTAGCTACGACCCCCGTTTCATGTCCCCGCGCGGAGACTCTGGACTTACGACGACCACAACAAGATTCGAACCCGATGTTACTACGTAATCCAACTCTGGACACCCCGCTTATTCCACGGTGAAATTGCTTGTGATGAGGAAGTCGCGGATCGCGATGAGCTGTTAAGAGAACGTTTGGCGCATAAGGTAAGGGAAAGGTGCGTGGAGGCTGATTTTGGAGGGAATGGATATGATCGATCCACCAAGAGGTGAAGTATCTTGCGATAAGGGCGGACGTAAGGCCGAAACGGCTGAATCTCGTGAGCAATGCCGCGTTTGCGGAAGGCCAATTCTGACCGGCGTGCCAAAGTGCCCTTCGTGTGGCTGCCCAGTCGGCGACAGCGAACCTCTCCAAGGCGTGCAGGGAAGATCCCCAAATAATTCCCCCGAAGCCTTAAAACCTACCGGTGCGCGGCAAGCCAGGGCTGCGAAGAAGTGGCTGATCGCTGGTGGCTTAACGATAGCTGCGGCGGTTGCCTTGCAGTCGCTCGGGTTTCTGCTTTGGGACGGGGACACGCAAATTCTCCTTTGCATTCCAGCCGGCCTTATTGCCTTCTGCGGGGCCTTAATAATCTTGAATGGAACAGCAATCAGGAGGGGTCGCAATTTGTGCCCCGGCTGTGGCAGCGAAGCCACAATCCCCGTCGACGGCACTCTGCCCACCATCGTGCACGACCGGGCATGCGTTTGTGGTGCAAAATGGAGCCCTGCAGTACCTCGCTGGGGGGGCGTTTTGTATATTATTCTCGGGAGTGTGCTACTGAGCATCGACTTCCTTGGCTTGTACGCCGTGCTTTTTCCACGCGCCCTACCTCCGGGACATTATGTTTGGTTCGTATTCGTGCCAGCTGTCCTCGGAGCCCCCTGGTTGTTTTATTCCGGTCTGCGCATCCTTTTCGGGAAGCGCGGCCGGCTTCGGATCCACAAAGGAACTAACACGCATGCGCCCGCGGTCTTGGCATGGACCTCCGCGAAGGATCTCGCGTTCTTCGTTGCGAAAGAAAAGAACTTGTACGGGCATCTCGTTCTGACGGCTGAATCTCTGCGGTACACATCCGACGACCTGCAAAAGACTCTCTTCACAGTGGCTCCGAAGGACTCTCCATCACTTCGGCTACGCGGCAAGAGACTCGCCATCACTTATTCTTTGCAGAAAGGAACAAGCGCAGTACAAAAGTACAAACTCACGGACTCCGCTACGCGACAACAGTTCTGTGAGGCGCTTGCCAAATGGGCGCGGGAGTACGCCGTACGGGTCGATGCTTGAAACGTCAGAGAAGTTCCGTGTGCAACGAAATCTTCGACAGCGCCGGCCGCGTCGCGCCCGTGGTCACCTAGAGCGACGTGCAGGGCGGCTTCACCCGGGCCGGCAACATCAACGCCAATCCGCGGTTCGTCGGCGCCACGAATTTCGAGCTTCGGCCCAGCCCGCCCTCGCGGCGATTCCCCCAGGCGTCACCACCGACCTGGCGTGCGATCCGCGCACATACCACTCCACCTTGGACATGGGCGCCTATGAGACCCGGTTCGGGTTCGGCTTCTCTGACTCCGTCAACGGCCAGGCTTCAGGCGGCTCGGCATAACCCGCGCCGAATGACGTGGTGATCTCCAATGTCGCCAGCGCTGCGGCGGCCCCGGCCGCCAGCCGAACCATCAAGACCAGCCCCAAGCCCGATTTGTTCCGCGACGTTGCCATCGAGCCAAGGATTCCATCGTCGATATTAGACGAGCCGACAGGCTATGACGCCGATGCGGCGATCACCAATGCATTGGCGCGTAGGCATCCGGCAACCCTGTGGTGAGGATGGGACCTCAGGGTACGGGGGTGGGAAGCCAAATCGCCGGGGGGCGGGGGAATTAGGACCGCCCTGCGCGAGGAAGTTGAGTAGGAGAAAGGAGAGAGTAGAGGGACAACCGAGGATTACGGGGGGACGCTGCACGAGAAAGTAGTGAGTAGAAAGTAGACCGCGGTGGCCCGGTCGGCTTGGGACGCCGATTGAGCCGAGCACACGCTTTTGCTCTACTTTCTCCTTTCTCCTCTCTACCCGCTCTATTGAAAAAGCCGCCCCAGGTGGGCGGCTTTTTCAATAGCGGGGGGAGGATTCGAACCTCCGACCTCCGGGTTATGAGCCCGACGAGCTACCAGGCTGCTCTACCCCGCGATCTTGTTCAATTCATTGTAGAGCCTTGCTTTGTATCGTCAAGAAATAACCGGCCACTTTGGGCCGATTTTCGCGGGAAATTGCCGGCTTCAGACCTGACTTTACATCAATCGCGGCCGCTCGTATAGTCGATCTTCCGAATCCGCAGGCGATGGCGCGGCCCCTGTCTGATGGAGCTTTTCATGTCACAATCCGATGCGCAATCCGTGCCTAACCCCAACAGCGAAAGCTTCTTGCCGCAATCCACGGTCCTCATCGTGGATGATAATGCGCAGAATGTCGAGCTTTTACAGGCATTTCTGGAAAGTCTGCCCGTAAAGATCGTCACCGCGGCCGACGGGGTCGACGCCCTGGAAAAAATCGGTCAGTACAATCCGGACCTGATCCTTCTAGACATCATGATGCCGCGGATGAGCGGGTTCCAGGTCTGCAAACGCATCAAGAGCGATCCGAAGACCAAGGACATCCAGGTGCTGATGGTTACGGCGCTGAACGAGCTGGGGGACATCGAACAGGCCACGGAGTGCGGGACGGACGATTTTGTCAGCAAGCCGGTCAACAAATTCGAGCTTTTGACGCGGGTGCGGAGTTTGCTTCGCGTTCGGCATCTCAAGGGGGAGCTGGAACGGGCGCTGACCTATCTCAACGAAATCGAACAGGACGAGGAGGCCAAGTGAGCGTAGGAGGCGCGCGGTTCTTGGCGGCTCTGGTTGCGCTGTTGTGTTATCCGGTGATCGCTGCGGCCCAAGAGCCGGCCACGCAGCCGGCCGCGGAACTGTTGCAGAGCACGTCCAGTATGCCCGGCTACGGCGCCGAGGCGTATCGGATCGTCAGCGGCGCCGATGAGATCGTCGCGGTGCTGAAAAACGGCGCGACGGTGATTTGCCAGCGTGTTGCCTCGCCGGTGGCATCCGTGCGCGGGTACGCCTGCACCGGCGGCGTTTATGAAGGCCGCTGGCTGGGCGGGGGCCTGAGCCACCTGCTGGAGCACCTGGTCGCCGGCGGCAGCAGCCAGCGCCGCAGCGAGGCCGAGAACCGCGCCCTTCTGCAAGAAATCGGCAACGATTCCAACGCCTACACCTCTTACGATCACACCGCTTTTTTCGTCAACACGACTGCGCAGCACTTTGCCCAGGCGGTGGACCTGGTGACGGGCTGGATGCTGGGGGCAAGGATCACCCAAGCTGAATATCTCCGCGAACACCAGGTCGTGCAGCGCGAGCTGGAACGCAACAAGGGCGATCCCGACAGAGTCTTTTGGCTTTTGACGCAGCGCAACCGGTATCAGGTCAGTCCGGCCGGCGTGCCCGTGATCGGGTATCAGGAAGTCATTCAAGGTCTGAGCCGCGACGACGTGTACAGCTATTACCAGGAGGCGTACCAGCCGAACAACATGGTGTTTTCGGTGGCGGCGGATTTGGACCCGGAGCAGATGTTGGCGGTGGTGCAGCGGAACCTCGCCGATGCCGCGCCCGGGCGCGTGTTTGGGCGCAACATTGCCGATGAGCCGCCGGTGCCGGCCCCCCGCACGGTGGTGGCGACGTTTCCCAAGCTCGGTCAGGCCCGGCTGGACTTGACGTTTCCATCGGTAAAACAGAGCGATCCTTCGATGTACGCCTTGGATTTGCTGGCGCAGATTCTGGGCGGCGGGGAAAGCTCCATTCTGGTCGAGGACCTTCGCGACCGGCAGCAGCTTTGCAGCGGCATCTCTTGCGTGGATGACACGCCGCCTTACGTCGAGGGGTCGTTCCACGTCCAGTTGCAGCTTGATGCCCAGAAGATTTCCGCGGCGACCAAGGCGGTCCTGGCCGACGTTGAGAAGATCAAATCCAACGGCGTGGATGAAGACCGCCTGCAGCGGGCCAAGACGCGGATGAGGGTTGATCGGCTCAGGTCGATGCAGAAATCGGAGGACGTCGCGGCGTCGGCGGCCCTGGATTTCATGAGCACCGGCGACGTTCACTTCAGCGATCACTACGTGCAGCGCATCGGACAGTTGACGGCGCAGGACGTTCAGGCCGCTGCCCGCCGGTATCTGGATTCGGGCAAGTTGCTGACCACCGCGCTGTTGCCGCGCGAAGCCGTCGGCGCCGCCGGCTGGCCCAAGGCGGAGGATCTGCTTGGGGCGTCACCGGCGACCCAGCCGGCCGCTCAGCAGGGGGCGAGCTCCGAAATCACGCGGCGCGTGCTGGGCAACGGCCTGGTCGTTTTGCACCAGCGGATCACCACCGCGCCGCTGGTGGCGATCAACATGTATGCCCTGGGCGGCATGACGGCCGAGGATGCCAAGACCAACGGCTTGGGAAACCTGGCGATGATGCTGCCGCGACGCGGCACCGACACCCGTTCCGCCGAGCAGATCGCCGATTTCTTCGACCGCACCGGCGGCGAGCTGACCACCGCCTGCGGCAACAATACCTGGTACTGGACCGTTAGCTGCACCGCCGACCAGTTCGAGCCCACGATGGAGGTGTACGGCGACCTGGTCAATCATCCCGTTTTTGCGGCGGCGCAGGTGGAGCAGATGAAGACCCGCGTGTTGGCTGAGATTGAAGGCAAGGATGCCGCCTGGGACCGCCAGGCGTTCCGGTACTTCAACAAGCAGTTTTTCGGTCCGCGGCAATCGCCGTATCAGTTTGAAGCGGTGGGGACCGAGCGGAACCTGGCTGCTTTCAGCCCCGCTGACGCGAGAATGTGGTACACGGACAAAATCCTGACCGCGCCGCGAGTGCTGGCGATTTTCGGCGACGTGGATGCGGACACCGCCTTCGCCGCCGCCGAAAAGTGCTTCGGCCAGACGCCCAAGCTTCCCGCCCCGGCGCCGGCGGCGGCGCCGCCGGAACCTTCCGCCTCCGTTGCATCCCCGGGCATCGACGTCCAGCGCGTCGAGGTGCAGAAGACCGACCAGGATGTCGCGGCCGTCGTCGTGGGGTTTGCTTCCGACAGCGTGATCGGCGAGCCGGACGAATCGGCTTTGATCGTGTCGCAATGCCTGACGGGAGGGTACGGATATCCGACCGGCTACATTTTCGAGATTTTGCGCGGCCGGGGTTTGGTGTACGAGGCGGGGACGTTCAATTTCCCGGGCCGGGCGGCATCCTTGCCCGGCGTGTTCGCGGCCTACGCGGCCTGCGATCCCAAAAACGTCGACCAAGTCATCGACGTGATCCTGGAAAACGTCGCCCGCTTGCAAGGCACCGAGCAGGACATTCAGCCCCAATGGTTCGACCGCTGCAAGGATGTGATCACCACCACAGAAGCGTTGCAGACCCAAACGCCGCAGGAGCAGGCTTCGCTGGCCGCGGTCGATGAGCTGTTGGGCGTGGGGTACAACCACCCCGCGGGCTTTGCCCAGCGAATTAGCGCGGTAAAATTGCCGATGATTCAGGCGTTGAGTCGGTC
>Ga0116112_1002715_pt1 | contig 10326 bp, 11 predicted proteins | sample June2015DPH_8_15_FD_89721 | JGI IMG/M metagenome (GOLD analysis project Ga0116112, IMG submission 89721) | Peatland microbial communities from SPRUCE experiment site at the Marcell Experimental Forest, Minnesota, USA - June2015DPH_8_150 | ecosystem: Environmental > Terrestrial > Soil > Wetlands... | reverse complement strand
TCGGCAACGTTCGAGCCTATCTGCGTTCCACCCAAGCTCATCGCTCTCTGGTCAAACGCTATTTTCAAGAAAACCATGTTCGCTACGCTTCAGTGTAAAGTATTTCACGCTCCCGGTAATAAGTAGCGCTCAAAAGCCAGCGCACGTTGCTTGTTTTGGAACGCTGTTGCGGATCGAATGTGCCAAGGTGCAAACTTTGACGTGTGGGGAACCTTTCCTGAGTTGTGTTCGTCCAGGCGCTGCTTCAGGTTCCCCGTCTGGCCGGTGTAGTTCTGGTTCGGATGCGGGCAGGATTGGAGGATGTAAACGTAATGGTAACCAGTCATCAGATTTCAGCCCGCCTTCGTCTTTCGGACTTCCACCTTCGCCGCTGGCTTCGGCGGACAAGTCGGCGCGCAGCCTTCGCCCCCAACTTGGTTGTTTGTGTTCAATCAGATCCCTTTTGTCTGGCTGGTCCGCCAGCCGAAGCTCGCTTGCGAGCGAAGGCTGGAGGCGAGGGTCGGAATCGGCCATTCTCCGTCGTGTTTGCAGTTCAAATATGCCTCATTTTACAGGCTACTCAGGCATAATCGGTCACTATCCAGCTATACCCTTTTTAACTCCTTTGGTGTCCGTTTTGGTGTCCGCCTTGTCCGTTGGCCATTGGCCGACACCACGCCAAACACGTTGCTGTGTTTATTTGCCAGCTTCAAAACGAGGCTTTTTGCGGACAAAAGAAAATGTTAGCGTAGCGCGCATGGCAAATTCGTTTGTCCGAAACGCTGTGGTTTCTGCGGTGCTGATGATTTGTCTGTCCGGCTGCGGCAAAAGATCAGAGCACGCCATTACAGAAAAATCCGCCGCGAGTTACCCCTTGCCCGACCCGCCGGTGGTCGTGGATTGCGAGCCAGGCGTTCCGGGCGGGCGGCTGGTCGTAGCCGAACTGGGCGACCCGAAAACCTTCAATTACATCATGGCCGATGAAGGATCTTCCATAAACATCTGCCGGTTTATGTTTTGGAGTTTGTTGAACCTTGATGCGCCTACGCAAGAAATCAAACCGGGTTTGGCGGAATTATGGACGAATTCGCCCGATGGCAAGACGTGGACGCTCAAGCTGCGGAAGAATCTGCGTTGGAGCGACGGCGAACCATTGACGGCGGATGACGTGATGTTTACTTGGAATGACATCATTTACAATCCGGCGATTAATACGGCCACACGCGACCCTTTCATCATTGACGGGAAAAAATTCACGGTGACCAAACTGGACGATCTGACGGTTCGAGTCGTGACACCAGACATTTACGGGCCGTTTCTGGTGCAATTTGGTGCGGGCGTGCCGATCATGCCCAAACACATTCTGGCCAAAACCGTCGCGAATGGCACGTTTGCCTCGGCTTACGGCGTCAATTGGAAGCCGGAAGACATTGTCGGCAGCGGGCCATACCGTTTGAAAGAACACAAGGCGGCGCAATCCACGCTGCTGGAGCGCAACCCGTATTTTCTGGAAGTGGACAAGCAGGGTCAGCGCCTGCCGTATTTTGACAACGTCATTTTTACCGTGGTGCCGGACATGAACGCGCTGTCGCTGCGTTTTCTGAGCGGCGAGAGCGACGCGGACGATTTGGTCGACCCGTATGACTATGACCGTTTCAAAACCGAGTCTGCGAAGGGCCGGTTTCAATTACTCGAACCCGGCATCGGACTGGAGAAGTGTTTCTTCTGGTTCAATCAAAACACGAACGTCAACCCAGTGACCGGCCAACCTTACGTGGATCCGAAAAAATTGAAATGGTTCCGCAACGTGAAATTCCGTCAGGCCTGCTCGTATGCGATTGACCGCGAGAGCATCATCAAATCCATTTATTCCGGTCGCGCGATTCCTGCATACGGATTTGAAACACCCGGCAATAAAAAGTGGTATAACCCGAACATCGCGCAATATCCGCACGATTTGACCAAGGCGCGGGCGTTGTTGAAGGAGATCGGCATCGAAGACCGAAAGGGCGACGGCACCTTGGAGGACGCCGATGGCAATCGGATTGAGTTTGTGCTGAACTCGTGGGCTGGCCACAAAGCGTTTGAAAAAACGGCGGTGCTCATCGCATCCGATCTGCAAAAACTCGGTTTCAAGGTCATTGTCCAGCCAATAGAGCACAACACGCTCATCAATAAAATTGACGACACCTGCGATTATGATTGCGTCCTTCTGGGACTCATCACGGGCAGCGCCGATCCTTCCGATGGCATGAACAACATCAAGTCCAGCGGCTTCACGCACCAGTGGTTTCCACGCCAGAAAGCGCCCTCGACGGATTGGGAGGCGCGGCTGGATTATTTGATGGACGCGCAAATGAAGACTTTGGATTACGCCGAGCGAAAAAAGGATTACGACGAAGTTCAGAGAATTCTGGCCGAGCAGGTGCCGTTTATCTACACCGTCACGCCGTTTTATTACGCCGCCATCCGCTCCGACATCGGCAATATCCGCCCAACGCCGTTGAGTTACTATCGGGTCACTTGGAACGCCGAGGAGCTTTACTTCAAGCGGTGAATGGAGCGAAAACCGGGGCGAGCGTATCGGTGGCGGAGTTCGGTCGCGTGGGGTGACTGTTAGCGTTAAATCGCGGTGGTTTTGCTTTTCCTTGAAACGATTCGCGTTTAGCATCGCCAGCGTTTATGGCTGATTCAACCACGCGCGCCGATGGTCGCAATCCAAATCAACTGCGGCCCATCCGTTTTCAAAACAATATTGCGCCCTACGCCGCCGGCTCGACGCTCATTGAGTGGGGCAACACGCGCGTCATTTGCGGCGTGACGGTCGAGGAAGCCGTGCCGCGTTGGATGAAGGAACAGAGCGTCGAGGGCGGGTGGGTCACCGCCGAGTATGCCATGCTCCCCTACTCCACCCTGGAACGCAAACCGCGCGACAGCGCCAGGGGGAAAATTGAGGGGCGTTCGCACGAAATCCAGCGGCTCATCGGTCGCGCCATGCGCGCCGCGCTTAATCTCGAAAAACTCGGCGAACGCACGGTCTGGGTGGATTGCGACGTGTTGCAGGCCGACGGCGGCACACGCGCCGCAGCCGTCACCGGCGCTTTCGTCGCCCTTTCCATGGCCATGCAAAAGCTTTTGGTCGAAGGCAAATTGACGGAGGACCCGGTCCTGCACGCCGTCGCGGCCGTCAGCGTCGGCATCGTGAACGGCCAGCCGTTGCTGGATTTGTGTTACGCCGAGGATGTGGCCGCGGCGGTGGATTTGAATCTGGTGATGAACTCCGCCGGCGAATTCATCGAAGTCCAGAGCATGGGCGAAGAGGCCACGTTCAGCGAAAAACAGCTCAACGATCTGCTCGCGCTCGGCAAGGCGGGCATTCGTGAATTACTTTCCGCCCAGGAAAAGGCACTGTTGGAGTCCAGACTTTAGCCTGTTCCGGCCATGCCCAAGCGTGAATTCCAACTTAAATTTGAAAACCATGTTGTCCTCGAACCGTCCGCAGCAAAAACCCAACCCCCCGCCCGCAACGCGGTTGTTGCTGATTCGCCACGCGGAAATTGAGCCGCGTCATCAGCACACGTTCGGCGGGCGCGTTGACATGAATCTTTCGGCGCGCGGTCACGAACAGGCCAAAACGCTCGCTACATACCTGCGCAGCAAGACGATTGACGCGATCTACGCCAGTCCGATGAAGCGCGTCCAGCAAACGCTGGCGCCGCTGCTGAATAACGGCGCGCCGCCACAAACCATTCTGCCGGCATTGCGCGAAGTGGATTTCGGCGACTGGACCGGCGTGGGCTGGCAGGCCGTCAGCGAACGATTCGGCTTCAGCGCTTATGATTGGCTTGACCAGCTTGAACTTAAAGGCGCGCCGAACGGCGAAAACGGCCGAACGTTCCGCGCGCGCGTCGAGCCGTGCCTGCATGAAATCGTCAACCGGCATCGCGGACAAAACGTGGCCGTCTTTTGTCACGGCGGGGTGGTTCGCATGATGCTCGCCATTCTCCTCAACCTGCCACTGCCGAAAACCAATCAGTTCGAGATCGAATACGCGAGCGTCACGCAGGTCGCGTTGCATCCGCACATGGCCGAGGTGGAATTGCTCAATTTCACCCCGTGGCGCGACTGGGCCTGATAATCATCTTCGTCCTTCGTTCTCGCCTTTGGTTCGAGGACGAGCACGAGCACGAGGAGGTAAAGGAATTGGAAATGAAACACAAATCGCTTTGGCGAATTTCCATCGCCACGACGCGCGAAGCCGAAGACGCCGTTGCGCAAATGCTCGGCGCGATTCTGAACCGCGCCGTTTCGTGCTACGGCCACGTCGAAACCGGCGTAAGCACAATTTCCGTTTTTTGCAAACGAAGGCCGGTTGAAGAAGTTCACAAAAAAATTTCCGCGAGCCTGAAGCGCATCAAAGATTGCGGGCTTAAAATCGGTTCCGGCAAAATCACCATTACAAAAATTCGCCATCAAGCTTGGGCGGAATCGTGGAAACGGCATTTCAAACCGATCGAAATCAAACTGAATAATCGGAGGGGCGAGCTATGCGAGCCCCTCTCATCGCGAAAGAACCTCGGGACTCGTATAACTCGTCCCTCCGAAAGGAAATCACTGCTGATTAAGCCGAGTTGGAGCAAGCGCAAACCGCGCAAAGGCCAAATCGTCGTCGTGCTGGACCCGGGACTCGGGTTTGGCACCGGCCAGCATCCGACGACGGCGTTTTGTCTGCACGAATTAGTGCGCTGTGGAAAATTTGCAGCACGGAGGTCATTTTTAGACATCGGCACCGGCTCGGGCATCCTGGCTATTGCGGCAGCGAAGCTCGGTTATTCGCCCGTGCGAGCCTTGGATTGTGACCCCGAGGCAATCCGGGTCGCGCGTGCCAATGCCAGCGCGAATAACGTTCACAAAACACTGCGGATTACACGTGGGGACGTGGCCAAACTGCCGATTCATCCGGCCAAACAATACGATCTGGTTTGCGCAAATTTGAATTCGACGTTGCTGCTTGCCGCAGGGCGACGGATTGCCGCGCAATTGGACCGCGCCGGAACGCTCGTGTTGGCGGGAATATTGAAATCAGAATTTTTCCGAGTGCAAAAAGTTTTTGCGAAATTTGGTTTGAAACTTGCTTCCAAAAATACCAGGAACGAGTGGTGTTCAGGTTCATTTTTTTACACCAAATAAAATTCTGTGGGTAAATTTGAATGATGGGCGCCTTGATCGGTCTGATAGTCAGGAGTGCAGGCAGCGGCCGTTGCCGACAAGGAAGGCGAGGCCCTGCAAAACTCCGCAACCAGAGTTGCATTATGAAAAGAATGATGGAAGTCATCACCGAAGCCGTTCGCGATCCAAAACATCCATTCCGCAAACTGGATCATCAGCCAAAAAAACCTCTGAAAAACCGTTATGAACGCAGAAAAGTCAGGGAGTATCTGCACCTGGGCGACTGGCTGGAGGAACTGGTGTGAAGGATTTTGCCCAGTATGAACGAATGAGCCGCGCGCGAGCGCGGCTCTTTCTTTGATAGCACCGTATTTATTGGCACTCCGGGCAGATGCCGAAAAATTCCAATTTGTGGCTGACGGCCTTGAACCCGCTTTGGGCGGCAATGCGTTTCTCCATTTCCGCGGGGAAGCATTCTTCAAGCTCGACGACGCCCGAACACTTCGTGCAAACCAGATGATGGTGATGGCCATCGTCACCCTCCCCCACCAGCTCAAACCGCGCCGCGCCGTCGCCAAAATCAAACCGCTGGACCATGCCCATTTCTTCGAGCAGATGCATGGCCCGGTAAATCGTCGCCAAATCACAAAGCCCCCTGGGCAGGGCGACAAAAATCTCCCGGCTGGTGAGCGGATGCGGGTGTGCGCGCAGGATTTTCAGAATCGCCTGGCGCGGGCCGGTGATTTTGCGTGATTGCCGGCGCAGGCGGCTGGTCAGCATGGACAATTTCTGTCGTTTGCGTGGAGCGGTGTGCGCGTGCGGTTTCATTGCCCTTCAACCATCCCACCGAGAGCTTGGAAAAGCAAGGTTGCGCACTTGCGTATTGCTTGTTGCATCAAGCATTGAATCCTGCTTGACGTAAAACGCAGTACACAACCCGGCATTACTTCATCAGCAGCATTTGGCGCGCGCGCTTGATGGCGCGGGTCAGACGGCGCTGATAATGGGCGGGCATGTTGGTGTATTTGCGCGGGAGGATGCGGCCCTGATCGGTCACATATTGCCGGAGCAAATTGGTGTTTTTGTAATCGAGCGCGGCGACGACGAAGTCAATTTTGGGTTTGGGCCGGGGGGTGCGGATTTCTCTCAACCCGCGGCGCTGGCCGCGACGTTCGGGTTTCTCGGTGTGCGTTTTGCGCGGCATAATTATTTTATTTCGCGGTGGAGCGTGTGACGGCGCAGAAAACGGTTGTATTTTCTGATTTCGAGCTTTTCCGTCTTCGTCTTTTTATTGCGGGTGGTCGTATAGCGCGAGGGCGACTTGCCTTCCTTGCGCGCTTCGGTGCATTCAATGGTGATGATTTCGCGCGGCATAATTACTGTTTCTCCTTGGCCTTTTCCTCCGACTCCTCCTCTTCGCCCTCCACCTCGGCCACCGCGGCGCTGTCAATCGTGCCCAGCGCGCCCAACCGGCGCTGGCGCAAGGCGCCTTCGCGCTCCAGTTGCGCCTGCGCTTCCACCCGGAATCGGGTCCACGGAATGGCATCCAGGCGCGCCTTGGGGATGGGCTTGCCGGTCAATTCGCAGATGCCATAGGTTTTTTTCTCGATGCGCTTGAGCGCTTCTTCGATTTCATAAACCGCGTCCTGGTCGGACGAAAGCAGGCTCAACGCGAAGTCGCGGTCGAAGTTGTCGGTGCCGGAGTCGGCCATGTGCAGGCTGTAGCCGGGAACCTCCTGCGCGGATTCCTGGGCCAGGCCGTTCATCTGACTGAGCAACTGCTCGCGCAATTCCAGCAACCGCTGGTAATACTTCTGCCATTCGGGCTTGATTCTCTTCGGCCCGGCGCTGGAGTTCTTCCGCGCCACTGGCCGGCCCAGAATGGCTGCCGCCGTGGCAACGGTTTGCAGCATTGCGTGCGATGGTTTTTTCATCGTTTTGCTCTTTTCAGTCTCAGCTTTCAAATTGGTTTCCGGCTTTCACAGCAAGTTCCGGTCCAACAAAGGCGCGGGAATGTAACAAAGAAAATCAAATACGCCACAAAAATTTTCATAAATTTTTGCGCCCGCCAAATCACCCCTTTTCAATGCACGCGTAGGCGTTGTGATTGTGGATGCTTTCGAAGTTTTCCGCCTCGACTTTATACCACGTCACCAGCGGATGCGCGTTGAGTTTCAGCGCCACGTTCCGCACCAGGTCCTCGACGAACACCGGGTTTTCATACGCGCGCTCGGTCACCGCCTTTTCGTCCTGCCGTTTGAGCAGGGCGTATAATTCCGAGCTGGCCGAGCTTTCAATCATCGCCACCACGTCCTCGATCCAGACCGGTTTGGTAAACCGGAGCGCCACCGTCACCAGCCCGCGCTGATTGTGCGCGCCGTATCGGGCAATCGCCTTGGAGCACGGGCACAGCGTCGTGACGTGCGCCTTCACCGTCAGGACGAAATCGACTTCCAGCCCGCAGGCCGCCGCGTCGAACCGCGCGACGTAATCCATCACGCTTTCCTGGCGCGACTCCGGCGACTTCTTGATCATGAAATAGGGGAATTCGATTTCCAGATGCGATGTGGCGGCGTGAAATTTTTTCTGCAGGGCATGAAGAATTTCACGGATGTTTTCCACGTGAATCACGCTGCCGTGAGCGTTGAGCACCTCGATGAAGCGGCTCATGTGCGTGCCTTTGAATTCCTTCGGCAAATCCACAAACATCCCGATGGTCGCCACCGTGTTTTGCACGCTGTGCTCCCGGTCACGCACTTGGATGGGAAACCGCAGCCCGCGCACGCCCACCTTGTCAATCCGCAACTCACGGTGATCGCGTTCGCTCTGCTTGTCGTGCAAAAATTCCACGGCGGTGTTGGTTTTCACAGAGCGCGACCCGCGTCGGTCCCGGCTTATTTTTAGCATGGGACAATAATAGCAGTTTCCCGGAATTTGGCAAAAGGTTCTCCACTGACATGGGGAAAAGGCCACGGTTGTCCGACGCCCGCGTTGATTTCACTGCGCCCGTAATATGTACCACTGCTTGACCGCGTCAATCGGCAGTATGTCACCGTCCGGGCTGAACTTCAACGGCGCCCAGAATTGAAAATCGTGGCCCTTCACACCATCCGGGCATGATTGCCAGCGATCCGCCAGCCAAATGAACGCCGGACCTTCGGGCGTTGGAATCCTCGCCACCCAAGTCTCCTGTGCTGGCAGGAGAGGGGCGCTGTTGTCAGGACGACGGTTGATGACGGACCGCGGCGTGAAGGGCCCGAACGGCGAAGTGGAGGTAAAGACCTGCACCTGGCTTCCCTGGGGGCAAGCGGCACAGAGAGGCCCGCAGAGGACATAATAGAGATTGTTTCGTCGGAACATTAACGGCGCTTCCCCGCCCTTGGCCAGAATTCCGCTGGCCTCGCCGGTCAAACCCAGATAGTCTGGCGTCAGCGACAACACGCGAATGGCATACCCATCGTCAATGGCGGAAAAGACGAAGTACCCTTTCGCGTCGTCATCCACAAAGAGACTGCCATCACCGGAACGGGAACCCTGCCGGTTGCGTAGCACATTCGGGTTGACAATGGTGAACGGCCCGAGGGGCGTATCGCTGATGGCCACTCCCACCTGACCGTTCCACAATTTCGGATACCAGTTGTACCAAAGCACATATTTGCCGGTGTTCGGATTGAAAACCACATAAGGACGGTAATAAACACCGCTCGGCTGGCCCTTGAGCAGTTCACCTTCAAAAGTCCATTGCGCCATATCCGGCGAACTGTAAACCCGGTAGCGGTTGGTCAGGCTGTAACCGTCGCTATTCCCATAGGCGGTTCCGTAAAGGTAAAAGCGGCCTTGGAAAAATTGAAGACAGCCATCGTGCGCGTCAATAATCTCTCCGGCAACATCACGCCGGGGCTTGAGATTGTTGATGGTAACAGTCCGAAAACCGTTCATCCCCGATTTCTCGGCTTGCGGCCGGTGTGTCTCATCACACGAAATTGTGAAAGCCACCAGCAAGCAGGCGAGCATGGCCTGCGGACATCGCTTTGCCGAAATCCGGCGCACAGCCTTGGCCAAAAAATCTGCCCGAAAAAGTATCCCGCGGTCTGCGACACCATGCCGGTTGGTCCCAAGCATGGGCGGAAATTATCCATCCACGCCGCGTTTGGCAAAGTTTCTCCGCCGAAAACAAATGGTTCGGTATTCACCGTCGCGGCTTAAAACGAGGGGCGTATCAAGCGGAAGAATTGGCTGCCACTGCCGTTGGTCACGGAAACGACGTTCTGATTGTTGGTGATCGTCACGGCGTTGGTAACGGTCGTCCATGAAACCGGCGGATTCAAACCGGCCGCCGCTTGAAGCTGAAAACCGGTCGGCGCCACCGGCCAGGAAATGACCAGGTTGTTGTTCGTCAACTGATCGCTCAACGGCAGGTTGAAAAACTCAAATGCCAGCGCGTAGGTTTCACTGCTGCTGACGTAACTCCCGCCGGCTTTCCAAACCTGCAAATCATACCGGCCTTGCGCGTGGTTCGGTACAAAGAGGTGCTCCACATTGTCCACGGCGCTGGTGCTGACCGCCACGAGATTGCTATTGGCGGCATTGTATAAAAACAGGTTGAGGTTGTTGATGGCCGATTGATTTCTTTGACGGTTCCAAACGAGCGTTGCCGTCGCCGTGAACGTGGCGTCGTTGACGTCGTTGGTGACGTTGAAATAATAATGATTCACCCCATCGGACGAGGAACTGCTGGTGTTGGTGTTGAAATCCCAGCCGCATAATGTGCTGACCGTGCCACTGGCTCCGGTGGGGGGATGCATCCCGCCGAGGGAAACGCTGTTGGAAACAGTATAACCATGCCTGCCGCCGGCGAGCTGTTTGTGGGAATTGAACACGTTCAGCACGCCTGCGCCATAGCGCGCGTCCAGTGGCGAGGCTGGCCCGTTCGTCCAATCACCGGGCTTGATGGCGCCATTCAGCAGTAGCGCCTTCACCGTGCGGAGGTCGGCGGCGCCATTGGTATCGCTGCCACCGTCACCGCGCAATCCCGCTTGCTCTATCACCGCTGCTGCGCCGGCAACTTGCGGCGTGGAATAGCTCGTTTCGGTGGCCGGCGCTGTGATGTCCGGTTTGGCGCGCCCATTGTCGAGGGTTGGGCCGGTGCATGAACCTCCTCCGTAAGCCGCGACACCG
>Ga0116112_1002708_pt1 | contig 10342 bp, 7 predicted proteins | sample June2015DPH_8_15_FD_89721 | JGI IMG/M metagenome (GOLD analysis project Ga0116112, IMG submission 89721) | Peatland microbial communities from SPRUCE experiment site at the Marcell Experimental Forest, Minnesota, USA - June2015DPH_8_150 | ecosystem: Environmental > Terrestrial > Soil > Wetlands >... | reverse complement strand
CACCGTGAAGCCCGGCGGAGCTTACGGCTACTACGAATACGCCGCCATTCTGGTTCGCACCGTGGTTAGCAACCCTGCTGCCTTTCCCGAATGCCAACATTGCCTCTGAAATTCAGACCGGTGCGCACCCAAATGATACCCAAGCGCGAAATGTGGTAGAATCGTGGTCGGTTAACTGACTTGCTTTCAACCGCAGGCCCGTAGCTCAGCCCGGTTAGAGCGCTACCTTGACACGGTAGAGGTCTGGGGTTCGAGTCCCCACGGGCCTACCATTACAAGCTCCTGAGGCACTTGCACTTGACCCTCATCCGGCTCAGGCCCACCTTTCCACATCCCGAGCACTGTAGTGAAATTTGCAGGGACTGGAAGCGCCTTTATTGCCGCAGCCTGCTCTTTCCATTCAGGGTGTAAGTAGGGTGCCGTGTGCCTCTCCCGCGAATGCCCCATCAACTTCGCCACGACCGCACGACGCGCTCTTGCATCGAGTTCCGTACCAAATTTATGACGCAGGCTGTAGGGGGTAACCCCCGCCAGGCCAGCTTTCTCTGCCGCTTTCGTAAACGCCTTCCCGAAATCCTGAATGTGCGCCCCCGGTATTCTGGGGCTTGGGAAAACCCAGTCGCCTTCCACATGAGGGAGCCAATGACGCAGAACCTCGAATACTTCATCACTCATTGGGATGTGGCGAACGCCTGACTTGCTCTTCGACTTCCTGACTGATATGACCCGTTGTTCCAGGTCCATCTCGGCCTTCGCCAGCTTTTTGTACTCGCTAGGGCGCAAGCCGGTATAAGCCGCGACGATTACCAACGGAAACAGATAGGGCTCGTTCACTTGGAATTCAATCGACGCACACACAGCGAGGAGTTTCTCGAATTCCTCGGGCTTCAAAATTCGGACCTCTTTGCTCTCCACATTTGTGAACATCCGTGCGTACCTGCCGAGCCCTTCAGGGGCAAGACCACTTTGACCTGCGTACTTCAAGATCGCTTTTAGTGTGCTGAACTCACGGTTAATGGTGGCTTCTTTGACGCCTGCCTTCAGTCGCTGCCGCTTATACTTTTCGCATAGGTCCAGGTTGATCGCATGGACCAGGATTTCACCGAAGTGCGGCACAAGATGCTTGCAAACGTGGTATCGCTCCACCACGTAAGCACGTTTGCGGTTGGTTTTTGCGACTTCCGCATACCTGTCGCAAAGCTCGCGGAACCGAAGACTCTTGGACGGAAGGTTGAATTTTCGGCGTGCAAGGTCCGACCTCACGGAATCCTCGACCTTCCCGGCTTCACGCTTATCGCGCTGCTTTGTTGACTTCTGGTAGCGCACTCCCTCAAACCAGAAGTCGTAGTACCAACACTTGCCGCGCTTGAACAGAGCCATTTCAATGCACCTCTAACCGGCCGCAGGGTCGCCCAAATCTGGAGGCTAGCTCCCACGCCTGCCCTTTCTAAGGAAGTCATCGACCTGCTCGGGGGAAAACCGGATGAGACGACCGGCTTTAATATGTGGAAACTTGCCCTGACGAATCCACGTGTAGATTGTTGAAGATTTAACCTGAAGGACCTGGGCGAGTTCGGGGCCTGTAATTAACTTTTGCACTGTTGCCTCCGGTACGAAACAACTGGCGGCAGCGGTTCAGGCACCTGCTGGCCACAATCATAACCTGCTCATTCAGACCATCGTTCCCGGTAGGCAACCAACGTCCACTCACAATTACTCTCAATAGTTGCAGGATACTTTAAATTGCGTGTGTTTTGTCAAGGGAAAATCGTATGCAGCTTACACTTAGAATTATAAGGTTGGACGATCTTCAGAACGGTTCTCAACTTGGAGCTTTGGGCTCTCGTTTAGACCTCTCAGTGTTTCGCTGGAGCAGTCTGGTGTGCGAGTGCCGCGACACAGGTCAAAAATCCGCCAACTTGATACCGGATGAAGGTGCGCTTGCTCATTTGTCGCCGGATTTGGGAAAGCACTTGCTAACTTCCTTCCTATCTGCCCATTCTTTCGCAGTAAGGCTCGCGTCCAATGCTTCGGGGACTTCACTATTGCACGCAGCCATGAGCAGACGGCCCGCGTTGCGCCTGGGGGAGCCTAGCGCAGTTGGCGGGCATTCTGCGAGGACACCTGACTGTAAGGCGGGGCATGAGTCCATTCGCGCCCCTGGTTTGCAGAATTCTCGCCACATCATTCGGGTCGTAGGACACAGCCCAAGTCTAGCGCCCGAACCCAATGCGCTGGTTCACGGCGCTGACCCACTCCGCCACGAGCTCTCGTCTGGACTTCGACCCTTGCGAACACTATCCTTTGGCTCCGAACGCCAGCATGGTGACGCTTCCGTGCGATCCCGCGGCCCCACTGCTTGCGACTCTCTGGCAGAATTCTCAGGCCAGTAGTATGATGCCAGCAGTTATTGGCGAGTGGTTACGATGCTGAATCCGACTCTGGGAAACGAACGCTCCCCGAGAAGGCTCAATACATGACAGAAGAAACTACCCCTACGGCAATATCATTTGATCTAACCTTCCTCACGAATGAGCCCGGGAAGAAGCTGCTGGATCGCTTTGGAGTTTTGCTCACCGAGGATACGCGTTTCTTTGACTGCCTCGTCGGATACTTTTTCATCAGCGGCTTTCACAAGCTCTATCCTGCATTAGAAAAGGTCGAGAAGGTCCGCATTTTGGTGGGTCTTAGAACGGATCGCACCGCCTATGAGCTTCTGCAAAACGCAGCGGAGCAACAAGAACTTGTCTTCAGGTCTCACGCGGAGGCGAGGCAACAGGTATCAAATGAAGTGCTACAGGAACTTGAGAAGTCCCACGATAGCTCCGAAATCGAGACTGGGGTCAAGAAGTTTGTCGAGTGGGTGCGGTCAGGTAAGCTTGAAGTCAGAGCCTACCCTTCGCATGACCTGCACGCAAAGGTCTACACCATGACTTTTGCTGAAGGCGACAGGGACAAGGGGCGTGTGATTACCGGTTCTAGCAATCTTACCGAATCGGGTCTCCAGGACAACCTGGAGTTCAATGTCGAGCTCAAAAACCGCTCGGACTACGACTTCGCCATCAACAAGTTCAACGAGCTTTGGTCAGTGGCGGTGGACGTTTCCAAACCGTACGAGGACACGATCATCAACCGCTCACCGTACGCACATTTCACGCCTTACGAACTCTACCTGAAGTTTCTCTATGAGTATTTCAGAAACGAACTCAACCGGCCGTCAGAACTTCAGGACATGTACGTCCCTGCTGGTTTCAAAAAACTCAAGTATCAAGAGGAAGCGGTTCTCAATGCGCGGAAAGTACTCGATGAGTACGGCGGCGTTTTCCTTTCCGACGTTGTGGGACTCGGCAAGACGTACATGTCGGCTCTCTTAGCTCAGCAACTAGACGGACCTAGTCATCGCGCCCCCGCACTTGCTAGATCTCGATAAGCGCGGATCATGGCCCAATGTATTTGGCGATTTCCAGGTGCGGCAGACGGACTTCGTCTCGGTCGGAAAACTCGATGACTTGTCGGAGCGGGACCTGTCCAAATACGCAAACGTTTTTGTCGACGAGTCACACCGATTCCGCACGGAGGCAACCCAGTCCTATGATATGCTGGCTCAGATTTGCAGGGGCAAACGTGTCATCTTGGTTTCGGCCACTCCGCTGAACAACAGACCCCTCGACATTCTCAGTCAAGTGAAACTCTTCCAGAACGGAAAGAACAGCACCATTCCAAACCTCAGGAATCTCGAAGCATTCTTTGCCGCGATGGACAAAAGCCTTAAGGGCCTGGACCGTCAAAAGGCTCGCGACCTTTATTTCTCGACAGTCCAAGCAAACGCCAAAGCGACGCGGGAAAAAGTCCTGAAGTACCTCATGATTCGCCGCACGCGCAAAGAAATCGAAAAGTACTACGGCGACGACATGAAGAGCCAGGGGTTGAAATTCCCCGAGGTAAAGGACCCCGAGCCGCTTTTCTACAAATTCAGCAAACAGGAGAACCTAGTATTTAATGAAACCATTCGATTGCTTGGGACTGAATTCAAATATTCCCGCTACAAACCGCTGACGTATTACAAATACCAAGGTGAGCGCGAGCAAAGCGAAATACAAAGCCAGCACAACCTCGCAAAGTTCATGAAGATCCTCATGGTCAAGCGCCTGGAAAGCAGTTTTCATGCCTTTGGCCTCACCCTGGGCCGCTTCGTCCATTCGTACGACCGACTGATTGCGGAATTCCACGAGGGAAACGTTTACATCAGCAAGAAGCACATCAACAAGATTTTCGATCTGCTAGAGGCGGACGACCAGGAAGCCATCGAGCAACTTCTTGCTGAAGAGAAGGCAGAACGTCTGAGTGCGAAGGACTTCAGGCCGGACTTCATTCAAGACTTGGAAGGCGACCGTAAGATTCTGCGAAATGTCCGCAAGATTTGGGAAACGGTCCTCCGCGACCCCAAATGGGAAGCATTCCGCGAAATTCTTCAGTCTCAGCCATTGCTGAAGGAAAGCAAGGTCATCATCTTTACAGAGTCGAAGGAGACCGCCGAGTACTTGTTCGACAGAATCCATAAGGAGGTAGAACCTAAGGTCATTCTGTTTACTGGGCAAGCCGATGAAGCTGCGCACAAGGCTGTGATTTCTAATTTTGATGCAAACGCCTTCAAGCCTCGAAACAACCACCGCATTTTGGTGAGTACCGAAGTCCTATCGGAGGGCGTGAACCTGCACCGCTCTAACATCGTGATCAACTACGACATCCCCTGGAACCCCACACGGCTCATACAACGAGTTGGGCGCGTCAACCGAGTGGACACCAAGTTCGACACCATCCACACGTACAACTTTTTTCCCACTGAGGAAAGCAATGACCTTATAAAACTCAAAGAGGCCGCGGAGGCGAAGATTCACGCCTTCATTGAAATGCGCGGCGCGGACGCGCGGTTGCTTACCGAGGGTGAGGAGATCAAGTCCCACGACCTGTTTGCGAGATTGACTTCCAAGAAGACCATCACGGGTGAGGATGAAGAGGAAGAGAGTGAACTGGCGTACCTCACGGAGATCCGCGAAGTCCGTGACAAAAACCCGGAACTATTCGCTCGCATCAAACGGCTCCCGAAGAAGGCTCGTTCCTCCAGGTCAATGTCAATGGGGTCGAGCCAGGCTTTAACGCAGCTCCCGGCGCTCCTCACATACTTTCGGCAGGGACAGCTCGACAAATTCTATGTTGCCCATCAAACCGCATCGGAAGCAACAGAACTGGATTTCTTCACCGCTGCAAGAACTCTCAAACCTGAGGACACCTCAGAAGAACGTAAACCAGTCCCGAAGGATTTTTACAGTTTGCTTGATAGGAATAAGGCAGCTTTTGCCACGGCGACTAACCCTGAAAGTGACGAAGCTACTCTCCAACACAGAGGGAGCCCAAACGACGCTTACATATTGAAGCGCCTAAAGGCGAAGGAAATCCGCCAATACCACGGCTACACTGACGATGACGAGATATTTATTCAACAGGTGGTCCAACTGTTGACTGACGGGGCGCTTCCACGTCCCACCACAAAAAAGGTGGCAGAAGCCCTGAAAAAGGAAATCGAGCCCTTGAAGGTGCTGGGCATCCTTCGTCGCGATATTCCCACCCAGTTCTTTCAACCAACGCGAGCACAGCAAACATCCCAAGGGCTCAGTCCCCGTGAAGTCATCCTTTCGTCCTATTTGTTGGAAGCAAAATGAACCGAGAACAATCGCGCGAACTTGTCCGCCAGACTTTCACCCACGCCTACGACAAGGCACGATTCTTGACCTTCAGCCGCAACTTGGTCAATCACATCGACGAGTCCAAGGCGTCAGCGTGGAGCAGCCAGTATGTGAAGGACGCCTTCAAAGACCACATCCAGCGTTTCGAGCGCCTGGGCACGTACACCTCTCCAGCCAAGGAAACTGCGGAAATCCTTGTCGTTCACCTGACCAAAGAATCGAAACTGGAGCGCGCCCGCACCGCCATCCGAAACTTCGTGGCCGACCATTTAAAGACTCGCGACGAGAAGGACGCCGCACTCGTAGCCTTCGTGTCCCCCACGGAAGCAACTTGGCGCCTCTCTTACGTGAAGATGGAGTATGCCACGGTCCAGAAGAATGGCGGCAAGGTCGGCGTGGAGGCTCGGCTCACACCCGCCCGGCGCTTCTCCTACCTTGTCGGTGAAGGGGAAAGCTGCCACACTGCACAAACCCGTTTCCTCGAGTTGCTTCAGGATTCCGGAAATGATCCCAAGCTTGCTGACATCGAAGAAGCTTTCAGCGTCGAGCCGGTCACCAAGGAGTTCGACAAAGGGTACCGCAAGCTGTTCGAGAAGATTGACGATGCGCTGAAGGACCTGGTGGCCAAGGACAGGAGCCTCCAAGAGGAGTTTGAGTCCAAGGGTGTCAACACATTCGATTTCGCCAAGAAACTCATGGGCCAGATCGTGTTCCTCTATTTCCTCCAGAAAAAAGGCTGGCTCGGTGTCGCGAAGTGGAATGACTGGGGAAGTGGGCCGCACGATTTCCTGCGCCGCTTGGCCAAGGGCGAGTACGGTCCGTACGACAACTTCTTCAACGACATCCTCGAACCACTCTTCTATGACACACTCGCGACCGACCGGGGTCACGAAGCGTGGTGTAACCGCTTTAATTGCCGCCTCCCATTCCTCAACGGCGGGCTGTTCGAACCGCTTGGCAATTACGCCTGGCGAAAGACCGACATCATTCTGCCAAACAGACTGTTCACGAATTCCGAATTTGTCGAGGAAGGTATTACGGGCACGGGCGTGCTTGACGTGTTCGACCGCTACAACTTCACCGTGAACGAAGCCGAACCGCTGGAAAAAGAGGTCGCCATCGACCCCGAGATGCTCGGAAAAGTATTCGAAAACCTCATCGAGGAGAACCGGCGCAAGGGGCTGGGAGCGTACTACACCCCACGTGAGATCGTGCATTACATGTGCCAGGAAAGCCTCATCAACTACCTCGATACCGCACTTAATACGCGCCCGCAAGGTCTGGTTCCCGCAGAACCGAAGCAGGCCAAGCTTCTGGGCGCACCCGAGCTAGAGCAGACCACGCTGCAAGCAGCATCGTATGAAGTTGTACCGCGTGCCGACATCGAAACGTTCGTTCACTTGGGTGAGCAGTATTCCTTCTACGAAGCTGCCAGACAATCCGGGACGATAGGCCAGGGGTATCCCAAGCCGCCAAAAAGCATCGAGAACAACGCACGCCAGATTGACGACAAGCTGGCTGACATTACTGTTTGTGACCCCGCTGTGGGTTCCGGCGCATTCCCTGTGGGGATGATGACCGAGATCGTCCGGGCGCGTTGCGCCCTCACGCCTTATTTCAACGATTTTCACGAACGCACACCGTACTACTTCAAGCGGCACGCTATCCAGAGCTGCCTGTATGGCGTGGACATAGATACTAGTGCAGTTGAAATCGCCAAACTTCGTCTCTGGCTTTCGCTCGTTGTGGACGAAGAAGACGCGAGGCAAATCAAGCCGCTCCCTAATCTCGATTACAAGGTCGTTACCGGGAATTCGCTGCTGGGCTTTCCATTCAAGACAGAAGGGCTCCAAAAAATAGAGAAATTGATAGATCAGCACTTCGACGAACCCGACGGGGAGGCCAAGGCGAAGCTGAAGCGGGAGATCGATTTGAAACTCAAGGAATGCTTCGCTGCTTCGAAGAAAACCCTCGGCTACGAAGTGAACTTCGACTTCCAGATTTACTTCTCAGAAGTGTTTCATCAAAGGAATGGGTTTGACGTAACTATTGGCAATCCACCCTTTGTAAGGGCCGATGAGCAGGCGGATGAGTACAAGCGCCTGCGCGACCGCATTCTGGCCAGTAAGCAATATGAGACGCTCTGGGAGAAGTGGGATTTGTTCGTTCCGTTCATTGAGAAGGCTTACAAGCTTCTCCGGCCGGGTGGCGTGACGACGATGATTGTTTCGGACGCCTTCTGCCATTCAAAATACGCTCAGAAACCCCAGAAATGGTTTTTGGAAAACTCTACAGTAAGACGCCTAGATTTTTGCAGCGACTTGCAGATTTTCGAGGCTGCCGTTCACAACGTCATCTATTGTTTCCAGAAGGGCGGTGACCCGAATAACCGCCCCGAGCGCCGCGTTCATCGCGAGACATTCGGTAACGTCACCGCCCTGCCGACCGACGACCAGGCGAAGCTGACGTATCGTGCGTTTTTCCCGGAGGACACCGCGAAGCCGATGTTCATGTGCAAAACGCTTCCGTTGGAAACCACGTGCTACATCAGCGTCGGGATGGTAGCACATGCGGACGAGAGGGTTGCGCAAGGCGCATTCGAGTTGGAAGACTTGGTCTCAGACACGCGGGATGCGAGGCATCCAAAGCCGTTCGTCGAAGGCAAACACCTCGAACGCTGGCTGCCAGCCGACTAAAAGTGGCTGGAGTGGGGAACTGCCCGTGCGCCCGCGCTTTTCCGCCGCCCGACATTTCCCCAACTCTACACGGTTCCCGAAAAGCTCATCTCCGTCGATATGTCCGCCGGTGTGACAAAGCTGCGCGTAGCCTACGACGACCGGAAGCTTTATCACAACCACTCCGCGTGGTCGTTCGTCCCGTGGCACTTACTGGAGGGCGTGCGGAACAACTCTCTGAAAAAGACCGCGCGATACAGGGGCGAAAAACCGCCCCGGCCCGACCTGCCGAAGCGGGAGGAACTGGAGACTACGAGCCGCCGCTTCGCCGTGAAATACCTACTCGGGGTGATGAACTCTGCCCCCGCCCGCGAATTCCTTCGCGCGAACCGGCGCAGTAACATCCATCTTTACCCCGACGACTGGAAGCAGCTCCCCATCCCCGACGTGCCACCGGAAAAGCAGACACCGATTGTCGTGCTTGTTGACCGGATACTTGCGGCAAAGCGGCAGGATGCCGGGGCTGACACGACGGCATGGGAGCGGGAGATCGACCGACTGGTGTACGAGTCGTACGGCTTGACCAAAGAAAAAATTGCCATCGTGGAGGGCTCACAAGGGAACTAAACCGGGAAAAACCCGCTTGGAGTTGCGGATGAAAGAGCCGCGCAGGAGAGGAGTAGCCAACCATCCTGACCCCGCGTCATGCGCCAGCCGCCGCAAGGATGCAGGCGAGGGTCTCTTCGACGGATGCTTTTTCATAGCGGCCAAGCCTTTAACGCTAGCTCAGCCAACCCCTTCTGCCTCTCAGAAATCCGATCCTGATTCCAATCAGAGACCGTAGAAATTTGCCGTGTCAATTCGTAAGGGCTGTCTTTATAGACCGCTTTCTTTGTCTTGAAGTCCGCACTTCTGAGGTCAGAATTGCTCTTTGCGAGTAGTAGGGCTAGGTTGCCAATCCTCTTGACGTAAAGACGGGCCGTTTCCTCATCAAATTGTTTCCAATTCTTTCCTGGGCGGTCTGGCAAAACATGTTCGAGGTTTATTGCCTGTTTGTCGTCATTCGGAATAAACCAAGGATTCGACTCCTTCTTGGAAGCCATTTCCAGTGATCTCAGGTAGTACCTAGCTAAAATCGCTTTAGAAACCGTGGCTACCTCGAACGCTTGGCGGAATTGTGCGTCAACAGGAAGTATCCCGGCCAGTTCTTTCTTCAATGCTGACGCGGTAAGAATATCTCCAGAAAACACGCGTTTAGCTGCTGCATCAATGGGCTCTTCAACGGACCCGCTACGCGTGCTCGAAGCAATCATAAGGCGGACGCCCCAGGATATAAACATGCGAAATGCTTCGTTTGCTTCCTTCGGCGGAAGCTTTGAGGCGACAGCCAGCATTAGAGGGCGCATCGGCTTGATATTCAGGATGTTTAGCGTCTGGATTGCGCGTCGAATCGAATCTGCGTATGTATTCCACTTCTCATGCTCAGGATTAAAGATTGCCACATAAATACTGGCAAGCGTTTCTAGGATGTTCAAGAACTGCACGGAAGACTGTGAGCCCTTGGCGATTGCCTGGACTGCTTCGTAAACCTCGCCCTCTCGGAGATAGCCCCTGATTCCTATTAGGGCATGGCGAAGAAAAGTTACGGTAATATCCTCTTCCTCAAGGGATTCTAGCGCGCCGCGCATCAGGGCCCATTTTTGCTGCGCCTCTGTGAGTCGATTTCCAGACTGGCCAAAGAGATAGTTCTTTACGAGGTCTGCCTGAGATGTCTTGAGACCGCGATCATTTAGGGTTTCAAACATCTCTGCAATTCAGACACTAACTGGGGACCCCAGGGAACCCCGCGGGGGCGCGGAGGTTCCGTAGCCCTCCTCTGACATTTTCCCTTGAGCCTGCGATTTTTGCTCTTGACTCCCTCTT
>Ga0116112_1002689_pt1 | contig 10392 bp, 11 predicted proteins | sample June2015DPH_8_15_FD_89721 | JGI IMG/M metagenome (GOLD analysis project Ga0116112, IMG submission 89721) | Peatland microbial communities from SPRUCE experiment site at the Marcell Experimental Forest, Minnesota, USA - June2015DPH_8_150 | ecosystem: Environmental > Terrestrial > Soil > Wetlands... | reverse complement strand
TGCGATAAAATCACTTTGTGTGATGGCGGTCACTTCGCCGTCACGAGCGAGCCGTTAAGGTTTTCTCAAGCTTAAGAATACAGTTCGGTCTGCCGCGCGGCCCTGCGCATCCCCCCGACCCCCCAACGGGCCGGCGGCGGCCCCGAAAGGGGTGGAATCTCGGTCCCCAAAACACCCCCACGGCCCTGAGAAGGGCCTACTCCGCCCGCCCGGACAAAAGTCCGGGCGGGCTTTTATTGTGACCCATTCTGCCTCATGCTTACAGCAGCGCTGTCCCGAGCCGGAGGGGTGAGGGGGCTTTATGCCAAAAGACAACCGTCCGGGTCCGAGCCTGCTTGCGGAATTGCCCGGGCGTCTCTCGGCCAACCTGTTTGCCGGCGCCAAGCCGGTGCGGCTCGCCGCCGACGAGGTGCTGTTTCTTGCCGGCGACCCCGGCGACGGCTGCTATCGGATCGAGGACGGTTTGCTCAAGGTGACGATGGTTTCGCGCTCCGGCGCCGAGCGGATCCTCGCCTTCCTCGGCCCCGGTGCCATTGTCGGCGAGCTTTCCATGATCGACGGGCGGACGCGCTCGGCGTCGGTCGTGGCGGTACGCGACGCCGCATTGAGTTTTCTCAGCCGTACCGCGTTCGAAGCGTTCACGCGAAAACATCCCGAGGTCTATAAAACGCTGGTCACACTGCTTGCCACCCGCTTGCGCGAGACCGATTCGGTGATCGCCGCCGGTAGTTTCCTGCCGCTTCGCGGCCGCGTTGCCTCGACCTTGCTCGAACTCGCCGAGAATTTCGGCCAGGATGTCGGCTCGGGCCGCATTGTCATCCGACAGAAGATCGGGCAAAGCGATATCGCCGCCATGGCCGGCATTGCGCGGGAGAACGTGAGCCGCATCCTCAATGATTGGAAACGCCGCAAGCTGGTGAGCCGACTGTCCGGCTATTATTGCCTTGAGAACAAGGCGCAGCTTGAACACGAAGCCGAGTTGTGACGACATCCGCCCGCCTGCCGCCCGATCCCGCCATGAAAATTCCTGCGCTCGCCGACTTCCGCCGTGTCGTCGTCAAGGTCGGCTCCTCGCTGCTGGTCGATTCGCAAGCCGGAAAACTCAGGGAGGCCTGGCTGGCCTCGCTGGCTGATGATCTCGCCGCGCTCCATCGCGAGAGACGCGACATCTTGGTCGTCTCCTCCGGCGCGATCGCGCTGGGCCGCGCGGTGCTCAAGCTTCCCGGCGGTCCGCTCAAGCTCGAAGACAGCCAGGCTGCCGCGGCGGTCGGCCAGATCGCGCTGGCGCGCACCTGGGCCGAGGCGCTATCGCGCCATGGCATCACCGCCGGTCAGGTGCTGGTGACGCTCGGTGACACCGAGGAGCGGCGGCGTTACCTCAACGCGCGTTCCACCATCGACACGCTGCTGGAATGGCGTGCGGTGCCGGTCATCAACGAGAACGACACGGTTGCGACCAGCGAAATTCGCTACGGCGACAATGATCGCCTGGCGGCGCGCGTCGCCACCATGGTGAGCGCCGATCTTCTGGTGCTGTTGTCGGACGTCGACGGGCTTTATGACGCGCCGCCGGAGAGGAATGCCTCGGCGCGGCACATTGCGTGCGTCGCCCGCATCACGCCTGACATCGAGGCGATGGCTGGCGCGCCTGGCTCGGAACTGTCGCGCGGCGGCATGCAGACCAAGATCGAAGCGGCGCGGATCGCCAGCAATGCCGGCACCCACATGGTCATCGCCTCGGGCCGCCGCGATCATCCGTTACGCGCGATCGCCGAGGGAGCGCGCTGCACATGGTTTCTCACGGCGGCGAATCCGGTGACGGCGCGCAAGAAGTGGATTGCCGGGGCGCTCGAGCCCAAGGGTACGCTGGTGATCGACGCCGGCGCTGTCGCGGCGTTACGGCGCGGTAAGAGCCTGTTGCCGGCCGGCGTCGTCAGCATCGAGGGCGGCTTTGCGCGCGGCGACGCGGTCATTATCCGCGGTCTCGACGGAGCGGAAATCGGCCGCGGCCTGTGTGCCTATGACGCCGATGATGCTCAGAAAATCCGCGGCCGATCGTCCGCCGCTATCGAGTCGATTCTCGGCTTCCGCGGCCGCGCGGAAATGGTCCATCGCGACGATCTGGTCGTCGGTCCGGAATGACGAAGAGAGAGCCGGATGTCATCCGAAGGAGGGTCCGCACACCCGGCCCCGTGCATTGGAAGAGAACAAAAGAACCCCGACCGCTTTACGCGGCCGGGGTTCGACGCCGGGTGATTGAGGGTGAGGGGCTGGGGGGCTTCACCCGGCGCCACCAAGTCAACGCCGGCGGGGTTACCGGGTTCCGCGGCGGGCTACGATTTTTTTGCCGCCGCGCTCGGATCGGCTTTTGGCTCGAGATTGCTCAGGATTTCCAGCGCGGTGAAAAGCCCGAGCACGCGGCGAGGCGGTGGACCGGCTGAGATCAGCCGGAACATTGATCCGGCGGCCGCCGGGCAACACGACGTAGCGGGCACTAACCCGCAAATCGCCTTCCTGGGCCCCGTAACCCTCGATCACATAGGTGGCGCCGACCGGGAACCGCCACGGCAAACGGCGGGGTAGACGTTCAACTGGCAACTTCATGACACCCTCCCGTTGCGAAACCTGGAGCGCAACGTCCTCAGCTTTAGGCAGATTCCTCGAACTCTATGACCGGTGTACGAATACCGGGGGATTGCTGTGGACAACAACCGCGCCGCACCGCCTCGCCGGGCCGCGCCGAACATGGTAAGAAACGCTGAACGCGAGACGGATCAATGCCATGAATGCCCCCCTGAAGGCGGTGGAAGGCGCCGGGAAGCTTGACGCGACGATGCGCGAGATCGGTCGCGAAGCGCGCAAGGCCGCCCGTGTGCTCGCGCTTGCGCCCGCAGCACGCAAGAATTGTGCGCTTGCCGCCATGACCAAGGCCCTGCGCCGGGCGCGGCCGGCGATCCTGGCCGCGAATGCAGAGGATTTGGCCGCGGCAAAGTCCGCGGGCGTGACCGCCGCCTTTCTCGACCGGTTGACGCTCAACGCCGAGCGAATCGAGGCCACAGCGGCCGGGCTCGATGCCATCCGCAAGCTCAAGGACCCGGTCGGCACCATCATGGCGTCGTGGCGGCGTCCGAACGGAATGCGCATCGAGCGGGTGCGGGTGCCGCTCGGCGTCATTGGCGTGATCTACGAGAGCCGGCCCAATGTCACGGCAGATGCCGGCGCGTTGTGCCTGAAGGCCGGGAACGCCGTGATCCTGCGCGGCGGTTCCGAAGGCTTCCGTTCGGCTCGCGCTATCCATGCCGCGCTGGTCGAAGGCCTGGTCGAGGCCGGGCTGCCGGCGGCTGCGATTTCGCTCGTGCCGACACGCGAGCGCGCCGCCGTCGGCATGATGCTCGCCGGGCTCGACGGTGCCATCGACGTGATCGTGCCGCGCGGCGGCAAGGACCTTGTCGCCCGGGTGCAGGCGGAGGCGCGCGTGCCGGTATTCGCGCATCTCGAAGGAGTCTGTCATGTCTATGTCGATCGGGCGGCCAAACTTGAGATGGCCAAAGCCATCGTGCTCAATGCCAAGATGCGCCGCACCGGCGTGTGCGGAGCGGCGGAAACCTTGCTGGTCGATCGCACCGGCGCGCCGAAACTGCTCAAGCCGCTCATCGGCATGCTCATCGATGCCGGCTGCGAAATCCGCGGCGATGCCGCGGTGCAGGCGGTCGATCGCCGCGTCAGGCCGGCGACCGAGGCCGATTGGAGTACCGAGTATCTCGACGCTATTCTGACCGCGGGCGTGGTCGACGGCGTCGACGCCGCGATCGCTCATATCGAGCGCTACGGCTCGCATCACACCGACGCGATCATCACCGAGGACAAGGCGGCCGCGGAGAAGTTTCTGCGCGAGGTGGATTCGGCGATCGTCCTGCATAATGCTTCGACGCAGTTTGCCGATGGCGGTGAGTTCGGCTTCGGCGGGGAGATCGGCATCGCCACCGGCAGGCTGCACGCGCGCGGCCCTGTCGGTGTCGAACAGCTCACCAGTTTCAAGTACCGCATCCGCGGCAGCGGACAGACGCGACCATGATTTTCGTCCGCCGCCGCGGCATATCGCGAACGGCGGTTGGCGGACGACGGGTGTGGAGGGAGTTGTTTCGACGGCCATGAACCGCGAGTTCCCGCCTCCGCGTGCGGCTGCTCCTTCCGTTCCCTCCCGCGCAAGCGCGGGAGCGTCAGGTGGGCTCAAAGCCCGCCCCGTGCTGCCGCCCCACGCGCCCGGCATGCGTATCGGGCTGTTCGGCGGGACGTTCGATCCGGCCCACGCGGCCCATCGCGGGGCCAGTTTGCTCGCCATGAAGCGGATCGGGCTGGATCGCGTGTGGTGGCTGGTCACGCCCGGCAATCCGCTCAAGGACACCCGCGGTCTCGCACCGCTCGAAGAGCGCGTCGTGGCCGCGCGGGCGCTGGCCAACCATCCGCGCATCGACGTGAGCGATCTCGAAGCGGAGATCGGCACGCGCTACACCTACCAGACGCTCCACTATCTGCGGCGGCGTTGCCCGCACGTGCACTTCGTCTGGATCATGGGGGCCGACAATCTGCGCAGCTTTCATCGCTGGCACCACTGGCGCGACATTGCGCGGCTGGTGCCGATCGCGGTCGTCGATCGGCTCGGTCCCAGCCTCTATGCTTCGGCCGGCGTCGCCGGCCATGCGCTGGCCTATGCCCGCATGCCCGAATCGGCGGCAAAAGCCCTGCCGGAACGAACGCCGCCGGCTTGGATTTATCTGCATGGCCTCAAATCGCCGCTGTCCTCGACGGCGTTGCGGGCGGCACGGGCCTTGCACGATGAGTGATTGGATCACGATTGGATGCAAGACGGTTGAAACTATTAACGCTGCGTGCCTATCTTAGTGACAGCCCTGGAGTCGCTGACCAGGGCAGAAAATGGAGCGAAAGGATAAGGATCCCTGTCCATACCCGCGATCTTTCGGGCCGACCGTCGCGTGCCCGAACCGGTCTCCAGAATGCGTCCTGACGCCGAGGAGATCCTCCGTCTGGTCCTTTACCGCCTCGACGATATGAAGGCGGAGGACACCCTCACCATCGACCTCCGGGACAAATCTTCGATCGGCGACTACATGGTCGTGGCTTCCGGCCGGTCGCAACGCCATGTCGGCTCGGTCGCCGACAGGGTCGTCGAGGACCTGCACAAAGTCGGCGTCGTCGCCCGCGTCGAAGGCGTTCCGCATTGCGACTGGGTGCTGATCGACGCCAGCGATGTGATCGTTCACGTCTTCCGCCCCGAAGTCCGCGCCTTCTACAATCTCGAAGGGATGTGGACGGCTGGACGTTCGGCACGACGCGTGAGCTGAGCTCGCGTCATAACGTTTCGCCACCCCGAGGTGGCGGCGAACCGGCCCGCAAAGGGCGACGTTGCACTTCGCCTGCGCAGTCAGGTGTGACCGTCCATGCGCCTTGTCGTCGCCGCAATCGGCCGCCTGAAGCAAGGACCCGAGCGCGAGCTCGCCGCCTGGTATCGCAAGCGCGCGGAAGCGACCGGCCGTTCGCTCGGGCTGCGCGACGTGGAAGTCATCGAGATACGCGAAAGTCGCGCCCAGGATGCCGAGCGCCGCTGTGTCGAGGAATCGATCGCGCTCGCCAATGTCATTCCCGACGGCGCGATTGTCGTCGTTCTCGACCAGCGCGGTCAGAGCCTCGACAGCCCGGCGCTGGCGGCGCTGCTGCGTGAATGGCGCGCGGAAGATCGGGCGGCCGTGTGCTTTATCATCGGCGGTGCCGATGGACTCGCGCCGAGCCTCGCCCAGCGCGCCAAGCTCCGGCTCGCGTTCGGAGCCGCCACTTGGCCGCATCAGCTCGTGCGCATCATGCTGCTGGAACAGCTCTATCGCGCCGGCACCATTCTCGCCGGGCATCCTTATCACCGGGGCTGACCGTCCCCTGAATTGTTCTTAATGTCGCCTCACCGATTTGTGACAGATCGCGCCGGCCTGTGTCTTAATCCGGTCGCATCGTGTCTGCTTTGTCTTGCGTTCCCGAGCTTGGCGTCTACTTTTGGACAACATGATTCTCCGTCGGTCGAGTCGCACCGATCCGCGCCTTGTGCTCGGGTCGGCCTTGGCTTTGGCACTCCCCCTCGGCGCAAACTTGACCGCGCTCGCTCAAACTCCGTCCGTTCAATCTCCGGGAGCGGCCGAGATTCCGTTCTCCGGGGTCTCTTGGCCACCGGCCGCCCCGACCACTCCTACACCCGCGACCTCCGACCCGGACGCCCTCAAACAGCACGATCAGGAACTCGAGGCGGCTCGCGCCAAGGAGCGCGAGTCGGCAGAAATCCAGGCGAAGCTCAAGCGGGAAATCGACGCGATCGGTGATGATCGGCGCGCGCTCAACCAGCAGCTCATCGACACCGCCGCGCGCGTGCGCGACGTCGAGGCCAGCATCGAAGCGACGCAAGCGCGCGCCAAACAGCTCGACGAGCGGCAAGTGTTTCTTCGCAGATCGCTCGAGGAGCGCCGCGGCGTCACCGTCGAGATCCTCGCGGCGCTGCAACGGATCGGCCATCAGCCGCCGCCGGCCCTCCTGGTGCGGCCGGAGGACGCGTTGCAAGCGCTGCGCAGCGCCATCACGCTCGGCGCCGTGGTGCCGGAAATGCGCGCCCAGGCCGACGCGCTCGCCGGCGACCTCGCCGATCTTTCGCGCGTGCGCAAGGATATCGCCGGCGAACGCGAGCGCCTGTCGCGCGATCTCGCCCTGCTTGGGCGCGAGCAGCTGCGCATGAACGTTTTGATCGACGAACGACAGAACAAACAAGCCGCCACCGAGCAGGCACTCAATGCCGAACGGGCGCGCGCCGCCGACTTGGCGCATCAGGTCGACAATCTCAAGGATCTCATCGCCAAGCTCGAATCAGGGCTCAATAATGCCACCCGCGCCGCCCGCGCCGAGAGCCGCTCGATCGAACAGGACGCGACCCGGCCCGACCTCGCCGCGCTCAAGGACCCCGGCCGCATGGCCCCGGCGGTGGCGTTCGCGGCCACACGGGGGCACCTGCGCTTGCCGGTGAATGGGGTGAAAATCCGCGAATTTGGCGCCTCCGACGGCGTCGGAGGCATCCAGAAGGGGCTATCCATCGCCGCCCGTGGCGGCGCCCAGATCACCGCCCCATGCGACGGTTGGGTCGTTTACGCCGGCCCGTTTCGCAGCTATGGGCAACTCTTGATCCTGAATGCCGGCGGCGGGTATCATGTGCTATTGGCAGGGATGGACGGGATTTCCGTCGATCTCGGCCAGTTTGTGCTCACGGGTGAACCCGTAGCGGTGATGGGCGGTGGATCGCCGGAATCCGCGGCCGTAGCGACCAGGTCTATGCAACCTGTGCTTTATGTGGAGTTCCGTAAGGATGGAACTCCCATCGATCCAAGCCCGTGGTGGGCAACAACCGAAGGTGAAAAGGTTCGCGGATGATGCGCAAAACTTCCCTCATGTTCCTCGGCGCAATCGCAGGTGCCGGGCTCACGCTGCTGGTGACGCAGCCACACACCGCGCTGGTCGGATCGGTCGCCAAAGCGGCTTCGTCGGACACCTACCGGCAACTCAATCTGTTCGGCGACGTTTTCGAGCGCGTGCGCGCCGATTACGTCGAGAAGCCGGACGACAGCAAGCTGGTCGAATCGGCGATCAACGGCATGCTGGCCGGCCTCGACCCGCATTCGAGTTACATGGACCCGAAGAGCTTCCGCGACATGCAAGTGCAGACGCGCGGCGAATTCGGCGGCCTCGGCATCGAGGTCACCATGGAAGACGGGCTGGTGAAGGTGGTGGCGCCGATCGACGAGACGCCGGCGGCCAAGGCCGGCGTCATGGCCAACGACATCATCACCAAGCTTGACGACGAGCAGGTGCAAGGCCTGACGCTCAATCAGGCCGTCGATAAGATGCGCGGCCCGGTCAACACCAAGATCAAGCTCACGATCATGCGCAAGGGCGCCGACAAGCCGATCGAAGTGACGATCATGCGCGACGTCATCCGCGTCAAATCGGTGCGTTCGCATAGCGAGGGCGATGATATCGGCTACATCCGCGTCACGCAGTTCAACGAGCAGACCACCGACGGCCTGAAGAAGGCCATCACCGATCTCACCTCGCAGCTCGGCGCCGACAAGATCAAAGGCTTCGTGGTCGATCTGCGCAACAATCCGGGCGGCCTGCTGGACCAGGCGATCTCGGTTTCGGATGCGTTCTTGGAGAAGGGCGAAATCGTCTCCACGCGCGGCCGCAACGCCGAGGAGACGCAACGCTTCAATGCCCGGCCGGGCGATTTGACCAAGGGCAAGCCGGTTATCGTGTTGATCAATGGCGGTTCCGCCTCGGCATCGGAGATCGTCGCCGGCGCCCTGCAGGACCACAAGCGCGCCACCCTCGTCGGCACCCGCTCGTTCGGCAAGGGCTCGGTGCAGACGATCATCCCGCTCGGGTCCGGCAACGGCGCGCTGCGGCTGACCACGGCACGCTACTACACGCCGTCGGGCCGCTCGATCCAGGCCAAGGGCATCACGCCCGACATCGAGGTGCTGCAGGACGTGCCGGACGACCTGAAGGCCCGCACCGACACCAAGGGCGAGGCCTCGCTCCGCGGTCATCTCAAGGCCGAGGGGACGGAAGAGTCCGGCTCGCAGTCCTATGTGCCGCCGGATGAAAAGGACGATCGGGCGCTCAAAGAGGCGATCGATCTCCTGCGCGGCACGATCACCGACGCCGCGTTCCCGCCAAATCCGAAGGCCGCCGTCCCCAACTAGACGGCGGGTTCCTCATCCGAATGCGGGGCGGCGACGAGCCGCCCCGCTGTTTTTTCAGTCCCGCCAGGGGCGAGTGGGGCTTCAAGTCTCAGGGTTCCTCCCGTGATAGGCTGTCGGCCTGATTCGCCCGGGCATGATTCGCCGGGAATGTCCCAGGACTTGACCGATGACGGTCGATGATTTCAGCGCCCCGCTCGGCCAGCAGCCGGTAAAGCAGCGGCGTCGCTTGCCCATCGCGGTGCCGCATGTCATCGCCGGCGCGCTCGGGCTGTTTTTCGCGCTGTTCGTGGTGTGGGTCATTGTCGGCGACGGCTCGTTCGGCGGCGAGCCCACAGTCACCGTGCCGATCAATCTGCAGGCGGTGAAGGTTGTCACCAAGCCCGAATTGACGGTCCCGCCGCCTGCCAATGCCGACGTGCAGGCTCCCGGCGCATCCGACAGGCCGACTGTTGCCGTCGTGCCGGTCTCGAAGCCGCCGGCCAATCAGGCGGCGCCGGAGAGCACCAGGACGGTCACGATCATCGACGGCAAGACCGGGGAGCGGCGGGAGGTGGTGATTCCGACCGCGCCGTCGCCGAACATGGGCGAAGCGGGCGAAAAGCCGCTTCCGGCTCCTCCACCCCGTCGCCGCGGCAGTAATGAAGGCGACGCAAAGCTGAAGGGAAGCGAATAGCGAAACAGCAAAGGCGCGAATAGAATGTTCGAGGCGCCGGCAATGCGCTAGGCACTCCGGACCACCCACCCTTCACCATTCGCTTATTCCGCATGTCCTTCGAAACTCTGCCCTATCGCCTCTGTGCCGGCATGATGGTGCTCAATCGCGCCGGGCTCGCCTTCATCGGCCGCCGCGTCAACGGTCCCGAGCATGTCGACAGCACGCATGCGTGGCAGATGCCGCAGGGCGGCATCGACCGGGGCGAGGACCCCTGGCCGGCCGCTTTGCGCGAGCTGCACGAGGAAACCAACATCAGCTCGGTGCAACGCCTCGGCGAGGTCGCGGAGTGGCTGACCTACGATATTCCGCGCGAGCTCGTGGGCCAGGCCTGGAACGGCAAGTACCGCGGCCAAAAACAGAAATGGTTCGCGCTGCGCTTTACCGGGGACGAGAGCGAGATCGATATCGCGCATCCGGCGGGCGGCCACGAACCGGAATTCATGGAATGGCGTTGGGAGAAGCTGCAAAACCTCCCGGATTTAGTCGTGCCCTTCAAGCGCAAGACCTACGAGCGGGTGGTGGCGGAGTTTAAGAGATTCGCGGCACCGCAAAGCTAAAGCATAATCCGGAAAAGTGGAGGCCGGTTTTCCGAAAAGATCATGCGCCACTAGGATATTAGAGCGCCAATCGATTCAATCTGAAGCGATTGCGCTCTAAAGCCGAACGAGGCTGATGAATCGAGCGACGCGCGCTATGGCGTCAGCGCCGCCTGCAAGGTCTTCAGCTGGTCGAGGTGGCGCGCGAGCTTGTCGCGCTGCGTCTCGCTGGTGGCGTCGGCGACGTCTTCTTCGGTGTCCTTGATTTCAGTCGCCAACGTCGCGGTGTCGAAATCCTCGCGCGCCATGGCGCGGTCGGCGAGCACGGTCAGCC
>Ga0116112_1002680_pt1 | contig 10419 bp, 8 predicted proteins | sample June2015DPH_8_15_FD_89721 | JGI IMG/M metagenome (GOLD analysis project Ga0116112, IMG submission 89721) | Peatland microbial communities from SPRUCE experiment site at the Marcell Experimental Forest, Minnesota, USA - June2015DPH_8_150 | ecosystem: Environmental > Terrestrial > Soil > Wetlands >... | reverse complement strand
TGAGGCGCGTGCCTTCGTCGAAGAAGACGCCGGTGACGCGGCCGGTGATCTTGGCGGCGATGGTGGCGCGGCGTCGCGGCGTGATGTAGCCGCTGGCATTGAGAACCCCGGCCGGGCCGGCAGCAGGCTTGCGAGCAGAGGTGACTTCGACTTCGGCCTTGCGATTGTGGTACGCGGAAGCGACGGCGGCCACCAGGGCAATGAGAATCACGGCAAGGATGATCCAAAGCCAGCGGCGGCCAGCGCCGGGAGTGCTGCGTTTGGCGTCGGTAATGCGCAGGGAGGACAGATCGGGCTTCAGGGACTTCGGTGTTGTCGCCATACTGGCGGCGTCTCCTCGACCGGGGAGGTTTCACGAACTTCTCATAGTGGATACGCACCCAGGTGCCTGGAAGTTACGATGATGATGACTCCAAATCCGGCACTTGACATTTTACCGCGAGAGGTGGGTTTCCGGGAGGAAGAATGACCGGGGCGAGAAATGCGTTCAAACCCGCGCGCCGTGGTAAAAGAACCGACCCAAGCCGATCGTAAAGATGAAATTGCCGAAGATCGCGTGGTCGAGACAGGCGAAAAGCAGCGATCCGGAGTGCTGGTAGGTGAGGGAAAACAGGAAACCCCCGATGATGCAAAGGATTACGGCAAGCCAATTGCCGAAAATTATGTGCACGAACCCGAAAGCAAGAGCACTAGCCAGAATCATAACGATGCCGCTGCCAAAGAGCGGTTGGTAACGGTGAAAGAAAAAGGCGCGGTAGATCAGTTCCTGGGGATAAACCGAAACGAGCGGGTACAGGAGCATGACCAGGGCCCAGAAGCCGGGAGCGCGCTTGAGGAAGGAGAAGAGGAGCTGGGGCGCAAAAACACGGACCGCGAGTCCCAAGAGGGCGAGAAAGACAGCATCACGCACGAGCAGCGGCAGAAGTCGGGAGCGAACGTTGTTCCACGAAGCGAGATGAGAGAAATCAAAGCTGGGATCGCCGCGAAGAACCAGAAAAGCGGCAAGAGCAGCAAAGAACAGATAGGGGATGGGGAGGTTGGGCAGCAGACGGTAGTAAATCAGAAGCGGAACGCCGGCGAAGAGCGCCGAGAACTCCAACGAGAGCAGAACAAGGCGGAGCATAAATGCAAGCCAACAGCTTACCTTAGGTTGCGGACGGCTTGTCGGTCGTGATGGGTGGCGAAGGAGAAGGGCGGCGCAAGGTGTCGCGGACCTGCGGCGGGAGAGCGGGATCTGCCGGCAAGAAGTTCCAAACAGCTGAGGACGGCCAAGAACTGGAGTGTGTCGGCTGCACTTGCAAACTACGGGGGTGTAGGGGAATCTAATGGGCTTGCGGTATCGCTCCCCGGAGCCACAGTTTCAGAGGTTAACTAACGAGCGAGGAATCCATGGGATATCGGACAGCACAGGAAGACTACGCAGCGAAGCTCACTACGCCGGCCAAGGCAGTCGAAGGTATAGTGAACGGAAGCACACTTTGCCTGGCCCTGGCGGTGGGCATGCCCGGAGGGCTGGCCAAGGCCGTTGCCGACCGCGTTCTTGCGGGCAACCTGAAGGACTTGAATTTGTATTATCAGCATTCCATGAAATACAGCGAAGAAACGCTGATCCGCCCGGAAGTATTGTCCAAAGTGGATGCGCGGTGCTTTTTCATGGGTGACCCGGACCGCAAGATGGTCGCCCTGGGAATCTCCGAGGGGAGAAAATACTTGAGCTATGTGCCCATCAATTTTTCCAACATCCCCCGCGCGCTCACGGAGCACATCCGGGTGAACACCTTTCTGGTGACCGTGTCGCCGATGGATGCTTCGGGCCACTTCAGCCTGGGCACGAATAATGACTACGCCTCGACGGTGCTGCGGCATTGCGACCGCGTGGTGGTGGAAGTGAACCGCAACATGCCGCGGGTGTTCGGCGATTCCCTGGTGCACGTATCGGAAGTGCAGGCGATCGTCGAAAACCACGCGCCGCTCGTGAACGTGCCATACAAAGATCCGGACGAGGATTCGATGAAGATCGGGAAGTGCATCGCCGAAAAGATCCCGGACGGCGCGACGCTGCAACTGGGGATCGGGAACCTGCCCAACGCCGTGGCGCTGCTCCTTGAGAATCACAATGACCTGGGAATTCACTCCGAGCTTTTTAGCCACGCGTTCGTGCGGCTGGTGAAAAGCGGCGTTGCCAACGGCAGGAAGAAGACGCTGCACCCGCGGAAGCACGTGTTCACCTTCGCAATTGGAGACGATGAGGTCTACGAGTTCATCAACGACAACCCGTCGATGGAGAGCTACGCCTCTTCCTATGTGAATGACATCCACGTCATCGCGGAACACGACAACATGATGAGCGTGAACACCGCGATTGAGGTAGATCTCTACGGCCAGGTGAACGGGGAGTTCGTCAATGGCCATCAATACAGCGGGTCAGGCGGACAATTCGACTTCGTGAAGGGCGCATCTTTTTCAAGGGGCGGAAAGTCCTTCATCGGATTGAAATCGGCGGCAAAGAACGGAACAATTTCGTGCATCGTGCCGCGCGTGCAAATGGCGACCGATACCCGGATGGACGTCGAGCACATCGCGACGGAGTATGGCTGTGTGAACCTGCGCGGCAGGTCGACGCGGGAACGCGCGCTGGCACTGATCAGCATCGCGCATCCGAACTTCCGGGACGAACTGATGAAGCACGCCAAATCGATCAACCTGATCTGATTGGCTCATTGGTTATAAATTGACTATGAGCGGCGCGGAACTCCCGAGCGCAGGACGCTGCGAGTTTCTCTTGACATAAGCACAGGTGTGGATAATAGAGAATTCAGGGGAATCTACTGGGCACATGCCGGGCAACGCGAACCGGGGCAAGGCATGGAGGAGCGATCTATGCGGACGATTATCAGTGTTTGGTTGGGCCTTTTGCTTGCTGGAATATGTGCGATCCGGACGGGGGCTCAAGCTGCCATAGAGCCGAAGACTCGCGATTTGGTTGTGATTCGCGCCGGCACGCTCTTGGACGGGCAAACCGAGACCCCGAGAAAAAATCAGCTGATTTTTGTTCGCGGCGAGCGCATTGAGAAAATCACCGAGGGATCCGCGGCCATTCCGGCGGGTGCGAAAGTGGTGGATTTATCCGCCGCGACCGTGCTGCCCGGACTGATCGATTCGCACACGCATATTTTCCTGTGGGGGGAAGATCCCGCCAAGGGCGGCTACGATGCAAATTTGTTGAAGGCGGGTATAGCGTTGCGGGCGGCGCGGGCAACAACCGCGGCGCGGCGCGCGCTGGAGCAAGGTTTCACGACCCTGCGCGACGTCGAAACCGAGGGCGCGGGATATGGCGACATCGGCATCAAGCAAGCGATCGAAGAAGGAACAATTCCCGGGCCGCGCATTTTTGCCTCGACGCGCGGAATTTCGACGACGGGCGGTTATGGCCTGGAAGGCTATGCGCCGGAACTGCAGATGCCAAAAGGCGTGCAAATCGTGGATGGGCCCGTGGAGGCGCGTAAGGCCGCGCGGGAACAAATGGAACGCGGCGCGGACTGGATCAAGGTGTACATGACGCACCGGTCGTGGGTGGACAAGCAGGGCAACCTGATGTCGCAACCCACGCTGACGCTTGAGGAGTTGAAGGCGATCGTGGACGAAACGCACGGCTGGGGAAAGAAAGTGGCATGCCATGCGTACAACGGAATCGGCTTGCAGCGCGCCCTGGACGGCGGGTGCGACTCGATTGAGCACGGACTGGAGATCTCCTACGCGCAGATGGAGCAGATGATCGAGCAAGGGACGTGGTACTGCCCGACTCTCTCGGTGTACTACCTGGATTGGGCTCCGGAAGACACGCCTGCAGGAAAGCGGGACCGCGCGCGGGTGAGCGTGCACGAAACCTCATTTCGCAAGGCGCTGAAAGCTCATGTGAAGATCGTGTTTGGCACGGACATGGGAGGAATTCCGTGGAGCGAGCCGATCGCGCAGGAGTTCACGCGCATGGTCGCGCTGGGGATGACTCCGTTGGACACGATTCAGTCGGCGACATCACGGCCCGCAGAGATGCTGGATCGCAAGGGAGAACTGGGGGTGATTGCTCCGGGAGCGTACGCGGATGTGATCGCGGTGGCTGGCGATCCGCTAAGAGACATCAACGAATTGGCAAAGGTGAAGTTCGTGATGAAGGGCGGGCAAACGTACAAAAACGAGTTCAGCCCGAAGTAGCGTGTCTGCCGGGGGTTGCGCGGCTGGCGGAGTGCGGAGTTTCAGGATTTAGCGGACAGACGAACCCAAATGCGACGGAAGAGACCGGGAAGTGACGAATCGGGAGGCGCTACCTGTGCAGCTACTGACGGCGCGAGGGCGACGGGCGCGGGCGAGCTGACATTTGCCGTTATGCCAGTCCCGGCGATCCGGCGCACTTCCTGGCTGCTGCCAAACATGATGCGGGCCAAACTAAGATTCGACATGACGGCCTCCGAACGCTCCAGCCTGGGCATCCTGCATCTGTCGATTTTGCGCTGAGTGACGTCAAAAGGAAGTCAGAAACGCAAGGAATCGCCGAGAAGGTAACTGGTCCGAGGGTCAGGTTTGTTAGAATGCGAAGCGAAACGGAGGAGAAAATATGGCGGAACAAAATTATGCGAATCATACAAGGTTGGTGCCGTTGTTTCATTTCTTTATCTTGCCGGCGCTGACGTTGAATTTTGGCTGGTCAATCTATCGCTTGGCGCACTGGCGCCATTGGGCGGATGGAGTGATCGGCGTGGTGACCGCGGCGGCGTTGTTGTTGCTCAGTTTCCATGCGCGCCTCTTCGCGCTGACGGTGCAGGACCGCGTGATCCGGTTGGAAGAGCGGCTGCGGTTTGAAAGACTGTTGCCGGAAGATTTAAAGGCGCGGATACCGGAGTTCACGCTCGGTCAGTTTGTGGCCTTGCGGTTTGCCAGCGACGCCGAGCTTCCGGCGCTGGCGCGTAAAGTCCTGAGCGACAATCTGGCGGATCGCAAAGCTATCAAGCAACTGGTGCAGAACTGGCGCGCCGACCACTTACGCGCGTAGGCCAGGCGATCAGAGGATGCTGCGGAGATTGCCGCCTTCGGCGCGGACCGCGGCACCGTTGATAATGGCGCCTTGAGGCGCGTTCAGAGTGCCGCTTTTGCCTTTGCCACAGTACTGGAAAAGGTTTCGATTTCGTCAATTTCCCGCGCGCTGAGTCTCAACTCGCCGCCGCGCATCACGCCTTCTGCTTGTTTGGCGCTGCGCGAGCCAACAATGGCGCCAGTGATCACGGAATTGCGCAGCGTCCAGGCAATGGCCACTTCCCCGGGACCCCGGCCGTGGCGCGCGCCGATTTCCTTCAGCTTCTCCACCAATTCCAGATTCTTGGAGAGTTTTGGCTCCTTGTACTCGGGGTTGCGGCTGCGAAAATCGTCGGGCGGAAGGGCGGCGGCGCGCTCGCGAGTCATGCCACCGGTGAGCATTCCCGAAAACATTGGGGCGTAGACAATCACCCCGATGCCCTGTTTCGCGCAATACGGCAAAGTGGCTTCCTCGATCTGGCGACGCAGAATGGAATAAGGGGGCTGGAGAGAAGTGACCGGCGCGATGGCCTCCGCACGCTTGATTTGCGCTGCGTTAAAGTTGGAAACGCCAATCCAACGCACCTTGCCTTCCTTTCGCAGGGCTGCCAGAGTTTGCCAAGCTTCTTCCAAGCCGGACCCGTTATCGGCCGGCGGCCAGTGGACCTGATACAAATCGATGGTGCTGGTTTGCAAGCGGCGCAGGCTGCTCTCGCACTCCTCACGGATGGAATTGGCGGTGTGACTGGGGCTGATTTTGCCGTTGGCGTCCCAACGAAGAACACACTTGGTAAAAACATGGGGCCGCGCGCCGCGCCAGTCTTTCAGAGCACGGGCAACGACCTCCTCCGAATGGCCCAAGCCGTAAACGGCGGCGGTATCAATCCAGTTGACGCCGAGCTCGAGAGCGCGGTGGATAGCCGCGATAGAATCGGAGTCTTCCTGCGGGCCCCAGGAGAATTCCCATCCCGCGCCGCCGATGGCCCAAGCGCCAAAACCTGTTGGCGTGATGTAAAGGTCTGAATTGCCAAGTTTGCGTGTTTGCATATTTCCTTCATACCGCAAGGAGAGTCGCCCAGGCAATCGAAGATCGAGTGCAGACAACGGGCGCACATATTGGATGAAAGGAAAGTGGCAAAGGTTAGGATGGCATCACTGAGCGACGAATGCCGCGTCCAACGAAACGGATTCCCCGTCGGGATTGGAGAGAATGAGTTGTTGAGGGCCCGCCGAAAGCACGGGAGTGGTCATCAGCAGCGTGTTCGCATCCTTGAACGTGACATTTGCGGACTTCCCGCCCAGTGTCGCTTTCGTGGAGGACTCGAAACCGCTGCCGCGGATGGTGACGCTGGTGCCGCCCGCCGCGGCTCCGGACGAAGGTGAAAGGCTTCCGATGCCCAAAGGCGTGCTGGCGAGTCGGACAACCGTGAGGCCGGACGTCGTGAGAGCAAAGAGATACTCGCCATTCTCGTCGGTGGTCAGGAAACTGCCGTGAAGACCATCAATATCCGCGGAAAGCATGGCGAAGGGCTCGGGGAGATAAATGCGCAGGCGAAGCCGGCCGCTGTGCGCATCGCGAATGTCGATGCCGCCTCGAATGCCCTGAGCCGGGGGAGCGCTGGGAGGCGGACCGTCGAGAAAGGGATCGTACAGGAGAGCGCCGGAAGGGTGCAGCGCAACGCCGGGAACGGAGACACGACCGGGAATGGTTTCGAGTTCGGCAGAGACGGGTGTGGAGAAGAGGGAAAGATCCGGGCCGCGAATTTCCGTGGCGTTCCTGGAGCGCATGGCAAACAGAGTTCCATCGGCGGACGTGGAGAGATCGGAAGAGGAATCATTGGCGGAAGAAACGGTAAAGGCGTTCGGAGCGGGGGCGGTCCACTGGGCCACCGGCCCGCCAGGCGCTGTGCCGAATGCCAAGTAGACGATGTCTCCAGCGGAATCCGCCTGGAGCAAAGGAGCGCCGGTCAGCGAAGTGACTTCGGGTTGCGGCGCGGGCTCGAGAGTGGGCGGACTGGCGGTCAAATCCATCTGGCCGAGACAGGAATTGCAGCCTCCGGTGGCACCGCCTTCTCCGCTAAGGCCGACGAAGACCGTCGCGGCGCTCGTGGCCGCCACACGGGCCGGGCCGGAGTTTGCATAACCCGGCACACCGCCCACTGGAACCTGCGCGCCATTGTTCGCTCCCCCATCCGGACTGATGAGGTAGACGCTTTGTGCACCAAAATCGGCGACGATGAGCTGCGAACGGTCGGGTGTGAGCGCGAGACCCCGCAGCCCGGCATCGGGCGGAGGCCCATTGGGCGGTGGCTCGATCGGGCTCCGGAATACTTGGGTAGTGCGATCGAAGACGTCCACGTGGTCGGTGGCGCTGAGATAAATCTGCTGGCGCTGGTCATCGTTGAGAAGGAACTTGTAAGAGCCGGAATGCGGGAAGGTAGCGCTTGCGCTCAGATACTGAAAGGATTTGGGCGCAGTCGTGTTGCCTGAAGGCGCGGTAATGGAGATTCCAGCTTTGCCGGGTGAACCCGGAGGAGTGGTCACGGTGATGCGTTCTAGAGAAAAGGGATAAGAAGCATCAAGGGAAAGTGCGCTCGCAAAACTTGGCAGGCTTTCGACTTTTTGCACCGTGGCGGCCGCGCCCCCAATAGTGACCGTGAGGCTGCCGGTGCTGGTGCCAAATCCAAAACCAAAGAGATAAAGCGTGTCGCCACCAGTTTGGGAGCCAGCATCCGGAAACACCTGAAGGATAGCAGGACCATAGCTGAATGCGGCAGGCGCCACGGCGATCCAGCCGTTGGAAAAGTAGGCGGTGAGATTCACGGGGCCGGACATGGCGCTCGGAGGAGAAGAAACCTGTAGTTGCGTAGAGCTCGTCGCCGTGGCATTGACGGTGGATTGCAAGCCAAAGCGAACCTGGGGATTGGAGGAGAAATTAGAACCGCTCAGGGTGATAGATGCACCACCCATGTTGGAGCCTTCCGCCGGCTGGGCAACCGGCGCACTCGCGAAGACCGGCGCGTTTTGCGACAGGGTCGTTGGATTGGCGGCATCCAGGAAATTCAGGCCACGATTCGACAGCCCAACGAGAAGCTGGGTCTCATCTACCTCTTCGAGGGTCGTGGAAATCCCTTCAATTGCTAGATCGGGGATCTGCCCAATTTTTTGGAGGTTGGCCACGGAGAGCGCCGTAACTACATGGCCGTTCCCGAACGGTTCGGCCACGTAGAGCGTTTGTCCACCACGCGAGAAAACAATTCCGGCGGCGCCCGGCGAAGAATAGGAACCCAGCAAATTCAGATTTCCATCCAGCAAAAAAACCTGCGACGCTGGGGCCGGGCCGAAGACGAGGGCGAAACGGCTGCCATCGGAGTTGGCGGCCGCGAATGAAATCGTCCCCGAGCCAAGTGCCTTTGGCCCTGTCAGCAGATTGCCATTGGAATCGAAGACGGCTATCTCACCGGTGGCATCGTTGGACGCGACAATCACGCGGGTGTGATCGGCGGAACGTGCCATCACACCGACGCCGTTTTGAAAGAGGGCCGGGGCAGCCGGCGTGAGATTTGTAAAGAGATTCGAGGCGGGATCCCAGAGTGCCAGGAGCGCTTCACTGGCGGAGGGCTGGCGCAAGCGAACCAGCAATTTGCCTGTGGCGAGCGAAAGGACTTCGTTGGGGCGATCGAAGACGACATTGGGGATGGGCGTGAGGCCCGCAACAGGGTAGCGCGTGGCCACCTGGAGGGATGCGGTGTTGATGGCGAGGATCTGCTCGAGCGTCGTGCCCACCCACAACGTTGCGCCGTCGGCTGAAAGTTCAACGCTGGAGGCGCCCGGGGCATCTATGACGGCTTGCAGCGAAGCATCGGAAGACGCGAATACCTCCACGCGATTCATCGCCCGATTGGCAACAAAGAATCGTTTGCCGATCGCGTCATAGACGACATGCCGGCGATGCGGCTCGCCCGCGGGGCTATCAAGTAGAAGTACGGAATCATCGCGGACATAGCTGCTGCGCGGGAGGTTTTGCGCGGAACCTGCCTGGATGCTGAGCGAAAGACCGGATGAATGCGAAAGGGATCCGCTGGTGCCCTGCGCGGTCACGGAGAATTGCCCCGTGGAAGCATTGAGCGCAGCACCGAATATCACCGCTGCGTTTTGGCCCGCGGCCAAGGAAAAGGGGCTGGTAGGATTGCTGATGATTCCAGAGGGCAGACCGGCCAGGGTGATTTGCACGTTTCCCGAGAAACCGTTCTCCGCGTTGACGGAAACGGTGACGGGAGTACTTGTGCCGCCTTGCGGCAGGCTCACCGCAGAGGAAGAAAGCGAGATGGTGAAGTCTGGTTGCGGAGGAGGTGGCTGGATCCCACCTCCGCCCCCGCCTCCACCACAGCCGGCTGTGAATACCAGGATCGCCAGACCGAGGACCGGGATTCCTCTAGCGCCTCCCCACATGGCGTGACTCCTGAATTGCGTAAATCAGCGGAGCAGCGCACAGCCGGCGAGGACGGGCACCGGCTGGAACAACGCCGCCAATAGAGGTGTACGAGGCTCACACTAAATATATATTCTAGACTTGTCAAGTTATTAAATGCTGCGAGAACAATAGTAGAGAACAATAACAAAGCGGCGCGAACTGGAAGTTCGCGCCGCTCTTGCTGAAAAATCCGCTGCAGGCTGTGCCGTTAGATGGTCTTCGGGCCAGCACCCGCGGTCGCCGTCGCCGAGGTGCGCGAGAAAGAACCCGCGCCGGATTCCTTTTCACCGGACTTGTCGATTTCGATGGAACCCTTAAAGTAGGCGCCGTCTTCGATCATGATGCGGGCGGTGGTGAGATCGCCGTTGACGGACCCATCCTTCTTAATCTCGATGCGGTCCTTGGCGCGGAGATTCCCCTTGACGGTGCCGTAGACCACAACTTCACGAGCGATAATATCCGCGGTCAGCTTGGCTGCCGCGCCGACGGTGAGTTTGCGCTCGTCAAGTTGCACCAGACCTTCCACCGTTCCTTCGATTATAAGGTCTTCGTTCCCGGTAATTTCGCCCTTCACGTGCAGGCTTGGCCCGAGCCGCGCCGTCGCACGATCCGCGGTTGCACCTATCGGACGCATTGCATCAGTACTCATGGCGGTAGTTCCCTCCCAAGATGCCGCAGAAGGCTTCGGCGGCGGATTCACTGGAAAATTTTTTGTTCCCGGCTGCGCGGTTTGCGGCGTATCCGGCTTCTTATTACTCCACATCGGACCTCCCAAGGGACAAGCACACCCCACGCGGAATTCCGGCCCGTGGTATGCAAACAATAGTCCGCGGGGATGCGCACCGCAAATAAAGTATCCCAAGTGGGTTCCTGAGAGT
>Ga0116112_1002678_pt1 | contig 10422 bp, 6 predicted proteins | sample June2015DPH_8_15_FD_89721 | JGI IMG/M metagenome (GOLD analysis project Ga0116112, IMG submission 89721) | Peatland microbial communities from SPRUCE experiment site at the Marcell Experimental Forest, Minnesota, USA - June2015DPH_8_150 | ecosystem: Environmental > Terrestrial > Soil > Wetlands >... | reverse complement strand
GCATCGCGCTGGAAGACGGATTCGCCTCCCAAATCCTTAGTTCACCTTCACCGTCGTGCTCGCCTCAATATCGTTCGACGAATTCCCGACCATCACGCGAACCGGCTCCGCTTCCACGCGGAACCCGGGCAGCTTCTGGTCCCGCCACGCCAGCGACGATGCCTTCAGCGGAATCTCGACGGTCTTCGTCTCGCCAGGCTGGATCGTCACGCGCTTGAATCCCTCCAGCTCCTCCCGCGGCCGCTCCACCTTCGAGTTCAGGTGCTTCACATACATCTGCACCACTGCGTCGCCCGCGCGGCTGCCAGTGTTCGTCACGTCTACGCTCACGGTGACCGTGCCGTCCTTCGCAAGTTCCGGAGAGCTGGTCCGCAGATTCGAGTATTTGAAGGTCGTGTAGCTCAGGCCGTAACCAAACGGAAACAGCGGCTCGCCCTTGAAGTACATGTACGTGTAACCGTCGCGAATGTTGTAGTCCATGCTCGGCGGAAGCTGATCCACCGACTTGGGCCAGGTCGTCACCAGGTGACCTCCTGGGTTGTACTCGCCGAAGAGCACCTTGGCCAGCGCGGTCCCCTCATCCTGCGAAGAGTGTGCCATGGTCACGATCGCGGGAACATTCGCCACGCTCCAGTTGATGGCGAAGGGAAAACTCGAGATCAACAGCACAACGGTCTTCGGATTCTTAATGAAGACCTGCTTCACGATCTGCTCCTGAGCCAAGTCGATGCTCTCCCGGTCACGGCCTTCGCGGCCGTCGCTTGAAACGGTGCAGGGAAGTGTGATGCCGCCGCCCTCTGTCGGTGTCTCGTACCACTCGTGTCCCTCGTCCGGCCCACAGGTGGGATCGTTGCCGATGACGACGACCGCCACATCCGACTCGCTCGCAGCCTTCATTGCGTCGGCCTCTCCATCCTGCGTGTTGTAGGCTGCGTAGTTCACTTTGGTGTTTGGCCCCACCACGTCCTTGATCCCCTGCAACGGTGTCACCGTATAGGGTGGTGTGCCTCCGTACCAATCCCAATGCACTGAGTCGGCAAGCGGGCCGATAACCGCAATCGATTTGATCTTGCTTTTGTCGAGCGGCAGAATGTTGTTCTCGTTTTTCAACAATACAACTGACTCGAGCGCCAAACGCCGCGAAACGTCGCGGTCCTTGTCCGTGTTCCACGGCTCGGGCGAATCTTTGATCTTTGTGTAGGGCACCATCTCCGGCGGGTCAAGCAAGCCGAGCCGGATCGTGACGCGGAACTTGGGGCGGAGCAGCCCGTCGATCTCCGCCTCCGTAATCTCGCCGTCCTTCAGCGCCGCCTTGGTTTCATCCTTATAGGTGTCGAGAAACTGGTTTATCCCCGCCTTCAGGCACGCAACCACCGCCGCCTTCTGGTCCGGAAACAGATGGCGCGGATTCACCAGCAGCTTCACCGCTCCTCCATCGCTCGAAATCACGTCCACGCCCCATTGCTCGCGGACAATGCTCCTGAGAATCGGATTCACGGCCATCGCCGTGCCGTTCCACGCGTTGTACGAGGCCATCACCGCCTTCGCGCCGCCATCCAAAAAAGCCATGCGGAAGGGCACCGAGTAATACTCCCAAAACAGCCGCTCATCGAAATTCGAGGATGAGCCGTTGCGGTTGTTCTCATTCTCATTGGCCAAAAAATGCTTCAGCAGCGCTGCGGCTTGCCAGTATTTCGGATCGTCGCCCTGCAGTCCCTTGGTGAACGCGACAGCCATCGTCCCATTCAGAAATGGATCCTCGCCATACACCTCTTCGCTGCGGCCCCATCGCGGATCGCGCACCAGGTCCGACTGCGGTCCCCACAACATCAGGATCTGGCGATCGTATTTGGCTGTCTGCGTGATGAAGCGCGCCTCGTAGCCTTCCACGCCCGCCGCCTCGCGCACCAGGTCCGGATCCCACGATGCGCCCATGCCCGGCGGTTGTGGAAACTGCGTCGTCGTGATCGGCTGGCGGGTACCCCTTGCCTGGCGCTGCACTACGCCGTGAATCCCCTCTGAAGCGCCATAGCTCATCACGCCCAGCCTCGGCACGCCCGTATTCGTGCTCAGGCAGTCGATCTTCTCGTCGATGGTCATCAGCGAAAGCAGATTGTCGATCCGCTTCTCCATCGGCAGCGCCGGATCCTTAAATTGCTCTTTGAACGCAGACGCCGGCTGCTGGGCCACCGCCGCGCCCGATGAACAGGCAAGCAGGCAAAGCTGGATTGCGATTTGGTTCATCTTCACGTGTGCGAATTCCTGATGGTTGGATCGTCCGGAAATTCGAATACGAAACCAGCGCAATTCTACGCCCTGCTGTCCCCGCACAGGCAAAGAAACGGCAAAAAGCCTTCGTTACTCCTCGGCTCCATACCCTTACTAAAGTGCCTGGTAACCCGGCTCGAATCTGCGCCTTCAGGGCTAAGATGTTTCATGAGGTCGGGTCGTATGATCGAAACCATGAGTGCAGCAGCAGTCCGCCCTGAGTGGGTCGGGAGCTTCGCCGATGACCGGTTCCCCCTCCTTCAATGGCTTGGCGGTTCCGAGAGCGCTGGCGTCTTTCTCACCGAGTTGAGTGAGCCAGGGCAGAAGGCCGTCATCAAAGTTATTCCCGCGGATTCCCCAGACGCAGCCGCCCGCGCCGCCGCATGGGAAACCGCAACGGCTCTGTCCCATCCGAATCTGATGAAGGTCTATACGCACGGCCGCTGCCAGATCGACGATGTCCCATGCTTCTACGTGGTCACCGAGTTTGCCGACGAAGTTCTCGCGGACGTTCTTTCCGAGCGGCCGCTTACGCCGCAAGAGACTCGCGACATGCTCGGCCCGGCCCTGGACGCGCTCTCTTATCTGCACGCCAAAGGGCTCGTCCACGGCCGTCTCAATCCCTCGAATATCATGGCGGCCGGCGATAGCCTCAAGCTCTCCACTTACAGCGTCTGCCCCGTGGGCGCAGCCGTCATATCCGGTCCGCCGCGAACCGTCTGCGATGCGCCGGAGACGGAAAACGGGCCGATTGAGCCGGCCTCGGATATTTGGTCCCTCGGAGCCACTCTTGTCGAGGTTCTTACCAAATACCCTCCGCTTTGGAATCGCGAAAGAGCCACTGATCCCACTGTTCCCGAATCGATGCCGGAGCCCTTCGCCTCCATTGCGCGAAAATGTCTGCGCTCGGATCCCGAGCGCCGCATCACGATTGAGGCAATCAAAGCCCGGCTCGAACCGGCCAAGTTCCCCTCGCGGCCTCAGGAGAAGCCGGCAACGGCTTCGCCCCGCAAAAGTCGTGCAGCGATCCTGCTGGTCGCCGCTGCTCTGATCCTGGTTGGAATCGGAACCTGGTACGCGCTGTCGCATCGCGTGCATTCCACGTCCACCGCGCCTGAAGCTCAGAATCTCCCTGCCGCAGCCCCTGCCCCGGCTCCTGCCGCAGCTCCGGCTGTGTCCACCGGCCCCGTTGCGAATCCCGTTGCGAACCCTGGCACGAGTTCAGCTCAGGCTCCAGCTTCGCTGAATCGAACCTCGCCGGCGCCTCCGGCTGCCGCACCAGCGCCAGTCGCGGTCTCCACTCCGGTCGCAGCACCCGCTCTACCGTCCCGGCCCGAAGCCCAAATTGACCAGACTTCCGCGCCCACCAGCGCAACGGTCAACCACCCAGTGGTGAATCAGATTCTGCCCGACATAATTCCCAGCGCAATGAGGACCATCTCGGGAACGCTCAGAGTATCGGTCCGGCTGGCGGTCAATGCGGACGGCAACGTCACCGGTGCCACACTCGAATCGCCGGGGCCAAGCAAGTATTTCGCCGGCAAGTCGCTCGAAGCCGCCCGGCATTGGAAGTTCAGGCCCGCGCAGGTTGATGGCAACGCCGCGCCAAGCACCTGGACCTTGGAGTTTCAATTCAAGCGGAGCGGGATCAACGTCGTTCCGGAGCAGACGACGCCGTAGCCTTCGCCACGGAAGGCGAAGCCTCATTCAGTCCGCTGCGTTGGCTTCGGTTTCCGGGGCCCTCGCCCGGCGTTTTGCCCCCGGAGCGGGAATCGCGTCCAAATCCGTCTTCCCCTCCGCGAGCTGCATTAGAAATTCCTGGGCCGAAAAGGGCGCTGCGTCCTTCATCAATTTGCTGGCGCGCAGGTAGCTGCCGTCGGGCTGCTGCAGCCGCGCTTTCACCGTGTCGGCCATGTATGCCGGCAGGATTTCGCCGCGAATGCGCGCCAGAGCCGCGGGATCGCGGACAGGAAACACCACCTCACACCGCTCGAAGAGATTGCGCGGCATCCAATCGGCCGAGCCGATGTAGATTTCGTCGCTGCCGCCGTTGGCGAAGTGAAAGATGCGCGAGTGCTCCAGGAATCGCCCCACGATCGACCGCACGCGAATCCGCTCCGACAGTCCTTTCACGCCCGGCCGCAGAATCGACAGCCCGCGAATGATCAGATCGATCTCCACGCCGGCTCTGGAAGCCTGGTAGAGCGCCTGAATGATCGACGGTTCCAGCAGCGCGTTCATCTTGGCCACGATGTGCGCTGGCCTGCCTGCCTGCGCGTGCTCCTGCTCGCGGCGGATGAGCCGCAGAAAACTCTCCGCCATGGTCAGCGGCGCAACCAGCAACGGGCTGTAGTCGTCCACCTCGGCGTGTGCGGTTAGGTAGTTGAACACCATGTGCACGCGCTCGGCAATCTGCGGATCGCTCGTCAGCAGGCTCAGGTCGGTGTAGAAGCGCGCGGTGTCGGGGTTGTAGTTGCCGGTGCCCAGGTGGCAGTAGCGGCGAGTCACGCCATCTTCGTCGTGACGCACCAGCAGGGCCAGCTTGCAGTGTGTCTTCAGGCCCACAACGCCGTGAAACACCTGCACCCCCGCGTCTTCCATGCTGCGCGCCCAGCGGATGTTCGAGGCCTCATCGAAGCGCGCCATGAGCTCCACCACCACCGTCGCTTCCTTGCTTGCCCCGGCCTCGGTCAGCGCCTGAAACATCGGCGAGTCGTGGCTGGTCCGGTAAAGCGTCTGCTTCATCGTCATCACCGCCGGGTCCTGCGCGCCCTGCTGGATGAAGTCCACCACGGGGTCGTAAGCATCGTAGGGGTGATGCAGCAGGATGTCGCGATGGCGCAACTCATCAAAGATCCCGGTTGATTTGCGGCTCAGCAGCAGCGGTTTCGGCGTGAAGGGTTGAAACTTCAGGTCCGGCCGCTGCACGTCGCCGTAGAAGAACATCAGTCGCGAAAGATTCACCGGGCCTTCGCAGCGAAAAACCTGGTCCTCTTCCAACTCGAAGTTCACCCGCAGGCGCTCCACGATCTCTGTGTCGGCATCGCTTTCGATCTCCAGCCGCACCGCGTCGCCCTTGCGCCGGTTGTGCAGCTCCACGCGGATCGTTTCCAGCAGCGACCGCGCCTCTTCTTCCTCGAAATAAAGGTTGGAGTTGCGCGTCACGCGAAACGACGCCGACGCAAGCACTTCGTATCCGCGGTACATGCCGCCCAGATGCTGCTCGATCAGGTCCTGCAGCAGCAGGTAATCGTAGTGGCCGTGGTCGCCTGGCAACCGCACAAAGCGCGGCAGTGCGCGCGGCACCGTCACCACCCCCAACACCTGCGGCCCGGAGCTGCGCCGCTTCGCCCGCAGCAGCAATGCCAGGCAGAGCGCCTTGTTCAGCACACGCGGAAACGGATGCGCAGGGTCGATCGAGATCGGCGTCAGCAGCGGGTCGACCTCGCGCTGAAAGTATCCGCGAGCGAACTCGCGGGCGTGCTCGCCGAGTTCGTCCCACCCCAGCAGCCGGATCCCCTGCTTGCGCAGCTCCGGCAGCAGTTGCTTGTTCCAGCAGTGGTATTGCGCGGCCACAAAGCTGTGAATCTCGGCCGTCAGAACCGTAAGCGACTCCTCGGGCCGCAGGCCATCATATCCCGGTTCCCGGTAGCCGTCTTCGATGCGCTGCATCAGCCCGGCCTGCCGCACCTCGACGTATTCATCGAGATTCGACCCCGTGATGGCCAGGAATTTCACGCGCTCCAGGAGCGGATTCGCCGAGTCTTCGGCCTCCTCGAGCACACGCCGATTGAACTGCATCCACGAGTAGTCCCGCCCGTTGAAGAGCTTGATTTTTTTGGTATTTCTGGCCATTTTCCGGTCCAATTCGCTGTGTTGGCAGTCTACCGCTTTCCGCCACGCCGCGACAGCCCACCCGGGCCTCCCGAGCCCACAACGTTTCTGGAATGGGATCGACCTCGACAACGGCGGGGACGTGGATCCCCAAGGGTCACACGAACCCCACTATGCCATCCATACAGGATGCCGCCCTTCCGCCACGTTAAACCCAGAAGAAAAGCGCCGGCTGCCGGCGCCGGACCCGTACCAAAACCCATCGCCCGTATCCTCCTGCGCAAAGCGCCATTAAAATGGTCTGACCACTCCGGCCGCGGTCAGTTTGCCCGTGGAGGCCATCCCATGAAATCCATCAATCGCCGTACCATTTTGCGTTCCGCTGGAGCCGCAGCGGCCTCTGCCGCAGTCGGTCGCCGCCTGTTTGCCCTGGCCGGCCAGTTCACATCGCAGGAAGTCGCGGATAATTCCACTCCGCTCGCCAAAACGCGCTACGGCTCCATCAGCGGCACTCTCGAAGACAGCATCAGAGTCTTCCGCAGTGTTCCTTACGGTCGAGACACCGCGCCGGTTCGCTTTCAGGCGCCCCTCCCTCCCACTCCATGGACCGGCGTCAAGGTCTGCGACGCATTCACCACGCGCGCTCCGCAGCTCACAGTGCTGCGAGGCCTGCAAGCAATCGATTCCGCGCCAAGCTTGGGTTCAGCGGGCTCTACGCCAGCCGGCGCACCTCCGCGGATCGCGCCCGAAAGCGGCGTGCAAAGCGAGGATTGCCTTCACCTGAACGTCTTTACTCCCGCCCTCCGCGATCACCGCAAGCGCCCGGTGCTCGTCTACTTCCACGGCGGTGCCTACAACAACGGCTCCGTCAACAGCCTTCTCTACGACGGCAAACGCCTTGTGGCACGCGGCGACGTGATCGTGGTCACCGTCAACCATCGCCTCAACGCCTTCGGCTTTCTCTACCTCGGCGCCATCGATCCCAAACACTATCCCGACTCCGGAAACGTCGGCATGCTGGACCTCGTGCTCGCCCTCAAATGGGTGCGCGAGAATATCGCCGAATTCGGCGGCGACCCTTCCCGCATTCTGATCTTCGGCCAATCCGGCGGCGGCGCAAAATGCGCCACGCTCATGGCCATGCCCTCGGCGCGCGGCCTCTTCCATCGCGTGATGACCATGAGCGGCCAGCAGGTCAAAGGCGCTTCGATCGAAATCGCCTCCAAACGCACCGAAATCATGCTCGGCAAGCTGGGCGTCACGCCGGCAAGTCTCGCCGATCTGAAAACCATCCCCTGGGAGAAGATTCAGGCAGCAGCAGCCGCAACCAGCTCCGATTGGCTTCCCGTCGTCGACGGAGTGGTCCTTTCGCGCGATCCCTTCACCCCTGACGCGCCACCGCTCTCCGCCGCCGTTCCCATGATCCTCGGCAACACGCACGATGAAACGGCCGTTCCCGTCGGCGGCTCGCTCACCTGGGACGATGCGCCCGCGGCGCTCCGCAACTCGGTCGCCATTTATCTCGGCCCTTACTCCGCTGAAGAAGTCATCGCGAAATATCGCGCCATTTATCCCAGCAAATCTCCCATTGATGTCGTGATCGCAGCGGCTACCGCATTCCGCGCGTGGCCCGGACAGGTGCTTGAAGCCGAGCGCCGCGCCGGCAATCCCATCAGCCAGCCTCATACATGGGTCTACCAGATGAACTGGCATCGCGACGCCCCCGGCGCTCGCGCCGTGCACACCATCGACATTCCCTTCATGTTCGACAATCTCTTGGCCGCGCCCGGACAGATCGGCTCTTCGCCTGAAGACCTGGCTGCCGCTCAACCCCTTGCCGACACCATGTCCGGAATGCTCATTCACTACGCCGCCACCGGCAATCCAAATCATCCCGGGCTACCGATTTGGTCGGCCTACGACCTGAAAGCACGCAACACGATGATCTGGGACAGTTCGCCGCACGTTGACCCGCACATTGAGCAAGACCCGCGCGGCGAAGAGCGCCGCTTCGCTGCCGGCTCACCCTACCGCCAACCGGGAACGTACTGAGGCCTGCCGAAGCTTAAGCGGTAGGAGGTAGGTTTGAAAGGGCACGGCTTTAAAGCCGGGGTCCCTACGGACAGGTCTTGGTCTGTGGGGTGGAATGCCCGCCCTGAGCGGAGCCGAAGGGTGTCATAAAAGGCCTCCAAACAGAGCTAGGGCTTTGCAGGCTGCGGAAAAACTACTTTGGAGGAGCACGAAGTGTCAGGACACGACTTCAGTCGTGCCGTAAGCGCTGCAATTGAGTTCGGCTTTAGCCGCTGAGGGATGGCTTTCTTGCCTTTGGCGTCTTTTTCCGCAACCTGCTTCAGCCCTGAGGGAAGGTTCCTCCAAACCGACCCACTGCCGTTGAAGCAGCCACTGGATGCTGCATTCGATACACTAGATTTAAGAACCGCGCTGCGCTCTCGACGCATCCATTTGTGGAATGGCCATTTTGAGGCGGCCGCGTTCGCCGTTCTTGAGCACGTTAGCGAGCCCGTTCATGAGCAAGGTCCAAATTGTCAAAGCACTCCAGTGAAAACCCAATCCGTTTTTGTGCCACGGCTCTCGCCTTCGGCGTTTGCCTTTTTGGCCGCGCCGCCGCCGCGCAATCCTCGGTGATTCCGCCGCCCACCATGCCCTCGCCGCCAACGGCAATGGATTTTCAGGGCAGCGTGACCAAGGGCAACGCATCGAGCCAGACCATCGATCTCTCGCTCGAAGACGCCATCCAGCGCGGCTTGCAGTCGAATTTGGGCATCATTCTCAGCGGCACGCAAACCTCCGGAGCCCGCGCCGCGCGCCTCAGCCAGTTGCAATCGCTTCTTCCTTCCGTCGACTTCACCGCCAAGGAAGCAGCCATGCAAACCGATCTCCCCGCTGAAGGCTTGCGCATCCCGGGCTTCCCCAAGATCATCGGCCCGTTTGGGTATACCGACGTCCGCGCCTCGCTTACCTGGTCGCTGATCGACGTTCAATCGCTGCGCAACTATCTCGCCGCCCGCCACAACTTTGCCGCCGCGCAGTTGTCGGCTCAGGATGCGCGCGACATGGTGGTGCTCACCGTCGGCAACGCCTATCTGCTTGTGCTCGCCGACCAGACCAACGTCAGCAGCGTTCAAGCGCAGGTTGCAACTGCAAAGGTCTCGCTCGATCAGGCCGTCGACAATCACCAGGCCGGCACGGCGCCGCTGCTAGACGAGTTGCGTGCCCGCGTCGATTACCAATCCTTGCAGCAGCAGTTGATCGCCGCCCAGGACTCGCTCGAAAAAGACAAGCTGGCTTTGGCGCGCACCATCGGCCTGCCTCTTGCGCAGAGCTTCATTCTCACCGACACCGCGCCCTACGCGCCCTTTGACCAGCTCGACGCGAACGCGCTCATCCAGCAAGCCAAAGCGAATCGCAAGGATCTGGCCGCGCTGGTGGAGGAAACCGCCGCCGCCGCCGATCAGCGCAAAGCGGCAACCGCCGCGCGGTTTCCCACCGTCGAGACTGACGCCGACTACGGCGACATCGGCACCACGCTGGCCCACTCGCACGGCACCGTCGATGCAACGGCCTCGCTCAGCGTGCCGGTCTTTGACGAATTTGCCTTGCGCGGCCAGGCCGAGCAGGCGCAGGCGCAGCTCGACACCGCGAAGGCGCAGTTGAGCGACAAGAACGCGCAGATCGAAGCGGACGTCCGAGACGCTCTGCTCGATATCGCGGCGGCGCAAAAACAAGTTGAAGTCGCGCGCTCCAGCGCGGATCTGGCCGGCGAAGCTCTCAAAGAGGCGCAGGAGCGCTATGCTAACGGCGTCAGCGACAATCTTGCCGTCAGCCAGGCGCAGCAATCGGTTGCGCAGGCCGACAGCCAGTACGTCGCCAGCCTCTATCGCGATAATGTTGCCAAGCTCAGCCTGGCCCGCGCCCTCGGAGACGGGCTGGACTACAAGAAATACTTAGGAGGGAAGTGAACGTGCCGGATCCAACTCCAACCCCAACTCCAACTCCGGAACCCAACGAATCGGCAGAGACAGAGATTGAGGCGCCGCGGTCCCGCCGCAGGGGCCTGATCATCGTCGCCATCCTGGTAGTGGCGCTCGTCGGCCTCGGCATCTGGTGGCACTCCACCTTCAGCGAGGATACCGACGACGCCCAGGTCAACGGCCACCTTATTCAGGTCAGCTCGCGTGTCGCTGGCCAGGTCATGAAAGTGGATGTGGAAGAGAACCAGATCGTGAAAGCGGGCGACCCCATCGTTGAGCTCGACCCCAGCGACTATCAGGTTGCCGTCGAAAACGCCCAAGCCGCTCT
>Ga0116112_1002654_pt1 | contig 10484 bp, 13 predicted proteins | sample June2015DPH_8_15_FD_89721 | JGI IMG/M metagenome (GOLD analysis project Ga0116112, IMG submission 89721) | Peatland microbial communities from SPRUCE experiment site at the Marcell Experimental Forest, Minnesota, USA - June2015DPH_8_150 | ecosystem: Environmental > Terrestrial > Soil > Wetlands... | reverse complement strand
AGGCTGGCGCAACATTTTGAGAATGGTGCCAAAAAATACGATGCAGACAATTGGAGAAAAGGCATCCCACTCAATCGGTATCTTGATTCAGCTCTCAGGCATTTGTTTAAATTTGCTGATGGTGAGAAAGACGAAGACCATGCAATCGCTGCAGCGTGGAATGTGCTTTGTCTTGTGGAAACAGAATATATGATTAATAAAGGTATTCTTCCAAAAGAATTAGATACTCTTCGAAAAGCACCTGTGCCACAGAAATCTTAAACCATGTCCATTGAAGCATCTTTTTTTGATATCAAGGTAAACACCAATTCATCCGTAAATTTGGTGGAATGCTCTTCACCGCCACAAAATAAGATATTCAGAGACACCATTAATAAATTTCATAGTTATGTAAAATATACCGATTCTCCCACACGCAATCTTAGATGGTTGGTTTACGAAACGGTATCAGGAAATCAAATTGGAGCCATCGGCTTGTCTTCCGCCACCATTGCGGTAGCGGTCAGAGACAATTTCATAGGTTGGAATAATGATACCAAGATAAGGAATTTATGTCATTTGGCAAATAATTCACGGTTTTGCTTGGCACAGCCAAGAATTTCCATAAAAAATGCAGCGTCAGCCACCCTTAAACAGCTTCGCATTGAAGGTGCTAAAAAATGGAAAGAAAGATATGGCGATGACCTTGTTTTGTTGGAAACCTTTGTTCAGCCTGAAAGAGAAACAGAATATAACAACTATAAATTGCGCTGTGGTTCGTGTTACAAGGCTGACAATTGGATATTTATAGGTGAAACTCAAGGCAACCATATTCGTAAAACGCCCCTTCAGCTTTGGGCAAAAGAAACAGGTGAAAGAGGCAGATTGGCTAGGGAAGATACCGAAGAATGCTTAAGACGATATGGTGGGTATTTGGGCGATTACTCAAGTTCCGGTTACAAAGTAACCAAGGTTGCAAAAAAACTAATGTTTGTAAAACCTTTGGTTAAAGATTGGAAAGCGAGGTTAATACAATGAAAATTTTATTGTTTGGTGGTAATGGCTATATTGGTTCTGAATTCGTCAGTCAACTACTTCCTTTAACCAATATAAAGCTTATAAGATTATTGTCGTCAAGACATGCCGATGGTAGTGGTTATTCATTTAAAGAACTTGACAATCTTATCAAAGGAATCAAACCTTCCGTCATCATTAATTGCGCAGCATACGTGGGTGGTAATTCCATAGTAAATTGTGAAGACTATAAAGACCAAGCCATTCAGTCGAATGTTGTTTTTCCACAAATGTTGGGTGAAATATGCAAAGAACGCAATATAATTTTGGGTCATATGTCATCAGGATGTGTGTTTAATGGATATCCTGCTGGTGGTTATGAAGAAGATGATGTAAGAAATATGACATTTAATACCAAATGCAGTTTTTATACAGGTACCAAAGCAATGGCTGAAGATTTGTTAAATAATGTGGAGAAAAAATACATTTGGCGAATCAGACTTCCATTTGATGAAATAAACCACCCACGAAATTATTTAGCCAAATTGATGCAATTTGATAAATTGGTCGTTTCAAGCAATTCCCTTTCCAATAGGAAAGAATTGGTAACTGCATGTATAGAATGTATCATGAAAGCGGTTCCATTTGGAATTTACCATGTTACAAATCCCGGTGGAATTCGCACCGATGAAATCACTGCTATGATGCGAAACATATTGAACATTGACAAGAATTTTCAATATTTTGAAAGCATTGAAGCATTTGAAAAAATAAGCACAATACCACGGTCAAATACCATTTTGAATACAGAGAAGTTGGGAAGAGCAGGAATTGTAATGACGCCTGTTCATGAATCCGTGGAGAAAGCTCTTAAACAGTGGAAATGGATTACCGTGTAATTGTAGCAATCAATTGATTGTTAAGATAAAATTGCATTCTATTATCATTGGCTTTGGTTAACAATGGAATTGCAAAATTGGGTGACTTCGATACAAAAGCGATATAATGTTGTCTGCATTGATTGAGCCTGTCTTGTTTTGCTTTCTGTGGGTCGCAAGCACACATGCGGATCAAAACATCCATGCATGCAACCATGTGTTGGGCTTCGGGGCAGATTCCTACCAACCCATTTCCTACCAAAAAATGATATAGGTCATTGGGGCCAGCCATGTTCATGATGAAAGTTGGTTTAAGGTGATTACAAGTCCATAGGTTATCAATGATAAAATGCACACCGTGGGTATCAGCAATAAATTCAACCAATTTGCAGACATAATGGAAATGAATATACAGGCTAATATCGACAACCATACCGACAGACACAAAGGACATCCTAGAAGTTTGGTAATGAAATTGTAATGATATTTATTTTTCAAAAATGAGGGATAAGTTAATGAATTGCCCTTTATAGCCGATTCCAATTTTTCTGTATTAAATTCTTCAAGTTTTAAGAATTTGGACAATCCCACCAATGAACCCCATTCGACTATAGCATCCGACTTTAGCCAAATCAGCATTATGAGGGTTATAAAATTTACTACAAGAAACAATTCCATCATGTCAATAACTAGGTTTAGGTTGTTCTTTCAATGGGTATGATTGGGTATGAATATTCATCGTTTCTTGGCCAAAACCCCCATTTGTCAAAGAAGGCTTTCAATGACCTTTGCTGATACATTTTGAATTCGTCTGTATCTACCTGAACTTTACCTGTCGTCCATCTATGTCCACGGCTAGCCCAATGATAACAATAACTATCCCTACTTTGTATTATATCATAGCCCAATAAATAAAGTCGTGTAACAAAATCACTGTCTTCAATTGGATAAGGAGCATATATGGGGTCCATGCCACCTATATCCAAATATTCGTCCTGAAACATCATCCAAGGAGCAAAAAATCCCTTGGTGGTTTTGTCAGTATTTTCTTTTTCTTTTTCAGTTACAAAATTAAGAAATTCGGTTTCTTTGAATTCTTCATGATAAATACCGAAATTCATTTGTAACTTAGCTTTATCGGTAGGATAAATGGGTGGTTCAATACGTGTCGAACATACAATAGTTTTTGGCTTAAGATGCTTTAACAAATTTTTGGTATAGTTTGGGGTGCATATCATGTCTGAATGAAAGATACCAATTACAGGCCCCCTTGCTAGTTGCGAGCCAATATTATATGTCAAAGTGTGACCAGAGAATTTTTGGTCGGAATAGGTTCTTGGAAAATTTATTGGGTCGTTTTTCCATATTACCAAATTATCGTCGTGTAATGTGTCGAGCCATTCCAAGGTTCCATCGGTGGATAAGTCATCAAGAATGATTATCTCCGCATTAGGATTATATTGGCGCAGGCTGGCGTATGCCAACTTAGTATATGGCAACGTGTTTCTAGTTGGTATTATGAATGAGATTTGCATTTTTCTATAAACTTGGAAATTTCTTGCTGATATGATTTGGCAGCATTTGCCGCAAAGATTTGTTTTTGTTTTATATTAAACGATATATGGTCTAAATAAACATGATGTAACTCAAACATATAGCTTTGTGTAACAACCAAATTTTTAACAACATATTGTTGAACGCTCATCTTAAAATTTTTCATTATTTTACAAGCATCAACAACAAAAGTATCATCCAACCCATAAGGGCCAAACGAATCGGGTATATCAGTATAGGCTAGTAGTTTTGATGATAACATATTGAACCATCCGCCACCCATTTTAAAAGTGTCTATTGGAACTACTTCTATATCTCCATAATCCTTAGTAAACACTTCAAATTGGTCAGTACAGTATAAATCTTCATGTTTAAGATGATTATAGGATTGATTAATTAATACATCCCATGATGCATCCCATAACATGGTAGATTGGGGTGATATGATGTAATAATCCTTTTCTTTTTCCACTATTTTAGCAGATTCTATTATGTATTTCAATGCGGTGTTCGGATAGAACATATCATTGTCCAAATAGATAAAGTTATCACAAGAGGAAGAATATTTTCTAATGGCGGTTCTTCGCTTGTCATCTACGCCCAAACATTCATTATTTGAACTTATGTCAAAATAAAGAGTTGCCCATTTATCATTTATGATTTTTAGTTTATCAAATCGATCAATAAAATATTGCTTGTCTATTTTACTTTTGCTCCAATCAACAAGCAAATCATTGACGTTAAGAGTAGCATCAATCACCACTTCATCATTTTTTTCCAAGTATTTACTATTTTTGTGAAGTTCAAACATTTGATGCTCAAATCTGTCAATTTCAAACGGCAAAACATGAATTATGATATGTGTTTTCATTATATGACTATCCATCCTTTACAATACATGTCTGTTTGATTATGCTGAATATGTGGTTTAAACCATGTGGAGGGCGCTATGACTTTTTTATCTTTATTGATATTTGACCATGCGGCCCACCAACTGAAACTACTGTTTGATATGATATTATGATGACATTTGCTCATAATACATAAATCAACGTAATTGGAATGTCCTTCACTGAAAAACACATTGTCTTCTTTTTGAAATGCGTCTTTGCACCAATTTATATCATCTGAAACAATCAAGAAATTATAATCCTTGTTCGTGAAATATTCTAATGCTTTTCCAATGTATTCCAAACCAATCAACGGAAAGGTGGGATTGGTAACATTATCTCCGCGCCTGACATGAATGGATACAATTTCTTTGTTGCTGATTTGATTGATAACATCGTCAGCTTCCTTTATAATGTGTGATTTGAATTTGAACTCTTTCAATATTTCTTCCCTAACGTCAATGAAATACTTTTCACTTTGAAAATAACCTTCGATTGATGTTGAATCCTTGACGTTAAATATGTTGGGATTAAAAGTCCACTCGTGTTCATTATAGACATATTTTATTTCATTAAGTTCTTCATCTGAACATTTTTTTGAACCAAGGTCAAAACAATTGTACAAATCCAATTTATATGCAACCCATCTATTATTGGCAAAATCGTAACAACCATCCTGTTTGATGGTTTCATTTTTGGCAGGAAGTTTTACTACATAACCATTCTTTATACCAACAGAAACCAATGTTGCGTGTTGAATAATTTGATTAGCTAGTCTGCCTGTATAACCTATGGCTTTGTTTGTTATCATGAAACAACATATTTAAATCTATGACCGTAAATTTTCTGTACTTGGTCAATTACTGATGCACAATCTTTTATGGTAACACCATAGCCTTCATTTGCCAACTCTACAGCAAATTTTAATTGTTGTGATTCTTCTATTATTGTGGAATCCTTCTTAAATGCAACTCCTTCTATGACAACCGATTCACCAAAGTCATGAGAATGTTTGAATTCCAATATTTGGTTTTTTAAATGAGATTGATTACTTTCATCGGTTGCTTTGCTTATATGTGCATTGATATAATTGGTATGACAGAATGATGCAAAAGCTCTATTGTCTCTTGGAAAACATGGGCCGCCAAAGCCAAAGCCATATTTAAGATATTTACCACCTATTCTTGAATCTTTGCCAATGGCATCCAAGATGACATCAGGATTGCAGCCTGTCCTTAAAGCTATATCACCCACCATGTTAGCGTAAGCAATTTTCGTGGTCAGAAAACAATTTAATGCTATTTTTGTTATCTCAGCCTCCATCAAGGACATTTTACAGATTGACGGTTTATTATCACATAATCTTTTGTATATTTCTTCAATAAGATTTTTTGCTTCTTCTGATGTTGAACCTATAAGAATAATATCAGGATTGCATTGGTCTTTTATGATTGTTCCTTGGGCAATAAATTCAGGATTGTAGGCGACTTCATAATTGTATTCTTTTATATACTTCAACGTCGAACAATAGCCGGGCATAACCGTCGAACTTATTATCAAATATTTTTTGGTTGGTTGTTTGCCCAATGCTCTAAAACTTTTAATAACATCATCTATATGAGAATGGTCATATCCGCCACCCTCCAACGAGGGGGTGGCCACAACTATGAATATGAGGTCATTGGCTAAAGCCTTTGATATGTCTGTCGTTGCAATGAAGTTTTTCGATGAAGACAAATATTCTTCCACCTTGGGTTCATCTGATTTTAATGTTTTATTATTGATTTGGTCAACATAATTTAGATTTACATCCACCCCAATTACGTTGTAACCTTTTCGTTCCAAGTTGAGAGCAAAAGATAAGCCCAACTTGCCGATTCCTATAATGCTAATATTATTCATAATTTATGTTTGGAAAAAAGAAATCTTTTTGCACATCATATCTTTTTGGATAGAACGCAGTGGTGTTCTGTTTGTTTAGGGCTGAAGCCAATACAGCATTACCACTTGAAGAACAAATAAAATAATAACAACTGTGTATCATATCACAATAATCAAAAATGGATTTACATTCCATTTTTTCATCGTGTTTTAACCCCTGATATTGTCTGTGAAAATATTCTGACGTGGGAATTACAATTTTTCTATCTCCAAAATTTTCCTTCAATATTTCATCCAAATGGTCGGGCACTTCCCATGAAGTATAACCACTAAAATCTACCAATATGGATTCTGTTAGTGACTCTATGACGGTTGGTTGATAATACACTTTTGGTAATTCATTTATTGGTTGTAATCCATGACAATGTTCCCAATTATAGATTCGTGTTTTGCCTGCATAATAGGGAACAAAAGGAACACAAGACCCCACATTAGCAGGTTCGTTTGATATGCCTTTAACATATGGATTTTTTCCCCACACCAAGCCATAAATTTGTGGATTTCTATATACGTTTTGGTCAGATATGTAGAATTCATGACCCAATTCAGCAAACCTTTCAGGTAATGTTGAATATTGTAAGTTGTCGCCCAATCCACCCCACGGTTGATATAGAATTTTTTTCATCATTATAATTCAGGAATAACCCATTTGTCGGTTTCATAATTACGATTGTGCCATCCTGCTTTCTCATATGGTTCAAAATTTGGACCGGTATGAACCAATGGCCAAGAAATCTTTCTATCGTCAGAATGTAAGCAATCAGATTGTATTAAAAAAATATCGTCCTCATTGATATAAACTGAAGTATAGCCATATTTTTCTCCCAAAAGTTTGTAGCAATAAGGACTTGTTCCCCACCAACCATTTGTATTATTACCATACGGCTGTTCATACTTTCTTGCTAACTTTTCATAAGTATCGAATCGTACATTGGTTTCAGCTATTATTACTCTCGGTTTGTATTCTTTTAATAATTCTGCTAGTATCCAATAATCATTACTATCAAGGTCAATGGATAATAAGTCAAACATTTTAGGTATATGGCATTGTTTAAAAACGGGACAGATATTATCTTTGGTGAGTTCCGCTTGATATAAATTGATGTTGGGATTGTTAAAAGCCATATCAAGTAAAATACCATGCCAGCCACAGTGTTCCCTAAGATACCAAACTGTGGAATTATTAATCCCATCGCCCGCGCCAACTTCTGCATAACATTTATTGGTGGTGCCTATGCAATCAAAAATATGCTGTATAAGAGAATCCTTATTCTTTTCCGCGTTGCCTTTTATTGTTGGTTTAACGTTTTTCAAGTCTAATTTTTTCATATTATGCTTACGCCTCTTTCTTGAACAACTTTTGATGCGCATTTATTGGCAAATATTATAGATGTTTCAATATCATTGGTTTCATAATACTTACATACCAAACCTGCCATGAAACTATCACCGGCTCCTGACAAATCCCATACTTGAACTTTTTTAACAGGATACATTTTTTCTCTAAATAGGCAACCTTTATCTCCTTCTGTGACAATTATTTTATTCGCTAGTTTTTTGGTAAGAGTTGGTTCGGAACATTTATACTCATGATGATTGATTTTTATGTAAAGAGCCTTGTTAGCAAATGAACCTACATTCTTTTTAGTATCCAAAAATACCGCGGAATGAGAAGAACAAATATATTCAATATCTTCTTCAGTTAAAAATCCCTTGTTATAATCGGATACCACTACAATTTTATAATCCAAATTCAAGTTTTTGATATTGATTCTAGGAACTTCATGTTGATTTGCATCGATGCGAAAGAACATGTGATTTGTTCTTTTATGCATGTAACGTGTCTTGGTAATATCATACCAATTATAGTTGGTTACTATGTCACATTCTTTGATTAAGCTTTGAATATTTCTTTGCACATTTTTTGCCATTCCTGCGTTTTCTGTTTGGTCGATGATGTTTAAAACAGGTACAGGAATATCAGGACATAGACGTTCAGCTTCACAATAAATGAAAATGTCTCTGCAACTGTCACCTATGACTAAAATTTTTTTATCCATATTAATACAAGCTTTTCTTTTCTACAATCATGGATGGTCTATTTGATGCTAGAGCTAAATTGTAAGATTTGAGCACTTCACCACCTGTGGATGGAACATAAATTGGAAAATCCACCAATGTCTTGAATACATTTGTAAAGTTTTGTGAGTGTGTCGGGCCTGCATAAAATAGACCACCATCTGTGACTATGGTTCTCATAATAACAGGAACCTTGTATTCTCCATGAGAAATTCTTTCTATGTGATTCATATGATTGCCTATAGCATCTGCAGCAACCAACATAAAATCATGGCGTTCATAGTAGATGACAGGTCTAAATCCTTCAAAAGACATCCCCATAGCCAAGCCAGCCATTAAATTTTCAGCAACAGGGGTTTCTATTTTCAAATCGTCTGATATTGGTTCCAAAACCCCCATAGCATTTCCGTATTTTATGTTTTTGACACCATAACCTATGAAAACACCATTGTTGTTAGATATGTTCACCATAGATTTTGACACGGCATTTTTAAAGGATATATTCTCTGACAATAAATGGTCAAAATTTGGAAGTGGTTCTAGCGGCAACGAAGGAAATAATTCTTCGTTTGTTGGAGCTTTGGATTTACTGAAATCTAACATGCCATCAACTCTAATATGCGGCCATTTTGAATCATAGTGATATCGTTTTACACATTTTGGAAGAACAGGAGGAACTGAAGTTCCCCACCGTTCTTTTCGTGAAGTGCTTACGGAATAATTGTTATCTTCCAATATAAATGTGCATGGTAAATCCCAGCCATCAACATAGCGAGCCGCTTCAAACAAATGTCCATTATCTTCTGTTCCATCGCCAACAAAACACCATACTTTTTGTGTTGACCCCTTTCTTTTCAAGGCTAATGCGACTCCAGCCGCTATGGCTACCATTCCTCCTATAATTGCTGAAGTGAAAAAATTACGATTTCTATCAAAGATATACATGCTTCTTCCTTCAACAATTTTTTCTGTCAATTCCTTTGCTGGAATTCCGTGAAGTAATGCATGATAATGGTTTCGGTGTGTGGAAAAAACATAATCTCCCTCTTTAATGTCTTTGAAAACGTTCAGAAGTTGGTCTTCGTTACCTCCTGACAAATGAAAGGTAACTCTTAGATTTTTCTCTTTATAGATGCGAATAATATTATCACTGAAATCTATTAATTCTTGTTTAGTCATAACTTTATTTTTGATATGCAAAAATGACGAGTGGAGAGGCAGCATCACCTACAGCCATAATTTCTCTAATATTATAATTAAATATATTGAATTTTTTTAAAAATTCTTCATGAACAGATGACGTATGTGTTTCAACATAATACTCTTTTATCGATTTAAAAACATTATCATTCATGCCTAATAAATTGCTTTCCTGACCTTCAATATCTGATTTTATTATTTCAATATTATATTTATTAATTAATTCTTCTATTTTTTGTGGAGACCTTATTTCTTCTCCGAAAAATAAAGACCTGTTTGTGTTTCCAATAGTGTTGATTAAATATTCAATATCAGATGAATTGCTGTCAACTCCGATTACCATTTTAGCGCCTAAATTTAAAAAATATTCGGATGTAGAAATCATATCAGGTAATTTAATGTTTGCCCATTGCATAGTTCCACTTTTAAATGTATTAGTCAGACCAAAGAACCCACAGCCTAAATCTAAAACCACTTTGTCTTTAACACGTATGTATTCTTCAGGCCAAGCATTTCTTGGGTCTTCGTTTTTGATTTTTTTTATTTCCATATGTTGATTATAATTCTTCCTGATTTTCCCTGTTTTACCAATTCAACTGCTTTATTGATATCTTCTAATGGTAAAATATTTGTTATCATTTTATTCACATTTATTATACCACTTTTTGCTAATTTTATATAACGTGGAATATCGGTAGCTGGGTTGGTCCTTCCACCTTGAGAAGCTTTTATGGTCTTTCCTGTACCTCCAAATAAATGACAATAGTTTGGAACATGAAGACAATCGGAGGGTGAGGATTGACCAACCAAAATATATCTTCCACTATCTGCTAACATTTCCATTGTTATAGCAATAACATCGGTATTGCCTGTGGTATCCATAATAACATCAAATTTTTCAGTTAACATGGGTTCGGTTCTAGCATTTACAAATTTGGTAGCACCCATT
>Ga0116112_1002645_pt1 | contig 10516 bp, 16 predicted proteins | sample June2015DPH_8_15_FD_89721 | JGI IMG/M metagenome (GOLD analysis project Ga0116112, IMG submission 89721) | Peatland microbial communities from SPRUCE experiment site at the Marcell Experimental Forest, Minnesota, USA - June2015DPH_8_150 | ecosystem: Environmental > Terrestrial > Soil > Wetlands... | reverse complement strand
CACGGCACTTCCACACCCAAAGGAGACAGTACGGAAATAAAGTGTCTGCGTGATGTTTTCGGCAAAAAAATAGAAAAGATTCCCGTATCTTCGAATAAATCACAATTAGGACATACATTGGGAGCAACGGCTGCAATCGAAGCCGCGTTGACCATTGAAGGAATGAGGAAGGACATCATACTGCCCACCATTAATCATCTTCCCGATCCTGAGCTGTCCGATATTGATGTGGTGCCGAATGTCGCGCGCAAACAAAAATACGAAATTGCTCTTTCCAACGCCTTCGGATTCGGCGGAACGAATTGCTGTGTAATTTTCAGGGGAGTATAAAATGAGGCCCAAACCATTTAAACCGGAAATTTATAATAACGATGAAAAGTATGTGCGTGATCTTACGACCGGCTTTATCTGGCACCGTTCCCAAAACCGGACTTTATACGCTGATACCGATCGCTCGGAAGTGGTTTATCATTCCAATTACCTGCGTTATTTTGAATTCGGCCGGACCTCTTTGATGCGCGATCTTGCTTATCCTTACAAGGAAATCGAGGCCAGCGGCTATGTTTATCCGATTTTCGATTTGGGCATCAGTTTTTATCAGCCTTTGTATTATGATGATTTGATGTATATTCACTCACGGCCGGTAAATCTGGAGCGGGTACGTTTACAGTTCGACTACGTAATCACAAACGCGGAAAAGGGACATCTGATCTGTATCGGTTTTACCAAACACTGCGCCTTAAATTTGACGGGCACACCCGTGGCCGTTGATCCTAAAACGGTTCAGCTATGGACATCGTTCCCCAAATAAATAAAAAAACCCGCTATACTTCAGCAATTGAGGTATCTTCATATTTGCGCGATCACCATTTCGAAGGAAAAGTGATTCTGCCGGCAGTGGAAACATTAATCGCTCTGGCTAATGTTGTTCAGCTTAATTTCCCGCAGATTAGTATCAACTGTTTGTTCAAGGCGAGCTTCCCCCGCTTTTTAATCATTCCCCCGGAGACAAAGCGCTTAGAAGTATTTGTCGATATAGAAAATGCCGGTGATGACAATATTACCACCGTGCTTTTAACGTCGATAAAATCAAAAAAAAGCGCAATTAGCCGCACCCTCGAACATGCCCGTGTGGAATTTGCCACTGCCGATTCCGCTCCCTGCCCTGCATCTCCTTTTCGGGTTGTGGAGAAGCTCAACGGAAAATGCATCAGCGTGCCTGCGGCAACAATTTACCGTGAACTGGTGCCTTTCGGAACGGCTTATCAAAATATCGTCGGTGATTTAGCAGTTTCGCCGGAGGGCGCTCTGGCTTATCTTTCCGGCGGGAATTACGAGGCCGATGAAGATTTACTTGGTTCGCCGTTTCCCTTAGACGCAGCAATGCACGCGGCTTGTGTTTGGGGACAACGCTTCAGCGGCATTGTCCCCTTTCCCACAGGTTTTGAAAAAAGATTTATTTATCAAAAGACAAAAAAGAAAGGCAGTTATCTTGGCCGGGTTGTGCCGGTGAATGTCAAGCAGGAATCGCTAATATTTGATGCCTGGATTTATGATTTAAATAGTGTTATTTATGAAATTATCAGCGGTATTAAAATGCGGGATGTAACTCAAGGCCGCCTTCGTCCGCCACAGTGGATTAAGGCATAATACCAAGTCGCCTTCTTTAGCTAACTTTGTTGGCATCGTCGTCGGCTTCCTCAACGTATTAGTAATACGCCTGCGGAGCTTCCTCCTTGCCGCCTCGTTATCTCTTGAAGGCAACTCGGTATAAAAATTGTTGTTGCAATACAGCATATTTCACGTCCTTATTTCCAGTCCTTAACGGGAGGAACAAAGGGAGGGTGAACCGAAAATTAAATCATGGGGAAAATATTTTTAATTTATCTTTTTGCTTATCTTGCCGGTTCCATAAATTTCGCTATTATTTTTTTTAGACTGACCGGTAGAGAAGACCCTCGCCTGAGCTTCAGCGGCAACGCGGGAACCACAAACGTTTACCGCCAGGCAGGAATTATCTGGGCGGCGGTTGTTTTTTTATTGGATATTGGGCGGGCTCTGGCGGTCGCGGTTATAGCGAGCTATTTTTTAAAAACGCATTTGCTCCCCTGGGCGGGTTTTTTTCTTGTTTTAGGAAATAGCTTCCCTTGCTTTCATGGTTTTCATGGCGGTAGAGGTGTGGCTAACTATTTAGGCTTTACAGCCCTTATCGCGCCGTGGTCGGCTCTCATTGCCGCGGCAATCTGGCTCGTTTCCTACGGGATTGGCCGGATTACTTTTATTGCTTCATTTTTCATGGTTTTTATTCTGGCTTTGGGACAGGCTTTTACCCTGCACTGGAAATTCAGCGCGGTATCCGGCGCCCTTGCCACGTTTCTGCTGATCTTATTTAATCATAGAAAAAATATTATCAAATACTGGAGCGGCAATGAGCCTGTCGTACCCGGTGATGAGGAAGATTAATATAAGAATTAGTAAGACAGCAACACAATTCCCACGAAAATAACAATCGTACCGATGATATTAAGCCCGCTTATTTTTTCTCCAAAGATAACGTGAGACAAAATCATCATTAAAGCCAGGCAGGCACCGGAAAATATTGGGTAGGCAATGCTCAAATTTATACTCTGGAGCGCTTTGATGAACAAATAAACATTAATAGCGCCGAGGATCAAACCAAAAATAAAAATTACCGACCAGCTAAAATCATGCTGCTTGTGAGCGATGCTTTTATAAACCAGATACGATGACACGTTAAAAGCAACCGATAAGAATAAACATAGATAGTTCATTGGGTTTACCTCTCAATATTTTATATAATACGAAGCTATAAAACAATATATGGATTCAATGGGCTGAGCAGGTTTATAACGCCGTTATTTCTCCTGATCGTGTACGTCAGTGTCTTTTGAAGTATTGAATTTCTCTTTCGTGTTTTTCCGCAGCCTCACGCGTTGTGAATGTCCCAAGATTTCTCCGCTTCCCAGTCTTGGGGTTCTTCTTTCGAGAGTACAAGCGGTACTCCCTTGTTTTGAGTTTCCTGATCATCTTTCATTTCTCTTATGGGTCTTCAATCTCGTCCAACGTAAAGATCAACAGCAGCTACAAGGCGTCCGCTGCAATGAAGGGTTAAGGCTGCAGGGTATTTACACGAACGTCTAACTCGTTGTATAGGTTGCGAATAGTGCCCTCGATCAAGCTAATGATTTCGTCGATGTTGCTTAGTTCTTTGAGTTCGTCAGTGTTGCGACTTGTAATCTTAACTACAGGAGCGCCTCGCATTTTCGTGACAGATAGCTTCGCCTCCATGAGGGTTAAGTCCGCATGGGCGTGAATCTTGTTTCTAGCGTCAAGGAGACGTTTGTGTAGCTTCAGGAAATTACCGGGCACGAAAGATGTTTTCAGCCGGTAATCCTTCCTGATTGATCCCTCCGATGTGGTGTAAGGTGTGGCGTATTCGACCAGCGCAAAACGAAATGCTGGCCCAACAAGTGGACTGTCGCCCACTACCTTTATGTCTTGAAGAATTTTCAACGCACCATTGAGCCGCCCGAGGCAGGTGACAAAGTGAAGGAACTCTTCGTGATTTTTTTTCATTGGGCACTAACAATTAATATACGTAATAAATAATTCCGCTGTTTTTCCAACAGCGCCATTGATTTGATCCCGCGACTTGGAATCCTCCAGCTCCTGCCGGAGGGGGCTCCACTGCTTAATTATCTAAGCCTTTTTTTATAAAAATCAAACAATTATTATATCAGCACTTTTTTTGATAAACCGTACTGCCGGAGAGCCGATATCTGTTACTGCCCCGTTTTGCGTTACCTGCAGCGCGCCACCCGCCGGGATGCCGTATCCAATTGTTCCCTCCGGGCAAAGGCCAAGCAACGTCCGGAGTTCATTCCAGCCTTCATCTTCCGCATGCGTATCGCATAAAACCGGCGCAAAGCCGAGACAGGGGAAAGATTTTGCCGATGAATCATCAGCCGAATTGCGCCAGTATATCCAGTTGCGGCACAGCATTATAGCTCCGGCAGAAATACCAAAAAAAGGTTTCCCCGATTCGTAGAGCTTCCTCAGAAACGGCACCAGATTTCGCTTCTCCAAATATTCCATCCCAGCTTTTACATCGCCACCACTGATAAAAATCAAATCGCCGGACGATAAAATGCTTTCTGTCTTTTTCCGGTCAAAGCCCTGAACAATAGGAGCTAGAGTGACTTTATCCGTCCCTGCAGATATAAGCATTCGCCTCAACATAGAGAAAAACTCTTTATTGTCAGAACTTGCTGCACCGATATAGGCAATGATAGGTTTTTCTGTTTTGCTGAGCGCCAGCGCTTCGGCAATAAGAGTGGTATTGTTCGAGTTTGGTCCACCACTCATAAGGATTATAGGGGCTGGCGTCATCATCAGTTTCCTTTCCCAAAGAGCTTTTCCATATTCACCGGTATGTCCGAACGCGTTAATCTATATTTACCGGATGGTTCGGTTTCAATCTCCTTTACAAAATGCACGTTAATAGCGGCATCCCGTCCATACAGCGGCAATAAGCGTTCGGTTATTTCCTCTTTCAATGTTCGGGAAGCATTATCTTCTTCGTCAAGAACTATATTAACATTGTAAATACCTTCACGTTGCAATACTTGATATTCGGCCACAGCTTCCACATTATTGATAATAGATTCGATCATGGCCGTGGTTACCGGAAAGCCACTTGTCGCATACGTGAGATTGACAGTGCGCCCGGCAAATTCTTTACAGATATATCCGTCATTGCGGCCGCATTTACAAATGCCCGCGGGATCGACCTGCACCAGATCACCCACATCGAATCTGACTAATGATCGCCAGGGATTGGTCAGAGTTGTCAGCAATAATCTTCCAACATGAGGATGCCCATATTCAGGACGCATGAATTCTATATCGATCCGGCACGAAGAAGAAACTTGATGGAGTTTACCCTGTTCACATTCCATCAAAACATATCCCGCTTCGGTCGCGCCGTAGGAACTGATTAAAGGAGCATGAAAAACTTTGGCGATATGCTTTCTTGCTAAAACTCCCGGATTCTCATAGCTAAAAATAACTACGGGTGGTTGGAACACTCGCAGATGATGCCTATAGGCATAACGGGCAACTTTGACCAGATAGGAGGGATTTGCTTCCAACACAACCGGTTGAAATATTTCCAGCTCCCGGATGATGCGCTCGAATAGTTGGTCATCCCATAATGAGGGATTGATTTTTTCATTAAGATAGAGAAAACGGCCGCAAGAGCGTTCCTCCATAGTCAGCAAACCGTTTTTAGCCAAAATGCCGGTATTCATGGGGCTGGTGAGAATGGCTTCCCGGTGTTTACCCAGATTAAGCGCTGCTGTATGTACGTTGTATTGCCAAGACGCTGCCTCGGCCGCATCCCACCAGGACTGATACCAAACATTTAAAACCTGCTCAGCAGTTGTGCCGCTCGTTTGGACAAGTTCTATTGTACCTGTCTTCAGCGCGGTATCGATATCCATACCTGCGGGAATAAAATTGCGCCAGGTATGCTCTCTCAGGTCTTGCTTGGAAATTGTCGGCATCGCGCGGAAACGAGCATCGATAGAAGCTGATGAGCCGGGATCAAATGCCTGCCAGCCCTTATAGGCCGGCACATTTTGCAGGGCATTCTGCAGTGCTCTTTCCGAGAGGATATTATAGTTGCCGGAAAAGTTAGGGGATGTTTTCATTTTTATGTCTCATGTGAACTAGTAAATATAAAACAAAGCAGACAGCAAATCCGGGGACAGCATACGAGTTTTTATCAACCAGATTGGGGGAACTGTCAGCCGTTGAGTCTCTCATTGAATTCTTCAAGGGTGAAGCTGTATTCCTGAGTGCCGTAGTGTTCTAGGGAAAAAGAAGCGCAGGCGCTCCCCATCCGTGCACATTGCTCAATATCTTTACCGCAAACCAGACCGCTGATCAGGCCGCCCCGGTAAGCATCTCCGGCGCCTGTCGGGTCCACCACCTTCTTTACTTTGAAGACGGGAACACTAATTTCACGATCTCGCGTGGAGATCTGTGAACCCAACTCTCCCAGGGTGGTGATGATCGTCCCGGCCAGCTTCAATAAAGCATTCTTCTTCAATCCGGTCTTGTTTGTGATCAGCTCCAGCTCATAATCATTGACGATCAAAATCCGGCATCCCTCGATGGCCTCGATCAGGTTCTTCGTATTCCACATGGGCAGAGATTGGCCGGGGTCCAAGATATAATCGATGCCTCTTTCTTTGCAGGCGCGCGGATAGTTAACCATGTCTTCGAAATTGCCCGGCGAGACGATCATAATGGTTTCTTGGGGACGGAATTTGCGCAAGTCCAATTCCGTTCGATATTTCATGGCTCCAGGATTAAATCCGGTGATTTGGTTGTCGGCGCGGTCGGTCGTAATATAGGCGCCTGCCGTAAATTCATCGGGAATTATTTTTATATATTTCGTAGATATTGAGTTTTTTGCCAACCGTTTGTAATACTTTTGATAGTCATGGCCGATTGTGGCGCAGATGAGGGGCTTCTCACCCAGCAGAGTCAGCGCATAGGCAATATTCCCCGCCGTGCCGCCGTATTCTTCCCTCATGCTATTCACCTGGAAACAGACGTTGAGAACATGAATTTTATCGGGCAGAATGTGATCCGCGAAATATCCGGGGAAATCCATAATCCGGTCATAGGCCATTGATCCCGAAACAATGATGTTCATACATGCCGACCTTTCCAATCATCACAAAATCGATAGGACTCCGGAAGAAGTTTGCTGAATAATTCCGGTTCGGAGTCAGGAAAGTATAGGTAATATCGAGTTGTGTGTCAATGACATCTTGCCCCCGGCATTCCCTGCATACGCCGGGGTGACCCGCAGGGCCAGCCGCTTGCCCCTTGAACTTTATTGTGTGACCCATTGTGCCTTGACTAACTGTCGCATTGGCACTATGTTAACGCTATAGTTAATTCTTTTTACCGGAGGTTCCCATGGAAACATATTATCAGCCCAAAGATCTAAGCAAATTTGGAGAAATCGGCAAAGACGCTCCGGAACTAGCCAAGAAATTTTTTGAATATTATGAGGCTGTATTTGCCGAGGGCGAATTGACCGAGCGGGAAAAAGCTCTTATTGCCCTGGCTGTCGCTCACGCCGTCCAATGTCCATATTGCATTGATGCCTATACACAGGCCTGTCTGGAAAAAGGGTCGAATCTTGCGGAAATGACCGAAGCGGTGCACGTGGCCACGGCCATCCGCGGCGGAGCTTCATTGGTGCACGGAGTTCAAATGCGCAATGTCGCCACAAAATTATCTTTATAAATATTCTGAGGATATTCAGTTTATGGCTAACACTGTGGACCAAGCAGAAAATATTTCCACTCTATATGCAAACGCTGATTCTTCTCTTATCGAACCATTTGGCCGGACATTATTTCAGCATAATCTCACTTTAACCAGAGGGGAAACGACCACCCTGCAAATCAATGTCGGCCTTTTATGTAACCTGTTTTGCAAGCACTGCCATCTGGAGGCAGGGCCGCTGCGGGATCAATTGATGGATGCAGAAACGATAGACCAGGTTGTAGATTACGCGGCAAGAAATAGATTTGAGGCGATAGATATAACAGGCGGATCGCCGGAGTTAAATCCCCGCATTGAAAATTTGGTCAGGAAGCTTGCACCTTTGACCTCCAGATTAATGGTTCGCAGTAACCTTCTTGCACTGGAAGGCCCGGCGTGGGGAAAATATATATCCTTATGTAAGGAAAACCGGGTCATTATCATTGCTTCTCTTCCTTCTCTTAATAAAGCTCAAACTGATGCCCAGCGAGGGGAAGGGGCGTTTCAGCGCATTGTCGCAGCGTTAAAGAAATTAAACGCCGTAGGTTATGGAATTGAGGGCACCGGCCTCACGCTTAATCTTGCTTCCAATCCGGTGGGCGCGTTTATGAACGCATCTCAGATACAGGCGGAAAAAAGATTCCACGAAATTTTACTGAAAAAATGGGGCATCAATTTTACCAGGCTATATAATTTCAACAATGTTCCCCTGGGGCGGTTTCGCCGCTGGCTTCAGTCCAGAGGAGAGCTGGACAATTACCTGATCAAATTAGCCGGTCTCTTTAACCCCTGTTCCATCTCATCGATTATGTGCCGCACTTCTGTTTCCATTAACTGGCAGGGATATCTTTTTGACTGTGATTTCAATATTGCCTCCGAGCAGTATCTTGGCGGAAATAAAATTCATGTCTCGCAAATGGCTGGACTCCCCGCGCAGGGTCTGCCGGTTATGGTCGGTGAACATTGCTACGCCTGCACTGCAGGAACCGGATTTACCTGCGGCGGGGCAATCACTGCATAAGTTGCGGTCGCTGGGCTTATCGAAAAATATGTGATGCATAATGCAAACCAGATATTCTTTTATTATTCCAGTTTATCGGGAAGAAGAAATCATCAACTCCACCATTGATTACTTAATGCATCTGCAAAAATTTGCCGCTGCCGAGATTATTGTAGCTGATGGGGATTATGAAGGGAGCACACTGAGAAAAATCAATTATGCGAACGTGAAAAAAATACTCTGTCCTGAAGGCCGGGCACGGCAGATGAACTGTGGCGCGGCAAAGTCTTCAGGTGAGATCCTGATTTTTCTACATGCCGATACGCGCCTGCCTATGAATTCCTTGCACCGAATTGCCACGGCAATGGAAAATAAAACCTTTGTTGGCGGGGCATTTGATTTGGGCATCGATTCAGAACGTTTTGCCTTCCGTATCATTGAAAAAATGGCTTCCCTACGCTCCCGGCTGACGCGCATTCCCTATGGCGATCAGACTATTTTTATCCGGCGGGATTATTTTCAATCACTGGGTGGATTTAAGGATATTCCGATCATGGAAGATGTCGAACTAATGCGGAGAATCAAGCGCAGGCAAGGAAAAATAAATATTTTAAAAGATAAAGTTAAAACATCACCACGGCGCTGGGAAACCGAAGGTATTGTTTTTTGTACTCTCAGAAACTGGTTTTTGATAACGCTTTATTTACTGGGAGCAAAGCCGGAAACCTTGGCAAAATTATATAAGTAATCTCCTGCCCAATAATTATTTTCTGTTATCATTATTGCTCGAATCTTTTTGCCTTCCACTGGAGAGTTTTTTTCTGGCCAAATAGACAAGAAAAGCCAAGATAATTACGGCAAGTATGAGCACTAAAACCAAGAGCCAGGGAATCTTCCCCTCGGTCAAACCGCTAATGATTGCATCCGTACCGACTACGTACAAAACAGTGCCGGGCAGCATGCATAACCACGACCAGAAAACGTATGTCCAGAAACGCACGCCGGTAAGGCCAAAACCGTAATTAAGAAAATTAAAAGGGAACAGAGGCACCAGGCGTGTTATTGCTACAATTATTGCGCCATGTTCCTTCGTCAGATGATCCAGCTTTTTGAATTTTTCATTTTGTGAAAATTTACGTACAATAAAGTCCCTCGCCAGATAACGAGAAATTAAAAAACAGATGCTTGCTCCTATTGTCGAGGCAATGCTGACCAGTACGACTCCCCAAACTGACCCGAAAAGTGCTCCCCCGGCAATGGTTATGGCTGAACCGGGTAGAGCCAGGACAACGGCAATGATATAAATCAAGACGAAGACTAACGGCCCCCAAGAACCAAGGCCGCCAATCCAAGCACGAAGATCGGTAAGCTTTTCTCCCACTCCCCAAAACCTAAGCAAGATAATGGCGATCAACAACAAGACGATGAATATAATCGGCCGCCACAATTTTTTTTGCTTTTTTTCAGCGAAAGCTTCGGAAGCCATATAAGTTCCTTAGTGGGTCAATTTGATTTATTTAATTTCACTGTATGTATTGTGAAAATGGATTTATCTTTATCAAGATAGCCAATAATAGAAAAAAAACGGCAAAGAGTAGTAAAATAACTGATTCCATTTTTGAGTGAAGTTTTTGTTCGTTTGTAATTAGTTCTCCTTTAATTCTGAAAAGAAAAATAAGTAGCACTCCTAAAACAGAAAGTATCGCCAAGAAGGTTAGTACGATAATCATTTTTAGCCCCTCATTATTCTTTTTTAAAGAAATTCATCGAGGCTTTCACATAGAATGTCAAGGGATATTTTAAATTATCCTTGACTTCAATGGGTAATGTCGATGATAGTGTCGGCAGTGTCAAGTTTTATACTATTTTCCCGATTGCTGATTCAATCAAATTATCTATCTCTGTGCTCTTAATTTAATTAATGTATAGGCGTGTTTGACAATCGTCAGATCATCGTTAAAATTCTAATATTAGTATTTGATTTCTTTAAAAGGGGGAAAAATGAAAAAATTACTTATGTCTATAATAATATTTAGTTTTGTATTAAGTTATCAAAATGGTAATGCCGAACAAACAGAGGTAAAATCAAAAATGACAAAAAAAAATGAAATAACATCTGAAAGTATAGCAACGCTGGCCGGAGGTTGT
>Ga0116112_1002643_pt1 | contig 10522 bp, 9 predicted proteins | sample June2015DPH_8_15_FD_89721 | JGI IMG/M metagenome (GOLD analysis project Ga0116112, IMG submission 89721) | Peatland microbial communities from SPRUCE experiment site at the Marcell Experimental Forest, Minnesota, USA - June2015DPH_8_150 | ecosystem: Environmental > Terrestrial > Soil > Wetlands >... | reverse complement strand
GCGCCTGTTTGCTTGCGTGGCTGACTGCTCCTGCCGGAGGTTCTGCTGGGGGCCAAGAGCCGGCTTCGAGATACCACGATTCTCTTCAAATGCGCGATTTCCTTGCCACGCAAATATACCGCCTCTCCCTTGCTCCAGGAAAGGAACTTGCCCTGATTGGTTTGGCAATGCTGTGAGATGACCGTCGTGCTATGCTGCCGGTCATGAATATCCTGTGTTTTGCCGCCCTGCTTTCGGCCGCCGGAATAGCTTGCGCGCTGGCGCAACCGGTTGCGGCTCAGACCGCTCCGGCCAGCCAAACCCAAACCCCGCCCGCGATGAAGACCTGGTTCATCCGGCTGATTCCGCCCCGGCCCAACTTCGACAAGGATATGAACGAGAGCGAGCAGAAGATCATGGAACAGCACTTCGTTTACTTGAAGGGGCTGTATGAAAAAGGCGTCTGCCTCTTCGCGGGGCCGGTTCTGGACCCCAAGGGGGTTTATGGAGTGGTGGTCATCGAGGCCGCAAGCGAAGATGAGGCTCGCGACCTCGCCTCCGCCGACCCCAGCGTCAAGGCCGGCGTGAACCGGATCGAAGTGGCCGAGATGCGGGTCGCCTTCCCGCCTAAGACACATCCATAAAGAGAGCCGTGATGCACTCTGCGGATTGACATTCGAAGCATAGGCAGTCCTGGCCCATTTACCATTTGGGCATGGCGCTGGTTGAGGTCAACGCGGTTTGGAAGAGCTATCCCCGGCGGGCGGGGCTGCGGACGGTCGAGCGGCCCGTGGTCGAGGACGTTTCGCTTTCCCTCTCGAGGGGAGAAACGCTGGGGCTGGTGGGCGAGTCGGGCTCGGGCAAAACCACGCTGGCGCGGATGATTCTTGGGCTGACGGAGCCCAGCCGGGGCTCGGTGCGCGTGGACGGCATCGATGTGGCGCACGCTTCGCGAACGGAGTTGCACCGCCTGCGGCGCCAGATGCAGCCCGTCTTTCAGGACCCCTATGCCGCCTTGAATCCGCGCATGAAGGTGCTGGAGATCGTCACCGAGCCGCTCAAGATCCATCGGCATGAAACGGGAATCAGGACGGACCGCGCCGGCTTGCGCGCCAAGGCCGTAGAGTTGCTGGGCGAGGTGGGAATGGATGAGTCGGCTCTGGGGCGCCATCCGCACGAGTTCTCCGGCGGGCAGCGGCAGCGCATCAACATTGCCCGCGCACTGGCGCTGCGGCCCAGGCTGCTGATTCTGGATGAGCCGGTCTCTTCCCTGGACGTGAGCGTGGGAGCGCAAATTGTGAACCTGCTGCGGCGCTTGCAGCGCGATCACCGGCTGACTTACCTGTTTATCTCTCACTCCATGCCGCTGGTGCGCTATTTGAGCACGCGCATCGCAGTGATGGAGCGGGGACGGCTGGTGGAAACCGGCGAGGCCGAGGCGCTGTGCGTTCATCCAAAAGAGGAATATACCCGCCAACTGATCGCGGCCACGCCGGAGTTGCCCGCCACGGCGGACAGGCCCGCCACGGCGGACAGGCCTGCCGGCGTGGCCTGAAGATTCCAGATAAGCCGCTCGCTACTTCGGTTGCGGTTGCGCCGCGTTTGCCGGAGCTGCCGGTGTTGGCGTCGCTGCCGGGGCAGCAGCTTTGGGAGCTGCCGGAGACGCTGGCGTTGCAGACTGCGCGGGCGTTGCGGACGCGCCGGGCTGCGCCGGGGACGCTGGCGCTCTCGGAGGTGGGGGTGGCATCGACCCGACGGCACCCCTTTTCGTCGGTTTGGGCGGGTCATTCACCGCCAACAGTTCGACGTCAATGATCAGATCGGACTTGGGAGGAATGCCCACCGGAAAGTCAGCATTCGGCGACGGACGTTCCCGCGCGCCATAGGCCAGTTGGTAGGGGATGATAATGCGGCGTTTACCGCCGACCCTCATACCTTCGAAGCCCTGGTCCAGGCCCGTAAGTACACGTCCACGGCCCTGAGTGCCCTGAGTGAAGGTGAGAGGCTGCGGATCGCCCAGCTTGTCCTTGCCGTCGGCATCCTTCACCGGCTTTTGGTTTTTATCCATGATTTTACCGCGATGATTGTAGGAGGTATCGAACTGGCGCCCATCGGACGCAAGCCAGCCTGTGTAGTGGAAAATGTATTCTTTGTTGGGTTCGGCCACATCGCCGGCGCCAATCTTGATGTCCTGGTAGCGAAGGGTGAAGGCCGTCTTCACAGTGCCCTCGGCCGGAGGGATTCCGGGGGGCGGTATGAAGACGCAGGACTTGTTTCCTTTGCATTGAATATTGGCCAGTTGGGCGGGAACATCCGCGGCAGGTACCGGTTTGGGGGGAGCAGGCGCGGTAGCTGCCGGCTTGGCGGCAGGAGCCTGTGTTGCTGCCGGAGTAGCATTGGCTGGGGTAGCCGCAGGGGTGGCGGCAGGCGCCTGGTTGGTTGGGGTTTGGGCGAATACGGCAGTCGTGCTAACCGCCATCAACAGAGTCAAAAATGTGTATTTCATCGCGTGGTAAAACTCCAGCGTGATTCTTCTAGGAAGTGTATCAGGCTCTGCCGCACGCCAGCTCCTGTCGCGGCGCATGAATAAGCGCTTGAAAGCCGGCGCCTGTGCATGGGAATTGCAATCAATGAGGTTTGAGGCTTCCCGCCCTTGCCGCAATCCAAAAGAACGCGGCAAGGATGGGATCGAACTGTTGAATGCTACTTCGATTGCGGCTGTGCAGCAGCCGGCGGAGCAGCAGATGCGGGCGGAGTTGCCGGAGCTGCGGGCGTTGCGGGAGCTGCGGGCGTTGCCGGAGCAGCGGGCGTTGCCGGAGCAGCCAGCTTGGGCGATGCGCCGGGAGCCGGACGCTGGCCAGGCATCATGGTGGGACGATTGGGCGGCGGCGGCGGCGTATCCATCACCTCAAGCAGTTCGGCATCCACGATCAGGTCGGACTTAGCGGGAATCGCTGGATGGGTGGCGTCGCGCGCGGGAACCTCCCGATCACCCAACCCCAACTGCCAGGGAATATAGATGCGGCGCTTTCCACCGGCCTTCATGCCCTTGAATCCCAAGTCCCAGCCGGGAAGCGGACGGCCCGCTCCCATCATCAGGGTGGCTGGCTGGGGATCGCCCAGTTTGGGCTTGCCGTTTTCATCCAGAACTGGCTTCTTGTCCTTGTCAAGGACGGGGGCGCGGCGGTCGTCGGTGGAGTCGAGTTCGCTTCCATCAGCCGCCAACCATAAGGTGTAGTAGTACTTAAGGAACTTTTTGGGCTCGGCTTCCGCGCCGGCGCCGATCTTGATGTCCTGGTAGCTGAGGGTAATCGTGTAGAGGGTCTTATGAATACCCTTGACAGGAGTCATGTGGGCAGGCGGTTTGTCCGCGGTTGCCGCGGGCTTGGCGTCCGATGACGGTTTCGCGGGGGTTACGGTTGTGGGTGCGGGTGCGGTTGCCGCGGGCTTGGCGTCGGATGACGGTTTCGCGGGGGCCTGGGCACTGGCGGTTATGGCGCATGCCGCCAACGATACAATAAGGATGGATAGTTTCATGGCGTTGTCAGACTCCGGGTAGTTGTTCAGGCAAGTGTATCAGGGACTCCGGCAACCTTGCACCCCGCCAGCAACCCAGCCAGTAGAGCCGTCCTTGGCGCCAGGTGCTCCAGCACGATCGATTCGTGGCGGGCGTGCGCACCCTCGCCCACTGCGCCCATTCCGTCGAGGGTGGGAATGCCGAGCGCCGAGGTGAAGTTGCCGTCGGAGGCGCCTCCGGTGGAGGCTTCGTCGAGTGCGAAGCCCAGTTCCGCGGCCAAAGCCCTGGCCTGGCGGTATAGCCGGACGGTGGAGCGGGTGCGCTCCATGGGCGGACGATTGATGCCGCCGGCGACGGACAGCGTGCAGCGTTTGTCGAACGGCTTGAGCGCGGCAAACTTGCGCTCGATGCGCGGGCCGTCGGCCTTGCGGGCTATGCGCACATCCACCTCCGCCCAGGCATGGGCGGGAATCACATTCGTCCTGGTCCCGCCGCCGGCCACGCCCACGCTCACCGTCAGGCCGCGATGGAGATCGGTCCAGCCGGACACTATTTCGATGACGCGAGCCAGCTCGCGAATCGCATTCGCCCCTTTTTCAAAGTCCACGCCGGCGTGAGCCGCCACGCCTTTCACGTAGATCCGCCAGTTGCCGGCTCCCTTGCGGGCGGTTTTATAGGCCAGCCCCTGCGCCGGCTCCAGCACAAATACTGCAGCGCACTCGGCCGCCAGCCGCTCGGTCGTGGGCCTTGAAACCGGACTGCCCACCTCCTCGTCGCTATTCAGCAGCAGCACAATTTCGCGGTTCAGGACTCCAGCCTCCGTGAGCATCTCAATGGCGGTGAAGGCCATGGCCACGCCCGCCTTCATATCGAGAGCGCCGGGACCCCACATCCGTCCTTCGCCCACCCGGCAAGGCATGGTTTCGAGCGTGCCGAGAGGCCAGACCGTATCCAGATGGCCGAGCAGCAGGGTTGGCTTTGCTGCTTTGTTTTTGGGACCGAAGCGCGCTTCGAGCAGGTCGCCAAACCCGTCCGCCGCGGCGGATCGGTGCACTTTCACTCGCCCTCCCAAAGCTTTGGCGTGCGCGGAGGCCAGCGCAACACAGGCATCCACGGCGGCCTTTTCGCCGGAGGGCGACTCTCGCCGCACCAGTTGCTGGATCAGTTCGAGCAGCGCGGACTGTTTGCGCCGGGATCCGGCAAGCAGGGCGCGCATGGGGATGGGAAGATCAGCAGAAGGAAGCATCCGAGTACCTGTCTGAGTAATTTTAGAATCTGGCCTTTGGACGACAACAGCGGAGCCTGCCCTTCCTACTATTCGACATCGAATGCTGAGGCTTTCCACACCCCGTCTGTATTTACAACTTCAACCATACCTTCGCCTGCCCATCGTTCGTGCGGTTGGCTGTTGAGCGGGGTGAATTGGTAAAAGAGCGATATTCGATGAGGCTGGTCCCTCCTATTTTTCAGACGCCATTCTGAGGAACGTCGACGATTCAAGAGGTACGAGCAATCTACCGGACCATTATTCGGAGCCATAACCGGGCACCGACCCTGTTTGATCTCCTCAAGGAAAGCATTCGCACTTGCTTCGGGTGAGCGGTCCCGAAAGGGATTGAATACCGTCAGTCCAGTAACCTCGTCCGAGTAATCCGTACAGGCACAACTGGAAAAAAGATGAAGGAGCACCGGGTAACGGTGTCGTAGACAAGCAAGAGTGGTGAGGACGGCGGTAACGGAGATCAACACGATAATTCCCAATTTTTGCCAGAGCTTCATGTGCATACCTTCCTGAATTGTCGTCAATTCATTCTGTAAGAAACCTACTCTGTCACCGGATGGGTTCCTCAAAGCATACCTCAGGGGCTGAAGCCCGCGTTGATTTTGCGTACATTGTGCCAGGGTTGAAACCCTGGCCTACCATTCCCAGCCGACCTGTTTCGGTCAAAAGGTGGTCTGGCAGGCGCAGAGTGTGGCTAAAATGCCACAGTACGGACTTGCCGATTCGCGACTAATCTAACCCTTGCACCTTGTATTGCATTGTTTGGAGAGCAATTTTTTGGCTAATCCCGCCCACCTGGAACAGACGATTGCCTCACCCCTGGAGTTTGCGGGGATCGGGCTCCATTCCGGCGCGCCGGTGACTATGCGCCTGCTGCCGGCTCCGGCCGGGTCGGGCATCGTCTTCCGCCGCACTGACCTGGACAACTTTGAGATTCCCGCCATCGGCCGCAACGTGGCCAAAGTCAGCTATGCAACCAGCCTGATGCGCCAGGGCGTTCTGATCCAGACTACCGAGCACCTGCTCTCAGCGCTCATCGGCATGGGCGTGGATAACGTGATCGCGGAACTGGACAACCTGGAACTGCCCATCCTGGACGGCAGCGCCCTGCCCTACGTGCAGGCCTTTCTCAGCGCCGGCATCCGCTTGCAACGCCGCCGCCGCGAGACCGTCCGCGTACTGCGCCCCGTGGAGGTGCGCGAGGGCGACAAGTTCATCGGCATCTATCCGGGCCCCGGCTACAGCATTCGCTACACCATCGATTTTCCCGCTCCCATCGGCCACCAGAGCGCCAGCGTGGACCTGGCCGCCGAGACCTACGGCACGGAGATCGCTCCGGCCCGCACCTTCGGCTACAAGGCCGACGAGCAGCGGCTGCGCGATATGGGGCTCATCCGCGGCGCCACCCCGGAAAACGCCATCATTCTGGGAGCCGGGGGACCGGAGAACGGCCCGCTGCGCTTTGCTGATGAGTATGTGCGCCACAAGGTGCTGGATCTGATCGGCGACCTGGCACTGGCTGGGCGGCGCATCGAGGGCCAGGTGGTGGCCGAGCGCGCCGGCCACGCCATGCACACCGCCCTGGTCTCCCGATTGCTCAAGGACCGTTCGGCCTGGGAACTGGCCCACGTGCCGGTTGCCGCGGCGTCCGCCAGGGAAACTGTCCCTGCAAGCCTGCCTGCCAATCCTCTTTCCAGCCCGACCCTGTTTCCAGCTCGACCCTGATTCCAGCCCGGCCCGGTTCCCGGCCTGGTCCCTTGCCACTCGATCGCGCGTATCCGCGCCTTGCCGCGAGCGGCCCCAAAAAGCAGCGGCCTTTGCCCCAAAAGTATCATTGACCCAATTGGGAGGTTACTTTATGTTACTTAGGTATCCAGATTTTGGGTACCACGCTTGGCTGTACGAATAGCAAGAACCGGCAGGGTTGCCTTGAAGTATCGAATGGCTGCCATTTACCGGTCCAGGAGAATGTGATGATTTTCATTCTACTCACCATCGCCGCGATTGCAGTTGTGGCAATCTACCTTGGCCGTTTGAGAGCCGCTGCGCGCCGCAAGGATGCGCAGTCGTGGGACTCGCTTATGGCCCAGTTGCGGCTGGACTGGAGCACCCGCGAGTTAAGCAATGGATCCCTTTGGAACGAGGGGCTCAGCACCACACCCGAGGTCGCCTGGCAGCGCATGGAGGGCCCCAAGGGCCTGTGCGTGATGTACCAGAACACGCGGGTGATGCTGGAGATGGCCGACTATGCAGCCCGAAACAGCGACTCGGTTGACCGCGAGCTTCTTGAGACCCTGCGCAGCGACGCCATGCGCATCCGTTTTTGCGTACTGATGGCTCTTGGACAGTACACCTTCAGGCAGCTCAATGAAAGCATCTGCGTGAATGCGTTCCGCGCAGCGTCGATGTATGTGGGAATGGCCGATCGGATGACCCAGTTGCTGCAGGTTCATGCAGCCGGCCTGGTCCCCGACTTCGCCGCGGCAATGTAATCAGGTTTCCTCCACTGAACATAAGCCCGGGCCATGGAGCAGAGGAACCATGGTGGACTACCGGCGGGCTTAGTCTTCATGCGCAAGTCACTTCCGGGTTCGGCCTCGCGTCGAACCCGGGTTTTTTTGCCGCCAGGGCTGCTGGGCGCCGCATGGGGACTGTTCTTTACATACTCCGTGCAGGACCGGAAATGCTGAGCCTCCCGGTGTGCGGAGCGACCCTGGTTCTTATACGAACAGAATGCACATCGGCGTAGCCGCCGCAAAGCTCTTGCCCTCTTCGGCCAGCACCCCGGTCTCGGGGTTGCGCGCGAAGACGCTGAGCAGGTTCGAGTCCTGGTTGGCCACCAGCATCCAGCGCTCGGTGGGGTCCAGCGTAAAGTTGCGCGGGATCTTGCCGCCGCAATTGGAGCGGCCGATTGGGCTCAGGGCGCCGGTCTTCGGGTCGGCCGAAAAGCTATAGATAAAATCATTGATGCGATTGGCGAAATAGGCTGACCTTCCATCTCTCGAGATCACCGTGTCGCAGGCTCCGGTGGGGCCGTGGTAATCCGCCGGGAGCAGCTCAATGCTTTTGACCAGGGTCAGGCTTCCGTCGCTCTTGCTCCACTCCAGCACGTCCACCGTCGAGTCCAGCTCGTTGATGGAGTAGGCGGTGTGACCGTTGGGGTGAAAGTGCAGTGTGCGCGGGCCGGCGCCGGGTTTGGACCGATAGATTCCGGCCGGCGTCAGCATGGCCGTCTCCGCGTCCAGGCTGTAGATATGGATGCAGTCTCCGCCCAGGTCGTTGATGTAGGCAAAGCGGTTGCCGGGCGAGAAGGAGGCAAAGTGGGCGTGGGCGCTCTTCTGGCGATCGGCGTTGGGGCCGTGGGCGGTATAGTGCTCGGTCCACACCATGGGGCTCAGCCGGCCCTCGCTGACAAGAAAACTGGCCGCGCTGCCGCCCACGTAATCGGCGGAGACCAGCACCTTGCCGGTGTGGTCCAGGGCCACGTGGCAGGTGCCCACTCCAGCCGAGTTCTGGGCGGAAAGCGGATGCAACTCTCCGTTCTTCACCGCAAAGCTGGTCACTCCGCCGGCCGGTTCGCCGTTGAACGAATCCACCTCCGAGGCAGCGAAAAGATACTTATGGCCATGAGAGAAAGTGATCCAGGCCACTTTGGCAAGCTGGGCGGCAACCCCGGCCGCGGTCAGTTCCCCGCTCACCGGGTCCCAGTCATAAGCCAGGATGCCGTTCGGCGTGCCGGAAGCGATAAAGACCCTCTGGCGGCGGGTGGCGGCGAGACTGGGCCATGCGGCGGCAAGTGTGGCGGCGGAAGTGGAGACAAGAAATGTACGGCGAGAGATGATTTTCATGGCAGATTAGATTGTCGCCGATGGGGGTTGAAGCTCGCCAGTCGCGTGAATTCGACTGCGCGCTTGCCGTTACTCGGATAAGAAAATGGGGCGCCTTCACATTGTGAAAGCGCCCCATTTTGCGATTGCGCGGTACAAGCTATTCCGGCAGCGTCAGCGTGCCCTTGATGTTGAAGGTCTGCGTCAGCACAGGTACGCCGGTCTGCGGCTGGCCGCCGCCTACTGAGACGGTGTATTGGCCCTCGGCGACAATGGGCTCTCCGGCTTCGGTCACCATGCTCAGATCGCGAGGCTGAAGCTCAAAGCGCACCTTCTGCGCGGCGCCTGCCTCCAGATGAACCCGTTGGAAGCCCCGCAACGCCCGCAGCGGCCTGCCCGGAACGCGAGGGAAGCTGAGATAAAGCTGCGCCACTTCGTCGCCTGCGCGGCTGCCGGTATTGGTCACCGTTACCTCCGCAACCACCGGGCTGCCCGCCGCCACCGCGCTGGCGGGAACGGTAAGTCCACTGTAAGAGAAGGTGGTGTAACTCAGGCCGTATCCGAAGGGATAGAGCGGGGTTCCTTCAAAGTAGCGATACGTGCGGCCCTTCATGGAGTAATCCTCGAAGGGCGGCAACTGGCTCACATCCTTGTAGAAGGTTACCGGCAAGCGGCCGGCGGGGTTATTGCGGCCACTGAGAGTCTCGGCCACGGCGGCGCCGCCCTCTTCGCCGGGATACCACGCATCGAGGATGGCGTTGGCGTGCTCCCTGGCCCAGTTCACGCCCAGGGCGCTGCCGTTGGTGAGCACCACCACCAGCGGCTTGCCGGTGGCTGCTACTGCTTCCAGCAGATCCTGCTCGGGTTTGGGCAGGTCGAGGCTGGTGCGGTCGCCGCCCTTGAAGCCGGGCTCATCCACGTGCATCTCCTCGCCTTCAAGCTGGCTGGTGATGCCCACCACGGCCACTACCACGTCGGCGTTTTTGGCCGCGGCAACAGCTTCTGGATTGGGCCTGCGGTCAACCTTCGACCACACCAGGCGGGCTATGGCAGCAGGCTTATCGCTCTGGTAGTACTCGACAAGCACGTGATAGGGCTTGGCCTTCAACAGGAGAACGCGGCCCAGCCTGGTCTCGACTCCGTTGGTGTCCCAGGTGTCGGCCACTTGCTTGCCGTCGAGCGAGATACGGAAAAACCCATCGCCTTCAACGCCCAGGTTGTAGTCGGCAGTCTCCTGCGGCGTGAGGGTCGCTTCCCACTGAATGGCCAGCGGCTTGACTCCGGCAACTTCGGCAGGCAGGGGCCCGGCTGAGCTGTCAATGCTCTTTTCGATGCGTGTTGCGAGCGGCGTGGGCTTGGCTTCGAGGCCCGTAATATTCGTCAGGTCCTGCCTGGTGTAAGTGGCCTTCGCGCCCGGTTTGCCGTCCGTGGTCAGCAGTGCGGCGGGCACTGGCGACGTGGTCTTGTCTTTACGCAGAAACTGCGTGCCCGGAACAAAATTGATAGTGGCCGCGGGAAACTCCGCGCGCAGGCCCTCCAGCACGGAGACCGTATGCGAGGGAATCCCGTTGTAGTTGCCCAGCAGTACCCTGGTCTGGTCGGCCAGAGGACCGACGACTGCAATCCTGATGCCTGAGGTTTTAAGCGGCAGCACGCCGTCGTTCTTCAAGAGCACCATGGATTCGTTGGCCAGCTTGCGGGCCATGGCGCGATGCGCGGCGCCGTCGAGCAGGCTCTCATCGATCTTCGAGTAAGGCACCATCTCCGGCGGATCGAACATGCCTAGCTTCATGCGCGCGGTGAAGAGCCGCGTGAGGGCCACGTCGATCTCGCTCTCCTTCAGGAAGCCCTGCTTGACGGCATCCAGATAGGGCTTGTAGTCGTGGTCGTCTTTCACCTTGGTGGTGTAGTCGATGC
>Ga0116112_1002636_pt1 | contig 10557 bp, 6 predicted proteins | sample June2015DPH_8_15_FD_89721 | JGI IMG/M metagenome (GOLD analysis project Ga0116112, IMG submission 89721) | Peatland microbial communities from SPRUCE experiment site at the Marcell Experimental Forest, Minnesota, USA - June2015DPH_8_150 | ecosystem: Environmental > Terrestrial > Soil > Wetlands >... | reverse complement strand
GGTCGTATTCCGACCAGTTCCCAACACGGTATAATCCTTTCCGGCGTGAGCGTGTTTTCTTCTGGGTCCGCATAACCCGAGATTATACGTCTCACGCCATTTCTTCATTCATGCACCAACGCCCTTTCAAACTGTTACCTCATTAATTACTTAACAGCGATTACAATGTCATAAATATTATATATAAGTATGTTACCGTACTGATAAAAGAACTTTCTAACTTTTTACTAGGGGTTTCCACTTAGGAGATGAATTTATCTGCGAGGATAAATGCTAGTAACTTCAGGATATTTTTAACCTGCACACCTTAGTAATAAACCGCCTTCGAAAGTCTCCAAATATTCGGTATGATATCGTCAAGTGCAACTATGGTGGGTTGTCCTCGGTTCCCACTAGTAGTCGAGATATCTCATAAAAACCTCGATATTTCCCATAGGTGTCCATACGACATTGATTTCCAAATGGTATGAAATCGTCTAAAGGCCGACTTCCACGCGTAAGCTTAAAACAGTATTGTTTGATAAAGATGACTATTTTCATCATCGGTTATCCCAAGTGAAGCGAAGATGACATCCCCTTAAGTCGACTAAGAATGTCACATTTCGAACGACAGGCCGAACCGTGAGTCATCTGTCCCATTTGAGTAGTTCGCGTGGCAGATTAAAGTTCCATTATGAATAGAGAATTTAAACACTACATGGCGAATTCAAGGTCCCAGGTCATCGGTTATCACCTGCTGAGTGACACCATACGAAGTTAAACGGAGACCAGATTATGGGGCTATAAATTTCCCCTTTCGAAATATATTAAATCCCCAAGCTGGCTTCGATCATCCCGGTTCCAGGATCGGTTTGGAGACGGAAGCCAAGCCGCTTGCACAGCTCGCGCATAGCCATGTTCTCAGGTGAAATGGTCGCCAGGATGCGTTTGATTTTTTCGTCCCGAGCAATGGTTATGAACCTCCGCATCAATTCACCACCGATGCCCTGACCCTGGAATTGATCGCTGACCAACAAGGTGATGCGCGCCTCATCGCCAGCACCGTGCAGCTTGCTCATCCGCCCGATGGCGATGATCTGGCGACCGTCATCCTCACTCTCCTTCTCAACCACCAGCGCGATCTCGCGATCATAATCATTGTGACAGGTGCGCGCCAGGCGTTCGTGGGCGACACGCTGGTCGAGCAACATATGAGAGAAGTAACGGAGATAGACACTTCGATCCGAGAGCGTTTCGTGAAAATGGATCACCAGAGGTTCGTCTTCGGCGCGAATCGGCCGGATGACCACCACGTGACCATCCTTCATCTTCCAGGGTAAAACATACTGGCTCGGGTATGGGCGGATGGCAATCCTTGGTAAGTCGGCATCCTTGATCCCGGGTGGATAGATGACAACCCGGGCATCCAGTGCCAGGAGCCCTTCCGGAGAAGCGATCAAGGGGTTGATGTCCACTTCCTGGATAGAGCGCTGCTCCACGATCATCTGGCTGAAGCGCACGAGCAGGATCTTCAAGGCTTCCAGGTCCACCGGCGGACGGCCGCGCACACCGAGCAAGGCCTTGAAGATGCGCGTCCTCTCGATCATGCGGAGCGCCAGGGTGGTGTTGAGCGGCGGCAGGGCCAGGGATCGGTCCTGGAAGACCTCCACCAACTGACCGCCCGTCCCAAAGAGCAGGACCGGGCCGAACTGAGGGTCGACGCTGCTGCCGAGGATCAATTCATACCCCTCCTGGTGGATCATCGGCTGGACCGTTACACCCTGAAAATGTCCAGGGCCCGCCTTTTGCGTGACCGATCTGCGGATCGCCTGATACGCACGGCGAACCGCCTCGCCGTCTCCGATACCCAAACGCACACCCCCCACATCGGTTTTATGCGTGATCGTCTCCGAATGCAGTTTGAGCACGACTGGATACCCGATCCGCTCCGCCAGGCGGACCGCCTCGGACGGACTTGCGGCGATATAGGTTGGAACGGTCGGGATGTGGTATGCTGCCAGAAGCTGCTTCGATTCGGCCTCGGTCAGGAGCGTCCGCCGCGTGCGCCGGGCTGCGTGGAGGATTTCGGAAGCTTTTGTGCGGTCGGGTTCCTGTCCCGCGACATCCTCCGGAAGGCTGGGTGTTTCATAGAGGCCGCGCAGGTTATCCGTAAAGTGCCACATATAGACGAATGCCTGGGCAGCATCATCCGGATAGGCAAAAGTGGGGATATCGGCCTGGTTCAGAATTGATTCCCCCGGTTCGACCTCCGGTCCACCCATCCAACTTGCCAGGATAGGCTTGGAGAAGGACCGCGCATATTTCTTTAGAGCTTCCGCTGTAGCCGCGGGTTCGGTCATGGCTTGAGGGGTCAGGATGACTAGCAGGCCGTCACTTTCCGGATCGCGGGCAGCGATCTCCAAAGATTGTGCGTAACGCTCGGGGCTGGCATCCCCCAACACATCCACCGGATTATTGTGACTCCACTGAGGAGGCAGTATCTGATCAAGCGCTGCCATCGTATCGCTGGATAGTTGAGCTAACACGCCGCCGGAGCCGATCAACATATCGGTCGCCAGCACTCCCGGGCCGCCGGCATTGGTGAGGATGGTAAGGCGTGGGCCCTGCGGGCGGGGTTGTTTGGCAAGCACTTCAGCCATCGAAAAGATATCACTGATCGTATTGACCCGCAGCACACCGCAGCGCCGGAAGGCGGCCTCCAGGACCTCATCCGAGCCGGTCAAGGAGCCTGTATGCGAGGCAACCGCGCGCGCCGCCCCTTCCGTACGGCCCGGTTTGATGACAATGATCGGTTTGGTCAGAGCAACTTCCCGGGCTGCTGACATGAAAGCGCGCGCATCTCCAATCGATTCCATATACATGACGATGGACTGGGTATGGGGATCGTCAGCAAGATAGTAGATCAAATCAGCCCATCCGACATCGAGCATGGATCCGATCGAGACAAAAGCCGAGAAGCCCACATGAGCACGGAATGACCAGTCCAGGACCGCGGTGCAGAGCGCTCCCGATTGGCTGATAAAGGCCACATTGCCAGGATTGGCCATTCCGGCAGCGAAGGTGGCATTCAATCCGGTCAGCGGGTTCATCACGCCCAAACAGTTTGGGCCGATGATGCGCATCTTCGTCCGGCGCGATTTCTCGAGAATTCTTCTTTCCAATTCGACACCTTGCGGACCAGTTTCCTTAAATCCGGCGGAGATCACAATCACGCCCTTTACGCCCTTCTCACCACACTCAGCGATCAACTCGGGGACGGTCGAGGCAGGCGTTACGATCACAGCCAGATCGACCAAGGAAGGGACTGCATTGAGGCTCGGATAGGTCTTCAGCCCCAGAACCTCCGTATATTTTGGGTTGACGGGGAACACAGTTCCCTTGAAGGATTTATGTAGCAGATTCGTAACGAGGGTCCGTCCCACGCTGCCGGCCTTTTCGGTCGCTCCGATAACCGCCACGCTCTGCGGCTCGAAGATCGCTTGCAAGGGCCGCGGGCTATATCGGTAAATATCTTGAGCGGGGTCAAAAACCGCGTTAGGTGGAGTTGAAGTGTGAGTCATTGGATCCTTGAGATTGTTTTGGTTCAGAGATTTTTGGATTAAGGAGGAAAACAGGTCAGCCGTTCAATAACCGATCCCTGGTATGGGCATCAGAGTAAGATGAAAAAGATTAAAACATATTAGCGGGCTGTGGTCAATGAGGAATGGAATCAACGATTCGCCCGGCGCTTAAATAAGTTGGGGTGCGCCGTAAAGCTAAAAAAATCAAGGTCCCGTTCAATTACCAAAACAGGACGCTGAGATTGCCTCAGCGTCCTGTTTTCATTCAGGGGAGAACTCAGCGGGCCTTGGCGCCCTGGGGGAGACCCCCGGGGACTGCCCTGGCAGCCATCCGATCGCTCCACAGCGCCCCGACCCGAGGCACCAGGAAGTAATCCACACCGATGTAGCCCGAGACCTTCCAGGCCAGGATCAAAGTACCCGCCAGTATCAGGAACAGCGGGTTGACGCTCACCACACCGGCCATGAGATAGTTGAAGTTCATGAAACCGCCGAAGAAGGCTGCAAAGCCGGTGAACATGCCTAGGATCAGGGCGATCCCGACCAGCGTCTCACCGACACTGACCAACTTGGCCATCCAGACATAAGCTCCACTGGACACGAGCAGTTTCAGGAAGTTACCGTACCAGGCGTACTCGATCGCCGACTTGCCGTTGGCTCCGACCGCCACGGCGCCCATCAGGAAGCCCTTCAGGCCGGCACCGGTCTGCAGCCAGGCCGGGTTGTTCAACTTTTCCCAGCCGGCGTTCAGCCACTGCCAGCCCAGCCAGACACGGATGGGCAGCCACAGCCAGGCAGCCAGCGGGTGATTCAAAACCTTGGTGATGAGGGAGGGCTCCTGGACCACGGCGCCCTTGGGGGTAGTTACTGCGTTGACCATTTTCGATCTCCTTTTCAGGTCTGATATTATGGATTGGGTTTATCTACTTACACCACCAGTGTACTCTCCTCCGCCTGGAGCAGGCAGGGGCAGGTGACCCTATTTTATGGGGGACATATGACCCCATTAGGAAAAGAAGGGTCTGCCGCTGAACGAGACGTCATTTGCTTGTAGAAACTGGGGATCGCCAGAAGTGTTGTGCAATATAATACAATATAGATTCCATAGCTGTATGGCAGCAAAATGATGCTGGGTGGTAGCCTTGCACCAGGCTTACCGGGCGCTCTACCAATCTGCCGAAGAAAGGATACACTCCCATGACTGCTAAACTTTCCCGGCGCGAAAAATGGATCTATGGCTCGGGCGACCTCGGCTTCAGCCTGACCGGCACCATCATTGGTGCTTATTTCGCCATTTACCTGACGGATGTGGTGGGAGTCTCACCGGCTGTTGCAGCGCTGGCTATTTTTGTTGGTAGTACCTGGGATTATATTAACGATCCGATCGTCGGCTACATCTCAGACCGGACGCGCTCCCGCTGGGGCCGCCGCCGTCCGTTTCTCCTTTTTGCTGCGGTGCCTTTAATGCTGGCCTTTGCGCTGATCTGGTGGCGGCCGCCCATCACCAGCCAGATCGCCCTGGGCATCTATTATGCTTTGATCTATGCACTCTATGACACGGTCGCCACCTTTGCTTACATGCCTTATTATGCTCTCACGCCGGAGCTCACATCCGATTACGATGAACGTACCGAACTGACCACCACCCGGATGTTCTTCTCGATTTTTGGCAGCCTGGTGGCGTTCACCGTGCCCCTCCTGATCGTGAACGGATTCAATCCCGCGCACGCCGGCCGGGTACTGCTCATGGGCGGAGTGTTTGGCTTTATCTCCGCTGTTCCTTTGATCCTGGTCTTCCTCGGCACCCGTGAGAGGAAGGAGTTCATGAACCAGGAGCAAACCGGCATTCGGCAGTCGGTCAAAGCCGCCTGGAAAAATCGCCCCTTTATCTTCGGGCTGGTGATCTTCCTGTTCACCTGGGTTACGATCAGCATCATCCAGTTGATCCTCCTCTATTACGTCAAATATGTGGTGAGGCGGGAAGCCCAGAGCGATCTGATCATGGCGACCATCTTCGTGGTGGCCATGCTGTCCTTGCCAATCTGGGAATGGGTTTCCCATCGGTTGAACAAACGCCTGGCATACATCGCCGGGATCGCCTTTCTGATCGTGGTGCTGCTTTCCCTATCTTCTCTCAACGCAAGCACTTCCCTGGCGCTGCTCCTGGCCTTGTGCGTCCTGGCCGGAATCGGTGTGGCATCTGCGCACGTCCTGCCCTGGTCCATCATCCCGGACGCGATCGAATATGGTGAATGGCAAACCGGCGAACGCCACGAGGGGATGTTCTACAGTATGATCACCCTGGCCCAGAAGGTCGCAGTCTCGATCGCACTCCCGCTGGCGCTGCTCGTCTTGCAGTATTCCGGTTACGTTCCAAACAGCTCTGCCCAACCCGCATCCGCGGTTACAGGCATTCGATTCATCGCCGGCCCGATCCCGTCCATCCTTCTGGGGATGGGAATCCTGTTCGCAGCTCTCTATCCTCTGGGCCGGGAAAACTACAGCGAGATCGCGCGCAAACTGGAAGCTCGCCGCAAAACCACCTCTCAGGATCAGAGCGAGGCTGAAAATGACCGAAGTCCTTCCGGTCCAGACAAGTCGTGAAAAGCACCAGTTCCTCACATTCCCCTGGCGGATCTATCAAAAAGACCCGCTCTGGGTACCGCCCATCTTGAACGAGCGTGAAAAAGTCACTGACCCCAAGCGCGGCCTGTTCTTCAAGAATGGTTACGCCGATTTTTTCATTGCCTCGAAGGATGGGCGTCCCGTAGGAACGATCTGCTGTGCGGAGGACACCGCCGAAACACGCGACCGGGGGCACGGCGAGTGCATGTTCGGTTTTTTTGAATGTATCAACGATTATTCCGTGGCCGAAGCCCTTTTCCTCCAAGCGGAGAACTGGGCCCGGGAGCACCATTTATCCGCCATCTATGGTCCATACAATCTGGACCGCGAGGATTCACGCGGCGTCCTGGTTGAGGGGCGGGACCGACCAGCCCCGATCCTGTGCGGCCATAATCCGCCCTATTACCTGGGATTCTATGAACGCTTCGGGATGCAAAAACGCGAAGCCGATAACCTGGCCTATTCGATCGACCTTGATTTAAATGCACCTCCTATTCAACGCCTCGCCCGGCTGGCGGAACGTCTGCGCCAACGAAAGAATATCACCATACGGAACGTGAACATGGAGGACGTCGATGGCGAAATCGATCGGATCTGGGATTTAGAAAACCGGGCGCTGGCGCATCTGGCCAACTTCGTCCCTTACCCGCGCGAATCAATCGAAAGCCTGGTCATGCCCTTGAAAGACCTTGCAGATCCCGAGTTAATCTTATTTGCCGAGATAGAAGGCAAGACGGTCGGTTGGTTCCCCGGCATCCCGAATTTCAATGAGATCCTGATTTACCTCAATGGGTTGCGCTACCCCTGGGACTATTTACGGGCATTCTGGTATCGGAACAAAAAAATGAAGTGTGTCTCCATCAAAAGTGTCGTCGTTCCGCCGGAATATTGGGATACCGGAGTGGCTGTCCTGCTCTTTGATGAGATGGCGAAACGTGCCGTTGCGAAGGGCTACAGGTGGGCAGATCTCTCGATGACCGGAGATGATAACCCGGACACTTGGAATCTGGCCCACCATATGGGCGCCAAGATCTACAAACGCTACCGTTTTTTCAGAAAAGTGATTTAACCGCACCCTGCCTATTCAAGGGACCGGCCACACATTTGATAGTTATCAATGAACCTATAGGTTCACCCCGAAGATGCAGGAATAACATTCCATTCCTGAGCAGGTAGCTTCCATCCATAGGAATCATCCAGCCAGGGTCCCCGCTCTCTTTTGCAGAAGATCGATCACGGCATTCAAAAGAGAAGCAATGTTTTCATTTGTGCTGACCGTGGTCGCCTGTTGAGTCGAAGTCGAGGTTGTATTGTTTAGTGTGGTTCCAGTCCCCTGGATGTCAGCAGAAACCGGATCGCCGGTGGCCGCGGGACCAGCGCCAGCTCCCTGAGAATCCACAGCCGTAGTCATCACTCCTCCACCAGTCGTACTGGCCAGCGAGGTGGTGGAGGTGCTTCCCTCGGAAGTGGTGCTCACCTCAGAATTGACCACTCCGAGGGAATTGATGGCCTCGGATAGATCCTTTTGATTAAGGTTCATCGACTTGATCGCTTGGATCTGTGCCGCGCTCATCGTGCTCTGGATTTGAGAGACAACCGCCATCATCTCCGCCTGGGCAGTCGTGTCGCTGGTGGTGAGTTGATTGTAGGCTTGCCAGAGTGGCAGCAGGGAAGCTGCTTCCTTGGCGTCAACCGCACTCTTGGTCGTCTCGAGTTTGAACGTGCCAACCAGCAGTTGGTCTGCCTCGGACAGCGATTGGCTGCTGCTTCCAGAGGTGCTGCTTGAGGATTGACTACACGCAGTCAATAATACGGCCAGAATGAGGATGCTCAGCATGGACAAATACATCATTCGTTTCATGGGATTTTCCCTTTCTTTTCTATTCTTTGATCGATCGGAAACGATCAAAGCCTGGGTGTGAACAGTGGGAATTATAGATAAACTTTGTTCAGAAACGATCAAGAGGTCATGCAGGATTCATTCAGGTTTTTCAGATTTTCTTGAAACGCGGTTCTTCAGTGTCAGCGGCAAACCAATCATCAAATTCAAGGTATGCATGTTATAACTGAACGGTGGTTTGATCAGTGTAGGAGCAGGAAGACAGATACACCACAAAGCTGGAAAGAGGCCCGGTAAATACGCGGCCGGGAGTTGTGCGTTGGGATCGGACCGCGCCAGTATCGGCGGATTTGCCTTGTTATTGGGCATAAAAACCCCAAAACCTTAGCTCAACCTCTTTAGGTTGTATTTAATTTATTCCCTATAATGGTTTTGTCCCGGCCCTGACAGGAGGCGGCATGGAGGAATTTTCAGCCCGGCAAGTAGCCATCCACGATCCATTCTGGTCACCGCGTCAGGAGACCAACGCCCAGCGGGCAATCTTCCACCAGTGGGAACAACTGGAAGCCAGCGGGTGCATCGACAACTTCCGCATCGCCGCCGGAGAGAAGGACGGCTTCCGCGAGGGCTGGTTCTTCGCCGACTCGGATGCTTATAAGTGGCTGGACGCGGCTGCGAGGATTTACGCTCTCCATCCGGACCCTGAGCTGGGCGCCCGTATGGCCGCCTTTCTCGCTCTTCTCCAGCGTGCCCAAACACCCGACGGTTACCTTTTCACTTATAACCAGATCCACTTCCCTGGCATGCGATGGGTCAACCTACAGATCGAACACGAGCTGTATTGCCACGGCCATCTGATCGAGGCTTGCATCTCGCACCACGCAGCCACCGACCAGATCGTCTCGATGACCCTGGCCCGCGGCGCAGCCGATCTGCTCGTGCGCGACTTCCTCGGCAAAGGCCCTGAGCGTACGCCTGGTCACGAGGAGATCGAGATCGCCCTGCTACGCCTGTACCAGGTCACGGGGCATGTCCACTACCTCGACCTGGCGCGCCATTTCCTCGAGCAGCGCGGGCGCACTCGGTATTTCGCCGTTTCGCTTTTTCGCCAGAACGCGAGCGTGGGTAAACGGGGGGAGATCGTTCGCAAAGAGCGGCTGGCGTACTTGGCGCTGCATCCCGAACACGCCGCCTTCAAGCTCCCGGCAGGTAACACCGCCAGGAGCTCCCCTTTGGTTACCCTGCGCTACTTCGCCAGCGCCCTCTCGGGCAAATTCTTCCAGCAGCATAGACCCATCCGCATGCAAAACGTGCCGGTCGGCCATTCGGTGCGCTTTGGATACCTCGAAACCGCCACAGCCCTGCTGCACCGCCTGAGCCCCGATCCCAGCTTGCTCCCGGTCCTCGAGCAGGCCTGGGATCATATGGTGGCACGACGCATGTACGTTACCGGCGGGCTCGGCTCCCTGCCCGACCTGGAGGGCTTTGGCAACGATTACGAGCTCGACCCCGAGTTCGCCTATGCCGAGACCTGCGCTGCCCTGGCGGGTATGTTCTGGAACTGGGAGATGGCGCTGATCACCGGCAAGGCCAGATATAGTGACCTGTTCGAGTGGCAGCTGTACAACGCCGCCGCGGTTGGCATGGGTCTGGATGGGGAGAGTTATTTGTACAACAACCCGCTTGCCTGTCGGGGTGGAATCACCCGGCAGGCTTGGTACGATGTTCCCTGCTGTCCATCCAACCTGTCGCGCACTTGGGCGGACCTGGGGAGATACATTTACTCGCAGGAGAATGACGAACTCTGGATCCACCAGTACGTGGGCAGCCGCGTGACGCTGAAGCCGAATGTTCCTATGGAGATCGAGCTCCACTCCGAGCTGCCCTACAGCGGGCGTGTCTCTGTCCGGCTGGATCCCCAGACCCAGGCTGAATTCACCCTGCACCTGCGTCTGCCTGCCTGGAGCGTTGCACCCCAGATCATGGTCAACGGGAACCCGGTCGAGCTGCCCGCAGCTGCCGCAGTCCCGCATCTGGCCGCAGGAGGCTATGATCCACGCCCGGGCCGCTTCCTGCCCATCCGGCGCACCTGGTCCGCGGGCGATACGGTCGAGATCGCCTTCGACATGCCGGTGGAACTGCGCCGTGCCCACCCGAAGGTCAGAGGCCACCACGGGAAGATCGCAGTGACACGCGGCCCCCTGGTCTACTGCCTGGAAAGCGTCGACAACCCCGGCGTGGACTTGTTCACCTGCCGTCTGGTCCCGGCCTCGTTAATGGTGGAATCTGCCCCGGCACTTATGGGCGGCATCCAGGTCCTGCGGGGCGCAACGGTCGATGGCCGGCCGCTGACCTTCATCCCCTATGCGCTGTGGGCTAATCGGGGCAAATCCCAAATGAATGTGTGGATCAATACCTAGTAGTTTGTCACACATGCTTTGATAGGTGAAATTGTATAATCCTGTCTCCACGAAGGAGACAGCCATGGTCAAGAAATATGTGGTGGGTTTGAGCGCAGAGGAAAAAGCGCTG
>Ga0116112_1002620_pt1 | contig 10592 bp, 11 predicted proteins | sample June2015DPH_8_15_FD_89721 | JGI IMG/M metagenome (GOLD analysis project Ga0116112, IMG submission 89721) | Peatland microbial communities from SPRUCE experiment site at the Marcell Experimental Forest, Minnesota, USA - June2015DPH_8_150 | ecosystem: Environmental > Terrestrial > Soil > Wetlands... | reverse complement strand
TCGAAATCGTTTCTTTGTGAACGTCCATGCCGATATACTTAATGTTCATCAGGGTGCTCCTTTCGGTAGAGTTTTGCTTCACACCCAAAACCTACCTCAAAGGGGCACCCTTTTATAATGCGTTGGCTTCGAGGAGATCGCCATCATCTCCCCCAAGCCCGTTTGTGGACCGCATCACGTTTGTTCCGGCTGGCGACCTTCGGAGCGCACCTTCCCATTCCTGAAAGCCAGCAGGACGTGGGCCGAGCACGAACAGAATGGAGCCGAGCCAGCGGCCCTACTTTTGTGCGTATACCACTCCGGAAGCATGATAGGGAGGGTCAGAGATCAGACGGATGTACGAAATCAGCGCCTCGATCTCTGTCTTGCTCAGGGTGTAACCGTACGGCGGCATCAGTGCGGACTTGTTGAGCGCGGGTCCTCCGTGGCTGATGATGGCTGTCAGATCGGCATCACTCATTTGGTTGAGTGTGTCACCCTCGGTGAACGGGTGCGGCTTGACCTCAAGATTGTCGTAATTGGAAACGCGCTCCGGCGTGGACTCCGGATCGTGGCAACGAGCGCAATATTTAGTGTCGAGCTGAAACCCAAGCTCCTGCTGGTATCCCAACGCAATTTCTTGGATCTTCAGTTCGACTGATTTCTGCGTCTTCGCAAGCGTGTGCGCGGTGAGTTGATATCGACCTGCCATACTGCCGAGATCGACATTCGTGCTGAGCTGTCCGCTGGAATCGGTGAGGCCGCTCGGAGGATCAAAGCTGACGCCCGCGGGCCCGCTGAAATCGACCAGTGCTCCGGTAATGGCGTTCCCTTGTTCGTCGTTGACCTGAACGACCAGGGGCTGAGCGAGAACCGTGCCGGTCGCGCCGATCTGTTTGCCTCCGCTCGACTCCACCAGTGCGGCTCCAAACCCTGTGGGTTTTAGAGCAGAGGCTGGCCCCGGCTTGCGTGCACACCCTGCACTCATGAGAATGAGGAGGGCGACGAAAAGTGTCCGCGAATGTCGGCTCATTATTTCTTCGCCTCCTGCTTGCTGGAGCCCTTCTGCGTCATCAGGAATGCGGTCAGAGCGCGGGCATCTTCGTCGTTCATGTTGCGGTTTGGTTCGATGGCGCCGGGCCGCATGGTTTGCGGGTCCTTCAGCCAGTGGTAAATCCACGCCGCATTCAGGCGCGAGCCTACTTGCGTGAGCGTTGGTCCGACGTAGCCTTTGTCGACCTTGGTATCAACGATGTGGCAACCCTGGCAGGCATACTTGGAATAGAAAAGCTGTCTCCCCTGCTCCACCTGAGCCGGCGGATACCCGCTGGCCGGCATCGAGTCGCGGTCGAATGCCGGAGTCTGATAGACGGTCATGATGTAGTCAGTGAGTTCTTTCGCGTCGTCATCGGAAAGATTGAACCTCGGCATGCGGCGGATCAGGGCCGGACGCAGCGTGCCAGGGCTCTTCAGGAACGCCAGCAACCACTGCCGCTGGACGGAGCTACCTTCCCAGGTCAGGTCGGGAGCCATGTCGCCGCCGCGACCGTTGATGGCGTGGCAACTGAAGCAGGCCAGGTCCGCCATAAGCTGTCCGGCCTTGCCCGCAGGTTCGTAATTCGACGGCGGCTTCGCCGCGACGGTCAGTGCCAGTGGCAAGTCATGGGCCCGCTCTGTGACCGAGAGCAGTGCGGTCGTCAACGCATCAATCTGCGCGGGTGCGAGGCTGAACTGTGGCATCTTCAGTGCCGCTCCAAACGAGCGCGGTTGCCGGATCTTGGCCGCAATGTAATCCGGTATGGCGTGCGCCATTCCGGGCAGAAAAATAATCTGCGTCAGCGGTTTGCTCCCGATGCGGGTCAATTCCGGCGCGAAGTTATCCGGCTTCTTGATGCCGCTGATCTCGTGGCATGAGGCGCAGCCGTATTCGGTGACCAGAAGCTTGCCGTGCGCAATCTGCTCCGGCGTGGCGGCGTCGAGATGCACGTTGGCCAGCAGATCGGAATCCGTCTTGTTCCCAAGGTAAGCAGTAAGCAGGGAAAGCTGCGGATCCGTGAAACGGTAGTGCGGCATGGCCGTTCCCGAATCGTAGACACGCGGATTGCGCAACCATGCCCACAACCATTCCGGCTTCGCCTTATTGCCGATCCGGGTCAGTTCTGGCCCGACGTCGCCGCCCACCACATTTCCGGCAGCGTTCTGCACGGCATGGCAAGAAGCGCAGAATGACTCGCCGTACAAGCTGGCCCCAGCCGCGGGATCTGGCGCCTTCTGGTCTTTATCCTTATTCTTACTGGCTGGGTTGACAGGTGCCGTGTCTCCGGCGATCGGTGTGCTGCTGGCGATCAGGAATGCCGAAATATCGCGCGCGTCCGGATCGCTCAACTTGAAATTCGGCATGGTCGCCGTGACGGCGTAGGCCTGAGGATCCTTCAACCACGCATAAATCCATTCCCGTGTGGTCTTGTCGGCGATGTGCTCAAGTGAAGGCGGATCATCGGTCGGCTTGATCGCGCTGCCATCGGGCAGTTTGATGGTGTGGCAATGCACGCAGCCATATCGCGCCAGCAGATTGCGTCCCAGGTTCAGTTGCGGCGTGCCGGTCAGAGGAGCGCGATGGCATTGCCCGCACGAAGATTGGACGTACCGCGCCGGCAGGATCGGCTGCTCCCATGCCTCCGTGCTGCTGTGGGCTTCCTCGACGGTGGTCGCAGGGCCTTGCCCACGGTGACACATGACGCAGCCGAACTGGTCAAGCGTGTGCGGGATTACCGGATGCCGGCGATACGGCTGGGGCATGTTGGCATCGCCCAGGCTCGCTTCTTTCAATCCGGCGTGACAGGTGGTGCAGCGATCTACCACTCCGAGCTGAGGAATCCATATCTGCTGGATGCCGTCGTGGAAGTGGCGCTGCAGTGTCACCGCTTCTCCCCGGCTCCGAATCAGCGCCGAGTACTGATTCTGGTAGTGACGCCATTCACTGAAGTAATTCTTGGCCGGTGCAATGGCCAGCGAAATCAATAACAGCAGACTGACCACGCCAAAAGCGCGAGCCGGATCGCCGAACCATCTCTGCCACAGAGAAGACAGCGCGTTCTTCAATCAGCTCCTCCAGGGCAGCACCCAGGACCAACCCGGGCCGCGAAAGAAAGTACCAACCGCCGTGAGCACGACCAGTTCGAACAGAAACCAGGTCATGATCCAGTATGAAAGTGGTTTGCCGGCCAGATAACGACGGAAAGCCGAAGTCGACTGCGGAGAGCTTTGCGCCGCCAGCACCATCAACCCGGCGACGATCAGAGTCGGCACCAACGCCACGTACACGTCAAACAACAACAAGAACAAACAGAGCGCAGCCGCAGCCAGATAGAAAATGAGCAGGCGACGCTTGCGATCCTTCAGGAATAAACCTTCGGCTTCGACGTTGATGTTGAAATACGGAATCACAATCAGAGCGATCACGACCAAAGTCGGAACCAACACACCCGCGACCACCGGAGGAAAATAGTGCAGCATTTCCTGCAAGCCAAGGAAGTACCACGGCGCCTTGGCGGGGTTGGGCGTATGCGAAGGATCGGCAATGCCCTCCAGGGGAGCATTGAACAGAAGAGAAACGCAGGCCAACCCAATCGCAAGCACCTCGATGGCGACGATGGCGCGGAAGAGGACTTCCGGATAGGTTTGCACCTGATCTTCGTCGGTAACCTTGACCTGCGCCGAAGTGCGCCGGGTGACGAAGACAACACGCGTCGGCGACTTGCGGGCATTCGACATGCCGGCGATGAAATCTTTCGGATCGGTCGTCTTATCGCTAATCGTCTTATCGCGAATTGGATCGGTCATTGGCTATTGCGCCCCCTTCGCGGCGGCTGGGACGGGTTCAGCCGCGACCCTTCCTGGCTCGCTTTGGTGGGCGTAGAGGCCGCCGTCCTTGCGAATGCGCCAAAAGTGGACTGCGACAAAAAGGATCGCCACCAGGGGCAGAATCATGCAGTGCAGCACGTAAAAGCGCAGCAGGGCGTTGGCGTTCACCACGTTGCCGCCGAGCATGAGGAAGTGAACCTTGTTGCCCATCACGGGGACGGCCGATGCGATATTGGAACCCACCGTGATCGCCCAAAAGGCCAACTGATCCCAAGGCAGCAGATAGCCGGTGTAGCTAAGCAGCAACGTAATCAGCAGCAGGATGACTCCAATAACCCAATTGAACTCGCGCGGCGGCCGGTAGGCTCCGCGGTAAAACACCTTGAAGAGATGCGCGAACACCAGGAAGACCATGGCATGCGCGGACCAGCGGTGCAGATTCCGTAGAAATAATCCGGAGGAAACTACAAACTGTAGATCCTTCGTGTCCGCGTAGGCCTGCGGCACCGAGGGATGGTAATAAAACATCAGGGGAATGCCGGTGGCGACCAGTATGAGAAACGTTCCGAAGGTCAGGGTGCCCAGATACCAGGTCGTGCTGAAGCTGAGCATCCGGGTCCGCACCTTGGTGGAGAAAAGGTGCAGGAATACGTTCTGCTGCACGGCGAGAGCCCGGTGCAGAGTACTCGATCCGGTCCCGCTGCGGAACACCGAACGCCAGACCCGCGTGCCGCGCAACTCCTCGAAATAGTTCGTGATTGTTTTCGCCACGCTCACACCCTCACAAACTGCATAGGACGAATAGTGATGGAACGGTCGACCATCAGATCACCCTCGTCGCTGATCGAGGTCTGCAGCCAGGGCAGCGGCCTCGGGGCCGGGCCTTCAATCTTGACCCCGTAACGCGTGAACTTGCTGCCATGGCAAGGGCAAGCGATGATTCCCAACTCAGGTTTCCATGCGGTCAGGCAGCCAAGATGGGTACAGACGGCACTCAACGCGAAAAAACCTTCTTGCGCATGGATAAGATAAATTCCTGCGTTTACGTCCATCGTCACCGAATCGACCGCATAATTTTCCGGTTTGCCTGCATTGACGATGGGAGAAGGCTCGTACAAGACATTCGGCGAGAGAAACTGGTAGGAGAATGCCGCCGTGCCGGCAGCGGCGATGCTCAGCGATCCCAATCCCAGTTTCACGAAAAAAGCGCGTCGGTCGAACTCGTTGCCCGGTTGCGAGCCAAGCCCCGAGCCACCTTCCGCCGGCGTGTTCTTTTTTTCTTCGGACATTCTTTTACCTCGAACGCTTACTTCGAACCCTTACTTCTGGACTCCAGCCGTAACCGGCGATCTTGGTCTGAAGGGTCCATCGATGGCTTCCACCGAAATCAATCCAGTCGGCTCGGCGGAAACCAAATTGTATGACTCCATGGTGATGGTGCTGACAGGACAGCGCGCGGCGCAGAGCCCGCAGCGAACACAGCGAGTTTCGTCTTTCAGCATGGCCGACCCGGTCACGATGCCGAGTTCGTCGGCCGCGACTTCGTCGAGTTCCACCCCAAACAGTTCCTGGTTCTCTCGAATCTGCTGCACCGCGTCGGGCTCGAACTGGATGCGATCCAGGGACACGAGCGACAGGCAGTTCTCCGGGCACACATCCACGCAACCGCCGCACAGGATGCACATGCTCCCGTCTTCCGGGCTGCCCTCGAAGACCGTGTTTACCCAGCAGTGCAGGCAACGCTGGGCTTCTTCCATCGCCGACGCAGCGTCGTAGCCGACTTCGACTTCAGTCACTCCGGTGCGGCGCTCCAGCGGCAACATGGGTATGGGCGGGCGAACCAGGTCCAACAACTCCAGCGGCATGCTGTGGCGCTTAAAGACCTCGACCTCGACAATGGGATCCGGGTGTCTTTGACCACGCAAGAACTCATCAATGCCGACCGCAGCGCGCTTGCCGTCAGCCACGCTATCGATGATCAGACGCGGGCCGAAAACGCAGTCCCCACCGCCAAAGATTCCGTCCGCCGAGGTCATCAACGTTCGCGGGTTCACCGCGATCAGCCCACGGGGAGACAGTTCCACGCCGTCTGCAGGTTTGAGAAAGTCCAGGTTCGGCGCCTGGCCGACCGCCATGATAATGGTGTCGCACTCCAGTTGCGTTTCACTGCCCTCATAGAACGCAGGATTGAAGCGCTTGTTCTGATCGAAGACCCATTTCGTCTTCAGCGTCTCGAGCGCCACAACCTTGCCATCTTTGCCAATCATGCGCTTGGGACCCAAGCCGGGATGCATAACGATGCCTTCCGTTTCGGCCTCTTCAATCTCTTCCAGCGCCGCCGGCATTTCTTCGCGTTTTTCGAGGCAGACGAGATGTACTTCCTGCGCTCCCAGGCGAAGAGCAGAAAGTGAAACATCAACCATCTCTTTCGTGGCCACGGCGCTTACACTCTCCAGCGAAGGCTCCAGGTCTTCTACTCCGGCGACGTGCTGCCGCACCACTTCGCGAGCCGCCGAACGCGCCACGTCCATGGCCACGTTGCCGCCGCCGATCACGATAACTTTTTTGCCGATGGTGAACTTGTAGCCGAGATTCACGTTGAGCAGAAAATCAATGCCCTTGTAAACGCCATCCAGGTCAACCCCCGGAATGGTGAGATCGCGGCTGCGATGCGCGCCCACGGCGATCAGCACCGCATCGAAGCCCTGATGGCGCAGGTCGGAAACCATGAAGTCGCGCCCGGCCGCCTGATTGAGCTTGAGAGTGATGTCGCCGGTCGCCAGGATTTCTCGCACCTGCGCTTCCACCACGTCACGAGGCAAGCGGTACTCGGGAATGCCGAGGTAAAGCATTCCGCCGGCCACAGGAGCGGCTTCGAAAATCGTGACCGAGTAGCCCATGAGAGCCAGGTCATGTGCCGCTGATAGTCCGACCGGGCCGCCGCCGACCACGGCGACTTTGAAGGGCAGCTTGTTCTGACCCCGTCCCGCGTTGATGTCAACCGGACGCTTCGATTCAGGGCCGTGCCGCTCCGTCAGAAAGCGTTTGAGCGCCCGTATTGCGATGGGCCGATCGATATCTCCACGGCGACAGGCAGTCTCACAGGGATGCGCACAGACCCGACCGCAGATGCTCGCCAGCGGGTTGGGATCGCGGGCAAACTTGTAAGCTTCCTCAAACCGCCCTTCCGCGATGAGCGCGACATATCGGCCCGCGTTCGTGTGGGCTGGACAAGCCATCATGCAGGGAAAGTTGGTGTTCAACCAATCCCTGTCGACCTTCTTGTCTTTGAATCGCTTCAGCAAGATGGCAATCCCCAGTGCGTTCGTTTGGTGGAGAGCATTCTACCTGAAGTGGCGGGGAGCGGACGTGGCCGCCCGCTCCTTAGTTTTCCTACTTGCTCAGCGTGAAGTCTGCTTTGCTGGCGCCCGCCACAGTGACCGGCTTGGATTGGTTCTTGGCGCCTTCATGCCACACGGTTACGGTGTAGCTGCCGTCGGGAACGTCTTTGATCTTATAACTGCCGCTGTCGTCGGTTTCGGCAAAATAGGGAGTTGGGCTGACAATGATATATCCGGCCATTTCCGGGTGTACATTGCAGAGCAGTGGCACGACTCCAACCTTATCGAATGTAAAGGGACGCTTCTCACCCTTGGGCCACGTCCCGAGATTGTGTCCTGCCTTCTTGTCTCCGGCGATAGCGGTCCAGAAGACGTTGTGTTGCACATTATCGCTATTCAGGAACTCAACGGTCGTGCCTTGTTGTACGGCCATGATGTGCGGCGCAAAGACCAGCCCCTTTTGATCCATGACCGGGTGCTCTTTGGGAGCGGGAAACGTTTTGCCCGCAATGGCGTCGACGTAAACCACCGACTGGCCCTTCATTCCAGTAACTTTTCCCTCGATATCGCCGGCCCACGCTGCCGTGCACAACCCGGCTATCAGTACCGCCAATATGAATCCCTTGTATCTCATTGCGTTGTTCTCCTTTGCATTTGTGATTGGTAAATTGCTCATGTGCGCGTCAGAAAAGGAATTTCGCGTCCAGGTAAACGGTATTGTTGGCGCTCGCGTTACGACCGAAACTATCGTAGTTGGTCGCGCCGCCATTGAAGCGAGTATATGCGGTATATTGGGCGGCGAGTTGCAGATTCTGCCACGGCCAATACGAGACGGTTGCGGAATATCCGGCGCTTCTCGGGTCGCCATTGGCGTTGCCAGTCACCGGAATCATTCCCGGATACAGATTGGTATCGGCCGTGCCCTCGGTAATGAACCAAGCGAAAGTGCCCGACAAGCGATTGCCGTAATGGAATTCGGCGTTGGGCATGAAAGTGTTTAGATGGTGCCCGCCCGGTGAGGCTGCACCCACACTGGCGCTGGCTGCCAAATTGGAATTTTCGCGGATATACGTGCCGCGCAGCGATAGCACGTCCTTCCGAAATAATGTCCGATCATATTGAGTGTCGAAGGCCCACTCCGTGTACCCATCTTCGAGGCCGGTTATATTTTGGGGGGTGGTCTTCATGTGCATTCCATAGCTGCCGATCTCAAACTGCGTCGTCCCGGTCGATTCCTGCCAAGCCACGCGCCAGTATGGCGCAACCCCGCGGATGTTGAAGGGAAAACCAACTCCTGGATTCGGCTGAGGACCGCCTACGTGTTCCGAACGATAAAGCGCTAGGTCCAGATAGAGATGACTATTCCACATCGCATAACCACCGAATCCGGCAACGTCCTGCGCCAAAGGTCCATTAATGATGGCAGCAGCGTTGGGAGTGGGTGCAACATCGCTGGCGACCCACGGGAAACCCCATGCCGGCGTACTGTTCCAGAGGTCCTCTATGGTCGGATTGTTGTTGAGGTCCAAGCCGTAAACCAGTTCCTTGCCACTCAATTTCGTTTTATTCGCGTAGCGGATATCTGTGTTATCCATGCTGAAATGGTCGGCTTGGGTGTCGTAAGTCACTTGAAGGAAGCTGCCGACCTTGCTTGTCCATGCCCCAGCCAGAAAGAGCGAGATATCTTGAGGGAATTCAAAATTGCCATTCTGGGTCGGCGTCAGTGTATACGTCGGTGGTGGCGTTGGATTGGTGGCTACGCTCGGCACCGGTGACTTGGTTGCGGTAAATGAGGTCTCAAGCATTACGGAAAGAGGCAGCGAAGCGAGAAGATCAAGCGCTGCGTGCGTTTTGCTTCCCTCCGATGTCACGGTTTTGGTCTGATCCCCTCTATCCACGTAACCGAGCAGCTTGAACCGTCGTCCGCCAGGGTTGAGTTCCGGAGGCGTGTAATGGCAGCCACTGCACGCCAAGCCCGTTTGCCGCGCATAGCTAGGAACCGCCAACGCGCTGGGCGGATTCAATGCGGCAAGAAACAGCAGAACCGTGATTGGAACGGTCGCAAGAAGAGAGACCGCCGCTTTTTTTGTCTGGAATCTCATTTTTTGTATAGAAAACAGCGCTGATTGTTGCCACATACGCCGTATATCCATTTTGATCGCCTCCCTTGGCGGCCCGAAGGCTAGGTCGTTGGCCCACGTCTTAATTAGGACGCTACTGATTCGTCAGCTAGTCAAACAGTGACTTTCGAGGTTCGCCTGCTGGTCGATGAGCGGACGGCCCGCGGGTTGAAGACACCCGATTTTATGAACCCAAGCCCAAGCAATGGAAAAAAGCCTCGCGCGTGGGAGGCTTTCAATGCCCCCCCAAGAAGCTTGTTCAGTTCACCGTCGCGGTCGCTTGCGCCATCTCATTCGTGGTGTGCTCTTGCGTCATCCTGAGCGCGGTCCCCACGTCGTTCGGTGCGACAATGGCGTAACGCCGGAACATCGAATCGGTCTTGCGCCCGGTGATCTGCATCGCTATCGCAAGCGGCACGGTATGGGCTTCCGGAGAATAAGAAGAGGCTGGTGAACAGATGTTGCCCACAGGGCATCGTTGAATTGAACCAGACTTTGGGAGGAAGCGGAGGCGGCATATCCGGGTCCGATTTCGATCCTTCCGGCGCGACGTTTTTGCGGGGTGCAATTTGGGTTACGAAGCACGCCGTCCGGCAACTGGGATCATATGTCGCTTTGCTAGGGCCTCAATTTCCGGCTCGGTCACCGCTGAGAGGTCTGCGCTTTCTGTAGCGATGACCCGTCGAGAAATGTCGGGATGATGGGTCTTCAAGTATTCTTTCAAGAAGTCGGCGGCGTTGCTTTTTCCAGTGGCGTGACCGATCAGGACGATCTCATTCGCCGGAGTGATATCTTTCGCGATCTCCTCATAAAACGAATCCTCTTCGGGTACGCGCTCGCCCCGGTAGTGCGCTTCCTTTCGATGAATCAGATGATGATGGAAATTGTAAGGATCGTAAGGTTGCACTTTATGTTCGTCTGCTGGACGACTTCCACCGAAATCCTGGTAGACATGGGCGGCGTGGTGGTCGATGACGACAATCATCCGGCTGGGCTGGGCCGGTTCTTCTGCGTGTGAACCTGATTTATGCAGAGCTGGCCCGGCTTCCTTCAAGAATTTACGCAGCCGAGAAACTTCCTCCAAACCAAGATCATGTGTCTGCGGCCTCTTGAAAAAGACGCGTTGGCTGCCGACGCGAAACACAAATTCATCGCCTCCATGCGGCTGGACCTCGCCCAGGTGCTCGACCAGTTCGACAGCCTCACTCCAACTCAGGTTATGGGGTAGCTTGCCGTTGAGAAGATTCTGGTACAGCGATTCGAGGTGCTTGCTCATAGTGTGTTCTCC
>Ga0116112_1002609_pt1 | contig 10623 bp, 7 predicted proteins | sample June2015DPH_8_15_FD_89721 | JGI IMG/M metagenome (GOLD analysis project Ga0116112, IMG submission 89721) | Peatland microbial communities from SPRUCE experiment site at the Marcell Experimental Forest, Minnesota, USA - June2015DPH_8_150 | ecosystem: Environmental > Terrestrial > Soil > Wetlands >... | reverse complement strand
TTGAAACTCCTAATCCCGTGATGAAGAACTGGTTTCCTTGGTTCGCCCTCCTGGTGGTCTGGACCATCATGATCCTGGTGATTAATCCCTTGGGCGAATTTATGGTGAACGACGACTGGGCCTTCGTCAGAAGCCTCGAAGCCTTCCGGTCTACGGGGAAAATCACGGTCACCGGCTGGGGGCCCCCGGGGGCTCCGGGTGGGCCGTCTTTGCTGGTCCACCTCCTGGTGGGGGACCTCTTCAGTTGGGTCTTGGGGTTTTCCCTAACCACCCTGAGGATCGCCGTACTCACCATGGGCCTCCTGGGGTCTCTCGGCCTGCTGCTGCTTCTGCGGATCGCCCGGGTGCCGCCCTGGCCGGCGCTGCTGGCTACCTTGACAGTGGTCGGCAATCCCCTTTTCCTGGCAGAGTGCTTCACCTTTATGACAGATATCACCTTTGCCTCTCTGGCCATCTTCGCGGTGCTCTTTCTCTATCTGGGCGTGAAGAAATCCAGCACCCCCTGGATTATCTCCGGGCTCCTCCTGGTCCTGGCCTCGATTCTAACCAGGCAGATCGGGGTAGTCATCCTCCTGGCCTTTTGGGTTACTTGCTGGGTGCATCCTGGCGGCGCCGCCCTGGGAAGAGGGAAGATGCTCTTCCTGGGATTGACTTTAGTTATGCTCCCCTGGATATCTTATGAGGTTCTGCTTTCCTACCTGGGAAGTTCCCCTATTACCCAACACCAGGTAATTCATAACATCTTCAAGTACCTCAGAGAAAAAGGCTTCTTGGACTATCTGGGGTTCATCATTAATGGCTTCGTCTTCTTTGGCCTGGGTTATCTAGGCTTCTTCGTTTCTCCCCTACTCACGAGAAACTTCAGATTATTGGTGCATTCCCGCTATTTCCGGTATTTTCTCATGTTATTTACTGTCTCAGTGGTTTTATTGGAGATTGCTATTGTTACAGATCTTATCCATCCGCCGATAATCTTTTTGGGAAATACCATTTACAATTTCGGCATCGGTCCGGTTTTATTAAAGGATACCTATATCTTAGGAATTCCGAGGCTTGGGGTCATCTCCAGGGCGGCCTACTATCTGCTGGCTTCCTGGGCGGCACTGGCGGCGGTGGTCTTGGCGACTCTCTTTTTTGCTTATGTACGGCAATGGTTTCAGGCCGGTGGGGCCACGGAAGATGGAGACAACTCTTTCCTGCTTTTCATGGTGCTCCTGGCAGCGCTTTTCTATTTGGGCATTATCACGCTCACTTACTTTCAAGATCGTTATTTGATCCCTTTGTTGATCTTCCTGGTCATCTGGCTGGTCGTAAACCGTTCCGCCTCCCTCGGTGATGGCGAAACTTTCTGGAAAATAATTCCAGGGTTTGTTATGGTCATCTGCCTGGGTCTATGGTCTACTTGTCAGGTCCACGATTTTATGGAGATGAAGCAAAGCCAGAAAAAAGCCCACGATTATGCACTCCAGAAACTTGGAGCCAATCCTTGCTCCATGGACGGAGGATTCGAATTTAACGGCTACCACTGTTACCGCAACGATTTTCAGCCTCCCAAGGGGTTGAGTTGGTGGTGGGTATCCCGGGAAGATTATTTAGTCACTCTTGGTCCCCTCCCCGGATACCGGGTTCTCCAGATATTTCCTTTTCAAAGATATTGCGGACCATCCGGAGCCATACATTTGTTACAACCCCTAAATCCGGAGATTTCCGGCGGTTGACCGGCAAGGGCAGGGTCCAAATCTGCCTTGGGGGCAAATAAGGGATCCGGCTTTGGAAAAGGGAGCGCCGCAACTTAGGAAGGTATTAGCATTCGCAGGTTGCCTCGCCCCAGGCCTCTCCCCCCGAAATAAGGAGAACCTGGCGCACCTGCAGAACAAGGGACACCATAATTATGAGTCGCCCTCCACATAAAGGCCCGGTTTCCTGGCAAGGTTCTCTCGAGGGCCTCCCGGGGCTATCCTGGAAGAATCTTTTGATCCTTTTCTGGGGTTTCCGGGGTTATCTTCTCTTTATTCTTGATCTGCTGGTATTTTTCTCCTCCATCATTCTGGCTTATCACCTGCGCTATTATGTGGACGGCATCGTCCGGTTCATCCCTCCTCCGGATTCGACCCCGCCTCCCATCACCCCATTTCTCAAAGCCGCCACGGTCTTGTCGATCTCCTGGCTTTTCATCCTGGCCGGAAAAGGTGAATACCGCAATTCTCCTCAACTGCTTGTCTCTACCCACTGGCCCACTCGCAATTTGATCAATTCGGGTTTTCTTGCCTTTGTCTTCCTCATGGTTCTGGGCGTTCTTTACCATGGTTTGCTGGTATCCCGCCTGGTTTATCTCCTGACTTTTGTCATTGCCTTGCTTGCTGCCTCGAGCGCCCGTCTGCTGCTGCAATGGTTGGAAAACTACCTTTGCAGGCAAGGTATTCTCAAAGAGAAATTGGTGGTTATTCGAGCGGGAAGGCGGGCTGCAGAATTTCTGAATCACCTGAAATCCCATAACGCCTCAGTTATGGTAGTCGGCAGTTTGGAGTCCAATACGACGACTGCTGCCCATGGGGATCTTGGACTTCCAATCTTGGGCGGATTACGGGAGATCGCCGAGGTCTTCCAGCGCGCCCCCTTTGACGGCTTGCTGTTCATTCCGGATGAAGATGGCGTCTCCTCCGAATATCTGGACCGGGAACGCATGATGCTGGCGGTCAATTTCTGCGAGTCTCACCATATCCCTTTTTATATGGTGCCCGATTCTTTAGGGGTGGCGGTCACCAGCCGGGAAATTGACGTATGCCGGGATTATCCTATCATAGAGTTGCGGGACGCTTCCTTGCATTCCGGCTATAAAATAGTAAAGCGCCTGATGGATATCATGATCTCTCTGGCGGTCCTGGCGCTGGGCTTACCCCTGTGGTGTTTCATCGCCCTTTTGATCAAACTCACCAGCAAAGGACCGGTAATTTATATCCAGGAGCGGGTGGGCTTGGAAGGCAAGCCCTTCAAAATGTATAAATTCAGGAGCATGGTGGAGAATGCCGACGCCCAGCTCAAAGAGATGATTGATTTAGATAGTCTTCCTGAACCCGTTTTTAAAATCAAGCAAGACCCTCGGGTAACTCCGGTCGGCAGAATTATCCGCAGGTGGAGCCTGGATGAGGTCCCGCAATTTTTCAACGTCTTGTTGGGGACTATGAGCCTGGTGGGGCCGAGGCCGGAGCAGGTGGACCTGGTGGAGAAATACAATCTCTGGCAGCGCCGCCGTCTCAAAGCCAAACCGGGAATCACCGGCTACCAACAAATCATGAACCGGGGCATTCCCTCTTTAGAGAAACGCACGGCCCAAGATCTATATTATCTCAAGCATCAGGGTCTTTGGCTGGACCTGTTTATCCTTGCTAAAACTATTATCGTAGTTGTCCGAGATGACGGACTGAAATAAGCTGCCCCTGCTTGGGAAAACCTAAAATCAATGCCGACCCCCGTTAATCAACGCGATGGCGAACCGCTGGCAACCTCTTCCCTGGGGGCAAAGCTGGCCTGGCTTCTCTTCCTGGCAACTTCTTTGCATCTGGCCTTCCTACAACCCCTGCTGGATGTCATTCCAGGAGAGCGAGCCAAAGTCTTTTCCGGCATCTGGTGCGCCTTAACATTCTTGATGGTTTTGGTCTTTCAAAGGCCTATGCCGGTAAATTGGAAATCTCCCGCGGTTTTCATTTCCCTCACCCTGTTTATTTTAGTCCTGGCCAGTAGCTTCCGCAGTCCCGAGAAAGCCTCTTCCTTAGCCCGGGCCTTTGTAATTATGTCCGCGGGGTTGGGAGGATACTGGAGCGCCCGGCTGCTTCTCCGGACGCCCGAGAGACAACGATACTTCTTGTGGTTCAGCCTGGGATTGCTGGTCATGATCCTGCTGTTGTGCGGTGCGGGGATCTGGACCACAGGCAGTGTTTTCCATTTCCTTGACGAACACTACCATCCGGTGGGGAGTCGCATCATCCTCTTTTCTTTTGTCCCTCTGGCTCTGGTCTGCAGTGGTGAGCGCCTGAAGATGGGGCTGGGAATAGCCCTTCTTAGCGTCGGTTATCTGATCCTTTTGCTGACTGGAAAAAATCTCGGCATGGGGTCAGCCTTGTTTGTCCCCCCGGCACTAGGTTTGCTGGCGGCCAGCTTTCGCCCCTGGGCAGGCAGACAACTGGTGATCATCTTGTTTTTGCTCTTTTTTGCCTCCGTCACCGCCGGGCATCTTCTCCGACCCATCGTGGCGGAAAAAAATAAATACCATGAGTCGGTGGCCTACCGCCTGGAAAATATAAGGTTTTCCTGGCATCTGGTTCGGGAACACCCCTGGCTCGGTATCGGCTTATGGGCCTCCCGAGAGGCGTATCTCCAGGATTATCAGATTAAATATCCCTATCTGACAAAAGAGGATTTTTCCGCCTGGACGAGGAAACTCAAAACTTCAGAGAACAACTTCCTGACGTTCATGGCCGACCTGGGGGTTCCCTTTATTTTGCTATACGGCGGTGTAGTCCTCTTTATCCTGGGTCGGTTAATGGGCCAGGCTTTGCAATCCCCTGCATTAGCGGTCTTCCCTCCCCTGGCCCTCTTACTGCCATTAATGGGGGAAATCCTGCATCTGCAGGTGTTCGACGGCTTATTTCATCCCCAGGTCAGCTGGTTTTTTCACATTCTCCTGGGATTGGCGACCACCTCTGCCGCGAGTGGCTCACCCCATCCCGGGGGTTGGAAAGCCTTTGTGGTCAGATTCTTGATGTTCGGCGCCGTGATGGTCGGGGGGGTGGCCCTGGGGATTATGCTTAGTCGCTAGGCTTCTCTGAAGCTCGGAGAAAAGAGTGATCCGGAGCGCCGACCGGTGGCCTATGATCTGCTTACCAGATATCCAGGGGATGCAACATGCATGTGGCGGTAGTTATTCCCACTCATAATGGCGGAGAAACTTTTCTCCGGGTGCTGACGGGACTGCGAGGTCAAAGCCTGGCCCCGCAGACAATACTGGTCATTGATTCCGGCTCGGTTGATGCTACCATCCCCCAAGCTCTGGCCTACGACGCCCAGGTCTATAAGATCAGGGCCTCAGAGTTCAACCATGGAACCACCCGGGAACTGGGGCGGCAACTGGTTAAGGCAGACTATTACCTCTTCATGACCCAGGACGCCCTCCCGGCGCATCCCTGCTTCCTGGAAAATCTGATAAAACCGCTGACGCAAAGGCAAGATATCGGGCTGGTGTACGGCCGACAATTGCCTTGCCCGGACGCCTCCCCCTGGGAAGCATTCAACCGCAGGTTTAATTATCCTGCCTCTCCGCAACTGAAGAGGAAAGCCGATCGGGTTCGCCTCGGTATTAAAACGGTGTTTTGTTCCAATGCCTGTGCCGCCTACCGGTCTGAGGCCCTTGAGGCCGTGGGCGGTTTTGCCCCGGTAATCATGTGTGAGGATCAACACGTCGCCGCCAGGATGTTGGAAGCCGGATACTCGATTTACTATGCCGCCGATGCCTTGATTATTCACTCGCATGATTATTCCCTGATGGATGAATTTAAGCGTTATTTTGACTTGGGGGTCTTTTTCGGCAGCCATGAACGGTGGATCGTTGACCACTTCGGCACTACCAGCAGCGAAGGCTATCGGTTATTCCGGGAAGGCCGGCGCTTTCTGAGCAGCACCGGCAAGGCCCATTTGATTCCGCAGTTGCTGTTGCGCCTGCTGATCAAAGGGCTGGGTTACCAGTTGGGCTCCAGGGAAAAGCTCCTGCCCATTTCGCTAAAATCCCGCTTGAGCCTGCACCGGAATTTTTGGAGAAACTGACCCTGGGGCAACTCTTGTTACCAAGGCAATGATCAAGATGAAGAAATTTATCATAATATTAATAGTATTATGTAGTTGCAATGGCGAAGGTAACCGGTTTTATGCCATTAGTAAAGAGATTGTCAACAATGAACGAGATTATTATATTTTCGATCCGATTGCTGGTCACATCCATAAAAGTAACATGAGGAGAGATTATGTATGGCCTGAACATAAAGAGGGCAACGTAATCCTTAAAACCAATAATTTAGGCTTTCGGAGTGATGTCGATACAAATATTGACAAACAAGGCAGAATCAGAATACTGGTCACTGGGGACTCCAATATAGATGGAGTGATAAATAATTCCGAATCTTGCTGTACAATTTTACAAAATATGTTAAATAAAGCCTCGCATGGACAATTATACGAGGTAATAAATAGCGGCACCGGGTATTATTTCTCGCGTAACTATTTGGGTATAATTCAGAAATATCTTTATCTTGCACCCGATGTTTATATAGTTATTCTTTATGGAGGCAATGAATTTCTTAAAACTTGCAACCTCATCGGTTGCCGGAGATCCGATAATCCTGGCTATTATGCTAAACTGCGGGAAGTCCGCTCCTTCAATTTTGGCGGCGTAGCCCAAGGCTTAAATCAAATTTATTATTTTAAAAATGTTCCCGAATCTATGGAGATATCCGTTAAGTCCGCAACTGATGATATTTACGCCATAAAGCAAATTTGTAAATTACACAACATCATATTTATTGTATTGCTGCTGCCCTCTAAAATAGAAATCGAATGGTTAACCGACGAATTACGCTTAAATAAATCCATAAAAATATTAGAATTGACCGATGTCGATCTGCAAATAAATCTGCAATTATTAGATAAAATAGCTACTTGGTTAAATAATCAGCAAATTAATTATCTCAATTTATTCGACTATATGAAAGGTAAAGATCATAGATTATTCTGGAATAGAGATTATCATTTGAATGATTACGGTCATAAGGTAATTGCCGAAACCTTGTTTGCCGCCTACAAAGACGAGATTTTGCAGAGGGGCGAAGCCAGGGTAGCTAATGGAAAGAATGAATAGGGCAAAAATAGTTTTATATTATTTAATTTTAATTTTGATTAATTTACTCTGCCTTGAAAGCATATCTTATTCTTTAGGGAAGTATTTAGAAACCAAAGGGGTTTTATATAAGGCGCAGGACACCTTTGATGATTTTGAGAATTATTTGGCCAACCGGGACCCGGTATTGGGTTGGGTCCCTAGAGCAGATGTGGATGAGACTGGGTCACGAATTAATCCGGCCTACCCCGATCCCACCCGTTTCCCTGCCTGCGTCTCCTTGTATGGGGATTCTGTCACTTGGGCCGCAGAAGTTGACAACGAGCACGCCTGGTCCAATGTCCTTTCATTATTATTGGGATGCCGGGTGGCTAATTATGGCGGAGGCGGTTATGGCACCGACCAGGCATACTTACGGTTTAAGTTAAATATCCGGGATAAATCTAAGGTGGTCATAATGGGCTTTCTGACCGAAAATATTCTTAGAAACGTCAACCAAGTTAGGAATCTTCTCTATCCCAATCATCGTTATGCCCTTAAGCCGAGATTTATTCTCAACAGAGATGGGGACCTGAAATTAATTCCCATGCCCAATCTTTCCAAAAATGAGTATATGTTGCTGGTTAAAGAGCCGGAAAAATTTTTAAAGCATGAATATTTTTTCTTGGAAGATTTCGGCCATTTAAATTCTCTGGAGTTTCCCTATACCCTGTCAGTTTTAAAATCCGTCACCCATTTTTATATTCTTGCCAAAATTGCCGGGAAGCCGAGCTACGCCGAGTTTTATCAAATGGATCATAAATCAGGCGCTTTGCAAGTTACTGATAAAATACTCCTTAATTTCTCTAAGGATGCTAGATCAGAAGGCAGAATACCAATCGTACTTATCTTACCCACTTATGATGATTTAGTATATTATAAGAAACATCAAAAATGGATTTTCGAAAATATAATAATTTTATTAAAGAAAGATGGTGTGGAGCCATTGAATATCGGGAACGATATGCTGGAAATAATGGGGAAGAGAAATCTTAATGAATTTTTTACCCACACAACTGACCACTTGAATGACGAAGGTAATAAAATTCTGGCAGACATTGTCTATCAAAAAATCAAAGAAAAAGTTAACTGTATCCCAACGAGGAGCGCTTTATTCCATGAATCGTAAATTGTTCTGGAATAAAGATTATCATTTGAATGATTACGGGCACCAAATCGTTGTAAAAACATTGTGTGCTAAATATAAAGACATCTTTTTCGGGGTCGGCAAACCTTGAATACTTCAAAGACCTCGGGTACATTGACTTCCAGTTGCCTAGCGTATCTCCATTTCTTGACTGCGGCGGCCTAGGCGGCCGCTAATCTCGGCTGAGGACGTCGATCACCGCTGGGTGGCTTAGCCAGTTGCCGTCTCAACTGGGATCTTGTGGTAGTAAAATCCGGGAGAGAGATAGTCAGCGATAGTGGCGGACCCATGCAAAAATCCACCAATGATCGGCTGAATAAGGTTATTTCCAAAACGATAAGTTCTATTCCATATCGGTTCGGAGAAACGAAAGAGTTGATAACAATAATTCTTGGTGGTATTAAATACTTAACCCCTTTAAAACTGTTTAATTTGCTGATTAGGGAATTAGAAAGATTAAAAGGGGTTGAGCGGCCCAGAGGATTTCCTTTTCATGCAGTAATCGATATTACAAATATATGTAATTTGCAATGTCCCTATTGTCCGACTGGTCGTAGGCAGAATAGCGGGCGGAGTCAACGAATAATTGATATTGATTTGCTCCGGATATTTCTGGACAGTATCGGCATATATTTGATTATAGCTGACTTGTTCAATTGGGGTGAACCGTTATTACATCCACAAATTGCAGATATTGTAACAATGTTTCATAAAAGGCGCATATTCCATCACATTTCGACAAATTTAAATATACATAATAAGCAGGTTTTGGAGAAAGTATGTGATGCCGGATTAGATTTCTTGACCGTCAGTATTTCAGGGATAACTCAGGAGATTTATGAAAATTATCATAAGGAAGGAGACGTTAATCTGGTATTTGATAATGTAAAACATATCATTAACTATAAAAATAAATTAAAGTATACTAATCCAACTATTGCATTTAAATACTTAGTCTTCAAACATAATTTTCATCAGATAGACAAGGCACGCAAATTAGCAAAGGAAATGGGCGTGGACATATTTTGGATTTGTTATGCAGGCGGACCAGAAGGTAAAATTTTGCCAATGGACGAAGAAAAGAAAAGATTGTTATATCCAGACACCGGTACGTTTTGCTCTCAGTTATGGAGAACGATCGTTCTAAATTGCGATGGCGGCATCACCCCATGTTGTTTATTATATTTTAAAAAAGATGATTTTACGGAATATCCCCAAGCTAATAGTGTTAATATTGTCGATATAATGTCAAATAATAAATATATTATCGCCAGGAAACTATTTAAAATTTCGTCAGTAGCGGAGTTCCCTCAAAAACTACAGCATCCTTGCTTAAAATGTACTTTGGTCCATAGGCAGCGACATTTGACCGAGTATCTCGCGTCAAACCCGAATGCGAAACAGGCTCACCGAACGGGTGGGCCGTGATATTTCGGTCTAGGCGGCAGATGATTTAAGGTGGATTAATTTTCTGATGGAGCGGGCAGGCCACTTCTGTTCTCATGCATGGGTGGACAGCATCCTCTAACTGTGTTTGACTAAAAAGTGTTTGTAACTATTTATTAACGCGCTCTCCTGAAGGATTTGGAAGAATTTCGTTATCCAGATCTTACCTGCAACTTTTCCGGATTTGGGGATAATTGCTGGGTTTGGCAAGTAATCCGCGCTATTATTGCTTGGCTCTATCACCGTGACTTTCTTATAAGAGGTGGTATGTGTGCGTGCGGCCTCGGCTTTTCCCTCTATTGCACCATTATCGGGCGGTGCCGGCCCGGGGCCCTTAGGCTCCCCAGCCAGATAGCATCTGATCGCCGAGGGATTGGTATGCCCATAATTCAGGGAAAAAGTATTTTTTCGAGGAAACTTGTGCTATCTTGGCGTCGACGAGAGGATTCGAGTTCAAGAACAGAAACTTTGGGGGATTTTCCTTAGGGAAAGAGGGACCAAAAACCTTTTTTGGATTGCGGGGCCAAGGCGGCTTCATAATCTCGGTTAGGGGTAGGAGACTTCGATAACCCTGGAGTGACCCGGCATGAAGGCATTATTGGTTCATCCCCCCACGCCCATGTCTTTTTTTTCTTACCCCAAGCTCCTCCATCACGGGGGCTACAAGGCCATGATGCCTTCTATCAGCCTGATCACTGTGGCGGCCCTATTGCCCCGGGAATGGCAGCTGTGTCTGGTGGATTTGAATGCCGAGTCCATGACCGACCAGCAGTGGGACTGGGCTGACCTGGTGATGATCTCCGGCATGATTATCCATCGGCCCAACCTGCTGGCCCTCATCCGGGAAGCCAAGGCCCGGGGCAAGACCGTAGTGGTGGGAGGGCCCTATGCCACCAGCCTGCCGGAGGAAGTCCTGGATGCAGGGGCTGATTTCGTGGTCCGGGGGGAAGGCGAAAATACCATTCCTCTGTTCCTGGAGGCTTTGGCTCAGGGGCGGCAGGGCGGGGTCTTTAAATGCAACGCCAAACCTGACCTGGCCACCTCGCCCATTCCCCGGTTTGATCTGCTGAATCTGAAAAATTACGCCCATCTCTCCGTCCAAACCTCC
>Ga0116112_1002593_pt1 | contig 10658 bp, 8 predicted proteins | sample June2015DPH_8_15_FD_89721 | JGI IMG/M metagenome (GOLD analysis project Ga0116112, IMG submission 89721) | Peatland microbial communities from SPRUCE experiment site at the Marcell Experimental Forest, Minnesota, USA - June2015DPH_8_150 | ecosystem: Environmental > Terrestrial > Soil > Wetlands >... | reverse complement strand
GGTCAGCCAGGGCCTGAGTTTGAGGGGAATTGAGTGGGCTCTCCGCCACAGCGTGAATTCCAACTGGCATCCGCTGACGATGATGTCCTACATGCTGGATTACCAGCTTCACGGCTTGAAGGCTGGTGGATATCATTTGACGAATGTCTTGCTGCACACGGCGGCGGTAATTCTGCTGTTTCTGGTATTAAGCAAGATGACGGGAGCACTGTGGCGCAGCGCTTTTGTGGCGGCGGTGTTTGCGATTCATCCGTTGCGCGTGGAATCGGTGGCGTGGGTGGCCGAACGCAAGGACGTGTTGAGCGGGTTGTTTTTTATGCTCACACTTGGGGCCTATGTCTGGTATGTGCGTGAACCACAGCGGTGGTCCCGATATTTGGCGGTGCTGCTCTTTTTTGCACTGGGTTTGATGTCCAAGCCCATATTGGTAACGCTGCCATTTGTGTTGCTGTTGTTGGATTACTGGCCGCTAAAGCGCTTCACGGCGGCAGTCAACGGTCCGAAATATTCTTGTATTCCCGGCCGACTCATCCTGGAGAAAATTCCCCTCTTTGCGCTTTCCGCTGCGGGGTGTTTGGCCGCGCTCGTCACGCAGGAAAAAGTTATTGCCGCTTTGCCATTTTCCATGCGCGCCGGCAATGCCTGTGTGTCGTATGCCACTTACCTGTGGCAAATGGTTTATCCGCGGGATTTGGCGGTTTACTATCCTTTCAAGGAGCGGGGATTGCCACTTTGGGAAGTTGCTTTATCGTTCCTGTTGCTCGTGCTTGTTTCCGCCCTGGCCCTGAGTTGGCGGCACAAACGCCCGTGGCTGCTGGTGGGTTGGTTGTGGTACCTGGGAATGTTGGTGCCGGTGATCGGGTTGGTCCAGGCAGGCAGGCAGGCGCACGCGGACCGTTACACCTATCTGCCACAGATTGGGTTATATGTCATGATTACCTGGGCGGCGAGTGACTGGGTGGCGGGCCGGCGATATGGCCGGCTGGGGTTGGGCAGTGCGGCGGCGGCGATGCTGGTGGCTTTGATTCTGGGCGCGGGCACCCAGGTGTCATACTGGAGCAACAGCCGGGCGCTGTGGGAGCATACGCTGGCCGTTTCCGGGGACACCGAACTGGCTCATAACAACCTGGGCACTGCCCTGGTCCAACAAGGACAATTGAACGAGGCAATCACCCAGTTTTTACAGGCGCTGAAAATCAACCCCGACTACGCCCTGGCCCGTATCAACCTTGGCAACGCCTTTCGCCAAAGTGGCAAAGTGGATGAAGCCATTGCCCAGTATCAACTGGCCTTGAATAGCAACCCCGACTCTGATGCAGCCCACAACAATCTCGGCATCGCCCTTGTCCAAATCGGCAAAGTGGATGAGGCGATTATCCAGTATCAACAGGCCTTGAAAATCAATCCCGACTTCGACCTGGCCCGTAACAACCTTGGCGACGCCCTTGCCAAAAAGGGACGATTGGACGAGGCGATTGCCCAGTATCAACAGGCCCTGAAAATCAACCCGAACTTCGACCTGGCCTGCATCAAACTTGGCAACGCTTTCCTGCAAAAGGGCAAAACGGATGACGCGATCGCCCAGTATCAACGGGCGCTGAAAATCAATCCGGACTTCGACACGGCCCACAACGATCTTGGCATTGCCCTTTACCAAAAGGGACAATTGGACGAAGCGATCAGCCAGTTTCTACAGGCTTTAAAAATCAAGCCGGACTATGCTTTGGCCCACTACAACCTTGGCAACGCTTTCCTCCGCAAGGGACAATTGGATGAAGCCATTACCCAGTACCAACAGGCTGTGAAAATCGACCCCAATTTTGAGCCGGCTCACAACAGCCTTGGCTATGCTCTTCTTCAAAAAGGACAGTTGGATGAAGCCATTGCTCATTATGAACGGGCCCTGGAAATCAACCCTGCCAACGCCGGACAATGCAACCATCTGGCCTGGCGGTTGGCCACTCATCCGGACGCAGCCGTCCGTCACGGCAACGTAGCCCTCGAACTGGCCCAAAAGTTGAACCAGCTTCCCGGCAACAAAGATCCGGCCATTCTCCGAACGCTGGCGGCGGCTTATGCAGAAACTAAACAGTTCCCCGAAGCGATGGCAACCGCCCGGCAGGCGCTGCAACTCGCCAGCGTCCGGAGCAACACCACACTGGTTAATGACCTGCAACGACAAATCGAATGCTACCAGGCGGGCCTGCCATTTCGAGATGCCACCCTGACAAACGCGGCTTTCCCACATCCATGACCGGGCGCGGCGCGAAGGTCGTGCTTTGCCGGGTGCCGTACCCTCCGCACGAATGCGCCGGTAGCGAGCCGGCACCGCAGTTGCCTAACGGCAATTTTCCCGGCGGAAGAAAATCAGTTCAACAAGATCGACCGGTAAAATTGTGGACTGGCATTTAGCGTTGGTGAATTTGTGAAACTGAACACACCGCCAACGGGACAATTGGTGGTGATGCGGTTCCAATCCACGAGATTTGACGAAACTTCAATGGCATAACTGTGGCCATCGTAACCAGTGAATTGAACAACTACCTGGCCGCTCGCGGTGGCAACCGAGCCAATGGAATCTGCGCGCAACAAAGGCAGAAGCTGGCTTGGAATTATTTCATAAGCCTCATCGCTGATGCCCTTTTGTTGTTGCACACTGTCGTTCCAATTCAGGAAAGGCGAATTTACCGTCAACTGGGGAATTGCCAGAATGCTTCCCACGTCGGTGAAAAACTGGCCCGGTTGGGCGGTTCGCGCGGATTCAATGGCATTGGCGATGACCGAAGCTTGAGGCGAGTTTGAGGAAATGACAATTACTCCAAATTGAGGCGGCGTCAAAGATTTGTCAGAAAGGTTGTTGGTGAGCGCCGTCAACCCTTCAAGCAAAGCCTGCCACGCATCAGGATTGGGATTGTTCACCGAAAACAGGGAGCGCAGGTCATTGGTATTGAACAGGCCCGCCAGCAGACTTGCCAAATGCCAGTCTTGCACAGGTGCCATGGCGGCAGCATCAGTCGGATTTGTATCACCGGTCCGGTCAATCCAAAGGTTAGTGCCGTAGTTGCCGAAAATGTTTGTGAAGGACAAGACATCCGATGCCTTGAGATAAATCGTCTGCCACGGCGTCCCGCGATGGACGCGACCCAGCCAGGAGACGGCCAACGGTTGACTGTCAGGGAAATCCCAATTATCCGAGCTATAAACCAGCGGATCCTTGATGGTGGTCGTGTAGGCATTGGTGTCTCCGGTGGCGCCCCACGGTCGGCAACGATCGTTCAACTGGCCCAGATTCGCGGGCCAATTCAGATATATCCGCAATCCTTGTCCGACGGTGGGATCTGTCAAATCGCTGGCCAGGTAATGCACCAGCGGGTCGTTTACCTGCCAAACGATGTCTTGGACGACGAGCGCCCTAGGCGTGTAAGGCATTCGCATGGCATTGGTCGCCATGGCCGCGCCGATTAGATTCAGGTCAGGCACATAACCTTCATAAGTAATCTCTGCAAAGTTTGGGCCAATGGTGAAGGCGCGAAAAGCATTTATCTCATCGAACGCCGTTTTTTGATCAATCTTCCATAACGCGGAATTCCAAACCGGATTTCCGTTTCCCTGGGAGATGGCATACTGATTGGCAATCCCGACGGGAATGCCGCCAATCAAGTTCGTGTCCCATAAATCGTGGTAGTTTGTGGCAGCGCTCGTGTCATACCCCCTCCGGATTTCCGCAGACAAATCGCGGCTGCTGTTGGGACCGTTCAGCAGCACATAATCAATAATCCCGCCGCTGTTCGCATCCACCATGACGACTTGAACATAGTTCGTCACCATTAAACCCCAATGTGGCTGTGGAAAGATTCCGAACCCGGTGTCATTCGTTTCAAACGGCAAAGCCAAATCGGCGGACAGGAAGGGGTTGCCGCCGTTGAACCGATATATGGAAACTGGCACGGCGGCAAAGTTCGTCGGTATGGCGCCGAAATTGGTCAGGAATGAAAGCGGAGCCAATAGACTGCCGGGAATGTAACCCTGCCAGTTATTGGTCTGTAGAAATCCAGGAGCGCTAAGGTTGGCGGCGAAACTGAAATTGTTCTCGTCGTTAGTCAGCGTCATCGTCAGGTAATCGTTCACGTAAATGTCAATCGGCCGGGTGTAATTGGAACGATACGAGTTCCAGCATTCCACGCCGAAATGATTGCTGAGGCTCAGATTGAACATCTCGTAATAGCCCCAGAATGAACTCGACGGGTACGGCGGTGGCATCGGCATATTGGTGCTCTGACGGGTGACCATCAGCTTGCGCGTGAGCTGAAAGGCGCTCTCCATGTAAAACTCGTTGAAGTTCGGGAACCCTTTCTTGGCGCCGATAATCAGTGGCGCGCCGAAAACCAAATCGTCCGGCTGCAGCGCATTGGCGGAATTGGTGTCAGTCAAAGCCCGTAGTGTGCCCGTGAGGGCGCTGATATTGGTTACCTCGACAAAATTTGTGATATACACAGCATCACCAATCTTCCCGAATTGCGGACGAAACACGGTTGGCAGGTGCGGGTAATCGTCATTGAACCGGTTCGTGGTCGAGTCATAAATGTTCGCGGTGACTTGCAGCAGCCGATGGACCGCGGGTGTGTATTGATTCGTGGGATAAACCTGAATGCGATGCAAATCCATGTTCAACTCCGCTGACAACAAACGGGAAGCGACGTTGGTGAAAAAGCCGATGGGACTGTCCGTGGTGATGGGCGTGTTTGCCAGTGCCATCCGAACCGTCATCATCATCGCCCAACCGCAAAGCAAAAGCTTGAGCCGATGGAATCTGGATTCCCCCCAGCCGTTCTGACTCAAGGTTTCCATTATGTTCGGAAGTCTAACATCGAGGGGACAATTTCCCAGCTTTTTCCGCGTAACCAGATTCCATTCCCGCGAATGTTTCCTGTTACATTCGATCCCAGAAGCTGTTTTTTCTGGCGGGGATTATGATTGGGAATTCGTGAACATCCGTATGGTGTTCGCGAAATTGTGAAACGCGGCTTGCCATTCTGAACCGCCTAAGCGCAAAATCCGACGGGATTGAACAAGGTGATTTAACGTCCATGTTTTACATTCCAATCATCGTCGGCAGCACGCGCCGGGACCGGCAAAGCATCAAGGTCGCGCGATTTGTTCTGGCGCGATTGCAACCACGGGCGGGCGTCGCCACGGAACTGCTCGACCTGCTGGAATACAACTTTCCCATCATGGAAGAACGCCTGCATCGCCGCGACGATCCGCCGCCGCGCCTGCAGGAATTCGCCGACAAAATCGCCCGCGCAGATTCGCTCATCATCGTCTCCCCTGAATACAACAATGGCTATCCCGGCGTGCTCAAAAACGCGCTGGATTATCTGCTGCCGGAATACGAACGCAAACCGGTTGGCATCGTGACGGTGTCCGCGGGCGGCTTTGGCGGCATCAATTGTCTGGCGCAACTGCGTCTGGTGACGCTCGGCATGGGCGCATTGCCGATTCCGGAAAATCTGTCCGTTTCCCGGGTGCATGACACTTTCCAGGAAGACGGGACGCCCAATGATGCTGCTTACGAAAAACGGGCGGCGGCGTTTCTGGACGAAGTCCTCTGGTTCACCGAAGCCATCGCCACCCAAAAGGCCGGAAAGAAATCACCCTGACCGCGGCCAGTTGATGAAAAGGAAAACGACAACTCCACCGGAACCGGAAGGCGCCCGGCAACGCCTGACGGAGCTTCGCCACGCCTTGCTCAAGCTGCACAAGACACTGGTTGATTCGGAGCGGGTGGGGTACGAAAAGACCATTGGCAAAATCCAATCGCCGAACCATTTCCTGCAACTGCTCACCGGCGACCCGTGGTTCGCCTGGTTGCACCCGCTATCCCAACTCATCGTCGCCATGGATGAAACCTTGGACGCGGAAGGGCCGTTGACACTGGCCAAGGTTGACGCCCTGATGCGCCAATCGAACCTCCTGCTGGTTACATCCGAAAGCGCCGAAGGGTTTTCCGGGCATTACCATGCGGCTTTGCAGCGCGACCCGGACGTGGTGCTCGCGCATGCGGAAGTGGTAAAACTCCGCGGCCCGCGGAAACCCTGAGTCGGGTACGGATTCGAGGAATGGGAGGGATGCCATGTCGGCGTCCCTGAAATTTGGGACGGCAATATGCTGTCCCTCCCGGCTCTCGACTGCGTAATTCATCCCACCTTGCGGGACCCCGCTCGCCGCCAGCGCCCCGCCCGAATTGCCCGGCTGCACCGGCACGCTGATTTGAAAATAGCGCGGGTCATCCGCCGCGCCGGACAGCGACGCGATTTCGTCTTTAGCCAGCTTGGGCGCGAACCCCTGCAAACCGATGTCGGGAAAACCGATCGTCGCCACTGTGCTTCCAAGATCCACCGTACACTGGCGGCAATTGGCAACGAAGAAAATTTCCCGTCCGCTTTCAACAAAGCCAAATCATTGGCCGCATCCACCGAAAATTTACTGTAACTGGACAGAACGATAAAACCTTTGGCCGACGACGGATGAGTGGGTCGAAACAGCTTTTCAACCATTCAAAATCTGGCCTGGAAAAGCAAAACTTTAACTGGTGCTTCACGCGGTAGAAGCGTTACTCCACCATTGTCGTCCATCCCAAAATGAATTCAGGAAATGAGTTCCCTTCCGTCCTGCCTTGCAGGACGCGTCAAGTCCGCCCGTTTCCAATGCGGATTTCAGATTGCGGATTGTGGAATGGGGAACACGACCGTCCCGGCAGGGACAACCGGAAATTAGCCCGGCACAACGTGCCGGGTTCATCGTTCCAATTAAATCCGTCCTGACGGAACGGCGGAAATCTATTGTTCGTTTTCCACCGTCCTTTCAGGACGTGATTCCCTTCTTCACATTCACCGGGGACGTTGTCCCCGGCTAATTTCCAACGTCGCTCCGCGACTTTTTACACCGCCAACACTTCGCTGCAGGCGGCTCGAAGTTTTCTCAAGTGCGCCCGAGACTTCGCCTCGATGTAGCAGCGGACCAGGGGCTCGGTGCCGCTGAGGCGGAAGGCGGCCCATTCATGCTTCGGCAAAAGGAATTTGTAACCGTCGGTGGTGGTGACATTTTCCACTTTGAACGGGCCAATGTTTTGCAGACCGCTGCCGAGTTTGGCCAGCAGCGCCTCCATTTTGTCCGGTGGAATCGCGACATCAATGCGGTCGGTGTAAAACTCGCCGATTTTTACGGCGAGTTTCTTCAAAATCTGGCCGAGCGACTTGCGTTCAACCGCCACCAGTTCAGCCATGAGCAGGCAGGCAAGGATGCCGTCCTTTTCCGGCACGTGGCCTTTCACGCTCAAGCCGCCGGACTCCTCGCCGCCAACGATGATCGGTTCGCTCTCCATCAGCATACCGATGAATTTAAAGCCGACCGGCGTTTCATAGACCTTCACACCCAGCAATTCGGCGACGGCGTCCACTTGATGGCTCGTGGAAACGGTGCGCACGACCGCGCCCTTCCAGCCGCGGTTCTTTTTCAAATGATACAGCGCCAGCGCGAGGACCTGGTTCGGCGTGAGCCACGTGCCGTCCTGGTCCACAATGCCAAAACGGTCCGCGTCGCCATCAAGACCGAGGCCGATCTTCGCCTTGCCGGCGCGGACAAACTGGCGGACTTCGGCCATGCCTTCGGCGTTCGGTTCGGGATGACGCCCGCCGAACAGCGGATCCAGTTCGCCATGAAAGACGGTGACCTTGGCCCCCGCGCTTTCCAGCAGCGTATCGAGATAATCATAGCCGGTGCCGTATTCCAAATCGACGGCGACCTTCAGCTTCGCTTTTTTGAGCGCGGCAAAGTCAATGAGCTTGTGCAGTTGTTTGAAATAGGCGGGCTGTGGGTCAAACGTCGGGCATTGCTGCGTGCCGATGACACCGCCTTTGAACGACCAGTTTTGCGCCTGCAGCTTGGCAATGTTCAACTCAATTTGCCCGGTGACTTCCGGCGGGGCGGAGGCCCCGTCGCTGATGGAAAATTTCAGGCCTTGATACTCCGACGGATTGTGACTGGCGGTCATGTTGATGCCGCCGATGGCTTTGAGCTGACGGATGGCGTGCGCGATGACCGGTGTGGGCGTATCGCGGTCGCACAGGAGCGGTTCGAGGCCGTTGGCCATCAGCACTTCGGCGGCCGCCAGGGAAAATTCGCTGCCCAGAAAGCGCGTGTCGTAACCGAGAATCACCACAGGCTTGCGCCCCTGAATTTCGGAGTCCGGAGTCCGGAGTTCGGAATTCAGATAGTCGGCGATGGCCTGGGTGGCAAGCCCGACGTTGTCGAAGGTGAATTCGCGCGCGATGATGCCGCGCCAGCCGCTGGTGCCGAATTTGATCATGGGAGGGTTCATGGGAGTAATGGTGTGATGGTGACGGAGTGGTAGGTGTCGGAATACCGGTGCTGCCTTACTCCATTACTCCAGCAACCCACCGTTTCAATTTTTCCAATCAAATGCCTTTTTCTTGAGCGCATAAATGTAACCGACAAATAAAATTACGAGAAACGAAACCATCGAACCGAAAATCAAATTCCGCATGGCCGGGTCTTTGAGCATCTCCCGGTAAACCACCGCCCACGGGTAAAGGAAAACGACCTCGACGTCGAACAGGATGAACAGCATCGCCACGAGATAAAATTTCACGGAAAACCGCGGGGCGCCCTCGCCGACGGGGTCCTTGCCGCATTCGTAGGCGGTATCCTTGGCCTTGGTACGTTTGCCGTATTTGCCGAGCAGGACGGAAACCAGAAGCGTCCCGCCGGCGAACCCAATGGCCACGGCCAGGAGCATGAGCACCGGGATATATTGCGCCAACTGCGTCGGTTGCGACGGTTCCATGCGCGGAAGTGTATGGCAGCGCGCGAAAAGTTCAATGAGGAAAACTGGAAATTAAGTGCTACACGGCCAGTCGGCGGTTTGGAGTCCCGCGTTTACGCGGAACCGTCCCGCCGGTGCGGGACGGAACTCCCAACGAGGAAAGGCCGCGTTTAAAATCACTTTCGGAACAGCCACAGAATCAGTGTCAGTATCGCGCTCAAAATCAGGCAGGTGACGATGGGGAAATGGAAGCTGAAATCGCCCTTGGTGTAATTGATGTCGCCGGGCAATCGTCCGAGCCAGCTTCTGCCAATGCCAGACCACAGCAACGCACCGACCGCCACGAGCAGCAGGCCGAGAATCACCAGAAATTTGCCCATTTCATTCATCGCACCTGTTCGCTGCGAAATTGGGCAAGGGTTTGCTTTTTTTGCATGGCTAAAGTTTTGCCAACCGGCTTAAATGGACAAGTCAATTCTCCGGGCGCATGAAGATCCTGAAACCATCGGCGGAACCGCTTGGCTGGGGAAAATCTTTCCTGTGGCTGGTCATTGCGGTCGCCTGTTTCCATGCGGCTTACACCTCAATCCGGTTCCCGGCAGCGGGTCTGCTGATTTTCGGCTATGCCTTGGCGCTTGTCCGGCTGACCGACCAGCCGTCCGTCCGCCGCGCGTTTTACTTTGGGCTGGCGACGGGATTTCTCTGCTACGCTCCGCAATTGTATTTCTTTTGGAGCATTTTCGGGTCAACGGCAATTGTCCTGTGGCTCGTGTTGGCGTTCTGGATCGGGCTGTTCACAGCGATTGTCTGCGGCAGCACCCGGCGCTGGGGAAAAATCAAAGTGTTGTGGCTGATTCCAATTATCTGGACCGGACTGGAATATTTCCGTAGCGAACTTTACTACCTGAAATTTTCGTGGCTGAACATCGGGTATGCTTTGAACAACTATCCTGGCTTTACTATAATCTTTGGGATGTACGGCGTCGGCTTTGTGGTGTTCGCTCTTTGCGTTGCGTGTTTTTACCAATCGCTGGTTAAAGTTTCCTTGCTCGAAACACTTCTAATGATCGCTGTCTTTGTCGTCTTTATGATGCTGTTGCTTGTGTCCCTCGCTCGAACCAAATCCAAGGCAACCCTTACACAAACCCGGTTACCTCTTTCCATCGCCGGCGTTCAACTGGAATTCCCGAACGAAAATCTCCTTCCCATAGTTCTCAATCACGCCTTGGCTAAAAATCACGACGCACAGATTTTTGTCTTGAGCGAATACACACTCGACGGTCCGGTGCCGGATTCGCTCAAAAATTGGTGCCGGGAGCACTCGCGCTTTCTGGTTGTCGGCGGCAAGGATCCGGTTGGTACCAACGATTATTACAACTCCGCCTTTGTGGTCGGGACCAACGGCGAAATTGTTTTCAAGTAGGTCAAAAGCGTGCCGATTCAATTCTTCATGGACGGCCTGCCAGCGCCGGAGCAAAACGTCTGGAATTCGCCGTGGGGCAAAATCGGCATCTGCATCTGCTACGACTTGAGTTACACGCGTGTCACGGACCGGCTGGTGAAGCAAGGAGCGCAACTGCTTATCGTGCCGACGATGGACGTTGAGGAATGGGGGCGGCACGAGCACGAGCTTCATACACGCGTCGCGCCAGTACGAGCCGCGGAATACGGTATCCCGATTTTTCGCCTGGCCAGCTCTGGCATCTCGCAAGCCGTTACTTGGGATGGCAACGTGATCGCACAAGCTCCGTTTCCTGGCGACGACAAGATTATCGCTGCGAAATTGCCTTTGTTCTCAGGCGGCTCGCTGCCG
>Ga0116112_1002591_pt1 | contig 10660 bp, 7 predicted proteins | sample June2015DPH_8_15_FD_89721 | JGI IMG/M metagenome (GOLD analysis project Ga0116112, IMG submission 89721) | Peatland microbial communities from SPRUCE experiment site at the Marcell Experimental Forest, Minnesota, USA - June2015DPH_8_150 | ecosystem: Environmental > Terrestrial > Soil > Wetlands >... | reverse complement strand
CTGTGTTTGGACGTTCGTCCATTCGTTGGTGGCGGCGTTGATTTGGGTGGCGAGGCGTTCGAGGTCCTGGATTTTCCCCGCGACCTCGCCGAGGGCGTTGACATCCACCACCTTGAGAATGGCCCGATAATCAAGCACGAAAGGCGCGACACCAAGCATCGTGCCAAACGCGGCGGCGGCCAGGCACGCGATGGTTTCCCATTGGGAAACCGGGTGCGGCGAATTCCAGGCGATAAAAAACGCCATCCCGAGCAGCAGCGCGTCGCCGAGCAGAAAGGGCCACTTTGGAATTTTCCAATTTTTTGCCGCGCTCACGGTGTCAGTTTCAGGGAAACACGCCGCCAGCGCAAGCAAACGCCACGCTTTCTGCTCGACTAACCGTACCCGCCGTTAAAATCATTCGGCGTGTGCGCACCTGTGTGATATTCAATCCGGCGGCTCGGGGCGAAAAAGCCCGGCGCTTTCGCCACCAACTCGACGCCATCGGTTCGGAATGCGCGTTGAAGGCCACGACCGCGCCCGCTGACGCGCGCCGGCTGGCGGCAGAGGCGGTGGCAGAGGGGTTCGAACTCATCGTGGCCGCCGGCGGTGATGGCACGGTTAACGAAGTGCTTAACGGCCTCGGCGACGTACTGGACGGTTTTGCGCGGATGCGCCTCGGCGTGTTGCCGCTCGGCACGGTCAATGTTTTTGCCCGCGAACTCAAAATCCCGCTGCGCCTTGAGCGCGCCTGGGAGGTTTTGCAACGCGGCCGCGAGATGCTCATTGACCTGCCGCGCGTGGAATTTTCGGCCAACGGCGTCCGCCAACAACGTTACTTCGTGCAACTCGCCGGGGCAGGCTGGGACGCGCGGGCCATTGAACTGGCAGACTGGTCGCACAAGAAAAAGGTCGGTCCGCTGGCATATGTCATCGCCGGGCTGAAGGCCTTGTGCGAACCGCAACCCAAAATCACCGTGCGCGCGGATGGCCGGAACGTCAGGGGCGAATTTGTGCTGGTCGGCAATGGGCGTCTATACGGCGGGCCGGTCAAAACATTTCCCCTGGCCGATCTGCGCGACGGGCTGCTGGATATTTGCGTCCTGCCGCGGCTCAATTGGTGGACGTTGCTTCGTTGCGCCCCGAATCTGCTCGTGTACCGGAATTTGCCGGCAAATGTTGCTGAAAATTTTCAAGCGGCCAGATTCGAGGTGACAGGCGAAACGAAAACCGCATTTGAATTGGACGGTGAATGGGTCGGGCTTTTGCCCGCAACGTTTTCGGTCGAGCGCGAGCGGTTGCGCGTCATCGTGCCATAAACGCCTGTTTGAACCAGTTCGCCAGGACAGTTTTGAGTATGGTTTTGTTTTTATGAAGCAAGCCAGGTCCGTTTTCATGTTGGCAATTTGTTCGGGCGTTGCCGTCGGCCTGACGGCAGCCATCGTCGGCACCAACCCGCCGGCGTTGCCGTTGACCACCGAACGCATCGCTTCCCTGCCCTTGGAACAACAGGCCGTGTGGATGGCCTATCTCGAACGCTCCACCCGGCAGTCGGCGGCGGATCGGGCTTTCCTTCAGACGGAAAGGAAAGAGCACGCCGTCAAGAAGCTGATTATCCCGTCGGCAACGCGCAACGCGGAAGGCATCGCATTGGACAAGCCGGCGGATTGGTACGGCAAAGCCAAGGCGCGGCGCATCGCAAACATTATCGTGTCATTTCAAACCCCCGCTGGCGGATGGAGCAAAAACCTCGACATGACCCGCTCCGTCCGCGTACCGGGTGAGAGTTTCACCCCGGATTCCGGTTGGAATTACGTCGGCACGTTTGACAACGACGCCACCACCACGCAACTGCGGTTCCTGGCCAAAGTCATCACCGCCACCGGCGCCAATAACGCCTCCGATCGCGCAGCCTTCCAGCGCGGGCTCGATTACATCTTTGACGCGCAGTATCCCAACGGCGGCTGGCCGCAGGTCTGGCCGCTGCAGGGCGGGTATCACGACGCCGTCACTTACAACGACGACGCGATGCCGCACGTTCTGGAATTTTTGCGCGACGTGGCCGGCGGACAAAATGAATTTGCCTTCGTGCCTGTCGAAACGCGCGCCCGGGCCACCGCCAGTTTGAAACGGGGTATTGACTGCGTCCTCGCCACGCAAATTGTCGTGAACGGCCGCCGCACCGTTTGGTGTCAACAACACGACCCGCTCAGGCTCCAACCTGCGTCAGCGCGCAATTACGAAATGCCGGCGCAAGCCAGCAGCGAGAGCGCGGCCATCGTGCTGTTCCTGATGCAGTTGCCGAATCCAGACTCCAACGTCGTTGCTGCCGTTCGCGCTGCCGCTGCCTGGTTCGAGAAAACCCAGATCCGGGACGTAGCGTTTCGGAAGGTGTGGGGCCGGGGCCGATTGCTGGTTTCCGCTCCGGGCAACGGGCCGCTTTGGGCGCGTTATTACGAAATCGGCACCGACCGTCCGATTTTTGGCGACCACGACCGGAGCGTTCATGACGACGTGAACGAAATTTCACGGGAGTGCCAGAACGGATACGGCTGGTATCGCGACTCGCCCAAGCGTGTGCTTGAACGATATGCGCAGTGGAGCCGGGAACATCCATAGCTCGGAATAATGGAGCGGAACCGCCATCCTCCGCTGAAGCTTCGGAGGGCACCATCCCTCGCTCGAAACTGCTGGCGCAGTTCCGAGCGAAAAAATCCTTTCAGAGCAATCGTTTGGCAGCAAAGGCCTTGCCCGAATGGGATTTCAGATAACGCTCGAAGGCAAGTGCTTTCGCCTTGGACTGGAAAGCGCAGTAAAACGCGATTCTGCCATGGGCTGAACTTGGCCTTGTGCAGGCCACTACAACCCGAGGCGCCGTTTTGAAAACGCGTGGCCGGAACCACTCTTCAAGTATTGTTCGAACTTTCGAGCGAGCGCTGAAGTCTCGAAAGCTGCGTAGAACCTGATTTTCCAGGGTGTGTATTTGGATGTGTGTATACATTTGCCGGCATTGTGTTCCGCCAGGCGCTGTTTCAAATCGGATGTTTGCCCACGATAAAGTTGCGCCGGATGATTAATACTTTGAAGGATATAGGCATAGAACATGTGCCTCGTTTAAATAGTTGGAGGAAAAGTGAAAAGTAGAAAATGATCCTCTGCTGCCGAAGTTTTGGGGGATTGGCCTGCCATCCGTAGCTCGGAACCGTGGACCAAAATCGCCCTCCTCCGCCAAGGCTACGGAGGGCACCATCCTTCGCTCATAACTGCTGGTGCGGTTCCGAGCGAAGGATGGTGGAGGCGGCGGGAGTTGAACCCGCGTCCCCGGCAAACTAACCAGCCGCGACTACATGCTTAGTCCGGAAAATTTTTTCTGCGGTGCGATGGCGTCCGGACTCGAATCGCACGGCCTAGTCCGCATGGAATTTTCTCGGCCAACGGCGCGCGGTCTCCGCCGTCAACCATGCCTGCTATGGCGTTCGTCCGGCGTAGCAGGTGTCCACCGGCGAACGTCGCGGACTATTAGGCCGCGAGAGCTAATTGTTCGTTAGCTGTTTTGTTTGATGCGATGATTAACGAGGCCAACGCATCGTCCTCGGCATGCCGCCTCTGGCGCATTTCCCGGATCGAAACCGGTACGCCCCCATCGGTAAATCAGATTATCCACCGGCAGCCCGTGTCAGTCAAGGTGACGAAAACGATCAAATTCGATTCCGCGGGTTTTATTGCTCCACGCCGACCCGGTAGAAACGGGCGTTGCCGGGGAGAATGGCCGTGTCGGTTAAAGTGTTGGTGGGAGCGGTGGCGGCGATATTCGTGCGGACGGTGGAATTGAAACCAGTCAGCAGGTTGGTGGCACGCTCAAGCCGATAGGTCTTCCCTGTAACACTCGGCCAGTTGAGCACGACGGCGCTGGGGTTGCTGGCAGCCAGCAACGTCAGCCGCAAGCAGGAAGCGGCATTCGTCGGGTTGGTGCCGGCAATCCATTCCGCCAGATTACTCATGCCGTCATGATCGAGGTCAGCATTCGGGTCGGTGCCAGTCAAGTGCCCGAAATACTGAAGTTCCCACCAATCCGGCAAGCCATTGGCGTCGGTATCCACCATGCGCTGCAAATTCAGCCGCCCGCCGGTGTGCACCTTGCCCTGCAAACCCGGGACAACATCCACGTTCGCAAGGATGCGTTGAACCCGCTGGGTCACGGTTTCGTTTGGAAAATTCATCGCGGCGAACGCGACGGCACCGGACACGTGGGGCGTCGCCATCGAAGTGCCATCAAGGTATTGATAGATCTGATTGGGATCGAGCGTGTTGACGACAGTGGCGGTGACGGGTTGGACTGCTTCCAGCGCAAGCCCGTCGGACTGGGAAAGAGAAACGGCGGGAATCCAGTTGTTGGTGCCACCCAAGGTACCGGAAAAGTTGCCGCTGGCATTGTTGTAAATGATGGCCGCCCGGGCACCAGCCGCCATGGCGTTGACGACCTTGTTGGAAAAGGTGAGGGTGCCGCGCACGATTAATGCAATGTTGTTGCGGACGGCTGCCGGAAAATTCGCGGGATTTCCAAGCCCGCAATCATAGACCGTGGCGGTGATACCGGTCGTGGTGCCGGAATACTGCAACTCGTTGGCGCTATAGATTGTGGAACCCTGCTGGACGGAGGCAACCGTACCCGCCAGCGCGACAGGTAGCGCGGACAGGATGTTCACCCCGGGCGCACCCAGGTCCACGGTGTTGGTCCCGTAGTTCGAAAAAGACGCCAAGGCGTCATTCTGGCTGGTGGCCGCCACGACAATCATGTTGGTCAGCCGGTAGTTGGCGGGATAAACGGGAGTGGTGTCGTTGTCGCTGGTGCTGTTTCCCGCCGCTACGCAGAAGATGATGCCGGCGGTTCCGGCGGCTTGTATGGCGGCGCGCTCGGTGCTGTTGGATCCGCCACCCCCGAAGGATTCATTGATGGCGACAACATTCACGCCACGGTTTTTCATCATGGTCGCGTACTGGATCGCTTCGATGACGGCTGAATCAGGCAGCGAGTTGCCGTCGCTCGATGCCCGGAGCGCCATGATCCTGGCCTGATAGTCCACCCCGATCACGCCCAACTGGTTGTTACCAATGGCAGCAATCGTCCCGGCCACATGCGTCCCATGAAAACCGGAATCGGCCGGGTCGGGAAGGTTGTCCGCAAAATCATAGCCATAATAATCGTCCACGAAACCGTCCCCATCGTCATCCACTCCATTGCCGGGTATCTCGCCGGAATTGGTCCACATGTTGCCGGCCAGATCCGGGTGCGTGTAATCCACGCCCGTATCAATGACGGCCACCACCGGTCGGTTGGTGCCGGGTTGCTGTGCCAGTGCCCAACCTTCGACAAAGTGGATGTCGTCTCCCACCGTGCCCGCCGTGCCGTTGACCGACTGGCCGGTGTTTTGCAATCCCCACAGGTTGGCGAAAAACGTGTCATTGGGCGTCGCGCTGTCAACCCATCGCAGGTAATTCGGTTCGGCCACCTCCACCGCCGGGTCACGGCTCAACTCGGCAATCAATTCCGCCGTCGTCCGGTTTTTGGCGCGCGCCAGACCCGAATGACGCCCCCGGTCCCGGGAAAGTCTGGCAAAATGCTTCGCGAAAGCCAGCGAATGTCTGGCCAGCGCCTGTTGGGCGGCGTCCAAAGTTACCGACGGCTTGAAAGTGATGATGACCTCGCCTTCAACGTATTCTGTTGCTGGATGGCTTGAACCCGCCCATACGTTACCAACTGTCAGTCCTAATATCATGAGGACGGCTGACACTCCCTGGGAAAAAATCTTCATCAAAGTTTATGTAATTGTGCATACGATAGCATCTTGTGCGCCGAGTGACAAAAATACAAAACGAGGCTGGTAGCAATTTCAGCACAGATTGCACCTGCGTCCATGGTTAAGTACCCATGGCGCATTATCTTTCGTTTAACGGAGCCGGGCCTAGCGCGCGTCCAATTCGGCAAGCCCGGCCTTCACTTCCGCCCGCGGCAGATTGCCCGCCGTCAGCGCGGCGTCATCCAATCCCAGTATAGCCGAAGCCTCCTGCCAGTGCTCGTTTTCGTTAGCCCGGCAATCTTCGCGAGCATCGCGACAAACTGTTCGATCTGGCGCAAAATGTAATCGCGGCGAATCATGGTTTTCCATTGTCGTTGAAGATGAAAGCGCCAGTGGGCTGGCGCACTCCAAGACGCTTCGCGACCTTCGCACAAACGAAAACGCGGCTGAAATTGCTTCCAGCCGCGCTTGATTGATTCTGTCTTTGGTAGGGTCGCCTCGCCGAGGCGACCGCTTGGACGCGCGGGCCGCCCGTCCCTACCTTAATAATCCATGTCGCCCATGCCGCCGCCACCCGGACCAACTGGAGCCTTCTTCTCCTTTTCCGGAATCTCCGTGATGAGGCATTCGGTCGTGAGCAGCAGCCCGGCAATCGAACCGGCGTTTTGCAACGCGGTGCGCGTGACCTTCTTTGGGTCCACAATGCCGGCCTTCACGAGGTCTTCGTATTCGCCGGTGGCCACGTTGTAACCTTCATTGCCCTTGCGCTTCTTGACTTCCTCGACGATCACCGAGCCTTCCACGCCGGCGTTGTTCGCCAGTTCGCGGGTCGGCGATTCGACGGCGCGTTTCACGATGTCCACGCCAATCTTTTCGTCTTCATTCGCGCCCCGAACCGATTCAATCGCGGGCAGGCAGCGGATCAACGCCACCCCGCCGCCAGCCACGATACCTTCCTCGACCGCCGCGCGGGTCGCGTGCAACGCGTCCTCCACACGCGCCTTCTTTTCCTTCATTTCGGTTTCGGTCGCGGCGCCGACGTTGATGACGGCCACGCCGCCGGCCAGTTTGGCCAGGCGTTCCTGCAATTTCTCGCGGTCATAATCGCTGGTCGTTTCCTCGATCTGGCGGCGGATCTGGTTCACCCGGCCCTGGATGTCGGACGATTTGCCACCGCCTTCGACGATGGTGGTGTTGTCCTTGTCCACCGCGACGCTCTTGGCGCGGCCGAGGTCGTTGAGTTCAATGTTTTCCAGCTTGATGCCGAGGTCTTCACTGATGAACTTGCCGCCGGTGAGAACGGCGATGTCTTCGAGCATGGACTTGCGGCGGTCGCCGAAGCCGGGCGCCTTCACGGCGCAGACGTTGAGCGTGCCCCGCAGCTTGTTCACGACCAATGTCGCGAGCGCTTCCCCTTCGACTTCTTCGGCGATGATGAGCAGCGGCTTGCCCGAGCGCGCGGCCTTTTCGAGCAACGGCAACAGGTCCTTCAGGCTGCTGATTTTCTTTTCGTAATTGAGGATGTAAACGTCTTCGAGCTTTGCTTCCATCGTCTCGGCGTTGGTAACGAAGTATGGTGACAGGTAGCCCTTGTCGAACTGCATTCCTTCCACCACTTCAAGCGTTGTCTCAATGGACTTCGCTTCCTCGACGGTGATGGTGCCGTCCTTGCCGACCTTGTCCATTGCCTCGGCAATTTTGTCGGCAATCTCAAAGTCCCAGTTGGCCGACACCGCGGCGACCTGGCGGATTTCGTCCTTGTCCTTCACTTTCTTGGTGATTTTGTCGAGATGCGACACGGCCGCTTCCACAGCCTTGCCGATGCCGCGCTGGATGCCGATGGGGTTCGCGCCGGAGGTGACGAACTTCAGGCCTTCGCGGTAAATGGACTCCGCCAGCACTGTCGCCGTGGTGGTGCCGTCGCCCGCGGTGTCGCTGGTCTTGCTGGCGACTTCGCGGACCATTTGTGCGCCCATGTTCTCGTAGGGATCTTCCAGTTCGATTTCCTTCGCCACCGTCACGCCGTCCTTGGTGACGGTCGGTGAGCCGTATTTCTTGTCAATGACCACGTTGCGGCCTTTGGGGCCGAGGGTCGCGGTGACGGCCCTGGAAAGTTTGGTAATGCCCCGCAAGACCGCCTGACGCGCGGCCTCATCAAACAGTAATTGTTTTGCTGCCATATTTTTTGGTTCTTAGTTGAATGTTGAGTGTTGAGTGTTTCCGTCTTCGCTTCGCTTCGACGCGATAAAGTGTTGCTTGCCGCGCCGTAGCCCCGCGAAGGCGGGAGAGTTGATGGTTGAGTGATTTATTCGAGCACGGCGAGGATGTCGTCGGACGACAGAATCTTGTATTCCTTGCCGTCAATCTTGATTTCCGTGCCGCCGTATTTGGAAACGAGCACGCGGTCGCCGACCTTGATCTCGAACGGGATTTTCTTGCCGTTGTCGTCGGTCTTGCCGGTGCCGAGCGCCCGCACGATGCCCTCCTGCGGCTTTTCCTTGGCGGTATCGGGAATGATGATGCCGCCCTTCTTGGTTTCCTTTTCTTCGACCGGCTCAACCAAAATCCGGTCTCCGATCGGTTTAACTTTCAGTGCCATAATATGTTTTCTTTGTTGTTTGGTTTGTTAATCGTAATCAAATCCCACCGCACCCGCGACGGGAAAATTGTTCAGGTTTCGGGGAGCGCACCCGCCTCGGGTGCGGTTCGACGCGCCTCGCGTCGAACAACTGGCGGACGAGGCGTCCGCCAGAACACGCGAGGGCGCGTGTGCTCCCCAGCTTCAATCTCGTTGCTCAAATTTGCTTTCGTCACATTCATCCTGTTTTCAAAAATTTAACCGCACCCGCGACGGAAAATCTAGTCCACCCGAAATCTCGTTTTCAGGCGCACATTGGCTTTCCCGGCATTCATGTTTCTGGCTTTGAACCGCTAATCGTAACCAAATCCCGCCGCCCAAGCGATGGGGAAATTTTTAATTTAATGCTATCGGCTTGTAAGGCTGATTCGAATTGAAACGTTGCGAGCCTTTTTTGTTCAATTGCGTTTCGTAATTAATGGTGAAATCAAATTGGGGAATTGATGGAAAACCGCTTTTGCTCAGAAAAGCAAAAGTGAATGCAGCTTCTTGTTTCTCGTCAACATATTCTGGCTTGTCAATTCTGTCAGCGGGTGGATTTGACTCGCAAGAGATTATGCGAACGCGACCGCCAAGATTTTGGAATCTTTCTGTAAGAGAAACTCCTGCAGCAGAATGGTCTCGCCATTGAAAAACCGGCTCGGATGCAGATTTCACCTTCTGTTTATCAAACTCAAGTTGGCGAGCCATCAAATCATTAGCTCGTTGGGCCGCGTCTGCTGACTTTTGAGCAGCATTAGCCGATTTCTTTGAGTCAAGCCGAGCGAGACACGCCACGATTAGCGCAACTCCGGCAATACTCGTTGATATGATTTCGCCTAGTGTCATCGAACGAAAGTTCGTTATTTCTTCTCGTCCACAACTTCCGCGTCAATCACGCCTTCGTCCTTCTTTTTGTCGTCGGCCTTGGCCTCGCCTTGTGATGGGCCGGCGCCCTGCGCCTTTTCCGCCTGGGCTTTCGCGGCGGCGGCCTTGTAAAGCTCGGCGCTCACGGCCTGCCATGCTTCATTCAGCTTCTCGGCGGCGGATTTGATGGCTGCACTTTCGCTGCCCTTCAACGCTTCCTTCACATCCGCCATGGCCTTCTCGATCTTGGCCTTGTCGTCGCCGGAAATCTTGTCACCGGTTTCCTTGAGCAATTTCTCAGAGCGATACACCGCGCCATCGGCTTCATTACGAATCTCGACTTCCTCGCGGTGTTTCTTGTCCTCGTCGGCGTGCGCCTCGGCGTCCTTGCGCATCTTCTCGATCTCGTCCTTCGCGAGACCGCTGCTGGCGGTGATGGTGATTTTTTGTTCCTTGCCAGTTCCAAGGTCCTTGGCGCCCACGTGCAAAATGCCATTGGCGTCAATGTCGAACGTCACCTCGATTTGCGGCATGCCGCGCGGGGCGGGTGGAATATCGGTGAGATGAAACTTGCCGATGGTCCGGTTGTCGCGGGCGAACTGGCGTTCGCCCTGCAACACGTGGATTTCCACGCCGGGCTGGTTGTCGCTCGCGGTGGAGAAAATTTCCGATTTGCGCGTCGGGATGGTGGTGTTGCGCTCGATGAGCCGCGTGAACACGCCACCGAGCGTCTCGATGCCGAGTGACAGTGGCGTCACGTCGAGCAGCAAAACGTCCTTGACTTCGCCCTTGAGCACGCCGCCTTGGATGCCCGCGCCGACGGCGACAACTTCATCCGGGTTCACGCCCTGGTGCGGCGGTTTGTTGACGAGCGAATGTGCGGTCTCGACGACTTTTGGCATGCGGGTCATGCCGCCGACGAGCACGAGTTCGTCAATCTTCACCGCGTCAATATCGGCGTCCTTCAAACAAGCCTTCACCGGCGCGATGGTGCGCTCGAACAGCGCGTCGCAAAGCTGTTCCATTTTTGCGCGTGTGAGTGTTTTTTGAATGTGCTTGGGTCCGCTGGCGTCGGCGGTGATGAACGGGAGATTGATTTCGTATTGCTGCGCGGAGCTGAGGGCGATCTTGGCCTTTTCGGCCTCTTCCTTGATGCGCTGGAGCGCGTCGGGCTGCTTGCGCAAATCCATGCCGTGCTCTTTTTTGAATTCGTCGAGAATCCAATCCATGAGGCGGCCGTCCCAGTCGTCACCGCCCAGGTGCGTGTCGCCGTTGGTGGCCTTGACCTCGAACACGCCATCGCCGATTTCCAGCACGGAAATGTCGAACGTGCCGCCACCGAGATCATAGACGGCAATTTTTTCGTCCTTCTTTTTGTCGAGGCCGTAGGCGAGCGACG
>Ga0116112_1002586_pt1 | contig 10669 bp, 5 predicted proteins | sample June2015DPH_8_15_FD_89721 | JGI IMG/M metagenome (GOLD analysis project Ga0116112, IMG submission 89721) | Peatland microbial communities from SPRUCE experiment site at the Marcell Experimental Forest, Minnesota, USA - June2015DPH_8_150 | ecosystem: Environmental > Terrestrial > Soil > Wetlands >... | reverse complement strand
CAGCATCCCATTCCCATTTGGCTCTTCCGGAGGAATCACGACCGCCGCCGCGACCCGGTCTCCCGGCTCGACGTTCAGCAGCCGCACACCCTGCGCCGACCGCCCCGATTCGCGGATGAACTTCGATTCGATGCGGATGATCTTGCCGTACTGGCTGATCAGCATAACCTCTGATTTCTCAGTCACCTGCGAGATGCCAACAACTTTGCCGTTCCGCGCCGTGGTCTTGACGTTGATGACGCCTTTGCCGCCGCGATTGGTGAGGCGATACTCATCGGCCGGAGTGCGCTTGCCGTATCCGTTCTCGGTGACAGAGAGAATGAGCGAGCCCTTCTCCGGAATCAAATCCGCGATTTCGGGCGCGACCTCGCCTTCCTTAGCGACCGCCTGAACCTCCGGCTTGAGCGTGGTGGCCATGCCGACAATGTAATCTTTCTCCGCCAGGTTCATGCCGCGCACGCCAGTGGCGTTGCGCCCCATGGAGCGCACGTCGTTCTCGTCAAACCGAATCGCTTGTCCGTCATGCGAAGCAAGGAAGACGATCTGGTTGCCATCAGTCAACGAGGCCGCGACAAGTTCGTCGCCCGCTTCAATATTAATGGCGATGATGCCGCGCGACATCACGTGGGAGAAGTCTTTCACCTCGGTCTTCTTCACCGTGCCGTTGTGAGTAACGAAGAAGACGTACCTGCCTTCTTCTTCCAGATCGCGCACGGCGAGCATGGTGCGCACGGTTTCTCCCGGCTGCAGCCCGACGAGGTTGCCCACGTGCTTCCCTTTGCCGGCAGCCGCGATGTCGGGAATCTCGTACACCTTCAGCCAGTACACGCGTCCGGTGTTAGTGAAGATCAGGATGTAGGCGTGAGTTGAGGCGATGAACAGATGCTCGACGAAATCCTCGTCACGCGTCTTCATGCCCGTGCGTCCGGTGCCGCCGCGGCGCTGCATGCGGTAAGTCGAGATCGGAGTGCGTTTCATGTAACCGGAGTGGCTGACTGTGACCGCGACCTGTTCGTCGGCGATCAGGTCTTCCAGCATGATTTCCGCAGCCTCGTCTTCGATGACGGTACGGCGCTCGTCGCCGTAGAGCTTCTTAACTTCTTCCAGTTCCTTGATGATGACTTTGCGCAGCTTCGCCTCGGAAGCAAGAATCGATTCGTATTCCGCGATCGCCTCGCGCACCTGCTTCAACTCGTTAGAAATTTCATCGATTGAGAGCTTGGTCAGCCGGTGCAGCTGCAATTCGAGGATGGCGTCCGCCTGCTTAGCAGTAAACGGTTTCTCGGGATCGAGCTTCGGAGCGCGTCCGGTGGTGTTGATGTCGATCTTCTTGCCGCCAAAGTACACAACTAAATTTTCTCGAGCGTCGGCGCGGTTGGCGCTGCCGCGAATGATGGCGATCACGTTATCGAGGTAATCGAGCGCGGTCAGATAGCCTTCCAAAATGTGCTCGCGATCGCGCGCTTTGTTGAGTAAATACGAAGTGCGCCGCCGCACTACATCGACGCGATGGTCGATGAAGTGTTTGATGGCCTGGATCAGCCCCATTTCCTTGGGCTGGCCGTTCACCACAGCCAGCAGAATCATGCTGAAGCCTTCCTGCATCGAGGTGTGCTTGAAGAGCTGGTTGAGCACGATCTGCGGTTCGGCTCCGCGTTTGAGCTCGATCACGATGCGCATGCCGTCGCGATCGCTTTCGTCGCGGATGTCGGAGATGTCGTCGATGGTCTTCTGGTTGACGAGGTCTGCAATGCGCTCGATCAGGCGAGCCTTATTTACCTGGTAGGGAATTTCGGTGACGATGATCGCCTGCTTTTCTTTGGTGACGTTCTCAATAGCGGCGCGAGCGCGCATCATGAACCGGCCGCGGCCCGTGCGGTAGGCCTCGAAGATTCCAGCGCGTCCGTGAATAATGGCCGCGGTCGGAAAGTCCGGTCCCTGCACGAACTTCAGAATTTCCGGCAACTGCGCGCTCGGATTATTCACCAGCGTGATCGTGGCATCGACAATCTCAGTCAAATTGTGCGGCGGAATTTTGGTAGCCATACCAACGGCGATGCCATCAGAGCCATTGACCAGCAGATTGGGAAACCGCGCGGGAAGAACCGCAGGCTGCGTTTCCGTGCCGTCGTAGTTCGGGTAAAAGTCGACCGCTTCCTTGTCGAGATCCTCGAGCAGCGCGGTAGAGACGCGCGTCAAACGAGCTTCGGTGTAACGGTCGGCCGCCGGCGGATCGCCATCCACCGAGCCAAAGTTGCCTTGTCCATCGACCAGCGGAGCGCGCATGGCGAAGGGCTGTGCCAACCTCACCAACGCGTCGTAAACGGCGAGGTTTCCGTGCGGATGGTACTTGCCCATCACTTCGCCGACGATGCGGGCACACTTACGCGTAGCCCGTCCCGGAGCCAGGCCCATCTGCTGCATGGTGTAAAGAATGCGGCGATGCACTGGCTTCAGTCCGTCGCGCACGTCGGGAAGCGCGCGGCCAATGATCACCGACAACGAGTAGTCGAGATACGACCGCTTCATCTCGTCTTCAATGTTGACGGGCTGCATGTTGAGGGCGCCCGGACCTGTCGGAGATTTTCCGTCCGGAGAATGTCCATCGCCTCCGGAAGGAGGAGTGAGGGGAAGCTCAGGATTCTGATCGTCAGCCATGAAAGTCAGCTCTCAGTTCTCGCTTGTCAGTTCTCAGTAGAGGCTTGGTGTAGCCTGTGGTGGGGACGGACGCCTCGCCCGTCCAATCGGAGCGCGGTTCCGCTCACTCTGTCTCGCCACAAATCTCGCTAAGTTCTTGCATCTACAGGCATTATCTGACAGACTTTACTACAGAATTATACCACGTTCGGGGTCGTTGGGATCGGACGGCCGTTAGCTTGTCAGGCTCCTATTTCAGGCTCTTCGCAACGTTAGCAGCGTGATCTCTGGCGGGGCGCCGAGCCGAACCGGGAAGCCGAGGGTTCCGAGGCCCCGGTTCACATAGAGCGCAGCCTTCTGCAAGCCGTTGCTCTCACGCGCGGTGCCCGCCTGCATCGGCAGATGATAAAGCCCCGCGACGAACGGCGTGAACAACCGCGCCGGGCTGACGCTGTGATCCACGATCTCAAACTTTACCTGGCCGCCGTGAGTGTGGCCGGCAAGGCTGAGTTCGATTCCGAGCGCAGCGGCGCGATGGAACGAGTTCGGATTGTGCGAGAGTAAAAAATTCGGCATGTCGCGCCGGATCAGATGCTCAATTTCCGCGAGCATCGGCCCAGTGCGCTCGCCGCTAGTCATGTGATCGCGCTGGTAATCCACGCCAATCAGATTAAAGCGCCCGCCGTTATGCTCCACCACCGAGTTCGAAGCGCGCAGCAGCCGCATTCCCTTTTCGCGGAAAAGCCGTTCCGCGTCATCTTCTACTCCTGCATAAATTTCGTGGTTGCCATTACATCCCCAGACTCCGAGCGGAGCCCGCAGCCGGCTCAACTCGCTAATGCAAGCGTCCAGCGGATCGCCTTCGCTGCTAACGAAGTCTCCCGTAACAAAAGAAATGTCAGGCTGCAGAGAGTTAGCCATGTCGACGGCACGCGCGATTTCGTGCGGCGGCATGTAGTCGCCAATGTGTATGTCGCTGAGCTGCGCGATGCGCAGCCCGTCGAGCTCCGGCGGAAGATTGGCGACGGGCACATCAACGCGCTCGATAGTGTAACGCAAGCGGCCGGCGGCAAATCCATAGGTAGCCGCGAGGAATGGAAATCCTCCAGCAAGAGCCGCGGCGTATTGAAAAAATGTCCGGCGCGAGGGACTGAACTCACCGGCGACCGCTCCGGGGCGAAGCCGGGCCGCGGCGTTGGTGACCCACTCGATCGCTCCCACCGATTCGACCGCCAGGAATCCGAAGACGGAAGCGACCAACCACAGGCGGGCAAATGTGACGAGCGTTCTGCCCAGATTCAAACTGCCAAAGTTCACGCTGCCGAAGCTGAGACGCGAAATCCCATGGCCAAGCAGCGGATCGAGAACCGTCACGAGAAGTGCAGCGGCGAGCGCGATCAGTCCGGCATGAAGCCCAAAACGCAACTGCGCATTCGAGAACGAACCAATCCATGCCCACGCCCGCATGAACCAGAATCGCTGCACGGCGTAGACAACTAAAAGAAACAGCGCGAAGAGAAGAACGCGGCTAATGATCAGGGCAATACTCCGTTGAGGAACTCTTTGGTGTTGGATGCATGGCGCACCGAAGAAGGCTCGCGCCAATGAGCCTCGAATCGAAATCGAAACACCTGCGATATTAACTGAGCAACATCGGGACGGGGTCAAGAACGCGGCGCATCATTGCCTGTTTCACAACACGCTTTTACATCCGCCTAAAATCGTGGTCGAAGTCGCGCATCCCGAGCCGACAGCGCTGTGAGTGGCGGACTAAACCACCGCGGCTTCTGCCCTCTTTCATCACAAATACCCGGGAACCGTCGGTATGTCCCGGCAAAGCCGGGCAACGCTATTGGCGAGGTAGTTGGCCTCGACGTTGCGCTCCCGGGGAATGTGAATAATCGCGAACTCCAGGCTCCGAGCCAGTTTGCGACAGATCCAGTTCAAAGAATACAGCCTCGAACTCCGGCAAGCATATTCGCCGCACATTTGACGCACCACCACGTCGGAATCCGAGTAAACACGAAGCGAAAGCGCTCTCCTGGTCAGGGCACATTGCAGAGCTTCCAGCAGCGCTACGTACTCGGCCACGTTGTTGTCCTGCCAGCCGATCCACTTGGCAATTCGGATGCAGCCTCCCGCAGAATCTTCGACGATGACCCCGATACCGGATGGACCAGGACTCCCATGGGAGCTGCCGTCCACGTAAGCTACCAGGTGGCAACGTGTCATTTTCTCGACTCCTGACAACACGATGCGTGAAAATGGTTTACCACGTCAAGAGAATTCCGTGGTTCCTTGTGTTCATCTCGTGAAAAGATTTCCACAGGACGGCAATGTCGACGTTGAGGCAAATTCCTTCCCGTGTCCGCAAAAGCCTTGACTGACCGGCCATCTGGATCGTTAACCGATCCGTTGCCGACCCGCTGGTTGCACAAAAAACGGGCGTTGACAACTCCGCTGAAAGGGCTAGGATTGGTTCGTCGATGGCCGAAAGGATTGGCTTCATAATCGTTGCCAACCGAAGTAGGCTGGGTGATTCGTAGAGCGGGGCGACTCGCTCGGCGGCCAGACCCGAAAAAACCGACGGCTCTGCGAAGGAGCCGCTTGGGGTTTGGTACTGCGAAAGCAGAAATCGCATCAGGAACCGCGACGGTACACGTATCCACGACGTCAACTCCCTCGCAGGAGTTGGTGGCTAGAGCGTAACCAATGTCGCGGTTCTTTTCATTTTCCCCCCACGTCTCGTGCCTGCCGATCCGTTCTCTCAGCTTCCTCCCATATTCCATCGGCTCGTCCAGCACAGGTAGAGCCAGGGGACATGTTGAAGATAAGCGCCAAGCCTCAGTGGTTCTGTCCCATCAAAGCAACCTCGTTGAGCCTATCCTCTGGATGGGCTTGAGATTTTCGTCCACCGGGCCGCTTCCGGAACTTTGTCTGTAGCTTGTCGAGGTATACGTAGTAAACCGGGGTGATGTAGAGCGTTATGACCTGCGAAAAGAGCAGGCCGCCCACTACCGCCAAGCCCAATCCTCGCCGCGAGTCTGCGCCCGCGCCGAAGCCAATCGCGATGGGCAACGTTCCCATCAGTGCCGCCATGGTGGTCATCATGATCGGCCGGAACCGGACGAGCGCGCCCTGATAGATCGATTCTTCCGGGCTCTTTCCTTCTGCCCGCTCTGCTTCCAGGGCGAAGTCAATCATCATGATGGCATTCTTCTTGACGATGCCGATCAGCATGATGATCCCCACGAACGAGTAAAGATTCAGCTCCTGGTGGAAGAGGTTGAGAGTCAGGAGCGCGCCGACGCCGGCGGAAGGCAAACCGGAGAGAATTGTCAGGGGATGAATGAAGCTCTCATACAGAATTCCAAGAATGATGTAGATCACCAGAATCGCCGCCAGCAGCAACAAGCCCATGCCAGTGAATGAGTTTTGGAAAGCTTGAGCAGTCCCCTGGAAGGTCCCCAGGATGTCCCCCGGGAGCACTCGATTGGCCTCGCGCTCGACTAGTTTTGTCGCGTCGCCCAGCGCGGTTCCGGGCCTAAGGTTGAAGCTGATGGTTGCGGCCGGCAACTGGCCCAGGTGATTTACCGTCAGGGGACCCTCGGACGGTACCAGCTTCGCGACCGTGTCGAGCGGAATCATTTTCCCTCCGCTGGAGCGGACGTATAAAAGGGAAAGCTTGTCAGGGTTGTTCTGGAATTCCGGCAACAATTCTACGATGACGTAGTACTCATTGTTGGGCGAGTATATGGTGCTGATCTGGCGGGTACCGTACGCGGAATAGAGAGCATCGGAAACCTGAGCCGGCGTCAATCCAAGTGCGTACGCTTTGTCGTGGTCGACTTCCACGGTGAGCTGCGGGTTGTTCACCTGCAGATCGCTGGTAACGTCCTGCAATTGCGGAAGTGCGCGGAGAGCACTCTCCAGCTTGGGCGCATCCTGGTAAAGCTCCGTCGTGTCGGGCGATTGCAGCGTGTACTGATATTGCGATTTGGTCAGAGATCCGCCGATACGGATGGTTGGCGGAATTTGCATGAACACATTCAGTCCCGGAATCTGCGATACCTTCGGACGAAGTTCCTGAATCACCTCCATCGCGCTCATGTGGTGGACGCGATCTTTCTTATCCTTCAGCCGAAAGAAGATGCGGCCCTGATTGATGGGACTGCCGATTGCGGAAAACGTGTTCTTCACGCTGGGATCGAATCGCACAACATCGGCCACCTTCTGCTGCAACTGCATCATGTCCTGAAACGCAATTCCCTGTTGCGCTTCGGTGAACGCGAAGACCAGGCCTTGATCTTCGTCCGGAATGAATCCGGTCTTCGAGATCGTGTACAGATAGAATGTCAGCCCGATCACCACGAAAGAGACCATCAGCGTTGCGAATTTGTGCCGCAGGACTGCCTTTAGGCTGCGGTCGTAACCACGCAACCAGGCATCGAAAACCCGTTCGCTGAAATTGAAGAGCCGTCCGTGGCCTGACCGCTCCTGGTGACGGAGAAACCGGCTGCAGAGCATCGGAGTCAGGGTCAGCGATACGAATCCCGAAACCAGGATCGCGACGCCGATGGTCACCGCGAATTCATGCAGCAAACGTCCGATGATTCCACCCATGAACAACAACGGAATAAAGACGGCGGCCAGCGACAGCGTCATCGAGAGAATGGTGAAGCCAATCTCGCTGGCGCCATCCATCGAGGCTTGCAGCGGTTGCTTGTCCATCTCCATGTGGCGGACGATGTTCTCCAACATAACGATGGCGTCGTCCACCACGAATCCGACCGACAACGTCAGGGCCATCAAGGAAAGATTGTCGAGGCTATAGCCCAGCAGATACATCACCGAAAAAGTCCCGATGATGGACATGGGCAAAGCGAGAGACGGGATGATGGTGGCGGAAATGTTTCGCAGGAAAACGAAGATCACCATGATGACCAGAGCAATGGTCAGCAGCAGGGTGAACTTCACATCGTTGACCGACGCACGAATGGAGACAGAGCGGTCATAAAGCGTGTCAATTCGGACCGCGGCAGGAGTATGCTCTTCCAGTCTCGGCAGCAGCTTCTTGATGCTGTCCACGACCAAAACGGTATTGGTCCCTGGCTGCTTTTGAACCGCCAGCACGATGGCCCGAACTCCGTTGTACCAGCCCGCGGTCTTGTCGTTCAGCACGCTGTCAGTCACGCGGCCGAGTTCGTTCAGGCGAACCGGGGAACCATTCCGGTAGGCCACTACCATGGGCCCGAACTGCAGAGCGTTCATCCGCTGCCCGTTGGATAGAATCGTGAACGTTTGGTTCTGTCCATAAAGCGTGCCCGTGGGAAGGTTGGTATTTCCCGATTGCAGCGCTGCCGTGACTTCGTCGATCCCTATCTGGCGTGAAGCCAGAGCACTCGGATCGAGCTGCGCCCGCATGGCGTACTTCTGTGCTCCATACACTTGCACCTGCGCCACGCCGGACACCATGGAGATGTTCTGGGCAATGGTCGTCTCCGCGGCCTCGTCGACATCGGACAGCTTCATCGTCGGCGAACTCAGCGACAAATAGAGGATGGGCGAATCGGCGGGATTCACTTTCTGGAAAGTCGGCGGCGTCGGCATCTCCGGGGGCAATTGCCCCCCAGCCGCTGTGATGGCTGCCTGGACGTCTAATGCAGCGCCATCGAGGTTCCGGCTGAGGTTGAACTGAATAGTGATCCCAGTTTGCCCAAGAGAATTCGCGGACGTCATCGAGTCAATGCCGGCGATCGTCGAGAATTGCTTTTCCAGCGGAGTGGCAACCGAAGAAGCCATCGTGTCCGGACTCGCGCCCGGAAGCGAGGCACTCACCAGAATTGTGGGAAAGTCCACATTCGGCAGGTCGCTGACGGGCAGCAATTGATAGGCGAAAATACCAAAGATGAGGATAGCGGCCATGATCAACGTGGTCATAATGGGCCGCTTGATGAAGAGATCGGAGAGACTCACAGTCCGCCTCCGGCAGGACCACTAGCAGGGGCCGTACCCGTCTGAGTTCCGGGCAAGGGCAAAGTGCCTTGCACCGTCACTTTGGCGTTCGGAGCCACGCGCAACTGGCCGTTCACAATCACCTGCTCACCTGTCTTCAGTCCGTCCGAAATCAGCGTCAGATTCTGATACACCCCCGCCGTCTTCACGGGGCGCGATTCAGCCGTGCTGTCCGCTCTGACGACATATACGTACTCGCCTTGCTGTCCGGTTTGAATCGCTTTTGTCGGGACGACGACGGCATCCTTCTGTGTCGAAAGCACCAACGCAACATCTACAAACTCTCCCGGCCACAACCGTCGGTCCTTGTTCTGAAACGTGCCTTTCAGCTTGAACATCCCGGTCGTGGTGTCGACTCCGTTGTCAATGAACGTCAACCGGCCCTCTGCCGGACTGTCCGATTGTCCCTTGGGATAAGCCAGGACTTTGAGCTGTCCCGAGGAAAAGTGATGCCGGAGCCGATCTAAGTTCGCTTCCGGCACAGAAAAGGTCACGTAGATCGGAGTGACTTGGTTCAACTGCAGCAGATACGGCGTATCATTCGCCTTCACCAGATTGCCCAGATTGATCATCAATGTTCCCGTGCGTGCGTTGATGGGAGCGATGATATCGGTGTACTGCAGTTGCACGCGGGCGGCGTCGACGGCGGCCTTGTCTGCCTCCACTGCGGACGCATCGGCCTTCGCCTGGGCACGCAACTGCTCGGCCTGTTCATGGGAGACAATACCTTGTTTTTCCAGACCGGAGTAGCGCTCTGCCTGAATCCGCGAATTTTCCGCCTGCGCTTGATCGTGCTTCATCTGGCCAATGGCTTTTGCAAGGTCCGCCTGGAAAGGCCGTTTGTCCAGCTGAAACAGCAGTTGGCCCTGGCGCACATCCTCTCCTTCTTTGAAGAAGATTTTCTGGATTTGACCGTTGACTTGGGACCTGATCTGCACCGTCTGGTACGCTTCCACGTTGCCGATGGCCTGGATCTGAACCGGAATGTCTCTCTGCTCCACACTGGCCACGACCACCGGTGCAGGCGGACGCCCCCCTGAACCGCCTGCCACCTGAACTTGTCCTTTGTTTCCGCACCCGGATAGGAAGAGAACTGCAGTCAACGGGAAGAACAAAATCGACGACCGCAGTCGCTCGACGGCGTGTTTCATAAGGGCAGGCTTCCGCAAGCGTGAGACGCACATCATTGTATATTGACGGGCTGGATCGGTTTTGGTCGGTTGCACTATGAGTCCGGTCGCTGGGTTCTGCTAATGCCACAGGCCGTGGCGTGCGGACCATTGGCGCGTCTGAGGGCAAACACCACATAGCCCCGGAAGAATGGCTAGCCCTATTTCACTCGTCCCACAATCATGCTGCTAGGCCCGGGCAGGCTGATCCGGCATACCTCGGTGAAACCCGCAGCCTTCATCCAATTGGTGTATTCGACCTCGCTGTAACTGGCGCCGGCGTCGGTATTGACGAGCATGTTCAGCGAGAACAGTGCCGCGTGTAGCGGCCCGGTTTTATCGGGATTGAGGATGAAGTCCTGTACGACGAGGCGGCCGTTCGGCGCGAGTGCCTGTCGAGCACGACGGAAAATGTCCCGGTTCTGCTCCTCGGAAAACATGTGGCAGATCGCATTCAGCATGATGATGTCGTAGCCGGAGCCAAAATCGTCTTGGAGCATGTCTCCAGGGCGAAGGCTGACTTGCGCTGAGACGCCGGCCTGGCTGACGTATTCGGCGGTGAGCGGCACGACCTCTGGAATGTCAAGAATCTCGCACCGCACATCGGCCCCAGCTTTTGCGAACGCGATGGAATACGCGCCGGAGCCGCCGCCGAGATCGAGTATGCGGCGAACCCCGGTTGTGCCCAGGGCCTTCACCACCTGCGGGGCGCGATCTTTGGCGATGCGTTGCATGGCGGCAATGAAGTTGCGCGTCCATTCGGGGGTATCGTCCCGATCGATCGGAACGCGGGTACCACTGCGCACAGCATCGGTCAGTGTGCCCCAGCGATGCCAGATGTTGGCGAT
>Ga0116112_1002579_pt1 | contig 10698 bp, 9 predicted proteins | sample June2015DPH_8_15_FD_89721 | JGI IMG/M metagenome (GOLD analysis project Ga0116112, IMG submission 89721) | Peatland microbial communities from SPRUCE experiment site at the Marcell Experimental Forest, Minnesota, USA - June2015DPH_8_150 | ecosystem: Environmental > Terrestrial > Soil > Wetlands >... | reverse complement strand
GCGGCGAGCAAGCGCCGCTCTTCCAGTTTCTCGAAGTCCCGCCGAACACCTTTTGGGTTTCCCATGCTCTGAACATAGCACAAGAATCTACGAATGTCACTATATTATGCAATACTCAGTAGAAGCAACCCCGTTTTTCTAGTTCGGGAGGATCAAATGATCGATCAACTTTATGACCTCATCGGTGGAAGGAAAACCGTCTGGGCTTCTATCGATGCCTTCTACAGAAGAGTCCTGGCTGACGACACCCTCCGCCCCTTTTTTGAGAGTGCCGATATGGCACGACTACGCCCCCGACAGAGCATGTTTATCTCCATGCTTCTCGGGGGACGAATCGTCTATACGGGCAAGGATATCGCTGCTGCCCATGCGTATGCGCGAGCAGCAGGGTTAAAGGACGGGCATTTCGACAGTTTTCTACAACGCTTTCGCGATGCACTGAATGAAGTGGGCGTCCAGGCTGACAAGGTGGAAAAGGTTGTGAAACTTCTTGAAAGTAGACGCAGTGCTGTCCTGAATCCCTGAGATTGATTCCAGAATTGTTCCGTGGATGGGTTGTACCCTCATTGGTTCCCCTCACCGTCTGTGAGAGAGCTTCGGAGCAACTGCCTGGCCGCGGCAGCCTAGCTGATCAAAACGCCGTGCCGGTGAAGAGAAGAATCAGCTCACCGCAGAGAACACCGAGGTTCCACAGAGAGCACCGAGAAAAATGAAAAGTGTAGAGGGAAGCGGGGCGCAAATGAAGTCGGGGGCCCAGATCGGTGGACGTGGCGCTGGGATGGCCGCTGCGCTACGCGCACTCGCCCGCGGAAGTGATTGACACGAAGGACCTGGACGCGCTGGGGAAGATCGTAGAAGTGATCGCACGGAAGTGGTAGCGCTTCACTTTGGCCCGACGCAAATGGGAGGGCTGAGCGTTGAACAAAGATTTCCGCAAATGGAGCGAACGAGTGTGTTGCGGGATTCCAGCGAATTTCACCGCGCTTGTGGTTTAACCATGTCCAGACTTGGCTTATCGTCAACAAGAAAGAGGACCAGAGAGCATTCACTGGCGTATTGCGAACAGCTAACCCAGCCCGCGCGAAGAATCCGCGTGGGCGAATGATCAGGGAAAGGCTGGTGATAATTGACCGTGGCCAGCGCCTCGGCTTCGGGAATCAGCTCCTTGTCGCCGCTGATGTACCGTGCTTTCGCACTGCTCGCGTTATTCTCAATGGCGATGCTGAAAAGAGCCATTCTAGATTTGCCATGAAGCTGTACCTTTCGTGGCAGCTTCATGGTGCGCATTTCAGAGAGCTCCATTTTGCCGGAGCCAGGCGGATGATAGGATTTCGCGCTGACGGTCCCCGTTTCCGGCACTGTAATGCCGATACGCTTCTGGGCAGCGAGAAGTTTCTCCTTCGTATCCGGCTCATCCTGGAGACCTGCTGCCTCGAGGGCCAAGCGGCAGATGTGATCCGCTTCGCGCTTCTTTCCGAGTTTTTCTTGAATCTCCACCAAGTGTTCACCGATAACGGCGCGCGGCCAGAGCATCCAGGCGGATTGGATATATTTTTCAGCGGAAGCAACGTCGCCAGAACGAAAATTCGCCCAGCCAAGCGTGTCCCACTCCGCGGCTAAGGAGGCCATGCGAAGGAAGTCGGCCGGACCCGCCGAGTCCAGGCTAACCTCCATGGTTTCTCCGGAAGTGTCCTCGACCGCGCTTGACGCATAATCGAGTGCGTCGTCCAGGCGGAGATTGGCATTCGCGTACTCGTAGGCGATCGAATTGAGCATGCTGTTGTCCGGATAGTCCGCCAACAATTTGGCGAATTGCTCGACAGCCTTGTCTACATCGGGAAGGCGCAGGTAGGCGCGGCCCAAAGTGAAAATGAGCTGCTGATTGCCTGCATCTTCTTCGGCAGCCTTCTCCAATATGGCCACGGCCTCGGCGATCTTTCCTTCCCTCAGGAGCGCCTGCCCCTTCCGTAGCGGGGAGTCTTGGTCGTAGTTGCCAAACAGAAGAATCCAGTGCTGCGCGTCATCCTGTACGGCCTTGACAAATGCACTGTAGACGGCACGTTGCGTGCCGGGCACTTCGCGCGACTTCAGCGAGAAACGGCGGTAGCCGTGAAGAACGCCGCTTTCAAACCGGTAGCTCGAGGTGTATTCGGCAAAGTCATTTTTCTGCTCGACATCCGGCGGAGTCACAGGATTAATTCCGCCGGGCAGTTTCAGCGATGCTTCATAGAAGATTTCCTGGGGAGAGCCAAGGGGGAGGGGGTCCTTGGATTTCTTCTGAGCTTCGTTCAGTTCGCGAATGAAAATCGGAGGAAACGGGAGAGAGATGCGATGCTCCTTCCAGTCCGAATAATCGGTGCGATGGTAGTCGTAGCTGAGCCAGAACGGATCAGCCGTCTTCTCCGGCTGTGCAGCAGCCACCTGGCTAACGGTCCCGCCAAAGCCCATGCGCGCAGAAATCACTTGAGTTAAATCCTTCCATTGGTTTTGCGGCGTATTGCGATAGGCAAGTCGCAGAACAACTTCCGGATCCCCGCGTTCCTCGAAGCGAGCTTTGCCGTCGAGAGTCCCTTGGGAATCGATGGAGGCATCCATCTGGAATTTCTCGCGATTGAGCATCGGAGGATCGGGGAGCGTGACCACGAGCTTGGCCGGGGAGCTTGTGGGTATCACCAATGCCTGACGATCGCGTAGGGACGCCAGCAAGAGGCCGAAAGGCGCAACTTCAGGGGTCGTGTCCAGGAATAGGTAGGAATCTCCCTGAGGAATGGCTGTGATGACGTGGTTAAACAGGCTGGCCGAAGGCATGTCTACGTCGAGCTTGAATTTCGTACTGATGAGCGCAGGATACGCGTGCAGGCCTACGGCCTCCAGAAGCGCGGCGAAGAGTGTGTGTTTATCCTTGCAGTCGCCATAACGGTTGGCCAGCACATCCTCCGCAGCGTGAGGAGTGTAGCGCCCGACACCCAAGTCAATTCCGATATACCGGAAACGCGAGGCCACGTAATCGTAGATGGCGCGCGTTTTTTCCTCGGCCGTGACTTTCCCTTTGGTGATCTCCTCGGCGGTGGACCGAATGCGTGGCGTCACTTGCACTCGGGGTTGCTGCAAGCCTGCATACCAAGCGCCCACGTCTGCCCAGGAAGAAAACGAGCTGATGCGCACGGCGGGCGAATCACTGCCGTGGAAATCCTTCTCCCAAGCAGGAATCTGCTTATCCTCGTCTTTCTCCTGCGCCTTTTCCAAATGGGAGGAATGCAGCAGATAGATGCCGCGAGCACCTTGCTGTTTCACTTGAGGAGTGGGGCTCGGAGCTGCGATTTTCACGGGGACATCGAGAGGGACGTTAATTTCGAGCTGCTCGTCGAGGCATATCCCGCTATCAAAGTAATTGTGGTCGTACCAGAAATGGCCTGGCGCGATAGGGTCGTGGATGGTCCAACGCAAGTCCGCCTCCAACAGGTCACCGACGCCGAGAGATTTCACCGCGATGTGTTTTTCGCGCTGGTCCGTGTACATCGGCGCCTCGCGGCTGACAGCGGAGTCCAATTCCTGAATTTCGCCAGCGGGGGTCTCGACAACGCTTCCGTCTGGTTTTCGAACCCGGGCATAGACGACGTCGAGGGTTTCAAAACTCGCCAAATACGGATAGACGAGCAGGCCAAATTCACGCACGGCCGATTCCGACTGCACGCGGATACGGAGGGTCACCTCGCGTTGGCCTTTGCCGTCCGCCTCGAACCGAACCGCCGTGCGGAGTTGCTCAACTACATAAGGTTCGCTCGCGAAGTTGGGTTCCTCCGGCTTGGGCGGCGGAGGCGATTGAGCGCCAGCGAGCGTAGCGACGAGCGCTGACACAGCGAGGGTTCGGAACGTGGTCTGTCTCATCGGCATGTACTTAATCTTTGATCGATGGTGAAGGATGATAATAACGCACACTGAATCTCTTAACGAAGCCAAAAGTCATAGGGGCTCGCGCAAAGCGGATTATAGGGAAGATTTGAGGAGGGCGGCGTAGCGGGCGGCGATGGCGGGCCAGGAGAAATGCTGGCGGTAGGCGAGGGCGTTCTGCTGGCGGAGACTGGCCCGGAGTTCATGTTCAGAGAGGACGCGGCTGAGTTGTCACCGATTCCGATCCAACGAACTGCGGCTGTGGCTGAGTGTGATCGCCTGCAACCTAGGCAATCTGTGGCGACGGCTGGTGCGGCCGAAGGAGATCGAGACGTGGTCTTTGGCTAGCTTACAGCAACGACTGGTGAAGACCGGTGGGTGGTTGGTCAAACATGCTCGCTACTAGTGACTGCTGTTGGCGGAAAAACATCTGACGCGGCGCCAATTTGAATGCATGATGCGGCGGATTGTGGCTTTGCCGCTTCCAGTCAGATAGGCGCGGCCGCGAGGCGAAACCAATCTGGACAACAGAGGGAAGTTGACGGAGAGGTGTCCGAAAAATCGCTCGAAAACAAAGCAATACCCGGCTTTTGTGTCCCGGAGACGACCCTTTTCGGTCTGCCTGAGCCATTGAGATGGAAAAGATTGCAAGAAACGGACTCGGCGGGGGCAACTGCGCGTATATTGGCTCGTAGCCGTAAACGAGAAATGGAAATTCCGGTTAACCGCTATCGCTCCAGCTTAACCATCTTCTTAGGAGCTCTCGTGAAAACCAGAATTCTTCTCGCCCTTCTGACCTTTCATTCACTTTCGGTACTCGCGTTTGCGCAAGACTCACGATTTTCTCCCAATGACCAACAGATACCGGTTCCTGACTGTCTGAATTTGAAGGGCCTTTGGGACAGCGGTTATAAGCCGTGCGCTCCAGAAGACCACCAAAACTGGCTCGCGGACATTACCCACTGGCGGAAAGAACGCCTCATCCGTATTGGCTATAACGGTTCACGCTACGATCTGCCTGCGCTGAAGTGGACGCAATCGAGCTTCATGCAGCCGCAGATGATGGTGCAGGACCGCTATTTTTACGATCCGGTCTTGGGGAAATACACGGTTGATCGTTATCTGGAGGATCTGCAGAAGCGCTACGGAGGAATCGACGCCGTCCTGATTTGGCCTACCTATCCCAACATGGGCATCGACGACCGCAACCAGCACGACATGATTCGCTGCATGCCCGGCGGCGTCGCCGGTGTGAAGCAGATGATCGCCGACTTTCACAAGCGCGGTATGCGCGTGCTTTTTCCCATGATGATGTGGGATCAGGGAACGCGTGACCCCGGCAAGCCTTGGCCCGATGCCATCGCAGAGTTGATGGCAGAGGTTGGCGCGGATGGCATCAATGGTGACACGCAGGACGGAGTGCCGCTTGCTTTCTCTCTGGCCGCGGACAAGATTGCCCACCCACTAGCCTTCGAGCCGGAAGGTGGCCCGGCTGACGAGGCGCTTGCCTGGAACGTGATGACCTGGGGGCAATACCAATTTCCGTTCACTCCACTCGTGGACAAATACAAGTGGCTCGAGACCCGCCACATGGTTAACATTTCCGATCGCTGGAGTCGCGACAAAACCAGCGATCTGCAATTTGCCTTTTTCAACGGAGTTGGCTGGGAGAGCTGGGAAAATATTTGGGGAATCTGGAATGGAATCACGCCCCGCGATGCGGAAGCGACTCGCCGCGTCGCCACCATCGAACGCGCTGTTGCCCCCTTTCTCGTGAGTGCTGGCTGGGAGCCGATGTCTCCGATGCTGCGGCACGGCATTTTCGCCAGCCGATGGCCGCTCAATGACCAGACTGTGTGGACCATCGTCAACCGCAATGAATACGACGTCGACGGGCAAGAGATGGAGGTCGCGAACGATTCTGGGACGCGCTACTTCGATCTTTACAACGGCAGCGAATTGAAAGTGCAGCGCGATCCGACGGGCCGCATTGTGCTCAGCTTCCCGATTGAGGCCCACGGCTACGGCGCCATTCTGGCGATAAAGACGGAGCCGGACGCTACGTTGCAAGAACTGATGTCGGAGATGAAACAGCTTACGGCAAAACCTCTGGCGAGCTATTCTCACGAATGGAAAGCGCTGTACCAGGAGATCGTGCCGGTCGTCGCTAGCAGAGCGGCTAACAACGCACCCGCCGGCATGATCAAAATTCCCGAGGGCAATTTTCTGTTTAAGATTGCCGGCATCGAGATTGAAGGCTTCAATGCTATTGGTGTCGATGTGCAGTATCCGTGGGAAGATGCGCCGCGCCGTTTCCACGAGCATCCCATGCACATCAAGTCGTTCTACATCGACAAATTTCCCGTGACCAACGCCGAATTCAAGAAATTCCTCGATGCCACACACTATCACCCGCAGGATGATGTGAATTTTCTGCGCGACTGGAAGCAAGGCAACTATCCTTCGGACTGGGACAATCGTCCCGTGACGTGGGTCTCCATCGAGGATGCGCGCACCTATGCCGCTTGGGCCGGGAAGCGCCTACCGCATGAATGGGAATGGCAGTATGCAGCGCAAGGCACGGATGGACGCCTTTACCCTTGGGGGAACGATTGGAATGCTGCGGCCGTACCCGTGCCGGACAAGGCCCGTGCCATGCGAGGTCCCGATCCCGTGGATGCGCACCTAAAGGGAGCGAGCCCCTTTGGCGTAATGGATCTGGTGGGAAATGTCTGGCAGTGGACCGAGGAATTTACGGATGACCACACGCGCGGCGGAATCTTGCGTGGGGGTAGCTACTACCAGCCGCAGGGCTCGATCTGGTACTTTCCGCAAGCGTACAAACTGACCGAGCACGGCAAATTGCTGATGGTCTCGCCAAGCATGGATCGTTCCGGCGCCCTGGGGTTCCGCTTGGCGCAGGACGCACAGTAGACAGGAGAAAACCATTGTTTGACGGCGGCACAATCTGCCCGAATAGGCACTTTTATCCTGTAGTGAATAGTTGCAAGACTTTGCCAATCAAGGGTTCGCAACTTCCGCGGCAACCCGACCTGGAAGCCCAATGCCATCGTCGCCAGCACGTGAGAATGAATTCTTGCTGTACACCTCGCCATTTTTAAGAGTCATAAAACACTCACTGCCGTGCATCTCCCGCAATGACCACAGTGAGCACCAAGAAAAATGAAAAGTGTTGGGGGAAGCGAGGGCCCAAATGGAGGCAGTGGCACGGATCAATGACCGTTGCGCTGGGATGGCCGCTGCGCTACTCGCACTCGCCGACAGAAGTGATCGATAGGCATTTCACACAGAGGAAGCGATTCATATTAAGCTTGTTGGGCAGGCCCAGGCGCGGGAGCATGCGAGTCCTGTAACACAAGGAATGCCAGTGCGGGCGCGAAGCCTATTCCGTCCAGTATGGTGGTTGAGTAATGTGTTGCTCGCCGTAGCTCTGGCGGCCACGGTCTGGTCCGGAGTGTGGGAACTTTCCGTACGCCAATACTTGAAAGGCTTCTCTGACGCCGTCGTGCCGGAGGTGGCTTCGCCGCGACAGAAGGTAGAAACTATCCTCGCCTGGATGAGCGAAGGACCAGAACGCCAGAGCACCGATCATCCTGAAAATCTCTCTCGGCGTGACCCCCAAGACACGCTGAACTACCAACAGTTGCTGGGAGTGTGCGGCAGCGCGACAAACGCCTTCCTGAATCTGTCACGGAGCGCCGGGCTCGAGGCGCGGCGTCTGTTGCTCCTTACGCCGGAACGCACGGCAAAACACGTGGTCGCGGAGGTGCACCTGGATGGTCACTGGGTGGTTGTCGACCCAGCCTATCACCTACTCATGAAGGATGCCCGGGGAAATCTCTTGACCCGCAAAGACCTGCAAAATCTGGAGACACTGGGGGAAGCGACCAGTTCGCTGCCCCATTACCCTCCCGAATACACTTATGAGAGGTTCGCGCACGTGCGCCTCGCAGCCCTGCCGTTCCACGGCACGGAAGTCCGGAAACTCCTCGATCGTTTCTTCCCCGGCTGGGAAGAACATTTGGGCTGGAACCTGCTCTTGGAGCGCCGTTCGTTCCTGTATCTGTTTATTTCGGCCAATTCACTTATTTTTCTGGTGTTGGTGCGTGCGGTTCTCGCCTGGGTGGCAGACCATTATCTGCAGGTTCCGCGGTTCCATTTGCTGGCCAACCTGGGCCGCGCCACGAAGTCGTTTTTCAGAGCGCCGGAGATGAAGTAGGACGTCCGGATGGAATTGGGCTTTCGCCCACGCCGCCTCTGCGGAAGCGGAAAAGTGTGTGGGGGCGATGGCCGGGGCAGTGGTTCACCCCGCCCGCGATGAGGATGGTGTCCTTCTCGAGGATTCGCGAGACGACAGTGCGGTATTTCTGCGCTACGGATCGGTAGACGTGGCACTGGGATGGCCGCTGCGCTACTCGCACTCGCCGGCGGAGGTGATCGATGCGAAGGACCTGGAGGCGATGGGGAAGATCGTGCAAGGGATCGCGCGGACGTGGTGAGCACAACTGCAAAAGGTCAGCTTGCAGAATCTGTCAGGTTAACGGAAATTCGACGCACTTGCCTTACATCGCCCCTAGTCTATAGCGTATTCCGTTGATCCGCTCGGTTGCGGGCTCATCAATTAAAGAATTGACATAACTTGATTCCAACACACATAATTCTGGACAGAGCAGAACGACAAACACCTCCTAGAACGCCTACCGACTAGAACGCTGGCGAGTTTTCCAAATTCATCGAAAGGTTCAATTTTCCCATGCACTCTGGCTCATTACGCAAATCTCTACCGCCAAAAAAAGTTCCCTCCAATTCAACGCTTCCGCGATCCCGAAGAACGCATGCTTCGCTGGAAACCAAGCCTTCCCAACCGACTGGCGAAACAGATTCCGGATTGGAACGAAACGCCAGCTTAAACCAGCATATCCCGCCAAAGCAGACACGAGACCGTGTTCCGCCACCCCAGCGCGAGAGAATTTTACGGGAATATAGTGCCGGTACAAGTATTTACGACATCAGTAAACACGAACGTAGGAATCGCGAGACGATCAGCAGGATTGTACACGGTCCCGAGATGCAAGCGCATGTGCGGGCCCTGCGTGAAAGCTGGTACGGCTTGGGTCCTCACGCCATCGACGCCGTCGATCATGCATTGACTAAGAAAAGGGATGGTCGCCTCGGTTTTCAAGTCCTCTCAAGCCTCGGTGTGATTCCGTCACCGGAAGAACGGGGATTACTTACCGCGGCTCTGGCAGAACAACCAAGCGATGAAGACCTGAGAGTCTGGAAAATTGTCGTGGGTCTCACGCAAATTGCCGTCGAGGCGAAATGTGTTTATGGGATTCCCGATCCGCAATTGGAGGCGTATTTAAAAAGAGTCGGGGGCAAAATCGATGAACAGTTACAGAGGATTGTACCGATCGAGAAAAAAACTGCAACGTGACAGATGGGGGGACGCACCCAAGAAAAATCTACGGCCCTTCGTGAAGCAGCGTCGTGCCTGCAGTCGCCTCTTAAAGGGCAGTTTTTCCCTGGCGCTTTGTTGTGGCCATCTTTCACTTCAAGAGAAACAAGGGCAGCCGCCTGAGCGACTGCCCTTGACTTGTCGAGCGCCCCAATAATTGTGGCACTCACGCTGATCCTTTTATTTTACGGCCGTCCCGGTTTTGCTTTTAGGTCCCCATCGTTCTGGGACTGTAACCCGGTTGTACAAATCATGAATTCGACGAGGGCATCAGCCTTGAGTTAGGCATTCTATTCGAAAAGTCAGGAAGGTCAACCCGATTCAACACTTTTGATTCTACCCAGATATCAGACGGATCTAATCCTCACCTTTGAGTAACCATTCCAGCGACTTCTCAAATTCGCGACTGGTGGCGAGTAAGATCTCCGCTCCAATTTCCCCCTGAACGTGCTCGGCGGTCAACAAGTAACCCTGCCCAACTCCAATAGTCAGTGCAAGCCGTGCCTGGCCTTGCCAAGTCCTTCCTGTGCACTCTCTGGCCGCCCGGGTGAACAGCCACTTGGGCTATTTCGGCAGGTGTTCCTGGTTCTTTCGCTTCGCCCAACGAGCCAAAACCGCCTTGCGTGCGATCTCGCTACGTCGCTCCGGTGACAATTTCGCAGCGCGTACTTTGCCTCCCTTGGCCCCTCCGATTTTGCCCAAAGCAACAGCATGCGGGTTTTTCTTTTTTGCCATGATAGACAAACCTTATTCGCACCGGCTGCCAAAAATCAATGGTCAAATAAGACCTTGACATATACTTAGGCGCGCAAGTATAATCTATAGTACTTGAGCGCTCATGTACAAAGGAGGTTCCTCGTGAAGAATCCAAACGGAGGAATATCAAGGGATGTGCAGCTAGCCCGTTCTCTATGGGGCCCACTCTCGCGGCCCGCTCTTATCCGTCTTAAGGAGCTGATCGAGCGGTACGGCTTATCTGTTGCCGGAGGGGAGCTGCAGTACTTATACGAGGGATGGTATGTGACTCATGCTGGGCTCCTTGGGCTCGCTCAACGCAGGCATTGCGCTGGAATCCGTGTTCAGCAAGTACGCGAGTTCTGCGAGCCCACTGTCGGTCGATGGGTATTTAGGGCAACTGTATATCGGGGGCGCAGGTCGAAAGGTTTTGTTGGCTATGGCGATGCCGATCCTTCAAATGTCTCTTCCATGGTGCGTGGAGCGGAGATGCGCGTGGCTGAGACCCGCGCCGTCAATCGTGCCCTCCGCAAGGCGTACGGGACCGGCCTCTGTTCGGTCGAAGAGTTGGGTGCGTTCTGGAACCCGCCGAG
>Ga0116112_1002568_pt1 | contig 10720 bp, 19 predicted proteins | sample June2015DPH_8_15_FD_89721 | JGI IMG/M metagenome (GOLD analysis project Ga0116112, IMG submission 89721) | Peatland microbial communities from SPRUCE experiment site at the Marcell Experimental Forest, Minnesota, USA - June2015DPH_8_150 | ecosystem: Environmental > Terrestrial > Soil > Wetlands... | reverse complement strand
GACGCGGCTACGGCCCATTGCTGTAGTCAAGGGGTGACGTATGACTGAACCCGCGACCAAAAAAGTGATGCTCTACAAGATCACGGCCGCTGACGGCTCGTCCTGTCACGGCGGCGCGGGCAAATGGGACCTCCCGACCGGCAAGCCCGGCCGCTGGCGCACCGTCAAACGCGATGATCGGTTGCCTGTGCGCATGAAGTGTGGCAAGGGGGAACTGACCCTCTGGAAGTTCACAGATGAGGGTTTCGTGGTCGAAGAGAACGACACAGAAGGCGATCTGGTGAGATTCGTGGTCGTCTTCGATGACTAGCTCGCTGCTGTTAGCTCCGCGTACCGAAGAGGCTCCGCGTCAATGAGTCGCAGCAGCGTGTCCCGGAACAGGTACGGGTCGTCGCGGTGGTTGTACCGGAACGCGAACTCGTCTAGGTATGCCGGAAGATGATCGACGCTGACGTGATGGTAGGAACCAATCAGGCCCCGCTTGAACAGGCTCCAAACAGACTCAATGGTGTTCGTGTGAACGTCGCCCTGAACCCATTCCTTGCGGAAGTGGTTGACGTACTCGTGGCGCGTATTCTCGTCCCCAATGCCCCTGTAGGCCCCCAGGGAGTCCGTGTAGATCGCTTCCGCCTCGTCCGCGACAACATCGTGCAGGAAGGCATGCAGTCGGGCCTTGTTGACGCGATCCGTGACCTTGAGCCGAACCTCGCCCCCGCGCTCGACTGCGCCGATAACGGCGGTCTTGTTGGAGTTGAATGCGCGCCCGCCGCGCTGCCCGCGCATGTAGCCGCCGACGTAGGTTTCGTCGGCCTCAACGATCCCGCTCAGAAGCGGTGCGGCTTCGTCATGCATCGCCGCGCGGATACGACCCGTGAGATACCACGCCGTCTTGAGCGAAACGCTGAGCATGCGCTTGAGTTGGTTCGAGCTAATGCCCTTCTTGGACTCGCCAATCAAATAGACCGCGAGGAACCATTTCCAGAGCGGCAAATGAGAGTCAGCGAAGATCGTGCCGGTGGTGACACTGAATTGGTACCCACACTGGCAATCGAACTGCGGTCGTCGCTTGATTCGACGGACCTTCTCAGACTCACATCGCGGGCAACGGGCACCATCGGGCCAGCGAAGAACTTCCAGATACGCCCGGCATCGGTCATCCGAGGCAAACCTGCTGAGCAGATCAGTAAGGTTGACTTCCTGAGTGAAAGTAGGTTGGCGCATTGAGCGAGCCATCTCAGAACTCCAAGCCCCCAAAGCACCCGCGCGAGATGACATCCGAGGAAGCCATCGAGCACTTGTTCACGCCCGAGGGTGCCGACCACATAAGGCGTGCACTCAAGGAACACGAGGAACGAGTCCCGAAGCGCCCATCTCGCAAATCCAAACCGTCCATAAGCGAATGATGACATGAAAAGGGCGTTGTGTCAAGTAGCAAACCCCGAGGCGGCTTTGCGAATTACTGGGGATCGAACCATGATTGAACCTACGACCGAAGCTGGGAAGCGGCTGCTGAACGATGAGTTGGCTGAACCAGATCTCTACTACCCGGATGGCTTTTTGAATGATGCTTACTTGCGTGGATTGGCTCGTGCCCGAGTTATTGTGAGAGAAAAGCTACCAGGTATAGAGGCCGAGGCCATGTCCTACGCGGAGCGGAACATGGTCGATATGGCCAGACCGGAAGCAATGGCTCAGACGGCAGAGATCGAGCGGCTGCGAGCCGCGCTCGACGCCGCCGAGGCGCAAGTGGCGGTGCTGGCTGCGTTGCTTGGCGAGGTACGGTTTGCTGCCCAAAACGGACAAGAGGCGCGGCGTCAGCATCAACGCGGGGCCGCGGAGAAGTTGGCTTTTATCGAACACCGGATCACGAGCGAGGAAGGCCAATTATGGACCCAACTCGCAGCGCAGCACGACGCCCTCGTGGCCCACGAGGCGGTCGCGGCGTTTATCGCCAGCGAACGGGCAAGCAAGAAGCTTTCAGAGGACCCCGACCATGACTGACCCAATCATCGATGATGTGATGACGCCCGAGGTGCTGGCCCGGTTCAAGGGGCACCGGGATGCCTATTGGCTTGACGACCCACTGCCGCCCGACACCGGCTTGTATTACTGCGTCCGTTGCCACCGACACCATTGGGAGTTTAGCGCAGTGGGCGGCAGACATGCCGGTCCTCAACCCATACCACTCAGGTTTTCCTCAGAGGACCCCGACCATGACTGACTGCGACGACTACAGACGGCATGAGGTCTGGTGCCGTCACGGATGCTCTGGCCGTCTTTGCCCCGATTGTGCCCGGACAGTAGGGCTCAAAGGTTGGCCTGATTTGCGGGAGAGAATGCCTGGGCCACCCGATGGACTCGACGCCTTGGAAATACTCAGGGCACTCCGATGACTGACGAAAAGTGGCGCTATCAAGTCACGCTACAACCGGGGGTTCCCATTGGCCCTCGGCGCTACGTGCGGGTCGTCGTCGTTGACGGTCCCGAGCCGTGGGAGGCAATCAAGAAGGCGATGGACGAGATAGGCCCGGACAACCATCTCTGGCAAAGCGATGACGCGCTGATCCGTGTGGAGCGCGTGGCATGACCGACACTGAACTCCGGGTGCTTGCCGAGGCTGCCACGCCGGGACCCTGGAAGGCCGACGTGTTCAATGTCTGCGACCGTGTTTCACCGCCCCCCACAGGACCCATTTGGGGCTCCCATGTGTGGATCGGTCCCTACTCTCACTACATTCCTAGCGAACATGAGCAGATTGGCGAGCGTCTCTCAGCACCGACTCCCGATGCCGCCTACATCGCCGCCGTCTCTCCCGACGTCATTCTCGCTCTGCTAGATCGCTGCGAGAAAGCGGAGGCGGCGCTCAAATCCTGTACCACCATCTGCGATAAGTGCGGCGGCTATGTGCCTGCTGCTGAGGTTTGCGATTGCCAGTTCAGCGTCAAGCGGATCGAAACGGTGCTGGTTGCCTGTGGGCACGAACCCCCGGCTCGCATACGTGACCTTGCCCGTCTAGCCTGTACCGCCCTGCTCGAAGGAGAGAGATGACGTGCCGACCTTTGGCAGCCTCTTCGCCGGTATCGGTGGCATCGATCTCGGCCTCGAACGAGCGGGCTGGACGTGCGCTTGGCAGGTCGAGATCGACCCCTTCTGCAACCGCATCCTCGCCAAGCACTGGCCAGGCGTGGCCCGCTACGGCGACATCCGCACCATCGACTGGAGCGGAGTCAAGCGGGTCGACCTCCTCGCTGGCGGCTTCCCCTGCCAGCCCGTCAGCGTCGCCGGAAAGCAACTCGCCCAGGCCGATAAGCGATGGCTCTGGCCCGAGTTTGCACGCGCCGTTCGCGAGTTACGACCCAAGGTGGTGTTGATTGAGAACGTCCCCGGCCTCCTCTCCGCTGGCTATGAGCAACCCGCAGATCGATGTCTATGCGGCTGGCCTCGTCGACGGCGAGGGCTGCATCTACATCTCGAAGAGTCGGGGCTGGCATTCCCTTCGGATGGACATGGGGATGACGGTCAAGGCCCGTCCGTTGCTGGAGCAGATGCAGGCGACCTACGGCGGGACGATCCGCGAGACACGGGAGGCGACGGACCGTTGGGAGGCGGCGATCTGCTGGAGCGTCTTCGGATCACAGGCCGCGAACTTTCTAGCACGGATTACCTCCTACCTCCGGTTGAAGTCGGAGCAAGCGAGGCTCGGCTTGACGTTCGAACAGGTCCGCCTCTCTGGCTGGACGCCGGAGACGAAGGCTCAGGCCGAGGCGATCCGACTGCGGATCATGGAACTGAATCGGAAGGGTCCGAGCGAGACGCAAGAGGAGCGGGGCCTAGTACCGTTTGCCCATCTTGTGGGCGGGACCTGGATGCGGGCGCAGACGACTTTGTTCGGGCATTCGGAGACGTACTCGGGGACCTGGCCGCGCTCGGGTATGACGCGGAGTGGGACTGCATACCTGCTGCCGCCGTCGGTGCCCCTCACCTCCGTTATCGGGTCTACATCGTTGCCCACGCCGACAACTCAGGAGTTCGAGCATCCGTTGATGGAGCTGGAGAGCGGGCGTCGGCTGACTGGCAGTGGGCGGACCCATTCGGTTGGGCTCGCGGATATAGTGCGCTTCCCGACACCTACGGTAGCCGAAGGCCGGAACCGTTCGGCGAGTTCAGGCGCGGCGATCAGACCGACGCTGGCGATGATGGCGCGGCATGGACTCTGGCCGACAGCCAATCGATGGGACGGATTGCAGAGCCACGGAGTCAACGCGGTTGGTGGCTCACTGAACCCGACGTGGGTGGAACTCTTGATGGGTTTCCCGCCTGGTTGGACCGATCTGGACGGTGCCGAATGACGCCCCATATGTTATCATTGGCTCATGCGATTGATGGTGGACCCCGAGCGGCACTGCGAGCGATGCGGATTGGTGCTGACGAGGCAGCGGTTCGGAACTCGGCTGGAGGATCGGTCAGCGTTTCTCCGTCGGAAGTTCTGCTCGCTTACCTGTGCCAACTCCAGACTGACGACGAAAGAGGGGACCTACCACTGGCGGGCGCGCAAGTATCGCAAGGCGGCGTGCGAGGCGTGCGGACGGACGAAGGCGCTGCACGTCCACCACGTCAACGGCGACCCGTCGAACAACGATCTGGTCAACCTGCAAACGCTCTGCATGCACTGTCACAACTTCTGGCACGCGACGCTGAGTCGACTTGGGCTGCCTATCGCCGGGAGAATGCCGAGCCTGTTCTGAGCCACTGGGCTCCAGGTTGGGAAGATGGAATAGCGCGCGTCGCATCGGGGGTTCCCTCTCGGGGGGACCGACTTAGGTCCCTCGGAAACGCCGTCGTCCCGCAGGTCATCGAAGTGATCGGAAGGAGACTGCTATGACCGCCTCCGCCAAGCTCGACGCCCTCGACGCGGCCATGACGCCGGGACCGTGGATTAGGCGGCTCATGGCTGACGGCAGCCATCCTCGCGTTTACGTATCGCGGCCAATGATCTCAGAAGACACCACCACGACCGTCCCTCCGAAGTTCTACGTTGCCTTCATGCCAAGCATGTCAGACGACACGGAGATACCCGACGCCGACTCTATCGCCGCCCTTCGCAACGCTCTCCCCGAACTGATGGCGCTTGTCGCGGCGGCGGAGAACTTGACTCTCGATAACGATGACGGCCCTTACTTGGGCGAGTCATTGGAGCAGTGGGAGCATCGAATAGTGGGAACTCGCGAGAAGCAACGCCATAATCTTTCTGCCGCCCTCGCCGCTCTGGACGCGAAGCTGCCATGATACGGTACTGACTCGCCCTTGCTGCTGGCACCGTGGCTGATGTCATAACCTACGCGATGTTTGTCACGGCGCAGCAAGTAGCGACTCTCGAAGTCTCGCCCATTGCCCGAACCTTTGGCCCGGGGCTTGAGTCGGCACTGGCAGCTAAGGTGATCGGTTTCGTACTTCTCATGACGGCGCTGCTGTTTATGAGGCGTCAGTACCCCCTCGATACACGAGGGCCGAAGCTGTTGATTGGCGGGCTGGCCGTGGTGAGCTTCTTTGGCGCGTTCACCAACGTGATCGGCGGACTCTAGCCCTTTGAGAAGTAGTTGACCCAATGTCCGTTGACGCAGCGCACCGTGTTCGGTCCGCCCCGTGCCTCGGCAAATCGGATCGGCGCTCCGCAATCCCCGCAGTTGGCTAGCACCCGTGACTCGTCGCCGCAGTCATTGAGATGACGTGCGGCAGGCCAGTGCAGGTGGGCTCCGTACCCTAGCTTGGGTCGCAGGTATCCGATGATCTGGCCGTCGAGTGTGCGCCAGTGCGTGTTCTCGACGCGATCTACCGTGTCAGGAAAATGAGTCATGAGTTCGGGCGCGAACTTGACGCAGCCCAACGAACTGTCCCAGTTCTTGCCGACAAGGTATGGTTGACCACACCAGAGACGCTCACAGGCTCGCAGTGAGGCGATTGAGCCGGACGGGGGCACGACATCATGCTCCACTATTATCGCACCCTGTTGCCCTTCCCATAGCTCAGAGAGCAGCCAGAAGTAGGAATCGTCACTACCGGATACGTCTACGTAGCGAGCACCTTCGTCCGCCAGAGCAAAAAACGTTTCGGAACGGAGGTTGGTCCAAGGCACGACCAGTGGGATCACGCTACCTTGACCGCAGGATACCTGTCAAAATCCAGCTTGGCACGGCGCTTGCCGCAGTCTGTCGTGTCCTTGCAGACACGCAGGCGCGGCAACGGCCCGGCACCGAATGGCCCTTGCTTCGTGCCACAGTTGGAACACACGCCAGTCGGACGGCTGAAGATGTTGCCACGAGTGGACTTCATCTTATGGAATCTGGAGCGGTACAGACTCACCGAGTGGGTGATCCCGCCCGAACGCGAATTCCTACCGTGTTTCCTGCTACCGCTGCTCTTTTGTCCCTGTGCTGCCACCAGATTCCCTTCCCTTTCTGATTATGATGCCAAGGATCACGTCCTTGATCGAGCGGTTGGACACTACCATCCTTGCTGACCGTCGAGCGGATAGCTTGCGATCCCGGTCGGCTGCCCTACGTTCCCATCGCTCCACGTTAGCACGTCCCGACATCACAGACGCACATCGTTACGAGCGCGGCCGGAAACTGCCATTCAGGTGGCGACGAGCACACAGAAGGCAATTGTCAGCAATGCGCCGAGAAAGGAACCGCCGAGTAGCGTTTTCACAGAGCCTCCTATGGCATCGGAGGGGTTGACTCGGCAGGTGGAGTAGCTGCTGGAGTCACCGGAGGGGAGGCTGGAGGTGTTACGGATGGGTTGCCCCACGTCAAAGTCTGATGAGCACCGCCAACGGCAGCGCCAAGGATCAGTCCGGCAGCATTGGCCGTCGTCGGGTCCAGTCCAGCGTGGGTGAAGTATTCGGTCGCCCAGCCCGCAGCATTCGTGACGATCACGCCGCCGACGGGGAATATGATGAGCTTGGCGCTACGCCGAAATCCAGCCTTCTTGGCAGGCGTAAGCCATGGCGTCGTAATGTGCATCTTCTCGAACGAAACCAGCCACACCGTAATCACAGCAGCATAAATCGCGCCCACGATGAAACCGAAAACTGCTGCTACAAGCGGTTGTACGCTTTGAATCTCCACCATACCAAAAGTCATAATCGCTCCAGCCATATGCACAATGCGAAGGCAAGCGCTGCGCCGATCCAGGTCACTCCGTTCATACAGACGACCCAGGCGATAGTGCTCAGAGCGTTTCTCATCGCAGTGTCACCACTTGCCACGCTATGTAGGCGAAACAACTCCAGAAGACGATGAGGACGGTAGCCCATGCAAGCCGAATGGCATTACGGTCGCTCACACCAGCACCGCCCGCCATATCGTCAACATGAACCAGAGCGTGATAATGAACACGCTCGATGCCGTCAGGCAAACAAACAGCAGGAAGATCATCCAGAGCAGCCAGTCGAGGGCTGGTTGAACGAACTCCCGCAGTAAGTTCATGGCGTAAAGTATCCAGTCACATCGAGCACGAAATCGGCACCGACTACAGAGTAGATAGCGACTGTGCCATCTGGTGTGAGGCCAACCGTGAAGCCGTTGGGGATAGCGTATGCGCCTGCAACCCAATTGAGCATCGAGGTCGTAGGGGTCTCGGCCATGGGACTGATGGACGCCCATCCGCCTCCGGCAGGTGTAATGAGAGAGAGGTTGCCAGTGATCGCCGTGGCACCTGTCGGCACTACGCCGCCAGTAATTGGGACCACCTTAGAAACCTGCGCCACGAGCTTGCCGCCGGTCTTGCGACTGTCAAACAGGCGGGTGGGATTGATAGCGGTGAAGTTCATAGCTGACCTCGGAGTATAGACTGGAGTCGGAAACGGAGCGACGAGGACCGTCTCAAGGCGACCACCAGAGGCAGTGTAAACAAACTTGATGATGGTAGCCATGTCCACGGTCGGGTCGGGCGTTCCAAAGAACTCCTCGGGGTTACCCCATAGGACGTTCCCACTGCCCAAGCCTTCGACAAAAACCGAATGGCCAGCGTTGGGGAGGTCGTAGAAGTGTGGGTCCAGAGGACGGTCGAAGGACGGAGCCTCGTGCTCGTTGCCCGCTAGCAAAGCCGCGCAGCCCGCATTTAGACCGTCAGTCAACTGAGCCTGAGTTGGACGTAGGGTGATAAGCGCGTTCGGAACCCAGTGTCGAATAGCCACCACCTGATCGTCAACCGTGCCGCCGTCAGTGGAGAGATTGTGGTCGGGCTTGCCAGTTGCGGCCCGGATGTCTGCCTCTGTTAGACCACTGATCCGCCCGAGAGTGATCCAGTCGATCATCCGAGCGGTAGTTTCAGCCCAGCATCCATTCCAGACAGAACCCTCGTACCGTTCGCAATACGGTTTCAGAAACGGGGCTATGTATTCCTGAACCATTTAGAGTCCCAGAGCTACGAAAACGACCAGCAACATTACGACCACGATAGCGATGGCTGACAGGAGACATCCTGCGGCGGGACTAGGCGCTGGGGGTGGTGTAGGAGTCGGAGTAGGTGAACCCGGACCACCAGTTCCCTTGAGAGCCTCGATATCGGCAAAGAGAGCAGGTGTGAACTTAGCCGCCTGCTCCTCATTGGTGACCACGAGCCAGCGCTCGTCGGTGCAAGCCTTAGACCAGGCACGAGTAGCTGACTGCTTGGCACCCCAAGTGATCTTCGTGTCGAGGTCGGTGTCATTAGGCCCAGCCGCCCCAGCACTCACAATGCAGTGACCCTCTGACGGATCAGGCTGCTCGCCGTTAGCTATCGTCCAAGGCTTACCTGAGTTAAACAGGTCCTCTGCGTCGTCAGTCAGATTGACACCATCGTAAGTGCCATACCCAGCGGCCATGAAAGCGTCACACTGGGCCGTGTTACTGGTATCGAGCGGCGCGAAGGCGAGGATGCGCTTCTGATTGTAGAGCCAGAGCAGGAATTCGGCGAGGTTGACGCCCGTGTCCTTTCCACCCGTGAAGGCAAGGTATTCCTTGACTGCCTCCGCAGTCGTGAACTTGGGAATCGGAGCGCCAGCACCTGCAGCAGTGGTCATCTCTAGGTGCCTCTCTCCGGCTTCTCCGCAGTTCCCAAATTTATCGTTACCTAGCATTTCAAAGGCCGTGATCCCCCCGGTCACGTCGATAGGGTAGATCGGTGGCGGTAGTGGCGCGGCGAGATACTCATGCGCCCACTGGATAGCAAAGCGTTTGCCGACAGGCTTTACGGGCAGTCGGCCCCTCTTGCCAGCTTGTCGATCCATCATTGAACCTCCTGTATGTTTTGTGGACGCCTAGTTTACACCCTTGACCTGTCTGGGTGAACCGTGCTAGAGTTGAAGAGGCGGCGCGCTCTGCAGAGCCGATCCCGGTCGCGACGGGGGTAGCCGTAGCGGGGCCACTAGCCCTTGCGATGATGGACGCCGCCAAGAAATTCCTTGACATATCTGAGACAGCCGTGCTAGTCTAGCGGCAGAAAGGGAGGCTCAACAATGAGCACAGACACTGGATATCCCGAGACACGTATCGATCTACGCGAGGGGAGCCTACTCCTGCGAGCATTCGGAGCACCCCGCTGTCAATCACGCATTCCTCCGAACGAACCAACTTGCGCCGTTCGTTCACGTTGCGGACAGACGGTTGGAGTGGTGGACCTTGGCCGTGATCTGACTGGCTTCCGGCGGTATGCCTGCACCAAGGAAGGCCACCGCGAGGATGTGGAGGCACAGCGGGATCGCGATGAGTCAATTGTGGATGCTCGCCACGACTACGAGGCAGAGCACTCTCTCGGCATCGCGTCTGCTCCGGCGACCCCGAACGACCCGGTAGGATTGCGGTCAATCAGGCCCGAATTCGGGAATTAGCATTCACCCGCTCTCTGTGGAGGAGCCCCTCACTCCATCGAGAGAGCATTCGAAGCCTCCCAGGCCCTCCCTCCTGGGAGGCTTCATTACTTCGAGGAACGGAATGGCATACATAGTCGTTCGCATCATCCGCCACGTCTCGGGTACCCACGTGTGGGAGATCGGTCGTTACCACAACATCCGACATGCTCGTGGCGCACGCAACGCTGCTGTCGAGGACGACGCGGAGCACTGGACCAAGCACAGTGGTCCCGGTGGCTACGTGGGGATTGCGCCTCTATGGCCGCAGGGGATGGGTCTCACTCTGCATGCTGCGGACGGAACGCCCGAGGCCGAGAGTGTGTTTACTATTCTGCCTTCGCCAGTATCGACCAGACCTTGAGCAGGTCCGCCGTGGACATCTCCTCTACATCCCCGGTAGTCTCGGCATCTGCGGCAGGAACGTACTGGTAGTTGACGCTGCAACGACATCGCCAACTTCCCATGCACACCGGCCCACCAAACCCTCCCTCGCCAGGATACGGCATGCCATCCATATCGTCGGCCACCCACGTTTGTCCGTTCCTGGGATCGCAAAGTTCACAGGCATCCTCGTCCTCGGTTTCCCAAGTCGCGCTCAAAATCTGCCCTAGCTGATCCACGCCATCGGCAAAGCCGTTCTCGTACAACGGATTCAGGCTGTTGGCATACGTTCCCATCCATGCATCGAGCATTGCCGCGCTGACAGCACCACCGATCAACAGAGCGCCAAGTGCCAACAGCCGGTCATTCAGCCCATCTGAGGCGCTGCCTACCGCCTGTTGTCCATCGGAATCGAGATCGTCCAGTGAGTCACCGTAGAATGCGGCG
>Ga0116112_1002567_pt1 | contig 10722 bp, 8 predicted proteins | sample June2015DPH_8_15_FD_89721 | JGI IMG/M metagenome (GOLD analysis project Ga0116112, IMG submission 89721) | Peatland microbial communities from SPRUCE experiment site at the Marcell Experimental Forest, Minnesota, USA - June2015DPH_8_150 | ecosystem: Environmental > Terrestrial > Soil > Wetlands >... | reverse complement strand
AGGATTTCCAAAGCGCCCTCCACCACCGCTCCGATCGTACTGGGCGGGATCGAAGCCAGCCTGCGGCGCGTGGCTCACTACGATTTCTGGGACGATGCCATCCGCCGTTCCGTTCTGTTCGATGCCAAGGCTGACTACATCCTGTATGGGATGGCTGAAAAAGCCGTGCTGGAATTCGCGGCCGCCCTCCGGGATGGGCAAAATCCGCATTCCATCCGTGGGCTGTGTTATATCGCCAAAGAGCCCTGCGAAGGGTATCTCGAATTACCAGCCTACGAGACGGTCACACAGGATAAAGCCGCCTTCATTGAAATGTTCCACCGCTTTTACCGCAACAACGATCCCGTCAGTGCGCGCGGATTGTATCAGAAACACGGCGACCGTTACCTGGTCCAGAACCCGCCCGCCCTGACCGAAACGCAGGTCGAGTTGGATGCCATCTATGCACTCAATTTCGAGCGCCGCCAGCACCCGTTCTACGAACAACAGGGCCGGGTCAAAGCTCTCGAAACCATCGCATTTTCCATCTCCACCCATCGCGGCTGTTACGGCGAGTGTAACTTCTGTGCCATCGCAGTACATGAAGGCACAACCGTGCGCTGGCGCAGTCCCGGGTCGATCCTGGCCGAAGCCGCGCGGCTGGCGCAGCATCCCGACTTCAAGGGCTACATTCAAGACCTGGGCGGCCCGACCGCCAACATGTATGGCTTCGAATGTGGCCGGAAGCTCGCCAAGGGCATCTGCTCTGCCAAACGCTGTGTCTATCCGGAGGTGTGCCCGTTGATGAAGGTGAATCACCAGCCGCAAATCGACCTGCTGCGAAAAGTGCGGCAAATCCCGGGTGTGAAGAAAGTTTTCGTGGCCTCCGGTATCCGCTACGATATGCTGTTGTGCGACAAGGAACACGGCGACGCCTACCTGCGCGAAGTAGTCGAGAACCACGTCTCGGGGCAGTTGAAGGTAGCTCCGGAGCACACCGAAGAGCATGTACTGGCATTGATGGGCAAGCCGGGCAAGGCGCCGTTGCTGGAGTTCAAAACCCGTTTCGATGACCTGAACCGGCAGGCAGGCAAGCGACAATTCCTGACCTACTACCTGATCGCGGCCCACCCCGGCTGCAGCGAAGCCGATATGCAGCGCCTGCGCCTCTTCGCCAGCCAGAAACTGCAAATCCATCCGGAACAGGTGCAGGTTTTCACCCCCACCCCTTCCACTTACTCCAGCCTGATGTACTATACCGAACTCGATCCATTCACCGGCCAGGCGCTCTTCGTGGAGAAGGACGCCCGCCGAAAGGAACGGCAGAAAGAGATCGTGACGGATAAGGCCGCGCATAAATATCTCCATCACGAAGGGCGCCAAGGAACACGAAGAAATACTTGAGAACCTTTGTGATATTTCGTGGACTTTGTGGTGAAAAAGGGTTTAGAAATGGATTCTTATTTTGCTGTGACCGCCCCCGGCCTTGAGTCATTTACCGCCTTGGAATTAACCGATCTGGGACTCCTACCTGGTACCTCCATTGACACAGCTTCCCCGGGAGGGGTTGCATTTAAAGGCGACCTGCCGGCGCTCTACCGCGCCAACCTGCATCTGCGCACGGCCAGCCGCATCCTGGCCAGGCTGGGTACATTTTTCTACGCCACCAAATACCCGGAATTGCAAAAACGCGCCTCCCGACTGCCCTGGGAACGCTTCCTTTCACCCGGACAGCCCATCGTGCTACGCGTTACCTGCCACCAATCGAAGTTATACAATTCGGAGGATGTGGCACACAATGTATCGGCGGGGTTGGAGGAACGGCTGGGAAAAGCATGCCCGCTCGTCAATGTAGATGAAGAAGCAGACGGCCATCCGCCGCAATTGATTGTTGTACAGCTGGTCGATGATAAATGCACCATCAGCGCTGACTCCTCCGGGGAATTGCTGCACAAACGCGGCTACCGTCTGGCGGTGGCTAAGGCGCCACTGCGCGAGACCCTGGCCGCAGCGCTGTTGATGGCCTCTGGTTGGGATACCTCCGCGCCGCTGCTCGACCCTTTCTGTGGTTCCGGTACCATACCCATAGAAGCCGCACTGATGCGGCTCGGCATCCCGCCGGGACTCAACCGACGCTTTGCCTTCATGGATTGGCCTGGCTTCGAACCATCCGCGTTCAAAGATCAGCTATCAGCCATCCGCGATCAGCAATCAGCAATCAAAAATCAAAAATCAGCAATCGGTATCCTGGCCTCCGACCGGGACGCGGGGGCGATCAAGATGGCGCACGCAAATGCCGGACGCGCCGGTGTGGAAGACGCCATCGAATTCAAATGCCAGGCCGTCTCATCCATCACGCCTCCTGTAGGGCCGGGCTGGGTGGTCACCAACCCGCCCTACGGGGTGCGCGTCAGCCAGGGCAAGGATTTGCGCAACCTGTATGCCCAGTTCGGCAACGTTTTGCGCCGGCAGTGCCCCGGATGGAACGTGGCAGTGTTGTGCAACGATCCCGTTCTACTCGGCCAGATGCACATGGAACTCGATACTTCGTTCGGTTTTATCAATGGCGGGATCGGAGTGAGCGTGGCAAGAGGAAAAATAAATCTTTGATCTAGGCTTTCCTGTGAGAGTGTAAAGGCTTGGAACACAAGCGTAATCTTGTCTCAAACGATAGGAACGTTTCATATAAAGCAAACAGGAAAAGGGAGAAATAGAGGGTAAAAGCAGATACCAATCAAGTGCCCGTCACCTGGCAGGTGACGGGCACTTTGCACTTCGCGTCAACTCCTTTTAATCACTTCCGAACACTGCTATCCAAATTGCGTGGGCTTGCCGCCATACTACCGGCCGGGTGACAGGCTGCATCCGGCTTGGGGGCGGGATGAAAAAGGCTGGAGGCCGGGTGTTTCCATTCAGGTCGTCCCTTCAAGGGCTTTTAAGCGGGTTCTCTCTTGTTATAGTCCGGCTTCATGCTGGTATACAGAGAAAGCGTATTTCCGGTCGGGTCTTTAAATAGCGCAAACCAACCGATTTTGGGAATTTCGGTCTTTTCCTTCAGGACTGTGCCACCCAGCCTCTTGATGCGTGCCAGGTCCGCCTCAATGTCGTCACTGTCCACGTGGATCAGCACATTCCCCGGTCTGGTCGTCTCAGATAGCGGGCTAAAGCCACCTCCCGGACCTTCTGCCGGCGTCCACATGGTATAGTTCATTTCCGCATCTGTTTCGATCGTCCAGCCAAAAAGATCCTGGTAAAACTTCCCGGCTTTGGCGGCATCTGCAGCCGGGATTTCAATATGAACGATATTTCTTTTAGACATGGGATACTCCTTCGCTTGGTTGAATGGTATTAATTACAGGACATTTATTCTATTTGTTAAGATCTGTTCGAACCTTTTTAAATATATGCCCGCCTCCGGATGGGAAGCGGTCAATTAAAATCATGGTATCGAGGCCGGTCCGGGTGGCGGATCGGTGGGCAGAACCAGGGGGGCGCGCGGCGGCTGGCTGAAATCGAAATCGCCTAACAGGTCGCCGAGCTGGGGCACATTCTCACGCACGGTCGGTCGCGGGTCCGGGCGGCCATCCGTGGCGGGATTCAGACGCTGACCGCCCAGGAATATATCTTCGATGAACTTGAGATAGGCGTCGAAGCTGAGAGTCTGGCTGTCAATGAAACCTTTTTTGGCATAAGCACTGATGACCAGACCGGGCACGCGCAGGCCGTATCCATTGATATCCACCTTTGGCGGAACGACATTATCATAGAAACCTCCCCAATCATCCCATGCCAGGAAGATGGCCGTGCTGTTCCAATCCGGGCCCTGCATGATGGCGTTGATAATCCCGGTCACATAGGCCTGCCCGGTTTTGATACTCGCCGGCGGGTGCTCGCTGACCTGGCCATCTGGCACAATCCAGGAGACTTCCGGCAGGGTTCCGGCCTTGGCGGCTGTAAGAAATTGGTCAACCTGCTGGATGTTCCCCAGTTGGTTATCCTGCTTGACGGTATCGAAGGCCGGTAAAGGATTCCATATGCCGGGGACTTTTGCGTTCTGGGGTTTGGAAACGCAGAGCATGGCATCGTCTTCACAATCCGGCTCGCTGCCATTGCTTAGATAGTATCCCCACGATACGTTGGCTTTGAATAATAAGTAGGTCAGGTCGGTCCAGGCGTAATCGTTTTTCGAAACGTTCAGCCCGCTCGGACCATCCAGGGCATTCACACAGCTCATTGGGTCGGCAGGTATCGAACACTTGGCGGACCAGGCCGAGACCATGAACAGGTGTGAGGGCAAACTCCACGAAGAGTTCGGCTCGAACATCATATCCTGCAACACGAAGTTTTGGGCATAAGCCCAGTAATTGGGGATCTGGCGGGCATCGTGCCAGCCCATTACATCCGGTGTTGATCCTATGACACAGCCGGGTGCATCCGGGCTTTTGCAAGCCTTCTGTGCATTGCGGTAAGTTGTCACGAAGCCATTCATTTGTCCCCCGGCAATGTCTCTGGAGGCAGCGGCAGCAGCATGCGGGCCGCCCGAATTGATATCGTTGGGGTTATAGTATGGCTTGATGCATTGCCCTGTCTTTGGGTCGGGCGAGCACACCGTCGGGACGCCGTTTTGCATCGGGATGCCGATCGCGCCCGGGTAGGTGCCAAAGTATTCGTCGAAGGAACGGTTCTCCTGCATGATGATGACGATATGTTTAATATCTTCGCGCGCCAGGGTCAGGTCGTTGGAAGTAGTCTGAACCTGCACTGTAGGCGCCTGGGTGTTAGGCTGGGTGGTGGCAGGTAAAGTTGCAGGAGGCGAAGTCATTGTGGGAGAATTGGCGGTTGGATTCGACCCACCCGCGTTCGGAATAGCTGCCGTGGGAGGCAGGCTGGTCGGCAGGCTGCAGGCCGAAAGAACCAGGATCGAAACCAGTAATACGGAATGGAACAGAATTCTCATATCTCTCCTTTCAATATAATTAATTAATTCTTCTCATTTTTATTGTATTTACGTTTTGTTAAGGAAGCCTTAAATTGTATCTTCTTCAATGCTGGTACAGAAGTCCTATCCCCCAAAAAAAAATAATGAAACATTGCCGGCTTGCTCTGCGCTTAAAGGCAGACCAGTCCGGCAAGGAAGAATGGCGCGTTTGGAAATAGTATTTAATGCAGGCTCAGGCGAACAGGTCCTTCGCCACTTTTTCCCCAGGCCCAACTGCTGGATAAGCCCGCATAAAGGCTTCGGTGCCGCTGAACAGCCGCATGAAAAAGCTCACCACGCCCCCGCCCATGCGCCCCCCACCCTGGCTGGCGTGACAGGCTCCGGCTTGCTCTTTTTTCTTAAGCACGGAATGGATGTTAATGCGGGCATTCGTTGGGAAATCTACCTCGGCAATCGCAGCCATGTCTATGTCACCGTTGGTGCCGAATTTGTGCGGGTCTTTGCCGAGCAGCGGCAGGATTTTCATCCCGAGCTTCAAAACCCCTTTCGGGAAGATATGGAAGTACAGCCGCTGCGGCGCATAGGGCGGCTGGCTGCCCGGCGCAAAAGCCGGGTTGGCGGCCTGCTCGAAGGCCCGCACGGTGGCGCGCTGGATGGCAATATGGTCAGGATGGCGGTACCCACCGATCGGGTCGAAGGTCAGCACCACCTGCGGCCGCAGTTCCCTTATATAGCAGACCACGTTCGCGGCGACTTCGTCGAGTGGCTGGGCCGCCAGGGCTTGCGGATGCTGGTTGTCGGGCGAGCCGGGCATGCCCGAATCGCGGTAATCCAGGAAGAAAACGTCTTTCAATCCCAGTATACCGGCCGCGCAGCGCAGCTCGGATTCCCTCAATTCGGCGATTGAGTTGAAGCCTTTCAACATTTCCGGCGCCACTTCCCCCACCTCGCCGCGTGTGGCGCATACCAGGTAAACATCCGCACCGCGCGCCGCATAGAGCGCCAGACTGCCCCCCATTCCAAAAGATTCGTCGTCCGGGTGGGCCAGGACGGCTAAAAGAGTTTGTTTTGACATGAAGACAATTGTACACCAGACGGCCAGGAGGGAGCAAATTCTGATGGCTCAAAGGCACGGCTTTCACAAAGGTGGGGTTTGGGGGTACTGGCGGTCGGCTACGCCGACCGCCAGTACCCCCAAAATCTTTTTTTCCGCCCGGAGCGAAGCGAACGTGCGCGAATCAAAGCATAATAGCCACATGGCATACGGGTCTTGTGAAAACCGTGGAAAGTGACTGTCGCCCATGGATGAGAGCAGGCAAATAATGGTATTATTATTGGCGAAGCGAAGGCGAATCTATCGCCCAGCTCCTGCAGCCCAAAAAAACTGAGGAATAGAAGAGAAATGTCTAAAATCGCAATCATCGGAGCAGGTTTCGGCGGCCTGGCGGCGGCCTGGGATTTGCGCCGCGCCGGGCACGAGGTCACCATTTATGAGGCCGCTGATTACGTGGGTGGGCTGGCCAGCGGCTTCAAGGAGCCCGGCTGGGACTGGTCGGTGGAGAAGTTCTATCACCACTGGTTTGCTAGCGACAAATACATGCTTGGCCTTATCAAAGAACTGGGCTGGCAGGATAAAGTCCTGTTCCCTCGCCCGCTTACTGTGATGTACCACCAGGGCAGGTTCTACCCGTTCGATTCGATTATCAAGGCCCTTTTATTCCCCGGGCTGGGTTTTGGCCTCAACAAGCTCCGCTTCGGGCTGGTGGGGCTGTACCTGCGCCTGACGAATAACTGGAAGACATTGGAACATACCACCGTGGATGCCTGGCTGCGCAAATGGGCCGGCGCGCAGGTTTATGAGTTGATGTGGCAGCCGCTGGTCGTGGGCAAGTTCGGCGAACGCTATTACCAACAGGTCAACATGGCCTGGATGTGGGCGCGCCTCAAATCGCGCACCACCCGGCTGGGCACGTTCGAGGGCGGTTTCCAGAATTTTGCGGATATGTTCGCCCGCAAACTCACGGAGTTGGGCGTGCAGATCCGGCTGCAGACACCCGTTACTCGCATCGAGCGGCAGGCAGAAACCGGTGGGGTGACCATCCACGGCGGGAAGGATGATCTGTACGACCAGGTTCTGGTCACTCTCTCCCCCGAAGCCATCGGCCGGCTGGTGCCGTCCCTGCCCGAGCCATATCTGCACGGATTGCGCAGCATGAAATCCATGGGCGCAGTGGTCATCACCCTGGCGCTCAAGCACCAGCTCTCCGAAGAAGGCTATTACTGGTACAACCTGCCCAAGAGCGCCGGTTACCCCTTCCTGGCGCTGGTGGAGCACACCAACTACCTCTCGCCGCAGCATTTCGGCGGCGACCACATCCTCTACATGGGCGATTACCTGGAACCGGAGCACGAGTACTTCCGGCTGTCGAAGGAAGAACTGTTGGAACGTTTCCTGCCCGCGCTGACCAAATTCAACCCGAAGTTCGAACGGGATTGGGTCAAGAAGTCCTGGCTGTACCGCACCGCCTACGCCCAGCCGGTGCCGCTGGTGGACCATTCGAATAACATCCCGGCCATCCAGACGCCCATCCCAGGCATCTATTTCGCTTCGATGAGCCAGGTCTATCCCTGGGACCGCGGCACGAACTTTGCCGTGGAGATCGGCCGCCGGGCAGCCAGGCTGATGATGGGGAAGGAAAGGTAAACGTAATACTTAAAACGGTTGGCGTAAAACGGCATTCGTAACTCGTTATCCGTAACTTCTTCCTTCTTCCTAATTCCTAATCCCTGATCCCAAATTCCTAATTCCGTTTTTCGTTTTTTTTTTGTTTCTTGTTTTTTCCTTAGCCTGCACCGTGCCGCACCTGTACCAGCGGTATTGTCGCAGGCAGGCACATGTGTGTACGCCTGTCCCGCGGTGCTTTCCCGCGGGAACTTGTCCCGCGGTGTTCTCCCGCGGGATCGTAGTGAAGTCTTTTCTTCTTTCGTTCTTTTTTTTATCCTTTATTTTTCCTTAGAGTCCTTCGTGTCCTTTGTGTTAAAGGCTTTTCTTCTTTCGTTCTTATCAATATGCCCTGTCCATCCCCTCCAGCGGATCCTTCGGCGTCGTCCACACCGCCCCCGTCGACAATCTCCAATCCTCCCCATCCAAAATGTGGCACATCGCCCCGGTCATCAGGTCGTCGTCGTGCACCAGTTCCCCGCTTGCCTGGTCGCGCGTCCCATCCGGCACCCCCCAGCGCATCAGCTTCGCCGGTCCCGGCACGATCTCCGACCGGCATTTATTCATTTGCACTCGCAGGGCTTCCGGGAATGGCTCGTATTCGCGGGTGCGCCCGCTGTCGATCATTTCTATGAATCCGTACCCCAGTTCGCTTTTCAGCTTCGCCGTGAACTTTAGCGGCCTCACCATGTCTGGCCCAAATGCATTATCCAGCCAACTCCACATTCCCTCCCCCACGCCCGTCGCGTCGATCACGATCCGGGCTGGCTTCCAGACCTTGACCAGCCCTTGCAGCGTCCCGAATACCTTCACGTGCTTCTCCCCGGTCCATTCTTTCCGGAATACCGTCAGGTAGGTCGGCTTCCCCAGTGCCTCCACCGTGCTCCTGTCCACCTCCACGATCTTCAACAAAGTGCTGTCCCTCCCCTGCTCTCGCGCTTCCCTTATCCCCTTTCCCCTTATCCCCTGCTCTAATCCCTGCCCTTGTGACTCATCCTGCCCCGCCACGTCTATCAGGAACGCGTATATCTTCCCCGCTTCCGGTGCCGTCCTCGCCGTGTGCGTGCCTTTCATCATTGCTTGCCTGCCCGGCGGGAACATCCCCGCCTGTGCATCGATCGTCTCGCAGAAATACTGCGTCTTCACCAGCGGGTGCTGCCTGCCCAGCCGCCTCACCACCCCATCCACGAACGCTCCATACGCCGGCACGTACTTGCGTACATCCTCGGCCGTGAAGAAGAACACTCTTTGCATGCCGTCCCGTTTCTCCTCTTCCAGCGAGCGTTGGTATTCCCGTTCCAGCAGCGTGTCGGTCGTCCAGCGTGTCCCGCTGAAAAGCCTGGTCGCGTTGGCGCTCGCCACCGTCGGCTCGATATCCTTGTCGTATTTGAACGTGCTGATATCCTGTGCCTCGTTTACGATCAGTAGAAGATTCGCTGTCGCTCCCACCGTGTTGGCCGTCGGGTCCCCGCTCAGGTACGTGCAGAATGCGTTCCTCATCTGGTAGATATACCCGCTCTTCCGCTTCCATTTGCCCTTGGTCAGCACGTTCGATTGCAGCCGTGCTTCCAGCCTCCGCATGCTCGTCTCGGTTTGCGGCTTGAAGGTCGGGTTGAAGAATACCATCTCCGCCCCTTCGATCATGCTGCGCGTCAATAGGTATTGCACCAGCACCGCCAGGCTCTCGTCCTTCCCGGATTGCCGCGGGAAGATCCAGGTAAATTCCATCCCGCGCTCGTAAACCACGCTGTCGATCACCGCCTGGATTGCTTGCTCCTGGTACGGGCGCAGCTTGATGCTTCCTGTCTGAAAACTAAATAGAGCCGGTCTGCGCATCAGGTAGCGGATTTGCCGGGTCTGTGGTTTATTTCTGCTCATCGCGTGGGTCCTCCTCGTGTAAGGGCAGCCCTTCCAGCGCTTCGGTCAGGCTGTCATTCAGGCTCACATTTTCACCGTTCAATATGGCGTACCGGGTCGCGCACAGGCTCACCTTGTCGATCGCGTTGCAGGCCGAGTTGTCAAGCTTCGTCAGCTTCTCGATATCCACCTGTTCGCCTGCCATGATCTGCTTGTGGATTTTGACCATATCCGAAACGATCATCCGTGCCACGTTCATCTCGTGCCGCAGATCGGCGTAACCCATTTGCCGCAGTTCCTCCTTCTGCTCCGGTGTATAGTGCTTCGCATACAGCCCGTGCTTCAACGCATTACAGTTCCCTTTCGGTGCTCCGGCTATTTGTTCCGTCCTTTCTCTCTTTTCTATATCCTCTTCTTACGTTTTACGCAACTTGTCCCCGAAGGGGATTACGTTTGTGTTTTTTATTTCTTGTTTTTCCTTCGTGCACTTCGTGACCTTTGTGGTGAAGTATTTTCTTTTTTCATTTCACTTTCCTCCCTTCACCATCACTACCACCGTCACCACTAGCGTCAAAATGCTCAGCCCTCCCCCTCCTATCGATAGCGTCATCAGTAGCTTCACCTGGCTGATCACATCCTGGATCGCCTTCAGGTCCGCCTGCGTGCTGCTTCTCCACGCCTCCAGCGCCGCCACCTTCTCCTTCATCACAATGATCTCATCGCATGCTTGGGTATATCCAGATACCTTCATCTTCCACCTTCTTTCCCTTCACGAATTCCGAATTACGATTACCGAATTCCGTTCTTGTTTTTTATTTTGTTTTTTTCCTTTACGTTTTACGCAACTTGTCCCCGAAGGGGATTACGTTTTACTTCCTCACTTCTCTCTGCTCTCTTCTTTCTACTTAACAAACCTAGAACATATTTTCTATTTTGTCAAGGGTTAAATTAAAACTCCTCCCCCATTTTTGCCTGCACCCGATTCTTTGGGTGCACTTGACCTGTCCCCGCCTTTTGGGGAATTGTGGGACCGAGTCCCCGGAGGGTGCATTTCCCGTAGGGGAGGTGCCCGCCAGGGTGGAGGGGGCTGCTTTAAACGCGAAAAGGGACGGAGACTGGCCGTCCCTTGCCTGAGTTAATATTAGAATTAATGTGCTAGTAGGTCAAGGGTGGAAGAGAACAAGAATAAAGTGTTGACAAAGTTGCAAGAATAGGTTCAGTGCTT
>Ga0116112_1002563_pt1 | contig 10735 bp, 9 predicted proteins | sample June2015DPH_8_15_FD_89721 | JGI IMG/M metagenome (GOLD analysis project Ga0116112, IMG submission 89721) | Peatland microbial communities from SPRUCE experiment site at the Marcell Experimental Forest, Minnesota, USA - June2015DPH_8_150 | ecosystem: Environmental > Terrestrial > Soil > Wetlands >... | reverse complement strand
TGGCTGTTTTTGATTGGCGCTTAGTCTTTTTAGTCAGCGTTCCAGTAGGAGTCATCGGAACAATATGGTCATACTGGAAACTAAAAGAACAACACATCGTAAGGAAAAAGCCGAAATTAGATGTTTGGGGCAACATTTCCTTCGGCGCAGGCTTAACCCTGATTCTGCTAGGCATAACTTACGGGTTAACACCATACGGTAATTCACCGATGGGCTGGAGCAACCCTTGGGTCCTAGCTTCACTTGTATCAGGAGCGGCATTGCTGGTAGCGTTTCCATTCATTGAAACCCGCGTGGCTGAGCCAATGTTTAAGCTTGACCTTTTCAAAAACCGAATGTTCGCTACAGCCAACATCGCCACTTTTCTAAGTGCGATTTCAAGAGGCGGAATAATGATAATGCTCATAGTGCTCTTGCAGGGCATATGGCTCCCACTGCACGGTTTCAGCTACGACTCAGCACCATTCTGGGCTGGAATATTCATGATTCCAATGTCAATAGGCATAGCCCTCACTGGCCCCTTGAGCGGTTGGCTATCTGACAAGCATGGCGCAAGAGTGCTGGCGACGGCTGGCATGATAATTACAGGCATCACATTCTTAGCGTTCACTCTGTTGCCTGCTAACTTCGATTATTTGCCCTTCGCAATAATACTTTTAGTCATGGGCATAGGCAACGGCATTTTCATGTCACCAAACATGGCGTCAGTAATGAATTCTTGTCCGTCAGAACACAGAGGCGCTGCATCAGGCATGCGGGCAACACTTCAGAACTGTGGTCAAACCATCAGCCAAGCAATATTCTTCGCCATAATCATAATATCATTAAATGCCACTTTGCCAGCTGCACTTGCAACAGCAGTAGCCAGTGCAGGTGCTCCAACGCAAATTGTAGCAGTATTCAGCCATACGCCTGCTTCAGGCGCACTTTTCGCTGCTTTCCTCGGCTACAATCCTATAGGCACGTTGCTTAAAGGTATGGGTCCAACTGTAGTTGCAAGCTTGCCACAGCACACGCTAACTGTTTTGGAGGGTCAAACATTCTTCCCGAATGCTATTGCTTCGCCATTCATGACAGCACTAACACAAGCTTTCATAATTGCTGCAATGTTATGTTTCGCCGCAGCAGTATTCTCGGCGCTTAGAGGTAAAAAATACGTTTATTCTGAAAACGGGTGTTTAGAAAACGGTTCAGCAAAGACTGCTACTTCAAACTAGCATAGAAATCCTTCACTTTTTGCGACGCGCCAAGCGTCAACGGTTGTCCATGTCCACTAAGCATAACATCAAAATCAAAAGTTGAAATTCGCCTAATAGACTCTTTGGCTTTCTCTGGGTCTAACGTGAATCCTTCTGGTGATCCTTCAATTTTGCCGTCTACAAACCTGACTGCGTCCCCAACAAACATTACCTTTCGCTCATTGTCTAGTAGAGAAATGCTTCCTACCGAATGCCCGGGAGTATGAATAACAATCAACCTTCCCACTTTGTCATTATCTTTCAGCACCAAATCAACCTTAACCGGTTCAGCCTTAACAATCGAATTAAGAGCCTTAAACATCAGATTCTTAGGTTTAGGCGGCGCTTTCTTTCCAGCAACAATATCTGCATCAAACTCGTGAACCGCCACCTTGGCATCGGTGAGTTCCTTCATTTTCTTGGCGCTTCCAACATGGTCAATGTGAAAGTGAGTTAACACGATTATGGAAACGTCTGTTGGCTTGCGACCTATACTTTCGATATACTTTATTATTTTTTTGTGGCTCCGAGGCAAGCCAGTATCAATTAAAATAAGCTTCTCTCCATCCTCAACAAGGTAAACGTTGCCGTTGATTCCGCCTACCTGATAAATTCCATCGACAATTTTCACACCTATCGTTTCTTTAAAAGGTTAAATTGCTCAGCCTTAAAAACGTATCAGCAACAAAAATTTGCGATTTTTTCAACCAAGGTTGGCAAGTAAGCATGGATTTTTTGGCGCTTTTCTTTTGTATGCAACCGCAAGCGAAATGGCCGCCGTGGCAAGCAGGACAAGGATCATTTGAATGCTTAACTCTGGCACTGCAGGTATTGCCGAAGGCTCAGGGGATGATGATTCACTTGGAGCAGGCGAAGGAGTAGGGGTAGATGAAGGACTTTGAGTGGATGAGGGACTTATGGTTGCTGAAGGCGATGAGCTTGGCGAAAGTTGCGGAGTGCTGAGAACAATTGAACTGCTAAGATTTGCTATTAAGCCCGCGTTATCTTCTATTTGGCAATAAACCGTTTTCGCGCCGTCTCCACTTGTTAATTGCCAAGTTTTGGTGCTTGTATATTGCTCCCAAGCAATCTGATCCCATATACCGTCATTGCTGAATCTTATTTGGCTGACGCCGGATATAGAATCAGTTGCGTTCACGGTCAGAGTAACATTGCTTGAGGATGTGGATGTTGCACCATTATTGATTTGGATTGTGCCTCCTGGAGCTGTTTTTTCCAGTTGAATTCCTGTTAAGATAACGTGTGAAAGCTCCATAGTGCGTGTTCCGTAAATGTCCCATTTGCTCCAGTATTCGAGCGTGTTATTGCTGTTTTCAGTTGTTATGACTGGTGGTCCGTTAGCGGTAACGTTGTAGACGGTTCCGTTATTAATTTTGTAATATGTTTGGGTAACGTTGAAGTCTGGAGTTAAATTTATTGTAAAGTCTGTTGTGTGCCATAAACCATCGTAATCGTTGGTTACTGTTGGCAAACGCGTTAGGTTTACACAGAAGTTTGAGGCTCCGTCGTTTATTGTAATCATGTGCTGCCCTGCAGTTGTGGTCGGCACAAGCACGGTTGCATTGAAGAATCCATTTTCATCTGTTGTCACCGTGCCCAAGTTAATTGTGCCGTCCCAGAGCAAAGATGCAGTACCAGGGTTAAACCATTCACCGGCAACAACTATTGACTGGCCATTTTGAACGAAAGCGCTTGTAGCGAGGTTTGTGTTGTTGCCATATAATCTGGTTGCGGTTTGGTCAGCTACTTGTGTTAAGCCTCTTCGCCATTCCGTGTATTGAATTGTTGCGTTGTATGAATGGTCGTTGCTGTTGTCTTGGGCTCGAAAAACTATGTTATCAAAGAGAGGTTGATTGTCGCCTGCAGTGTTGTTCTGAAGCAGGTCAGGAGCATTAAAGGGGTAACTGAAATTTTGCGAAGGTGTCGTTGGCAAATTATTAACTATTGGAACCCAAGCGGAACTTGATGGGTTTAGGTACGAAATGTTTACGGAACTTTCAGCTGTGAACCCTATTCCATTAAGCGTAATTGAGCCATTGGCTGGACCCGACGTCGGAGAAACCGTAAAGTACGTGCCAAAATTATATGTCAATGGGCTACCTAACCCTGTAACAAGATCATACCCACTGGTTGCGTTAAAAAGTCCATTTGACCCATTAGTGATGTCTCTAAAATAAGAAGAATAATCTAATTTTGCTTTCTGATACAGATTAGCGTTTGTTGCTGAGAGTCCGAGAGCGTGAATAGCCGCCCACTGAGGCGCCCCTGCGCTTGTACCACCGACGCTGACCCATTCGGAATTACAGTAAACAGCTACGCCCGCGCCAGCATTGTAAGCAACGTCGGGAACAGAACGGTTAGCATATGTGAGACCATAACTTGTTTGATAGTTAGGTCTAGGCTCAAATGCGCTCACTCCGCCGCCGCTTAGACTCCAAGCAGTCTCAGAATTTACGGTTCCATCAGGGTTAAGAGTAAGTGTAGTTCCTCCCACGGCAACTACATACGGGGAGATGGCTGGCCAATTTACTTCTGCCCCGTCGTCTCCAGAAGAAGCGAAGAAAATGATCCCTGGTTTATTAAAATGTGAGTCATAATTTTTTATAGAAAAATCTTCAGCGCTTCCCCAACTTATAGAGATTGCGACTACACTAGGCTGACTTGTAGCATAGTCAATGGCTGAAAGGAGGCTGTTTCTGCCATTATTCACTGCTTCTACTAGCAATATTGTTGCATTTGGAGCGATGGCGTGAGCCCACTCAACATCCAGACAAGTTTCCATTGCCCAATTGCTGTCCGCTGCACTAAGAGGTGTTGACATGTTGTGTACCTCAAAATTGCTGTCTGTTGGCGATGGCAAACCGAATTGATTGGAAAATGTCGTTAAATCATTCTTTATGCTGGGAGTATAATAAGCATCGATTATTGCGATTGTGGTTCCATTGCCTCCTGATGATGGCAGTCCATAGGCTGCTCTTATTTGGCTTGGAGAATAGCCCAAGGGTGAATCCAAAGGATTGATAAGTTGTACAATATGCATGGGCTGGGCTACCCAGTCATCCTCGGGCTGTGCCGCCAAAATGCTTCCGACCGGCACAAAGTAAGCAATAATAAATAATGAACATACAACGAATACCATAAATTTTGATGCGCGTATTCTATTCACTTTAGCCATGTTCCCTTTTTGCCATGGGGCGTATTGAAGTTATTGATAACTTGTTCATATGTTCAGTACTGCTATCTTTTATGCTTTATGACATATTGATAATTAATAAATCGATTCTGCAAGCGCAAATAATATAGCACTACACACAGCAACAGTATCTCACAGTGAAGTAACTCATGCAAAGGTCTTATTCGCGATTACTGGGCGTAATTGGAAAACCCAACACGGGAAAATCCACATTCTTCAGCGCCGCAACCTTAGTAGCGGCAGAAATAGCAAATTATCCCTTCACCACGATTAAGCCGAATAGGGGAGTCGGCTACGTACGCACGCCCTGCGTCCATGAAGAATTCAAAGTAAAAGACAATCCAAAAAACTCGTTATGTATAGATGGTGTAAGGCTTGTTCCAGGCGCATGGGAAGGACGCGGCTTAGGCAACCAGTTCCTAGACGAAATACGCCAAGCAGACGCACTTATCCACATAGTTGACGCTTCAGGCGGAACAGACTGCGAAGGACGTGTATGCAAGCTCGGCGAGCATGACCCACTTGAGGATGTTAAGTTTCTTGAACATGAAATAACAATGTGGATGGTAACCATACTTAAGAAAGATTGGCCAAAAATCGCAAGGACAGCGGAAGCAGATAAAAAGGGCGTTGCCGTACCCCTTGAAGAGCGTTTAACAGGTTTAGGCATAAGACGTCAACATGTCGCTGAGGCCATCAAAAGGGCGAACTTAAACGTAGATAAACCCACCACATGGTCTGACGAAGACTTTTACCGGTTTGTTGACACTTTAAGACGAATATCAAAACCCATGCTGATAGTTGCAAACAAAATTGATCTGCCAACGGCTGAGGCGAACTTGGAGAGGATGAAGAAGCTTGATTACATGGTTTTTCCTTGTTCTGCAGAAGCTGAACTTGCACTTAGGCGTGCTGCTGAAAAACAATTAATCGATTACAAGCCAGGCGACTGCAACTTTAAGGTAACGCAGCCAGAAAAACTTTCCCCAAACCAAATTAAAGCATTAGAAGCTGTACGTGAAAAAGTGCTTCTTAAAAAGGGTTCAACAGGCATTCAAGACGCCATAAACATGGCTTACTTCAAACTTCTAAACATGATAACCGTTTACCCTGTGGAAGATTTGGAGCACCTATCTGACCATAACGGACGAGTTTTGCCAGATGCTTATCTTATACCTAAAGGAACAACTGCACGCCAGTTCGCCTACTTAATCCACACAGAACTTGGAGAAAGCTTCATCTACGCCATCGATGCCCGAGACAAAAGAAGAATCGGCGAAGACGCCATCTTAAAGGACAGAGATGTTATCTCAATAGTTAGCGCGAAAAAACGTGCCTGACCACTTGGTTAGGCGCCATAACGGCGCTTACGTAGCTGGTAAGTTCGAATGACACGAAGCAGGTCAATAAAGCGGAAATCAGGCCAATAAACATCCAAAAACACCAGCTCGCTATACGCAGATTGCCAAAGCAGAAAGCCACTCAGCCTTTCTTCGCCTGAAGTTCGAATAATCAAATCAGGCTCCTGCTTAGTCATGTGCGATGTATACAGATATTTTTCAAACATGCTCTCGTTAATATCATCCAGTTCCAACTTGCAATCCTTAACCTGCTCAGCAATGGTTTTGGCAGCATCAACAATTTCTGCTCTTCCACCATAAGCAAAAGCAAAATTCAAAAATTGATTATCATAATTTTCTGTCGCTTTCTCCACATCAATGATTATTTGCTGTAGGCTTTGTGGAAGAAGATTGGTTCTGCCGATGACTTTAACATGAATCTTGTTTCTATGAATGCGCTCGTCAGTTAACAGTTTACGGAATTCTTCCTCAGAAATCCTCATTATCTCCTCTATTTCTTGAGGAGAACGCCTAAAATTCTCAGTTGAAAACGCGTATAACGTCATGAACTTTACGTTAAGTTTCAAACACCAATCTAAAAGATGTTCAACCGTTTCCGCACCCTGCTTATGCCCCAGCCATGGGTTAAGCTCATTTTCTGAAGCCCAGCGCCTATTTCCATCTAAAATTATGGCGATGTGTTCAGGTTTTACTCCGCTCTTAACCTGCTGCCACAGCCACTTCTCATACATCTTGTATGCGCCAATGACTGAAAGAACTTTTTTAAGCACTAAGTGTGACCTCGCATGTTAAACGTTTCTTCAAGGGGTTTTCTGTGATGCATTATAGTTAAAACCTTGGTGGTTTCAATTAAATCTTGCTCTAATTCGACGATAAAATGGAAGGAAAAAATTCATTTTGTCGCTTGGGTCTTTTCTGGTTTTTGGAAGAAGTCTTTAGTTGACCTGTTAATAATAAAAATTAATAGTACAGAAGCAACGCCGATTAGAATGCCTACTATTATTGTGTAAAGGAAATTTGAAAAAAACGGGTCATTTAAACCTATTGGCGCTCCCGCGCTACTTGGGTTGTAAATTATGTTTGCTGTTGCGTCGAGGATCCAACGAGACCACGCAACTGAAACTATCAAAGCAACATTGCGCAGCAATTTTGAGTCTCTCTCAAAGTATAAACGTAAACTTCGTCCAACAAGAACGATTATTAACCCTACCGCTAAAAGGTCCATAATACCTTTGATAAAGAATGTAGCAATTCTTGGAGCGATAGCAAGCCATCCAGCAGAATCGGTGGGAAACGGTGCCACATTGATAGTGACGTTTGCTATTCCGAGGTAGACGCTGACGCCTACACATAAGATTCCGGCGAAAATTGTGTAATTTGAGATTTGCATTGGTAGGGGCGGCGGCGAATATTCTTTTGCCCACTTATAGAAGTCTTTAGCTGATTTGTCAATGCCAAAGCCTTTGATAAGCAAGAAACCGCCTACAACAATTACAATGGTAATTCCGTAAAAGTAAATAGCGCCTGGATAGACGAAATTGTTGATAGCCCAGAGAATACCGAAAATCAAAACCAGTAATCCAGGCAAACCTAACGCTATGCGAGCGTACCTAGGGTTATCCATTAATAGTCGAATGTATTTTGTGAAGAGGGCAGCAGTTTCTTCGATTGATTCGCTATGCTTTATTACTATCCGTCTGACCGATGAAACGGGCACTCTGGATTCAACAAGAGGTAAAACTGCTTCGTCAGAATAGCCATCTGTAACCAAAATTACCTCGTTTGCACTAAAAGAATCCAGCAAATTACTTAATTCAGCAACCAATTTTCTATCCGCGCTAACGCCACCCAACTCAGAACCCGATATGGTAGCGACTTCAAACATTTCTTCTGGCTGCTTTTCGTTTTGTAACCTGTCATGAAGGCGGACGGCTTCAAACATAGCGTTTGCGTCAGGTTCTTCAGGGTCTTTTAGGGCTAAGGCAACTGCGCCGTCTAAGTTTGCGGTTCTTCCCAGAAGCGGCGTTTTTATTCCTGCTTTTGTTTCTATATCGCCATCTCTATCCACACATAAAATTAGGATTCGCTTTTGCGTTTGTTCTTGCGTTTCCTTTTTCGCCATCTATCTCTATTCCATTAATATTGCTATTTAACTTTAATCTTGTGTTTCTGAATCATCCTGAGCGCCGTCACCCATAACAAGTTGAAACTCATTCCAACTTAATTTTTCGCCCCTTTGAAGCTTATCCCTTGCTTCAGCCCCAAGCTTTTCTTTAATAGCTTGCTCAGTCGCCATTTTCTTCACTTTATCTTCCTCTTTAACTGAAGCCTTCAAACTTTTTAATTTCTCAGTCAATTCCCGGATTTTCTCATATAGGGGAGCACTTTGTTCCTTCGTTTTAATATAAGCTTGATGTAAGCTATCAGCTTCACCTTTGTTAATTTTCACACTATTTACTTTTTCCATCATGTTTGAATGCAACTCTTGACTTTTCGTAGCTAAATCAGTTAATTCCTTATGCACCGCGTCAGCTTGAGCTTCAAAGGTTCTCTGTTGAGTCAGCAAGTCCTTGATTTTTCTGTTTCGAAGGTCGATTTTTTTGTAGTTGCTAAGTTGGATTTCAAGTTGTTTGACGTCTTCTATTAGTCTTTTTTCTTCTTGCAAATCAAGAGAGGTTGTCTGTATTTTCCATTCAATTGCTTCAAGCTCTTCTTGCAAATCTCGCTGTCTTTCGCGTGGTAATTTCTTTTTGAGTTCAGAGATTTTTTTGTTTATGGCGTTTACTTCATCGATGATCGGCGTGGATTTTGCTCTGATAGAGTCTCTTTGCTGTTTTAGCAGCTTAACTTTTTCATTTATACTGTCGCGCTCATTTTTTAGTTCAGTTATTTCCTGACAGGCTTTCCTGACTTGATCGTTCAACTGGTTTCTTTTTTCAACATAGTTTTTGATTTGAGCGTTCGCTAAGCTAGTTTGTTCTCTTAGCTTTTCAATTTGCTGGGTAATGTCTTCTATTTGGATGGTTTTCTGGTGCTCTGTCATGAGCGGGCCTCTGATGTAAACTAAAGATAATGTTGATTGTTATTTCAAATTTATATTGATTTGTATGTAAAAATCAGTTCTTTCGTTCATGCAAAATCATAGTTTTTAAATTATAATTTTAAATATATGCTGGCACCATGATTTGGTGAGATGCGGACATGACCTTTAATTATGATGAACTGCTGAAGAGGGCGTGCGCTCAGATGCCAGAAGTTTCCACAAAGCGTGAGCGCTTAGAGTTACCAAGATTGTCCGTTAATACTGTGGGTATGCGAACGATAATTTCTAATTTTAAGGAAGTAGCGGATGCCTTGGATCGTGATCCTCAGCATATTTTGAAGTTTTTGACGCGGGAAATGGCTACAGCAGCTACTTTTCAAGATTCAAGAGCAATATTTCAAGGAAAATTTCGCTCCGATAGTTTCGAACGGTTATTGCAGAGGTATCTGGAGAGTTATGTAATTTGCCCCGTTTGTAAGCGTCCTGATACCAGAGTTGTTAAGGAAAAACGTTTGTCTTTTCTAGTATGCAACGCTTGCGGTGCAAAATCATCTATTAAACAGTTGTGAGCGAGCTAAAAATTGGAAGTCTATGTAAACCTCAAGAGGGTCGGCAGAAATGTGCTTTTAGCTATTTGTGACTGTGAATTGCTCGGCAGGACGCTTCGGGAAGGCAAAATTGTTTTTCAAGTTAAAGACGAGTTTTATAATGGTCGAAAGGCAAGTGTTGAAGAAGCTATTGGAATGATTGACAATTCAACCATAGTGAACCTTGTAGGCAAGTGCTGCGTTGAAAAAGCTATAGCAGAGGGTTATGTGCATCCTGAAGCGGTTTTGAAAATCGAAGGCATACCGCACGCGCAGATAGTGAAGTTCTGATTAGCCTGTTGCTTTTTTTATTGGTTCAATGATTAAAGTTTTAGGAAGTGCTAAGTTATCCAAAAGGTTGCTTGTGTTTATGGTGCCGCCTTTCAGGATTATTTCTTTGGCTTGGGGGCCAGTATTAAATAGCAAGTCTATGATTGACATGTTAGGTTGAAAGCCTTCGTATCTTTGTTTGTAAATTGGGTGCTCGTAGTAGTGCCATTGAATCTTAATGTTGGCTTGTGAGAACAAACTTACATTAATGTAGGCTTTTCCTCCAGAACCTGACAGATAAGTGTCAGCCCCCATAGATCTACACATGGATACTAGTTTTTCGTTTTTTTCTTTTCCGCAATAAGGAAATTCGGATGAACGGACAATATTTACTTTTATGGATAAGATTTCGGCAAATGTTCTTATGAGGTGCAGGTTCAAGTTTAATAGCAGCTCATGGTCAAAATCTATGGCTTCTTTGATTAAAGGAAAATATTCTTTAAAGTAAGGTGTCTTTTCGTAATTGTTCATTATTGCACTTAAATGTTTATTTTTCCATTGGGTTCCTGCTATTTTTACGTCATTAATAATTTGTGGGTGCCCATGCATAATGGGTACAGTTAGCTATTCCCAACCCTGCGCCGTTCTAATTTTGTTTCTATTGTGAAATCCACCGTGCTGAAACTGTGCATCGTCATAGATGACAAAAGTGCCGCATCTTGCAAGTTTATCAAAGAAACCAAGCCATGACATATATTCTGGCTGGTGAACAAATATTATCATTTATATCTCCTTTAGGTAGAAGGCTACCTCTTTCAAGGTTCAATGAATGGTTTTGAAAGATCCTTTTTTGTTAAACCTGCCTTGCTAATTGGCCGAATGCTGATAGGATTCAGTATTTCAGAAGCAATGTAAACAGTTGTTTGTTTAGTAAAGCAAAGGCTCTCAATTCTCCATTATCAACGATGAAAACAATGCTATATAAGAACTAGTTACAGCTTCTTGTAACTACAAAGTTAACT
>Ga0116112_1002559_pt1 | contig 10750 bp, 16 predicted proteins | sample June2015DPH_8_15_FD_89721 | JGI IMG/M metagenome (GOLD analysis project Ga0116112, IMG submission 89721) | Peatland microbial communities from SPRUCE experiment site at the Marcell Experimental Forest, Minnesota, USA - June2015DPH_8_150 | ecosystem: Environmental > Terrestrial > Soil > Wetlands... | reverse complement strand
GAGGAAACCGATGCCACAGCTTGAGGTGGCGGCGATAGTGATGAAGGACGCGGTGAACGTCCTGATCGGCAGGCAGAAGGGCGGCCCGGACGCCGGGAAGTGGGTGATCCCCGGCGGTCTCGTCAGGGAGGGCGAGCGCATCATCGAGACGTGTGAACGCGTGTCCATTGAGGAGAAGGGGATCGTGGTAAAGCCCAAGCAGGTCCTCTTCCCGTGCGAGGTGCTCAAGCCGGAGCACCGCACGGCGCTGTTCTGCTTCGCCGAGTATGTAAGCGGCGAGCCTTCCCCTGGTGCGTCCCTGACCGAGGTCAGGTTCGTGGACCCGCGAACCCTCGGCGACTACCAGAAGGAGGGCATGGCGGAACTTACGGAGGACGCATTCTTCAAGTTCAGCATGGTTCTCAGGAGTCAACAAGCAGCTTCCGCTCCGACCTCCGGCACGGTATAATGCTAAATCCTGAACCTAAGTTTCGGATCACGATGAAACCGGGAGCCGACCCCGAGCAGTTTGAGCAAGAGTCCAAGCAACTGAAAGAGCAACTGAGGGGCGTAGCTCAGAACATCAAGAGTGAAATCAGGCAGCAGACTATCACCGATTTTTGGAAAGCGACAGGTTTCCCACCGGAAAGTCTCAAGTTCATTGATGACGAGATTGCATTATTGGAACATTGCAATCAAGCCAAGCGAAAGCTGATCGTTGAATCTCTTATTATCACAGTCACAACTAACATTCTCGCGCCTTTTATGGGTAAGGCAACCGCGTCTGAGGTTATGCAGATAATCAGCCCTGATTTTGAAAAGCAGTCTTGGGGCATCGCTGGCAAGGACTCAGTGACAGGCAAAATAGTTTTTGAGAAGAAGGCTAAGGCCGGAGAATAAGAACCCCTCATCGTGAAGCGACCACAGTATTAGGTTACATGGAACGGTTTAATCTGGTCGGTCAAAGATTCGGACGTCTGCTTGTCCTCAGAGACGTCGGAACCCATCCTCGTAGCAGAAAAAGCCAATGGGAAGCTGTCTGTGACTGTGGTGCCCAGAAGGTCTTTTTGGGAACCCGTCTTACAAGCGGACAAACAAAAAGCTGTGGCTGTTTGCTAAAAGATCGCCTCCGAGAATTGAAAAGCCTGCCCTCCGGTATTGCAGCAAAAAATCAAGTGTGGCGCAGGTACCAAAAAGATGCTGTAAGACGCAACCTGCCGTGGAATCTCTCCTTTGAAGATTTTCATTGTCTGACTGGAAATCCCTGTCACTACTGTGACGCTCTACCAAGCAATGAGTTTGGCTGGCGAAACGATGCCAGCTACAATGGTACCTTCGTCTATAACGGCATAGACCGCAAGGACAACTCAAAAGGCTATACACTGGACAACGTTGTCTCAGCGTGTAACACTTGCAACAAAGCGAAGCGAACCATGACCTACGACCAGTTTATCGCTTGGTTGATCAGGGCAGGACAAAAGCAGATGCAGGAGAGAAACCGTTGAATCTTATTTCACAGCGGCCCGATACTTGGAATTCGGTGGTGGGTCAAGCACGTGCCCTTGAAGTCCTTCAGGCGGCGCTGCGCAACCAGCGCTTCCTCAGCCGGGGCATCATCCTGTACGGGGCGGTCGGCGTGGGCAAGACCACCTGCGCGTACCTCGCGGCAAAGGCTCTCATGTGTACTGGGGAAAACCCCCTCGGCTGCGGCGGGTGCCCGTCCTGCCTGCTCGTCCAGGGCGACGGCATCGACAAGCACCCGGACTTCATCGAGATCGACGGCGCGGTCAAGCCAGGGGTGGAGGGCGCACGCGAGACCATCGAGTCCACGCTCACGCTCCCCGTCCTCGGTAAGCGCCGCGTGACCGTCATCGACGAGGCGCATTGGCTGAGCGCCGAGGCTTGGAGCGCCTACCTCAAGACGCTGGAGTCCGGCGAGACCGACTCCATCTTCCTGTTCGTGTCGCAGGACTACGGCAAGATACAGAACAACATCCGCACCCGGTGCATCCGCGTCGCCTTCGAGCGCGTGAGCCAAGACGTGCTAGTCGGGCACTTGGCGAACGTCGCATCCAAGAACGAGATAACAGCGGACTTGGACGCCCTGAAGCTCATCGCCCGCCAAGCCAAGGGCATCGTGCGCGATGCCGTGCAGCACCTCAACACCTGCGGGGCGCTGGGCGTCAGGGTGGACGCCGAGACCGTGCGAAACGTCATCGACACGACGCTCGAAGACTTGTGCGAGAGGCTTCTGTTGACTATCGCGGAGCGAAACCAAATTGAGGCCGTGAGGCTGGCGGACGAGCTTGTCCGCAAGGAGATGCCCGACAAGGTCGCCGAGCGCATGCTGTCCCTGTACAGCCGGGCGATATATGCCGAAGACCCGGAGCTTCGCAAGATATTCATCGGTCTGTCGGACGTGGGCGCGGTCGCGGGCATCCTGGTCAAGTGGGCAGCCGTGCAGCACGCCCCCGCAGACATCGTGACCATAATCGTGTACGAGTTGCTTAAGACGCAGAGCGCCGCCAGGACGAGTCCTGCGAGACCTGTGCGCCCCAACCCCCAGCCGGGAGCCGCAGCGCCCCCAGCGGGGCAGAAATCGCCCCTGGAAGCCATGCTGGCGGATGAGGCGGTCTAGTGAGAGAGGAAATCAAAGAGCTAAGGAGGGCCGATGGGACCGTTCTTCGGCGCATTCACCTGTACTATGTATGAGCCGAAGGAGTTGGGCGAGGCCTATCGGCGGATGCCGGATTTTCATTGCTGGGATTCGGCGAGGCGGGTTTTCATCAAGCCGGTGGACCCTTCTGAGCCGGGATATCCGATAGTCGTCCGCCCGCTTCCAGATTTCGCCTAACTATCTGTCGATCATCGTTGTGCAGTACGGGCACCGCGTGGCGTCTATAGAGATTTTTGAGCGACACGCTGGACATTTGAGCCGTTCGTAATACGCCGAATTAGCAGCCGACATCTCTCTAGCTTCCTGTCTACCTTTTTTCGTGAAAATCGCCCTTGTAAAGCCGTAGATAATCCAAACCACAAGGGACAACAAGCCTAACAGAAATGCCGCTGCCCCGACCCCAACCAGCACTGTAAAGGCGTCTAAGTTCATTTAGGCTTCCTCCACCAATAGTATACAGACCCCCCGGCCGTTTTGTCTAACCTTAACATATTGAAAATACATACTTTAACTTTCAGATTCTTCCGGATTTTTGCCGATCCCCGCACGCGCTTTCTCCAAGGCGGCGAGCTTCGCCGGGCTTGGCTCCTTCAGCATCCGTCCAAGGGCGATCAGCGTGGCATTCGTCTCGCCTAATTCATGCTCAAGCTGCGCCTTGCGCTGCCAAAGCTTGGCTTTGGCGTCTTCGGCATAACGTTTGAGTTCAGCATTGGAGGACATTGTTTTCAAGTACCACAATATCTGAAATCAGAGAAAAAATCAACTGACTTCAGTATTACCCAGCATGATCCTCGAATACGGGCCGGTTGAGAAGTTGCGGGGCATGAGTTGGTTTATGTGCGAATTGAGAAGCGAGAAGACCATCGAGTCAACCATGCGCCGGGTCGGCAAGCAGCTTTCTGGCATCTTCCGCCACGATCCCATCGAGATTTTCATCCCAGTCGTCAAGCGCGACCTCGACGTGTTCGAGCTTAGCACTGGCCCTTACGTGTTCGTTCGCTCGACGAGTTTTAGCGCTCTGCTTCGCCTCAAGAGCGTGACCGGGGTGGTCAGCCTCGTCACAGAGGGGGACACTAACCGCCCCAGTAAAGCGATCTCGGTCGAGGACGGCTACGTTCAAAGCCTGATTAAGCAAGCCGAGGAGGAGCACCGCAAGCGCGTCATCGGCATTGAGGTCGGAAGCTTCGTCCGTATTCTCAACGGTGAGACCCGTGACTTTTGCGGCACCGTAGAGATCATCGGCGACGGCAAGGCGGTGGTCCGCATCACACTCCGCACCAAGTCAATCCTGTTGGAGACTCCGGTCCGCAACCTTTTGAACCTCTCCCATGTCCCTAAGGAGCAACGCGTCTACTATTTCTGCCCGCTGCTCGGGGAGCTTTTCAGAGACAATCCCGCCGCCGCCGCGATGGTGGCGGAGGACCAGCACATTGACGAGGCCGTCCCGGTGCCAGAGCAGATAGAGCTACAGCCGGTCGAGGAGCCAAAGAAGCATTCGCGCCAGCGCACCGTGACCGCCTTGGTCAAGAAGCTCGTCCTGATCGAGGGCATGCATACTCCCCTGGAGATTGCAAAGGTGGTCGTCCACGCGCTCCGCGACAAGGAGATCAGGGCACCGAAGAACCTGTTCATCGTCTACTGCATCATCAAGGACAGGCTGCGGCAGGACTACTTTGCCAGGATTGACCCGAGCCTCTTGAACTACCGTGAGATCATCAAGAAGTACGGCAAGGGGTATAAGTTCAGCGCTCAACAGATCGCCAAAATCGACCCCGACCTCGGTATCCCAGTGCAGACCGTCGAGGTGTGCAAGGATGGGCGAAGCCGCGAAGCTCGCCAGAAGTCTAAGATTCAGCCAACGACGGAAGTCAAGAAGCTGGCGTCGAGAGACAAGCCGGAGAAGAAGAAAAAGAAGAAGACTCTGCACGACAAATGTTATGAGTGCTCCCATCCTCGAAGTGAGCATGCTAAAACCAAAAAAGGTAACTGGATGCGGTGTGGGGGTACAACAGATATTAAACTGCATCCGTGGTTGGTTGATAAGCCTATAGGTCCGTGCTGGTGCAAGCGATTCAAAGAACTTCCGAAAAAGTAGGGCTTTTTAGAGTAATAATAGGGGGAAGGCATGGCAACGACAATGGGATCACCGCCGACAACCGACAGCACCATCGTGGCGAAGCTCGAAAGTGAGTGGAAGTGGCTCACGACCCACCTCCTGCTCCTTGCGCTTGTAGCCGGACTCGTATTCGCCGGAGTCTACGGCGTGGAATCGCTGGTAGCAAGGCACGATGCCGCCACAGCCACGAAGTATGACGCGCTTGCCAAGGCGCAGGCGGTGTCCAACCAGCAGGTGCAGCAGTCCACCCAGCAGCAAATTTCTCAGCTTGCCCAGCAGAACGCCGCCCTCCAGACCCAGGTCCAGGCATTGCTCCAGCAGAATAACCAGCGCAACACCACGCTCGTCGTGCAGCAGAAGACGGACGCGACCCTGCCCCCGACAGCTTTGGCACAGCGGTGGGACTCCCTGCTCGGCACGCAGAACCAGATTTCCACCACGCCTAGCGGGTTCGGCGTCACCCCGGCCGCGGCGGTTGATACCGTCACCCAGCTTGAGTCCGTCCCTGTGCTGACGGCGAACAACAAGAACCTGCAAGCCGCCGTGGACAACCAGACGACCCAGATCGCGAACGACAAGACATCGCTTGCCGACGAGGCGAAGGCGTTGGACAGTGAGAAGACGTCCCACGTGGCCGACAACAAGGCTGGCGCTGCGGACTTAGCATCGTGCAAGGCTTCTGCCAGAAAGTCCAAAACGAAATGGTTCTTCGTGGGCGTGGTGATCGGCTTCGTGGGGCGTGTGTTGTCTCATGGTTAAGGATATAACAGGGCAGCGGTTTGGTCGCTTTGTCGCCCAGTGGCCTATCGGGGTAGGTAGAAACCGCCGAGTCTATTGGTTATGTTTATGTGATTGTGGCTCTTTTAAGCCCGTTGATGGTTCGTCTCTCCGGCAAGGACGCTCAAGGAGTTGCGGTTGCCTGAGTCCAGATATAAATCGTGAATTGAATACCTTACCTCCTGGTGAAGCTTACCTAAACACCCAGTTTGTCTACTATCAGCGCGTAGCGAGGGACAAGGGGTTGCCTTGGGAGTTCTCCAAGGAACAGTTCAGAACGTTCGTGAAGGCTCCGTGCAAGTACTGCGGAAAAGACGAATCGAAGGGGATCGACAGAATTGACAACTTCCTCGGATACGTGTTGTCTAACTGCTGTCCTTGTTGCAAGACCTGCAATTATGCTAAGAACACGATGAGCGAGCAGGACTTTGTTACATGGGTGGAAAGAGTCCATTCGAATTTTGTGGTAATGCAGTATTTAACACACTGAAGGGGAGCAAACCAACATGAAGGTAATTTTCCTGCTAGACAACAACGAGTACGTAGAGCTTGCGCCGGAGAAGCTCCAGATTCGCCAGATTCAACCCGGCCTCACGGCCATCGGCTGCGAAATCGCGGTGCCGCTGAAGAAGGAGGACGGCTCGCCCGACCTCAACGAAGATGGCAGCCCCAAGACCCAGGCCGGATTCCGCCCGTTCATCAACTACCAGATCAATTTGTATGCTCCCGGAGTCACGCCCCAGGACGACATCAAGAACCTGAAGGCTGTGATCAAGGTGAAGCAGGCGGAGATACAGAAGGCGCAGGAAGCCAAGGCAGCAGCCGAAGCCGCCACTGTTCCCCCCGCTCCCGAGTCTTCCAAGAAGGCTAAGGCAGCAAAGCGCCGCGTAAATTGATCGGGGGCTAAGTGTCTCCAACGTATACACTTGACCCCGAATTGGGCTGGGTGCCCGCAATACCGGAACCCTTCTGGTACAGAGGTTGGCGCACGCTTTTCCGCTACCGTCCGGCTTGCTACCACTACCGTTGCAGACGCGGCGAGCAGCCCACGCTTTTCGCGACACGGGAAAGGTGGGAAGCGCACTACGTGCTAAATCACCTCGAAGAGGACTTGAAAGAAGATGAAGGTCACTAAAACCAGCGTCCATAGGCTCACCGTCGAGAAGACCTGCGGCTGCCAGGCTACCCGCGAATACGAAGACGTCCGCTATTCCCGCCCCATCGGCGAAGGCGTGTTCACCCCGTGCGAGAAGCACGAGAAGAACAAGCTGGTCGCCGAGTTCGCCGGGGAGATGCTGCTGGAGGCTCTTGACAAGGAGGCGGAAACCGCAGGCAGGACTTTGACAGTTTCCCGCGAGTCCGTGCCTACGTCTTTGTCCGGCACCACGGGGGAGCACGTCACTTCGATGGGTGCCCCAGTCATGCCCAAGACCCGAGAAAAGGTAGACCCCCTGAAGCCCAAGACCGCGCACTTCGAGCGCCCGGACATGCGCCGCCCGACGAACACGCAGTACGGGAACCTCAATCTCGCCCAACACGACGACCTCACCGATGAGGAATTGCAGGAGCAGGGCATCACCATCACCGGGGACATCGACGGCGTCCCCCCGGACCCGAGAGTTGATGCGGCGCTAGATACGGGACTCAGCGAGCTTGAGACCGTCTTCGATGACGAGGACTCGCGGGAAGGCGGCGTGTCCCAGAAGCTCGTGGAGCGCCAAGCGGTAGACTAATCTTAGGGGACAAAACATGGAAACTCTAACAAACAAAATCTTGCATGCAGGGCAGGTAGTGTTCGCCCGGTGCCCCGGAACGAAAATGGAAGACAACGTCGGACACTATTTTCGCATCAACGGGGTCACTAAAAGTTCCAAGGTGATTAAGATGCTCGGGAAGGGGTACTTCAAGATATACGACATAGACGAAATCCGTCCTATGACTCCCGAGGAGATCGGCCCGGAGCAACCGTAACCCGATGGCCCTTCCCCACGGCATCGAGACCGGGCGCAGGCTCTCGCTGGTGGACGGACACCTCCAGATGGCTGAAAAAATCCCATATAACGAGCTTAGCGCCGCGCAGAAACTTCTACTCGACAGGCATCTCCAGGCGGCGACGCGCACCGCTCGCAACTGCGAGTCCCTGCGCGACCCGCTTGAGCGAAAGTACATCGGCGAGGTCGTCACCAAACTGTATGCGGGCCTCGACCTGCCGCTGCCGGCCATCCACATCCTCGGCTCGCCGATGTCCTGCGCCTTCGCGTGGAGCCACACGCCGCAGGCTCCCGCAGACCGTTGGCGGGTTTTCCACGACGACGAATACTATACGCATCCGTTGAGTGCCACGGTCGTTGACGTGATCGGCGACGGATACAACGCCTTCACCCGGCTGGTGGACCTTAGCATTCAGACCAGTATGACGCCGATGCTCAGTGACCCGATCCGGCAAGACTACGTCGAGCTTGAGCGCGTCGGCGAGCTTGTTTTCACGGCGATCACCAACGTGGAGAACCCGCTCCAGAACACGGAACTTGTGGAGATGTTCCGCAACGAGGTCAAGTCGAACATCGGCGACCCCGCGATCCGCGACTTCGTCACCCGCCAGCCCGCATCGAAACTGGAGCGCCTGTTCCTGCCGTCGCCGATCTTTCGCGGGCAGCAGTACGCGCAGACGGCGTACTACCAAGCCATGTCGGAACTGGGAATGCCGTTCATAGGGTACCATAAGAACCTGATCAGCCTTTGGCAACAGATGAACAAGGCGTGCCACTGGTGGTTCCCGTACAAGCACGCGCTCCTGCTCAGCGACCGCCCGAGCGACCTGCACCTGGACGACAGGGGACGCCTGCACAACCCGAAGGGTCCCGCCATCCGGTACCGGGATGGGTGGAAACTGTACGCGTGGAAGGGCATCCTGATCTCAAAAAATGTAATCGAAGACCCGCTGACCGTCTCCGACATCCTCGACGAGGACAACGCGGAAGTCCGCCGCGTTATGGTGGACATCTTCGGCATCGACAGGTTCGTCGTGGAGTCCAAGTCGAAGACGCTGGACAAGCAGGGCGAGTATGAGCTTCTGGAAGTCCCGTACCTCGACGACGGCGGGCACATGATGGCGCTGAAGATGCGCTGTCCCACAACGCTCGCCGTTTACGTGCATACCGTCCACCCGGAATGCACCAACATCGAGCAAGCACTGGCTTGGAAGCGGGGCGAGGACGATTTCAAAAACGCAAGACCCTATAAGGAGGGCTTGTTATGGGAGAAGTAAAACAAGAACAGAAGTGGCGTCACGGGGATGTCTATGGCATCTCGTCGGACGTCGATGTGCAGAAGTTGATTGCTAACGGGCTAAAGCTCGACAGCAACGTTCTGGCACTTGGCGAGGTCACCGGGCACATGCATGAGATCGACGCCGATCCTTGCGCGTGGCAACGGTACGAGATGGGCGGCAAGAAGTACATCATCGTGCTATCCGAGGGCGGCGTCGGCATCAAGCATGCCGAACACGGCACGGGGATCATTCCGCAGGGTGTATGGGAAGAGCGCATCGACCGCGAGTTCGATTACTTGACTCACGACTTCCGCCCAGTTTTCGACTAACCTGTCATTTCCGCTTGCCCTTGTGTGGCATAATCACAAGGAGGATGCTAGACGTGTCAGCCGATAAGAAAACACCTAAAATCTTGAACGCGCATGCCAAGAAAAGGGCTGAGGAGCGGTATGGGCTAAACCTCAACAAGGAAGCACGGCGCGAGATCGTTTCAAAAATACAGGCGAACCAGGCGGAGTTCGTCGGCAAGCAGTCCAACAACCGCTCGCTCTGGCGCGTCCAGTACCGAGACCAATCCCTCAACGTGGTTTACGACAAAGCGCGAAGCACCATGTGTACCGTTCTGCCCAAGGAGGCCTCCGAGTTTCAGGAGGGCGGCTGGACGGAGCCGGAAAGCACGCACACGTCGGCGCAGACCCGCACAGAGATCACCGCTGAATTATCTGATTTGTGGAAGGACACCGAGTAGTCTAGGGTGTCGGGATCACAGCAGAGGCTTGGTTCGAGTAGACGCTTTCGAGACCGGACGTGTCCACGGCGGTCGCCACATAGTAGTAAGTCACCCCCGAAGCAACATCCAAATCCTGGTACGTGAGGTACGCGGTCGATGCGATCTTGGTGTACGGTCCGCCGTTGACCGTGCCCCGGTAGACGTTGTAGCTGTCTACGTCGGAGGACGTTGAGGCCGTCCAGGACAGGTTGACCGAATGGGACACGGTTATGCCGAAGGACTTGGAAGCCTTGTCTTGGGCTGCCGCCCCGCTGGCGCAGAAGAGCACCAGCAGGGCGACCGGGATAAGCAGCCTTTTCACGAGCGAGCGCCTATCGTAGTGTGGGTAGACGACGCTACTTCGATGTGGCCCTCGACGTGAAGCATGACGACGTTAGCCGCGCTGTCGGTGACCGTGATGGTGAATGTGAACGACCCAGCCGCAGTCGGTGTGCCGGAGATCGTGCCGGACGAGGACAATGTCAGTCCTGCGGGCAAAGACCCGGTTGTTACTGCGAAGGTGTACGGAGCAACTCCGCCTGTAGCCGTGATGGTGGCGGTATAAGACATGCCAACATTGGCTGCCGACAAAGTAGCCGTTGTGATGGACAAGGTGGGATAGACGACGACCGTGTACGACTGCGTCGCGGTGACCGCAGGCTTTTCGGAGTCGGCCACCTGCACGGTGAACGTGGATGATCCTGCCGTCGTGGGCGTGCCGGAAAGGGCACCAGCAGCCGTTAATGTCAAGCCCGCTGGCAAGCTTCCCGACGTCACGCTATAGGTGTACGGTGACACGCCGCCCGAGGCAATGATGTTCTGAGTGGTGTATATCAAACCCACCATGCCGTTGGGAAGAGTGGTTGTGGTTATGGCGACGACTCCGGCGTTGACAACCAAGGTCAGCGATTTTGTTGCTGTGTCTTGGGCGAGCGCCGGGGAGGCGACCATAACGAACGAAAGAGCGATTGCTAAAAGCAAGCGAAGGTTCATTTTACGCTGTTCTCCATTCGATTTGAATTTGGTCCGTGGCCGAAAGCGAATCTGACACCTGTACGGTGAACTGGAATGTACCGGAAGCCGAGGGGATTCCGGCCAAGACCCCGGAAGAGCTAAGCGTTACCCCAACCGGGAGTGCCCCAGAGACTACGCTCCACGTGT
>Ga0116112_1002557_pt1 | contig 10759 bp, 10 predicted proteins | sample June2015DPH_8_15_FD_89721 | JGI IMG/M metagenome (GOLD analysis project Ga0116112, IMG submission 89721) | Peatland microbial communities from SPRUCE experiment site at the Marcell Experimental Forest, Minnesota, USA - June2015DPH_8_150 | ecosystem: Environmental > Terrestrial > Soil > Wetlands... | reverse complement strand
TTCTACGGGGCGGGAGATGTTGAAGGCGCTCCAGAAAGGAAACGCTGAGTTAGGCGTCGACGTGGTCGTTATCCGCGCGGGGGCGACTGTTCTGGCGATGGGAGGCGCCGGCCGCCTCTTCCGACGCTGCTACGGTACCGCACCACTTGGGGCGCGATGCTGGGCCAGTTCGGATATTTGTACGTTTATTTCGTGTACGCTAGCTGGCTCCCGGGTTATCTGGTATTGCAGCGGAAGATGTCCATCATGTCGAGCGGTTTTGTGGCTATGCTCCCCTTCCTCGTTGGCGTGGCGGCAACGATTTCTGGCGGCTATATCAGCGATTGGATGGTAAGGAGGGGAGCGCGTGTTACAGTCGCCCGCAAGGTGCTTAGCTGTGGAGGATTGTGCGCAGCGACCATCTTCACACTACTGGGAGCCTACACCGCTTCCATGTGGCCGGCAATCACTTATCTTACGCTGGCGATAGCTGGATTCAGCCTGGCCACCGGTTCCATCCAAACGATGATGGTGGACATCGCCAAGGAAAAGATCGGCGATGCCGGCAACGTGATGGCGAGCCTGTCAGGCGTGACCATCGAAGAGTGGGAGCAGATGTGCAAGATGGTCAACGAGACTAAGGCGGACTGGGTTGAAATCAATGTTTCCTGCCCTTTCTCCGCTGACATGGGCGTTAAGATGGGCGCCGGGGACGTCGACCGGGCGCCGCTGATCGTGAAGCATTGCGCCGCCATTCTGAAGAAGCCCTTTAGCGTGAAGATTTCTCCCCAGGCCTCCGATCCGGTGGCCATCGCGGAGGCGGTGGAAAAGGCAGGCGGGCAGGCCGTCAACATGTCCGCCCGTTTCTCCGGTTTCATGATCGACATCGAGACTGCGAGCCCGATCGGACCAGGCGCGCAAGGCGGGTGGGGCGGCCCCTATCTGCTTGGCTACGGACTGAAGATCGTCAGCCAGGCGGCCAAACGGGTGAAGATTCCCATCATCGCCGGCCTCGGCGTGTGGGAGTGGCAGGACATCATCCGCTACATCATGTGCGGCGCCACCCTAGTGCAGTCCGGCGTTGGCCTCATGCTGCAGGGCTACAACATCAGCAGGAAGTGGACCGAGCAGATGAACGTCTGGATGGACAGCAAAGGCTACAAGTCGCTGGACGATATTCGCGGCATGGCCCTGCCCAACATCCTGCGCACCAAGGACGTGGTTCGCGCTCCCGAGGGGGTGCACGCCATTGTCGACTTTAACAAGTGCCATCGCTGTGGCGTCTGCCACAGAAGCTGCTTCTACGATGCCATCACGCTGACCAAAGTAGGTGCGGTGGTGGACAAGAAGAAGTGCGACGGTTGCGGCATGTGCAAAGAGGTTTGCCCGGAAAATGCCGTGAGCATGAATTTCCCGCGCGCCAGGGCGGCTCAGGCATGAACCTGGTTGTGATGCTGTGAGGCTGAGCAGGCGGCGCGCAGTGAAAGGCTCGCCGCCTGCCAATGTTATCTTTCACTATTCTTATAAGAGGCGCTGTCATGCGACTAACACGCGAAGAAGAATCGATGCTGGCCGGAAAATCTGGATGGCCGGTTCAGAAGTCAATGGAAATCCTGGTGCAGTTGGGAGAGATCTACGGTGCCGAGAAGATGATCAAGGTCTCCAACGTCCACATGCCGGGGTCTTCGGTGGTGGTGGCGGGAGAAGCGGGGACAAAGTTCGTCGAGAAGATGGCCGGGTTAGGTGGAAAGTTCTGTGCCTTAACCACGCTGAACCCCGGGGCGGTTAACTTCGACGCGTGGCAAGAGACCGGGTATCCCGAAAAGACCTATCAATTGCAGCGGCGACTGACGGATGCCTACCAGACCATGGGTGCGGTTCCCTGTCATACCTGCACGCCCTACTTGATCGGCAATTGCCCGAGGCGCGGTGAGCACATAGCTTGGGGCGAATCATCGGCGATTGCGTTTGCTAACTCCGTCCTAGGAGCCTATACCAACCGCGAGGGCGGGCCTTCCGCTTTGGCGGTGGCACTGACAGGACGAGCGCCGGAGTACGGCTATCATCTGCTGGAAAACCGGCGTGGACATATAAGGGTTGACGTTTCCACGGAATTGCGCAGCGTCGACGATTTCGGTGGACTAGGCTATTGGGTGGGCACGATAGCGGGAAGCAAGGTTCCGGTTTTCACTGGAATCAGCGAGATCGGCGCGGACGAAATCAAAGCGCTGGGCGCAGCCCTCGCATCATCGGGGGCGGTCGCGCTGTTCCATGTGGTGGAAATCACTCCAGAAGCGCCGACCTGCGAGGCTGCCTTCGGCGGGCGGAAGCCGGAACAAATACTGGAGTTTGGTCACGATCAGTTGGTTGAAGCTAAACAGAGGCTAAACAAGCACGACGGACAGGCCATTTCGCTGGTTTGCATCGGGTGCCCGCACACGTCGATTACGGAGATCGCGGCGATTGCCCAACATCTTGCGGGTAAGAAGCTCAAGCCGGGCATCGAGTTGTGGATCACCACGGCTCTACCGATGCGGGCTCTGGCTGAGCGCTGCGGTTATGCCAAGACGATTGAGAACGCGGGTGGCCGCTTTGTCATCGACACCTGCCCGATCTTGTCTCCCATGGCGGAAGTAGCGAAGAAGAAAGGATACTCCGCCATGGCGACCAATTCGGCCAAGCTGGCTCATTACGCTCCGGGCCAATGGGCATTGCCGACGTATTACGGCAGCCTGGAAACATGTTTAGATGCCGCCGTTAGCGGTGTATTCAACCAAAAGTGAACGGGGGTGGCGGACAATGAAAACGATGCTACATGGGCGGAAGGTTGTGGGAGGCAAGGCGCGCGGGGCCGCCCTTGTCACGGATGAGCCAATCTGCTTTCTGGGCGGAGTCGACGTAAATACCGGCATTATTACGGAAGTCGGCCATCCATTGAAGGGAAAGTGTATCGCGGGGAAAGTTCTGGTATTCCCGACCGGCAAAGGATCGACGGGTGGATCGTACCTTATTTATGAGGCAGCCAGTAACGGAGTCGGCCCGTGCGCAATGATCAATCGCAACGTCGAGCAGGTTACCGTGATCGGCTGCATCATCTCCGAGATTCCAATGGTTGACAGCCTGGATTGCGACCCGGTTGCAGCCATCAAGGATGGAGATATCGTGGAAGTGGATGCTGATGCCGGAACTGTCAGTGTCACCTCGGCTTGAAGACGGCGGTTAGGCAGACAGTAACTTGCAACAGGGGATTCCAGAGTTCCCCCCGGGTCCAGTGGCAAAGGTTGGCAACGCAGCGAACAAGCCGGCTGCGTTACTTTCATTGCACCGGCCCCAGGCTCTATCGGTGAGATCGTCACGCGCCACTGGGCGACTGCTCGGCGCTCTATTGATCCTGGTGCCGCACGCGGCTTCTTGACGCGCAAGGGCGCACCATGGGCTCTCCTTGGAGACGCGAGAGTCGATCCGCTTACCGGCACGCTCGGAACGAGGAAATCATATGTCAGAATTTGATAGCAAATATGGCCGGCGGTTAGGAAAACTATCGACGACGAATGTGGCTGATGCGCTAGACGCTTTCAGCCTGAAGGGGGCGACCTACGGGATTCGCCCGCTGTGGGAAAACGCCGGCAAGGTGGTGGGCAGGGCTGTAACCGTAAAGATCGCCGCCGCCGGCTTGACCAAGAGCAAGAATCATCTTGGTGTTAAGGCCATCGAAGCGGCCGAGCGAGGCGACGTGATTGTCATCGATAATGGCGGCCGCCTGGATACTTCTTGTTGGGGCGGAATTCTCGCCAACGGCGCCAAGATGAAAGGCGTCGGCGCAGTGATCGTCGACGGCGCTGTTCGTGACCTTGATGACTGCATGGACGCCCAATTCCCGGTCTATGCCAGAGGCACCGTAGTTGCCACCGCCAGGGGCAGGATCATGGAAGAGGCGACCAACGTGATGATTCAATTCGCCGGCGTTCAGGTGCGCCCCGGAGACGTGGTCATGGGAGATCGCAGCGGAGTCGTGGTCATTCCGCAAGAGAAGCTCGACGAAGTCCTGGCAAAGGCCGAAGAGCTATACGCCAAAGAAGAACAGATGGTGGCGGAAATTCGGGCCGGCGCTTCCATGTTGGAAGTGGACAACAAGTACAACTACGAAAAGATGATCAAGTGAAGGTAGTTGTGCAAAAAGAAACGGCAAAGACAAAATCTACCTTGCAATGGAGTCAGGAATGATCAAAGTAGATTCAGCGATCATCGAAGGATTTAAGAAGTTTGATACGACCAGTGTTTCCGATGCACTAGACAGGCTAGGCATCGTCGGCGGCTTGCATGGGATTCGGCCCGTGGTGGAAGGAGTGGCCTTCTGCGGCCAGGCCTTTACCGCCCACTATGTTCCCTGCGGAGTGGTAAAGGGCACCGTGGGCGATTTCCTGGACGACGTTGAGCCAGGACAAGTGGTTGTGATTGACAATGGAGGGCGCACTTACTGCACGGTTTGGGGCGACCTCATGACCATCAATGCCTCCCAGCGCGGCATCGCCGGAACTGTCATCGACGGGGTGTGTCGCGACGTTCCCGGCATCAGGAAGCTGCGATATCCCATTTTTACCAAGGGGTGTTACATGGTGACTGGGAAAGACCGGGTGCAATGCGACGGCGTAAACATCCCCGTCGCTATCTCCGGAGTGCAGGTTAAGCCGGGTGACGTTCTGCTTGGCGACGATAGCGGCGCGCTGGTGATTCCCGCCGAAAAAGCCGAGGAGGTTTATCGCGTAGCGGAAGAGATCGCCAAGAAGGAAGAAATCATCGAACGAGAAGTTCGCAAAGGCGTGTCGCTCAGAGAGGCTCGGGCAAAAATGGGCTATCACGCGCTTCAGACCCGGAAGTAGCTCGCCGCGGATGAGATCAACAGCAAGAGCGGGCTACTCGGCCGATCAATCAAACTAATTTACTACGACGACCAGGCGAACCCGCATCATCCTACTGCGCCAAAGAGCGCCAAAGAACGAGGAGTAGCTTCAAAGCGAGACTTGCGGTACTCTGGTGCAACAAGCACGACAGTTGAACAGCAAGGCACTGGAATAGCGGTGTGCTTTCGCATCAGGTGCGAAAGAAATTCCAGCTCCGGTCTGAAGGGAAAAGCACGTGGTTGACACGCGTTTTACCGCCATCACGCAAACAAGAACGTATATCGAGATCGTAGGTCAAATCGTAAATCTTGGTGGCGGGCAGATATGGCCTGGAGAGCAGCTTTCGTATGTTTGCTTTGCGCCCTCAGTCCGCTCAGGGACGCAGTTTGAGCGACTTTTTCGCGCATTCCACATCTTGAGACAAAGTACTTTTGCTCGCGATGATTCTTGTCGTGTTGAACTTGACATTCGGGCTGACGTGGCTCAGACTGTTTTTTCATAACACCTATAAGACATGCGTCTCACATAGTGGGACGCACGAACCTCAAGGGAAAGATCCTGGAAATCCCGGGAGATTCGAAAAGTATCACGACGAGCATGGGGCGCTTCTGCAGGCGCTCAAAGACAAAGATGCGAAGCGCGCCGGAAGGACCATGCTGAAGCATCCTTCCGAAATTGAGAAAGACATTATGAACACCTGACTCCCGTGGGCAGGTGGTTTGCCGCTGCAAGTGGGCCGAACCCGGAGATGTGCCGTCTTAAGTGAGGTGGAACGATGCTTGATGACCGGCCCAGGGTTTTGTGCGTCAGCGCCCACGCAGCCGACTTTGCTGCCCGGTGTGCAGGAACCTTAGGTCACTATGCCAAAGGCCACGGTGTAGTCAAAGTGCTTTGTTGGAGCTTCGGCGAAAGAGGAGACTCGGCCGATAGCTGGTTAGATCATCCCAGGATTAAATAACAAGGAGGCAACCATGCCGGAACCGAAAACGAAGTACTACTACCACATCGCGGACGTCCCTCTAGTCCCGCTCACGGACAAGGTGGGGACCCACTTCATCGCGGGTCAAAACATCCTGTGCAGCTTCATTGAGCAGCCACCTGGGGCCACCTTCCCCATCCACAGCCACCCGGCGGAGCAGATTCTGGTCATCCTGGAAGGCTCCGAGGAGCATGTGTGCGGCGACGAGAAATTCACCATGAAGGCCGGTGATGTCTGCGTCCATCCGCCGAACACCCCCCACGGCGGCCATACCCCTACCGGGTTCAAGGGCATCGACATCTTCTCCCCGCCCCGGGAGGATTACCTGGCGTTGATGCGGAAACATGGTCTCGTGAAGTAACGAAGCCGGGACTGTGCCCCATGGGCATGGGACTTGAGCCCTCGGCCGCTGGGTGAGCAGGGGGCGGCAGGCTTGCCGTGCGGTCATCGAGGGGTGCACGCGTGCGAGATGAGATGGTCACTAAGGAAGAGGCAACCGCCGCTATCCTGCCAGGGGCTTCGCGGGCGCAAGCCGGCGTAGCCCTCCGGGTGATCGACGCCTGCGCAGACGGTCTGTTGGTTGTGGCCCTGCTGGGCGAACTGGGGATCGTGTTCGCCAACGTGCTGGCGCGCGTCTTCTTCACCACGTCCTTCCTGTGGGCGGACGAGGTGGCGCGATTCGTGCTGTCGATCATCGCCTTCATCGGCGGCGCGGTCGCCTATCGGCGTCGCGAGCACGCTTTTGTGCGCGTGCTGCTCAATCGGTGCCCCGCAGGGTTGCAGCGAGTGTGCTTCACGCTCGCCGATGTCCTGGCGCTCTTCATCTCACTCGTCGCGGGGATCGCCTCCTTCGAATTCATCGAGTCAAGTTGGAGCGAGCGCACCCCGGTCTTCCAGCTCCCGGCTGGCACGATTGCCATCCCGCTTACCGTGGGCCTGGCGCTGATCGCCCTCTATGCCATCAACCACCTGCGCCGCGAACACGGACGGCGAGCCTGGGTGGTGGGAGGCCTCTTCATCGTGGCGATGGCGGGGGCGATGGCTACCCGCGGTCTCTGGCTGCCGTGGTTCGCCGGCGACAATGCCATCATTGCCACCGTGACCCTCTTCATCTTGGCGATCGTGGTCGGCGTGCCGGTGGGGTTTGTGCTGCTGATGGCCACGGCCAGTTATCTGTGGGTGACCGATGCTCCCTCGCTGGTATCGCTCCCGCAGAGCATGGTGAACGGGACCGGGAACTACATTCTCCTGGCGGAGCCTTTCTTCATCTTCACCGGACTGATCATGGAGCGGGGAGGCATCAGCCTGCGGCTCGTCCGCTTCGTCGAAACGGTCGTGGGCCACCTGCGGGGCGGCCTCCTTCAGGTGTCGGTGGTCAGCATGTACATCGTCTCCGGCCTCTCCGGTTCCAAGCCTGCCGACGTGGCTGCGGTCGGTACCGTGATGCGCGATCGGTTGCGCGATCGCCATGGTGCGGGCGAGGGCGCGGCCGTGCTGGCCGCCTCGGCCATCATGGGTGAAACGGTACCGCCCAGCATCGCGATGCTCATCGTCGGCTCGATCACGCAGCTGTCGATGGCCGCGCTGTTCATCGGCGGCATCATCCCCGCGGCGGTAATGGCCGCCTGCCTCATGGGGCTCATTTACTTCCGGGCCCGCCGCGCGGGGACGCCGTGCGCGCCGCGTGCCCCAGCCCGATCGATGCTGCGGGCAGCCCTCATCGCGGTGCCGGCGCTCCTGATGCCGGTGATCCTGCTGGTGGGCATCCTGGCTGGAATCGCCACCCCGACGGAGGTGGCTACCTTCGCTGTTCTCTACGGCCTCGGGCTGGCCATCGGGGTCTATCGCGCCATGAGCTGGCAGACCCTCGTGCGTACCGTACTCGATACCGCTTCGCTTACGGGCATGCTGCTCTTCATCTTTGCCGCTTCGGCGGGGTTCTCGTGGTCGCTCACCGTGGCCTATGTGCCGCAGCGTCTCGTCGCCCTGCTCCAAGGCATGCAGAACAGCACGAGTATCTTCATGGTCGCCTCCATCCTGCTCCTGATCGTGGCCGGCGTGCTCCTGGAGGGACTGCCCTCGCTTAACGTCCTCGCGCCCCTCCTGCTTCCCATCGCCGCGAAGATCGGCGTGAGCGAACTGCACTACGCCTTGGTGTTGATCATCGCCATGGGAGTCGGCGGCTTCATGCCCTTGGCCGGGGTGGGCTTCTATGTCTGCTGCGCCATTATGCAAACCGGGATCGAAGAGGCCTCGCGCGCCATGGTGCCCTATTTAATCGTGATTTTCGTCGGCCTGCTCATCGTGGCATTCGTGCCGTGGTTCACACTGTTCCTCCCGCACTATTTTGGCCTGGGGAGATAAGTGGCGGCGCGCCGGGCGGCGGAGTTCCCGCCGGGGCCCGGCAGGGTAACACGGTCGAGCGGAGGGTTTTGCTTTTCAGTTGCAGTGCGGCGGAGTTCCAGCCGGGGCCCGGCAGTGTAACAGCGGCGCTGGGGGATCAGGAAGCCTGTGCCAGCGACGCGACCTGGATAGCGGCAGTCTGATCATCACAAAGGAGCGCACATGAATCGTAGGACATTTCTCAAGAACAGCATGGGGGTTGCCGGACTCGCTCTGGCTGCACCCTACGTGACGCGTGCGGCGGCAGCCCCGCTCACGCTCCGCTTCGCCCACTTTGGGGCGGAGGACCATCCCTCCAATATTGCGGCCAAGCAGTTCGCCAGCCGGGTTGAGACCCGCACGGGCGGCGCCATCAGAATTCAGATCTTCCCGAACAATCAACTGGGGGGGCCCCCCGAGCAAGCCCAGCAGATCAAGCTCGGCACCATCGACATGGGGCTGCCGACGCAGGGGCAGCTCCAGAACTTCGAGAAGGCCTTTGCGACCGTGATGCTTCCCTTCATCTTCGACAATCCAGCCCATGTATTCCGCGTCTTGGACGGCCCGGCCATGCAGTGGTTGGCCCCGCTCGCCGAGAAGCAAGGCTTCATTGTGTTGCGGAACTGGGAGTATGGCTTCCGCGACCTGACGAACAGCCAGCGCCCAATCCACACGCCCGACGATGTGAAGGGCTTGAAGATCCGCACCCCGCCTGAGATTCAAATCCAAGCAGCGATGGAAGCGCTGGGCGGCGTGGTGCAGGCCATCGCGTTCCCGGAGCTCTATCTCGCGCTCGCCCAGAAGGTGGTGGACGCCCAGGAGAACCCCGTCGCGGTCACTTACTTCATGAAGTACTACGAGGTGCAGAAGCACCTCGCCATCACGCAGCACGTGTACAACAACATGATCCATACGGTCAGCGCCAACACGTGGAAGAAGCTGAGCCCCGAGCAGCAGACGATCTTCCGCGAGGAAAGCACTTCCGCGGGCAACCTCATGCGCAAGCTGATCGCCGACGAAGAAGTGGATCAGATCAAGAAAATGGAGGGCCGCGGCATGGCGGTGACTCGCCCGGACCTCGCGCCGTTCCGGGCCAAGATGGAGCCAGCGTACAAGCGCGTGGCTGCCTTTGCCGGTGAGGAGAACGTGAAGAAGTTCAGGGAAATGGTGGATAAGGCGCGAAAGGGCTGATTAACAGCGATCGGCTTGGAGACGGCCGGGTGCTCAGGGGTCGGGCTGCCGCCCGCGGAGAGGGCAGTCCGGCCGCTTCTGACCCGGCATTTTGCGAGCCGATCTGTGTCCTTTACGTCCAATTTGGGTCAAGTGCCCGCTATTTCAGGACCGTCCGTGCGTGCCTTTAAGCTTGCCCATTTCGCGCATCTTCTTGTCCAGGTCGAGTTCAGTCAACACCACCCAGCAGGTCAGGCAGGTGGGCCGCCCGTCCCGCCGGCGTGAGGTCGGTTTCCCGCAGCGCACGCAGGGCTTTCGCGGTAGTTTGCGTTTCACGGCTCGCCGCTCCTTTCCGAGTTCCGTGTAGAAATCGTGAACGTGGATGAAGCTGCGCTCACGCTCAACAGGATGCGGAGCTCCGTTCTCGACGTGCGCCAATTATCGCATTCTCGACTTCGGCTTGATCATCTCGCCATCCACAGCGAACCTTGAGCACTCCAGGACAAAGAGGTTGGACTGGGGCTGGTATGATTCCGTTTCAATGGAAAGATTCGTCCAGAAATCACCAGTCGAGGCCCTGTGCCGATGAGTTGGTTTGGCCTGCTTGCAATTGCCGTGGCTCTGGCCTTGGATGCGTTCGCCGTGGCAGTGGTGGCGGGGCTGAGTTTGAAAGTCATGACCAAGCGACACTTGTTCCGCCTGAGTTTTCACTTTGGTCTCTTCCAGGCGGCAATGCTCGCAGCCGGATGGCTTATCGGGAGTGCGCTTTACGCTCTGGTGGCGGCAGCCGCCCATTGGGTTGCATTTGCCCTGCTGCTGCTGGTGGGCGGAAATGTCATGTGGCACGCCTTTTACGGCGCCAGCGAGACGCGCACTGCACTGGACCCAACCTCGGGCTGGCAGCTCGTTTTTCTTTCGTTTGCCACCAGCCTCGACGCACTCGCGGTCGGGCTTTCTCTCGCCATGCTTGGGGTTTCCATCGCTCTGTCAGCGTCCGTCGTCGGATTTACGGCCACGGCCCTCACGTTGTTGGGCATGGCGTTGGGTCGCCGTGTCAGCGTTTTGTGGGGCAAGCGGGTTGAAGTCTTTGGCGGGCTCATTCTGATCGCGATCGGATGCATGATTTTGTGGGATCACATCAAGGCCTGACCGAGGCAGAATGCAGGCTGTCGCACAGGCCATAAGCATGTCGCCCGACGCTCTTTGACCAGGACAACGCTTCGCACAGCTCTCTTGCTCCTCCGCGGCTTCAACGGTACGTGCACCATTTGCCTGCACTCCGAATATAATAGAATCCAGTCCGATATATTCCGTATGGGACTGTTTCCGTGGGGATGGTAACTAACCG
>Ga0116112_1002536_pt1 | contig 10823 bp, 9 predicted proteins | sample June2015DPH_8_15_FD_89721 | JGI IMG/M metagenome (GOLD analysis project Ga0116112, IMG submission 89721) | Peatland microbial communities from SPRUCE experiment site at the Marcell Experimental Forest, Minnesota, USA - June2015DPH_8_150 | ecosystem: Environmental > Terrestrial > Soil > Wetlands >... | reverse complement strand
AGTACGACGTGGATGCCGACCGCTGCGAAAAGGACCTCATCGTCCTCCTCGAGCAGCTTGCGCAGCGCCAGCTCATTGACATCGTTGACAATGTCTAAAGCCATTCGCTTCCTCTCCTTAACGTCTGCCGAGCAACGACGACTCGTTCGAGCTTTTCTCATAGTCGTAGGTGTGAGGATAGGGCTTTCACTCGTGCCGTTCCCGCGTTTTCAGGCGTTGCTCGCGCGGCTCAGGGCCCGGGCGAGTGTGAAGAGCGGGGTAGTGCCTACGACCGAGCAGCTCGCGCAGGACGTACTCGTCGTCAGCAGTTATGTGCCTCGCGCCACGTGCTTGACCCGAGCGCTCGCGGGGCAGGTCTTGCTTGCGCACCACAGGTATCCCACCACCGTCCACATTGGGGTGACGAAGGAGGAAGGAAAAGGGACGTTTCAAGCGCACGCGTGGCTGGAGAGCGAAGGCAAGGTGATCATTGGCGAATCAGAGGTTGCATACGTGCCACTCACTACGGAGGGCAATGCTGCAGTACTCTAGCGTAATCAGTCAACGTGCAGCAACCGATAACAAAGCATCTACATAATATTATATATTCTATATTATAAGATTAAATAAATAAATGCTGAGTGTAATGCCTTAGCGGTTCTCTACCGTCTCGATATCTCGATCGGCGACGATTCCCTGTGAAAAGCTACCGCCGAGGCTCACGACGGTGCGACGCAGAGGAGATATCTCTAAACGCTTTCCTGAAAACACGGCCTACTTTTGGCTTACTTTTGGCTTACTTTTGGCTTACTTTTGGTTAACTTTTATCGCTCGGCCACACTAAACAGCAGGACATCACGCGGCGTTGATGGATCATCCTTGTCAAGGCGACGCGCGATGCACGCAACTGCCCACGAGCTGCACCGTCGTTTCTTATCAGAGGTACTTTTGAGGACTTTTTCGTCATTGGGGCGCGGCACGCTCAAATTTTCCGAGGTGAAGGAGTCGTAAGGCCTAAAAACCGCGTTACTGATCGATATTCTCCTTATTCTTTAAGAGAAGTGCTTATAACCTTAGCAGCCAATGATGGTGTCACCACTCGCAAACCAAGTCGGACCCATCAAAACGGTCACGCGAAAGAGAAAGAGAAAGAGAAGGGTAGACGAAGGGCTTCAGCTAGGGATTGAGAGACGCCAAAGCCCTCACACCTCCGTTATTTGCACCGTCTACCTCCTTTAATTCCTTTTCGTTTTTGTTCTGACCAAACGGGAGGGTTGATGGCACAGATTCACAGAAAACGGCACGTCAAGCTCGCGAAGTTCGGGTGCGTGCGGTGCGGACGTTTTCTATTCGCGCCGCGCTCGTACGAGCTCGATCACGACGTAGTCGTGTGCGCGTGTGACGCGTCACGGTATAAGACGATAAGCGTGCGCGCTCCGCGTCACGTCCAGGCGTATTGGGACGCTCAATGTCGGGCGGCCTATTCGTCCTACCGACGGCGACTAAAGCGCTATGCGCTGCCATCGGTTCACGCCGAGCGTTTAGCCAGCGACGTGCTCGGCTGGAGCGTCATAAGCGTTGACGATGAGAGCGTAAACGAGGCAATTCTCGACTACGCCGCGCTCTCGGTCTCCAACCCCGATAGCACTGCCACGCCAACGAGCTTCCAACAACAAACGTTCTCCATATTGCACGCGTGCCGCTCAGCGCTTGTTTCAGGGCTCAGCCGTGTGGCGGACGTGGAACGAGAACACAAGGGAAAAGCGTCATAAATTCTTCCAAAGCTCGCACGAGCAAGGGAAGCGTTGCTGTGGTCAGAGGAGCCGCAACGACGTACAGAAGGTTTCAAATAGCTCATGACGAACCAACTACCGTGGTTTGTGAGCGTTATACATGCGAAGCAAATCCCAACATTGATTTACTATCGCGTCGTATGGAATAACGTAATAAGCATCAACTACTACACCGTTTGCAGGAGCCATATTCGACGGGAGCTTGTCCCCGTTATGCATCGACAGACCGTTGTGCAACCTTTCGTCTAAATGCGAATTTGACATGTATATCCAAACGAGTCGACTGCGTTTCGCTCCTGCAATAGTAGTCATCGAAAAGGTGGGCTAATGGCCATATCCACACGAAAGAGAAATAACTACCCGAAGAAGTCATTGCTCCCGATGCTTCAGCCCCGTAGCCTCCAGACGACGCTCTTTGGCGAACAGGCCGAAGACATGCCCAACGTCCGGACGAGTGACGGGTTCATCCTTCCGTGGAACAGCGAAGCGATCGTAAGGCAGCTCCTTCGTGAAACGGCGCTCGCGCAGACATTCTATGGGAAGCGCGGCATGAAGCGGGCCGAGGCGCGACGCATCGCGGATATCGTTGAGAAGAAGATCAAGCGGATGGACGTGCACGAGCTGAGCGGCCCGCTCATTCGCGAGTTCGTCAACGTCGTCCTGCTCGAGGAGGGGTTCGGCGACTGGGCGCGTGCGTGCTCACGAGTGGGAACGTCTCTTTACGATGCCTACCGTATTGACCACGGCGAGGGGTTCGAGGCTAATGAGAACTCCAATCTGACCGCAAACCCGGAAACGTCGGCCAAGAAGAAACACGACACGCTAAGCAAGCAGCAAGTGCTGCTCATGCTCCCCCAGAGCATCGCCGACGCTCACCGCTCGGGGGACTTTCACATTCACGACATGGAGTACGCGAACGTGCGGCCGTTCTGTGCCGACTACGACCTGCGGTACTTCCTCTACTATGGCCTGATGCCAGACGGCACCGGAGCACAGGCATCCGTCGCCGGCCCTGCGAAGAGCCCCGAGGTCGCCATCCTTCATGCGGTCAAGGCGCTCGCCGCCGGGCAGACAAACTGCGCGGGCGGGCAGGGCTTCTACAACTTTCTGACTTTTTTGGCCCCCTACCTCGAGCACCTGGATTATACCCAGATCAAACAGCTCATGCAAGAGACGGTCTACGAGCTCACGCAGGTGTTCATCGCGCGCGGCGGACAAATGGTCTTCAGCAGTCTTCAGCTCACCCCGGGCGTCCCCGAGCTGTGGAAGGACAAACCCATCGTCTTGCACGGGAAGGTCTGGGATGGTGAGCAGGCGCCCCTGCGGACCTACGGCGAGTTTGAACGCGAGGTGCGTCTCGCCTTCAAGGCCATCATGGAGGTCATGACCGCGGGCGACAACTGGGGAAAGCCCTTCAACTTCCCGAAGCCCGAGGTGGCGATCGAGCCCTCATTCATCGTGCCACGCACCGAGGACGTTTTTTACGGCCACCCGGAGATACCTACCCTTGAAGATAACTACGAGGCCGCCTTCACGCTCTCTGCGGAGTTTGGCTCGACCTACTTCGACAACATGGTTCCGGAGTACCGGGGCGCGGGAAAGGGCGTCTCCTGCTATCAGTGCTGCGCTTACATGTTCAAGGTCGACAAGGATGAAGACCAGCACTTTGAGGACAAGCTCCACTTTAGAAACGGCGCCCACTTCTCGATGGGCTCGTGGCACGTCGTTACGCTCAACGTCCCGCGTGCGGCGTACCGCGCCGAACACGACACCGACGCGTTTATCGACAACCTCAAGAACCTCGTCGACTGCGCCGTCAAGTTCTTCTTGATTAAGCGCAAGTGGATGGAACCGCTCATCAAGGGCAATCGACTTCCGTTCCTGCTACAGCACCCGCGCGACCCGAACACGGGGGAGCGAGGACCACAGCTCTACGACTTCGACAGCCTCGTCTATACCATCGGCGTGGTCGGGGTGAACGACGCCGTCAAGTATCACACCGGATCGGCCATACACGAAGATCCCGCCGCGTGGGAACTCGCGATACGGGCCATGACCGAGCTCCAGGCATACTGCCGACAGGCCGGAAGCGAGCACGGCATTAAGATCGCCCTGGCACGGACGCCTGCGGAATCGTGTGCACAACGCCTCGCCGTTGCCGATCTCCTCAACCCTGAGTTTACGGATAAGTGTCGCCGCGTCGTTGAGGGCAACGTCTCTGAGGCGATCAAGCGCTATGTAAAGAACAAGTCCCGCGATCTGCCCATCTACTACTCAAACGGCACGCACATCCCGGTGAGCGCTGATGTCGACCTCTTTGATCGACTCCGTTACGAGGAGGTCTTTTACCACTGCTTTGACGGCGGGGATCTAACGCACGTCTTCTTAGGGGAGACGAAGCCCGACCCTGTAGGGCTCATGGAGCTCTGCTTGAACATCGTCAAGAATACGCAAATCGGATACTTCGCGCCGGGGCGAGACCTGACGCTGTGCCTCGATGACGCACACGTCGAGGGCGGCCTTCACGAAACGTGTGCCAACTGTGGTTCGGACAACGTTGAACACATCGCCCGCGTGACTGGCTACATGAGCACGGTTTCAAGCTGGAACGAAGGCAAGAAGCAGGAGCTCAAGGACCGCCATCGGATCGCTCTCGGACGCACCGTCTAATCGAGCTAACTAAGCAGTCGGCGTCTCGCGTTATGCGTCGTGCGCGGCATCCAATCTGCTTTTTTTTAGCTTCTCAGCGCTCTACAACAAGGCGAGGACCGCAAATAAGTCCGAGTGCAGCGCTCCGTGGCGCTGCAACCGTCAGCTGCCCGAGCGAAGACTTTGGCCCAAGGCACGCCCCGTAGACTAGGACGACGGCAAAAACTCCCTCAAACCTGCGATTGAGTATTGCCGCTTCATCGCCGAGATCGGCCGAGGCTTGTTCGGAGGAGCGGACGACGGTGGAATCTAGTGAGATGGGTGGGTGAGCGGTCATGTACGTCGGTTTCATCGCTTGACGGATATATAAGCAGCGATTGATTCAAGGGATTGATTAGACATTTGCTGTCGGCGAGTGCTCGCGTCCGCGGTGCGCGTTACATTGTTCGCAGTGTAACTGCACCTCACAGATGCGAGCTCGCGTCATACGAATCGTAGTGGACAGGGATTGTGAGGGGTGCTTCTTTCCTCCAAATGGCGCGGCAGATCAGCGGGCTCTATTTCGCGATACGTCCCTTGCGACTTGCGCGGGAGCTTGCATTGAGGGGTCCACAGCTAACCGAATATCGCTTATGAGTTGAAATACAGCAAGCGTAGGCGGCACCTCAGCAGTTCAAGCTGAGACTTGGCTCGCCGTCTCAGGCCGGAGCGAGTTTGCGAGCACGTCCGTGAGGGGAGGCGTCGGGACAGGCTCATTTGTGGTCTCACTGTCTCATCGTCAAGCGGCCTTTCTGAGTCTAATCGTGAGCGATGATCCCTTGCACCCTCACGCACACATTGACGACATAATGGTGGTTTTCGGGGCCTGCATAGCTGAGATTGAGGGCAATGATGTGAGGCTCCTCACCAACGAATCGCACGCCCTCGTCATGCTCGATCACCTCGACTACTCTCTCGCAAACGAGCACGACATCGCCGGAGCAGCAAAGGCAGCGCACCAGTACGACGTCCCCATTATGTACAACGGGGTGTATAACGTCGGCATAAAGCCAATTGACGGCAAGGTACTCAGCGTGGACTTCGTCGTTGGCAGCGGGCACAAGTCGACGGCTACGGGCCCTTGAACTCGCTGTCGCCCTGACGCTCGAGCGTTCGGCTTTGAGAGGGTCGTCACACAATGGGGGAATCGTGCTCCCCCCGCGGGAACAACCACTGCCCATATATCTATAAAAGTGAAGAGGAGACTAGTAATGATCTTACAGAAAAGGATCTCGGTAGATACTGCGGCAGGGCGTCGAAAGCACAAGCTTGCAGATCTTAGCGGGAGGCTGCGATGCTCTACCTCCACACGACGTCTGCCGTGCGTTGGAACCCTGCAGGAGTGCGCATCTGGAACCTCATCCGAATGCCGCGCCGTGTCTAAGAGGTTCGTGATTTTCTCGGCGAATACGGCGTGTATGCAGAGTGCGAGCGAGACCTTTTCGTCTTGGTGAACGGCTTACGGAACGTGTCGCTGCAACGGTTGACGTGACGACGCCTAGCTTCCGTAGGCTACAAAAGGGTGCGCACGCTCGCACGGTCAGAACGAAGCCCGCTCTCAGTCTCAAGTTCAGAAGTAGCGAATGGCGCAAGCGCCTGCAGCTGAGTTCCTAAACAAATAACGGCAGATTCGCGATGTTCAGAAAGCTTACCCCTGAAGAAGAGCTGCTTTTATGTTGCGCGCGCACGCGCCTTGAACCTCAGACAGCCGCCCGCGTTTCCGAGCTCCTCGAGGGAGGCGTCGACTGGAACCGCCTCATTGTCCTTGCGCGTCGGCATTTCGTTACGCAACTCCTCTATTGGCATCTAAGCGAGCGGGTCAAAAAAGTCGCACCGATGGTCTTCACGCAAGAACTGGAGCGCAATTTTCGCGCGAACGTCGACCGCAACTTCTACCTCGCTAGCGAGCTACTGCGGCTGCTCCCGTTGTTCGAGACGGATGGCATCCCCGTCATAGCGTTCAAAGGCCCCGTTTTCGCTGTGAACGTGTACAAGAATATTGCGCTCAGGACGTACGGCGATCTCGATATCCTGATTCGGAAGCAGGACCTAGCCCGTGCGACGAAGTTACTCTCGTCAGCTGGCTATATCCCAAGGCATTCAGGCAGTCACGTCAAAGACGCCATAGACCGCCGACAGGACACAGAATACCCGTTCGTCAGTATGGCGCAGAAGTGGCTCGCAATAGACCTCCACTGGGATTTGGCCGGGAAGCGAGCCGCCTGCAAGCACGATATTGCTGACTTGTTTAGCGACGCACGCTTGATGCCACTGTTCGGCCGTACGATACACACGCTCTCGCCAGAAGACTTACTCCTATACTCCTGCATACACGCCGTAAAACATCCCAGAATGCATCTCCGTTGGATCTGCGACATCGCGGAAATCATTCGCGCGTTTCCACTGATCAATTGGGAACATCTTGAAGAGAAAGCGCACCACTCACACTGCAGCAGAATGTTCTATGCAGGTCTTCTTTTAGCAGCCGACCTTCTTGACGCACCTGTGCCTAAGGGCGCATTGCATAAGATAAAAAGTGACCGATCAGTGCAGAAAGTTGTTACGCGCGTGAAATGGCAGCTTTTCGAAGAAACTGAGGCACTACCGCAGCACATTTGGATTCTGCAGAATATTGGCATGAAAGAACGTTTTAGGGACAAGCTCAAGATTTTCTTGTTTGTCGGCCTAGTACCCTCACCTGACGATTATGACGCGTTGCCCTTGCCGGCGCAGATAACGGGGCTTTATTTCGCGATACGTCCCTTGCGACTCGCGCTGAAGCTTGCATTGGCGAGTCCGCAGCTTCTCAAATATCGGTTATGAATGGTAAATGCTGCGAGCATCGGTAGTAAGCTCAGCTCAAAATTGGATTTCGCTTGCTCGTCTCAGACCAAAGCGAGATTTGAGAATACGTCGATGATGTCCCGCTGCCTTAGCAGGAACGCGCATCACGTGGTTCGGACACAGACAAACAATAGACGGAAGATTGCCGTGAGTCCATCATCCAATCTCACATCGCGCGACGAGTTGCGTTCGCTCTCTAGCACACAAACTAAAACCGACAGACCTTACCCATCGTCGACGACGTCGATGAGGTCACGCTCACAGCGTTCGGCGTTGACGTCATACTCGTCAAGGAGCGTATCACGCACCGCACGCACCGCGTGGGGGGTTTCGATGAGCTCCCAGATTCGGGCGCCGACCGTGTCGAGGCCGTAATAGACGCCGTTTTTGAGGTTGAGAATAGCGGCCTCTCCGCCGAGATCAGCGGAAGCTTGTCCGGTAGAACGGACGATAATTGTATTGAGTGAGATGTGTGCGTCGGCGGCTATTTTTCGTTCTCGTCGCTTTAGGGGTATATAGGCAGCGATTGATTCGTTCTTCGCTGGGTGCCTTGAAGCACGCTCCCTCGATCTTTGCCTATGGTTTTGCCTGCACAGATGGCAGTCTCCTTTTCAACAACTCGTACAGTTTTTCAGCGCCCACGATCTCTTTCTGGTCCAGATCCCATTCAGCGGGAAACAACACGAATGGCTTGCACTGGGTCCCGCCCAAGCCTCCGTGACTCCCGACCAGCTCCTCGAATGCAGCGACCTCGTCTCTCTGGGGGTCGTACGCACTGTTGACCAAAATGTCCGCGACGTAACGAAAACCGTCGGCGCGCCTCAAGTGTTCGGCAGCGCGTGGGCCGAAATTAGTTAGCGGGTTCTCTCCTTCATAACGTTCATCACGCAAATAATAGGTGCCTTTGGCGCCGATGGCGATGGGTCCGTGGACATGCGATCGCACCATGACGAAGCCTATCCACTCTTGGCTGACCAGTCCTGGAACTAGGTGGGGAAACGCGTCGTTGATCTGTTCGTAGCTCATACGCTCCTGCCATTCAGTCAGGTAGACGAGGCCCAAGTTGCCCGACGCCAATACGATAACCTGCGCCTCTTCAGCAGACGTTTTTTGGCTTCGCGGTTTACGCCCAACCTTTTCAACGGCCGGTTTGACTTTTTGAACGACGTACTGCTCTCGTTGAACAATTGGATCAGCTATGGCTTGGCCAAAGTGGTCTTGATTTGAGTCAAGAGCACTGAACACTTTGATATCCTCGCCAATAAGTTTCTTCACGAGGCTTTCGAGGTCGAATCCACACCGCTGCTTGAAGGTCGCTCCGTTCGCCTGTCCGTGATCAGATAGCACAACAAAATGGTAAGGCCGCGGAGCATAGTTCCCCGCCTTTTCAAGCCGGTAAAACTGCTTGTCCAACTGCTTGAGCGCGTGAAACGCGGCGCTGTCGGTGATGCCATTGTGATGGGCTATTTCGTCGTACGCTACGTAGGTCGCATAGGCCACGTCAACGCGCCCCGTAATAAGGTCGCCTACTAACGTATCAGTAGTAATCTCGCGCAGAAAAACGTTGGCACCGGCGCGAGTCAGATAGTAGATGAACAGCCCCTTGCGCAATCGCGGCCTGACGTTTAAGACCAGTTGTCGCGCGCGACCGAAGAACTCTTCGATAACGTCCCAAATAAATAGTGCGATAATGCGCGGAAAGTTAGAGGGATTCGAGTAGAAATAATACCACGATTTCGTGTAGAAGCGCTTCATATCTTTGAGCCGGCTGTAGGTGAAAATACTGTCCTCGGCGTCTCCAGAAAAGAGGTTTGAGCGACTCGCGCCGTTAATCGCTAAAAGTCCCTGCCCATTCGAGATGCGCGCTTCGATCTGAGGTGCATCAGATAGGCCCGTGGAGACCATGATCTTATTGTTGTGTTCTTTCTCCACCCAGCGAAACGCGGGAAGATCTTTGTTTTTCCCGTGCAAGATGCCCGCTTGGCTTGCGCCGGTCTGACTCGACAAGTCGGTTTCCCACGAGGCAATCTTGTGGCTTCCTCGTTCCAGCCAGCTGGCGAGCGTCGGCACGTATCCCTCGGCGACGGCTTTGCGCAGCACCGATTCTGCAAGGCCGTCGATCTCTAGGAAAATGGTGCCTGCTGTGTCTGTCTGCATCGCGCCCCTCGCGTTTTTGACCTTTCTTCTCAAGACGTTGCGGTAGTACCACGCGTCATCATCGCTCGTCAGGAGGCTCGCGAGAACGACATTTATTGCTGCTAACCCGATCGGCGTCAAAATGAGCGCTCCCAGTCCTTCGACAGTTACACCGGAGACGAACTTGCTCGTGAGCCATATCAATAACGCGTTTAGCAGCAGCGCTCCTACGCCGAAGGTGTATGCGAGGAACGGAAGCGTGAATCGGGAGAGAACTGGCCATAAGATCGCATTAGCAATGCCTAGCGCCGCTACGAAGGTCAGTGCAGTAGCAAAACTGTTGACGCTCAGTCCGGGAATCAAGTATATCAGAAGGAGGAGACCAACGGCCTCGCCGACCCAAATCACCAACGTTCGATACACGTAGCGCAAATAGGACCGTGGCTTGCTATCCACTATGAACTCTCCTTGCTCGCCAAGGTAAAAACAGTGATTTCCGGCGGGCAATTAATCCGTATCCAGAACACGTTGGTTCCGAGGCCACGACTTGTGTAGTGGACCATTTCGCCGATTAGATACCGACCAAGCGGGTATTTCTTGGCGTGCGGGCCGCGTACAAGCGTTCCGATGCCAGGGACGATCAGCTGGCCCCCGTGCGAATGCCCTGAGATCTGCAGGCTAAATCGCCCAGTCGTCGCGCTCACGTCAGCAAAGTCTGGCTCGTGGGCTAACAGGATTGCTGGGCCCGACGGCGGAAGCTTGGCGAGCACGACGTCCAAGCGATGTTTGTGGAGGGTAACGCTATCGACGCCGGCGATGTGTAGCGCTGCATCTCCTCGATACAGGGTGTGAACGTCGTTGCTTAGGTCGATGATACCGCTGCGCCGCAGTATCTCTCGAACGGTTGCTTCGCCGACCCAGTGGTCGTGATTCCCGAGAACCGCGACGCTCACGTCCTTAGGACTGAGTTTATTCAGTGATGCAGCCATCTCCGCTGAAAGCCGATCAACCTCGTAAGAGAAGAGATCGCCGATAATGGCGACCAAATCAGGATGCTGCTGGTTGATCAGGCCAATAACGCCGTCTAAACGTTTTGGGGTGAGCCATTGGCCTAAATGAATATCTGCTATGCTTGCGACCTTGTAGCCGTGGAACGCGGGGCTCAAGTCGGGAATGATCACAGACACCTGCTCGATCTGAAAGGCACTAGGCTCGAACTGATCGCTTCCTATTTTTTCTGACAACGTCGCCATTGCCAACTGCAGGTTCCGCCTGAAAGCGCGATGTCGTATATGGCGCGGCTTCTTCATCCTCATCCTCGCTCTACTCGCCGTGCGTCGACGACTACTTCTTTGTCGCCGAGTCTCATGTGATAAGGGCATT